>Ga0335075_10014437_pt1 | contig 11861 bp, 7 predicted proteins | sample Lox_Sample_24_FD_206723 | JGI IMG/M metagenome (GOLD analysis project Ga0335075, IMG submission 206723) | Soil microbial communities from Loxahatchee National Wildlife Refuge, Florida, United States - Lox_Sample_2.4 | ecosystem: Environmental > Terrestrial > Soil > Wetlands | place: USA: Florida... | reverse complement strand
CTGGCAACCGCAGTCGCCGCGGGATCGAGCACGATCACCGCGTCTCTGAGCGGAGTGAGCGGAACGGCGATGCTGAGTGTTACCGCCGCGACGATGAAGACAATTAAGGCCATCGCGGTTACGCCGGCAACCCCGAGCATCGCGCTGGGAGCCACGCAGCAGTTCACCGCGACAGCGACGTACAGCGATAATTCAACCGCAAATGTGACCTCGACCGCGAGCTGGACGGTCGCGAATCAAGACGTGGCAACAATAAATTCCGACGGACTGGCGACATCGGTGGCGTCGGGCTCAACTTCTATCACAGCTTCTCTCAGCGGAGTGAGCGGAACTGTCCCGTTTGTCGTAACCATCGCGCCTGGCACCGGGGTGAACGTGGTGACGTGGCATTATGATTCGAATCGCAGCGGTTTGAATCCGGGCGAACTATCGCTGACTCCGGCCAACGTCAGTTCGCAAACATTTGGAAAACTTTTCTCCTATCTGGTCGATGGCTACGTGTACGGTCAGCCGCTGCTGGTCTCAAATCTAACCATCAATGGCAGCGCTCACAACGTGTTGTATGTTGCAACGGAGAATGACAGTGTGTACGCATTCGACGCCGACAATTACGGTACCGGTGCGCCGCTATGGAAGGTCTCGCTGCTGAAGACTGGAGAAGCGCCCATCGGAGGCTCGATCAAACCGTACGTAGGGGTCACCTCCACGCCAGTCATCGATTTGACGACGAATACGATCTACGTAGTTTCCGTGGAAGTGAAATCTGGCAGCGCCGCGACATACCGCCTGAATGCGCTGGACCTCACCACCGGAGCCCAGAAGTTCGGCGGTCCGGTGACGATCAAAGCCTCTGTTGCCGGGACGAATGAGGACGCGGTGAACGGCGTGGTATCGTTGGCGCCGCCGTGCCTGCAAAGGGCGGCTCTGCTGCTGGCGAACGGGAATGTGTATATCGGGTTCGGTGGCTGCCACAGTGGGTGGTTGCTCGCCTATGATGCGCAGACTCTGGCCCAGACAGGGGTGTTCAATTCCAGCCCCAACCTGAACGGCGAAGGCACGTATGGTGGCGCAGGAGGAATCTGGATGGGCGGCGGCGGCCCGGTTGCCGACAGTTCCGGAGACGTGTACGTCACCACCGGTAACGGCCCGTGGGATGGCCAGACGGCGTGGGGCGATTCGGTATTGAAGTTTAACTCGCAGCTACAGATGCTGGACTATTTCACTCCCGACTCATTCCAGTACATGGATTGCAACGATGCGGATTTGGCGTCGGGTGGTCTGCTGTTGATTCCAGGAACCACGGAGGCATTGGCCGGAGGAAAGACTGGCAAGCTCTATCTGGTGAACACGGGAAATCTCGGCCACGAGCAAGCCAACGATGCGGGAGCGACCGAGACGTTATGGTTTGAATCCGATCTAGAAGCTCCATACTCGAATAGCTGCACCGATAGCACGGGAGTGAACACGACGCAAGTCAGTCCCTATGAAAGCTATTCGACGGCTGCGTACTTCAACGGATCGGTGTATTTGGGGGTGACTCCGAACGGTCAGGGTGTTATACCTGCGGGCGTTCGGCAATTCACTTACTCGAATGACACATTGACGCCGGGTGCGTATCCAACTGACTATACCGCTCCCAGCATCCAGGGAGACAGCTATGGCACGACCCCGTTCATTTCCGCCAACGGCACTACGAACGGAATCCTGTGGATGATCGATCACGGGTCGCCGCTACAAAACCCGAACGGTGATGCGCCAACGAGCGCAGTTCTTCGCGCCTACGATGCCAGCGATCTGACAAAAGAGCTATACAACAGCAGTACCAATGCTGCAGACGTTCCCGGATACGGAATTAAATTTAGTTCACCGATGGTGGCCAATGGGAAAGTTTACATCTCGACCGGCCACGATCCCGTAACGGCGACAAATCCGCAGGGCGAAATCGACGTGTACGGCTTGAAGTAGACGAGCTACCTTGCCAGGCGATCACTTCCGCGATGGGTTTGTCGGCGATGCTGGCGCGCTCGCCGGCTGAGTCGCCAGATTATTTTGCGGCGCTGCGTTTCCGCAAGTGGGGATGCCGCCTTCAATGGCGGAACCTTCTTCGTAATCGTTCCAGGTCTCAATCAGCACGAAAGGGATCGCCTGGTCCGCAGGCACGAATTCGCGCCACATATTGAACGTGTCCTTGAAGGTCTGGCCGCAGCGAGCGGATATGTGCCGGTTGAGGCTCCACGTCGCTTTGCTGTCGTTGAAACTGGCCCACGCGCCACCGACGATGATCTTGTCTGGATATTTCGATGTCATGGTCTTATAAAAGTCAGTCAGGTGTTCCTCTCCCCAGTGGCTGCCATCTGCCGCCCAGCCCTTTGGTCCAGGATTGATCCAGGGATAGAACCCGTCGAAGGCACTGCCGTACTGGCCCGGAAGATTTTCGTCGATCAGCAGCGGGGCAGGCTTCCATTTATTCACTACCTCTCGCACTTTATTCCAGTCCGTGTGCCCGCTGTTGGGAAAAATGAAGATCATCGGACGGCCTTGATAGGTGAGGTATGCTTCATGTCCCGGCGACTTTGGAGAAAGATAAGTTCCGTAGAACATCGTTAAATCCGCGAGGACTTCGTCGGTCGAACCGTCGTCTTCGCTGGGCTCCTCGTACATCATCGCCACATGGAAGTTGGATTTCGCGGCGATGGGCTGCATCAGTGCATAGCTTTGGTCGATGAAGGGATCGCGATCGCCGAACCAGTCCACCACGAACGCGGAAATGCCCATGGCTTTCGCCTCCTGTATCTGGCGGCGAATCACGGCAGGATCATGCGAAGAATAGCCAACGGAAATGTGCTTCGGCGATCCGAACCACGCTTCGTACAGTGCCAGAGTCTCCGGCGATTTTCCAGTAGCTGTGTACTTCAAGCGTGTCGGCCCGGTTGACCCGATACCAAAGCATCCGTGAGGCAGGAGGAGAAAACAAAAAAGAGCCCTGCAGGCAAAATTCAGCATAACGATATCCATTGGAAGCAAATAGGAATCTCAGGGGTTGTAAGCGTCGAAGTATATTCCCGGCCGCCAGGACCGACTTCGGGCAGCCGTAGGTCAGATTTTTGCATCACAAAATGAATTGTTGCGGAATTGGACCACGGCATCTGACTCTCCCCGGTAGCCATGCTGGCGCTGGTTCTTTCGCAGCCAACATGTATATGAGAAGCAGTGCATATTACTTTGCGCAGGTAAATTTCCGTTGGATCAATTAGCTTTTCTGCACTCAAGTTATCCAGTTGCTTGGAATTGGCTCTCTCTGAAATCTGCTGTAATTCGAGGGATCCCGTTGGCCGAGTAATCAGGCCGCAGGTCAACCTTCATTAGAATTCCCCCGATCAAAAAAACTGCTGGAGACTCATGACCGTATTAAATCGCGCGAAGCCGAAGTCGGAAACGCTGCAAGCTCGAATACTGTCGGGCAGCTTCATCTTGCTCTCGGGTTCGGGGCTTGCGACCGCACTCAGTTTCGCCTACAACATCTCCATCGCTCGGTTCCTTGGTCCAAAGGGTTTTGGGGACGCCACCGCCGTCTATACCTTGCTTACCTTGATTTCAGCGGTGACGCTCTCCTTCCAGCTGATTTCCGCAAAGCTGGTGGCGCAACAGAGAACGCCGGACGGGAAGTACGCGGCATATCGAGGGCTGCATTATGGTGGATGGCTCTGCGGCATCCTGGCAGGTTCGCTGTTGCTGGCGTTTCACGGGGCAATTTCCAATTGGCTGAACCTGTTCGATCCGCTTCTCGTGGTTCTGCTCGCGATCGGTGTGACCTTCTACGTTCCGCTGGGGTGCAGGCGCGGCTATCTGCAGGGGGCCTACGGCTTTCGCCGCTTTGCCACAAATCTTGTGTTGGAAGGGGCTGTACGGCTTGGCGGATCGCTCCTTCTGATTCTGCTAGGCATGGGAGTTCGGGGAGTGATCGCAGCAAACTCCGCTGCCGTTGCCATCGCCTATTTCGCTATCGTTCCGAAGTTGTTTGCCCGGCTTCCGAATCCGCTTCGGCTATTCCATGCCATGCGAGAGATCGCACAGGCGATGGCGTTTTTTTCCGGCCAGGTGTTGATCAACAACTGCGACATCGTGCTGGTGAAGCATTTTTTCCTTCCAAATCCGGCGGGTCTTTATGCTGCCGTCGCGATGGTGGGCCGGGTCATTTACTCCTTTTCCCAGGCTGTTGTGAACAGTATGTTTCCGCTCGTGGCCGGCACCCACGAGGAGGAGAGAAGAGATCTCAAAGTCATCGCAACGTCCCTCCTGCTGGTGTTGACTATCGGCTCTGCCATAGCCCTCGGCATGCGCTTTGCTCCCGCGGTGATTTGGACCACGCTGTTCGGCGCCAGATTTCAGATAGCGGGGACCTATGGCCTTCCCTATCTGCTGGCGCTGTACGCCATCACCACTGTTATCTATTCGCTTAGCGCGGTGATCATCACTTTCGAGATGTCCTACAAGATCTCGAACGGAAGCTGGATTCAATTGGCGTTCAGTGCCGTTGTCATCGCGGGAATCTGGCGATTTCACTCCTCTTTGCGGCAGGTCATCTTGGTACAACTGGTCCTGATGCTGATTCTGCTCACTCTTGTGGCGGCGATCTTTGTCGTCGAACTGCTGGCCGATTCATACACCAATCATCCCAGTGGAGTATTTCCACCCATCCGGGTGATTCGGCGCGCCTCGGAGGACGAAGTCATCGCAGAATTTTTGAAGAGCGACTTCAGGGATCCCATCTTTCGGAACTACTGGCACTCGCTGCATGAACTCGTCGTCACGCCGAATCTGGAGGACGCAACTGAAAACGCGAAGCGCCGGGCCCTGTTCTTCGTCCGCAATCTTGCCTTGTGGAACGAATTACCGACCGACACGGAATGGTATCAGGTGGAGTTGCGGGAAGCGGACATTGGCCGAGTGAGGGTCTTTCCCCGGGCGCAATGGCGGAACCTCTCGCAACGCAGTTTCTCGATCAAAGAGGTCGCCGAGCACATGCGCGCTCATCCACACGAAATCGACGGCGAATTCGCCTTGAAAATTTCTCAAATCGGAGATCGGCTTCTCCAGCCCGAAAACGGTCTGGGGCCGGTGATTGTGATTGGAATCAGCGGGAGTGAACCTCTCACAATTCTGGACGGGAACCATCGGCTCTTAGCGGCCATGCTGGCATCGCCGGATGGAGTCGGAAGACTGCGGTTCCTGTGCGGTCTGTCGCCACGGATGATGGAGTGCTGTTGGTACAACACCAACGTGGGGACTCTTTTCCGGTACGGAAGAAATGTCGTGAGGCATGTTGCAAGACGTCCCAAGGCTGAACTTGCCCGCCTGCTACAAAGCGCTGGCTAGTGCTGAGGGGAGGGTGAAGTCAGGTCACGGGGCTGCTGATGGCAGAACGGCTGATATAGGTCAATTTCGTTCGAATATGTTCGTCTGCTGAGACGCAAAACAGCATCAAAGATTTGGAAGGGGTTGTCAAATTATGCCAATCAAAATGCGGGTTGTGGGAGTCACGCAAATTCCGAAGATACGAAGCGCCAGGGACGGTCGCATTTTTCTTCGCGATCTCCGGAAATCGATCGACGAAAATCGCCCACGCCTGGTTCTGGATTGTTCGAACCTGCGCCAATTAGACAGGTCCTCGATTCTCCTACTGCTAAGTTGCCTGGAGGAGGTTATGAAGTGCAATGGCGATCTCAAACTCGCAGATTTACCTCCCGGGGCGGCAGAGATGCTCCACGTGACTGGAGCCGACCGCCTTTTCGATATCTATCAAACGACGGCCGAGGCCGTGAACAGCTTCCATCAGTTTCCGGCCAGCATGTTTACGTGCCTGCCGGAAACGGTATTGCCCCCGCAGCAATCAGGGATTGTGGCGTAACCGGCTTGAAATCGTCTCATGCTGACAGCCGCAAGTTTGGACGGATACTGAGGAAACGATCGATGAAAATTTCGGGCCATGGGCTCCGGCGGTTAGTCTCTGCCGGCATCATCGTATGCTTGGCTGCGCCGTGCGGGGAAGCGGCCATTGCGCAGCAGCAGCAGACGGACAATGTACAGGCCATCCAGGGTCAGTCGGCAAATTCGGCAAGTGCGGTCGAGAAAGCGCCGGCGAACGTCACCGAATCGAAAACGTCGCCCGGCTACTCAACTTCCTTGATCGCGCAAGCAGATGGGAATCCGCAGTCCGGCACTCTACCGCCCAGCCAGAATCAACAGCAAAACAGTACGTCTCAACCGGTGGGCGCCGCGGCGGCGCCCTATGAAAAGCCAGAGGGTATTCCTGCCTCGAGGCCTGCGGGAGCCGTCATGGCTCCAGCGAAACAAAGACGAGCGCGTTCCTTTCTGATCCGAGTGAGTGTGATCGTGGGAGCAGCAATTGCAATTGGAACCGTCGCGGCGCTGTCGAAAGGAAGTCCCAGCCGGCCGCAATGACTTCAAAAAACAGAAGAATCCAACAACAAAAGCAGGAGCATGCGATGTGTGCAACGCGTGACAGAGGGCGCTGCAAGCTGATCAGTTTCTCTGGCATCGACGGCGCCGGGAAGGGCACTCAAATCGAGAGTCTTTGCACCCAGCTGAAAGCGGCCGGCCTACGCGTCCTTTTGATTACATTTTGGGACGACATTGCTTCGCTGACGCGAATGAGGGAAGCAACCGGACACAAATTGTTTAAAGGAGACAAGGGAGTTGGGTCTCCCACTGCGCCCATCAACCGTCGAGATAAAAATGTACGTTCCTGGCCGATGAGCGGCGTTAGACTCTGTCTTTATCTCCTGGACGCTCTTTCGCTCCGAGCCACAATCGCAAAAGCATTGGGTTCCGGCGCCGATTTCGTGATTTGCGATCGATACATCTATGACGAGCTTGCAAACTTGACGCTGAGCAATCCAGTCGCGCGCGTCTATGTTCGGTCGATTATGAAGCTTGTTCCGAAACCGGATATCAGTTATTTCCTCGACGCAGATCCTGTCCAGACTCGCGAAAGAAAGCCTGAGTACCCGCTCGACTTTCTCCACATCAACCGCGCCTCGTACCTGGCGTTGAGCGATTTGATCGGAGGAATTACAGTCATACCTCCGATGCCAATCCGGGATGTCGAGCAGCGTGTCATGAATCCTGTGCTGGAATTAGTATCAGCCGAACAGCTTCCCGTCGAACAGACAGTCAGGCTTGTGGATTGATGTTGGTTGCAACCCGAACGCCGGAAGGGACGATCAACCCGTCCAGCCTTCTCACGACGAGTTATCCGACATATAAGTGATCCGGGCTCCGGTGCAATGCCGGCGGCCGGTCTGCAGCTTCAAGTTGGATCCGAGCAAAACGGAACCAAGCGCCCAGCAGTTTTGTAAGGGCTCTCAGTTTCCGTTTTGCTCCATTTGCAGATTTATTTCACCACCGTTTGAGGGTGAGATCGTCCAGGTATGCCGTCACCGTGCCGCTGCCGCTACCGCGCCCATCTACCTGGAAATTGATCGTCATCGAGGAACCCCAGCCCAGGTCGCGCGCGCCAAACACCGTGGCGTTCAGAGTTTTTTCAACACCATCGAGGTATACGCTCTTATAGGTGAGCGAACCGCTGGTGGTGCGGGAATAGGTGATCTGAACGTGATGCCAAGTGTCGGTGCTCCAGCTTCGCGGGTTGCATGCCGCGCCTGAGTGCTTCCAGTGGCCTATCGGGTTCTTCGCCGATCCAATGTTTTCCGAGTAGTCCCACGTGCCGTTGTTGCCGTCGCACTGGAAGCCGAAGACCACAGTCTGGCCGTTGCTCATGGTTTGATCCAGATCCATTTCCAAATTGGCGAGATTGGTGGAATTGCTGGTAAGGTACACCCATCCATCCCACAGAAAATTCGTGGAGGTTCGATCGTCTCCAAATGTAATCGAATATCGTTCGCCACCGTAGTCGGAATAGTCGGTCGTGAATTTTCTCGACGGTCCACTATGCTCTGGCGAGCCAACCAGGCTCATATATCCAACGGATTTGCCGCTGGTTCCGGTGTCATGTACGGCAACCCAGCTACCCAGTGTCTGCAAACTGCTGGTCGTGATGGCGTCGGCGGGAACACTGGCGGTTGCGGCATCGTCGGTGACGTCTGTGACGTCAATGGCGACCTCCGCCACGCATACAGCGCCGCTGGTATTCCAGGTTTTGACATGCACCGTGTGCGTACCAACTGTTTCCGAGACTTTGGTATCGATCGTTGTACTGCCTTTAAACAAAGTTGTGTCGGGGCTGTTATCGAGCGAATAGCCAATCGTTCTGACATCTTCGGATTGGCATTCCGAGCTGGAAGCGGAGAGGGTGAATGGGGAACTTACATGCTCTCCACTGGATGGGCTGCTGATGTTAATGGCTGCGAATGCGGGTACTGCGGATACTAAAAGGATCAGGATTGCGTAGGGGAAAGTCTTCATCAATCTGCCTCAGCACGACTTGATCGCGTGCGATGTTGAGGGTTTCGTATAGCTCCACGGCAAGCGTGTCAGCGGGGGAGTCGAGTATTTTCGTTTGTAGGGATGGGCTGATCTGAGCGACGAGACGCGATGCGCCTTAGAAAGACTCGACAACCTCATTTTTTGCATGCCGCGGAAACTGCGAGGACATGCAACGTACTAGACCCGGATCGAAGTCGCATTCAAGAGCGAAGAAGATATATGGAGTGCTGGTGCGAAGATTCTCGACAGCACCATCACCGACCGCATAAATTTCTCCACCTGAGACTTGGAAATGGGCTCAAGGCAGGAACACTACAGGGGAATCGCTAAACTGGATAATACAGAAATCTCAGATGAAGAAAAGACTTTTGTGAAATAAATCGTGGATATCAGGCATCTTTTTTTCTACTCGTGCAAATTGTGCCTGGATTAGAAAAAATTACTTAGGACGAATGGAGAGATTTACATAGCAGAAGCCCTTCAGAAAGAGTGTCCCGAAGTATGCAACCTGCTCTAACTCCGCGCTTTATTCCTTTGCCGAGGAGAGTTGAGATTTTCCACAACGGCTTCGCGAGCTACCCGAGTTAGCTCGCCCGAGAGGCATCTCAGGCACAGAGGGAAGCATCCAAACGCGAGTTGGAAATTGTCCTCGGCGTGAGTCGGCCGGGGTTCCGATTGCTGTTCTGCCATGTCTGGTTGCAGAACTCTGCCATGGTTCTTGCCATGAGCGCAAAGGATGGTATAGCGTGCGTTTGCCGACAAGGTGCTTGTTATTCATAGCGGTATGTCTCTCGCTAGGCCCGTTGTCCGGCTGCCGTGGCGTAGGAACGTTACCGTCATTGCCCCCGGCAGTCGCAACGGCAACTCTCTCGGTTTCCCCATCGACCATCACACCTGGAAACCATGCGACGCTTACATGGACGACCACGAATGCCACGTCAGTGTCCATCGATAACGGCATTGGAACTGTCGCTGCGTCCGGTTCCACAACAGTCAGCCCGACTTCAACCACGACCTACACGTTAACGGCGACGGGCAATAATACGGCCACTTCCACCGCCACCGTGACAGTCCAGGCCGCGGCTCCGACGGCTACGCTCTCCGCCAATCCGGCAACAATAATTGCCGGAAATACTTCGACATTGACGTGGACCACCACGAATGCCACCACGGTTTCGATTGATCAAGGCATCGGGGTCGTCTCGGCGTCAGGTTCGACGACGGTGAGCCCAACGACTACCACGAAGTACACCTTGACGGCGACTGGGAGCACTACGGCGACCGCAACGACAACTGTTACAGTCCAATCTTCAGGCACCACAAACTCGCCCATTTATCACCTGATTATCATCATGGATCAGAATCACTCGCTGGATAATTTGTTCGGCGCCTATCCTGGGGCAAATGGGCCGAGCACCACGTCGCCCGGCTATCAACAGGTAGACGCCGCTGGCAATACAGTGTCGCCAACACCTGTTACGACCTTAGCGACTGCGGACCTGACCCACGACCAGCCCCATTATTCGGGGAGCTGGGACAACGGCAAGATGGATAAATTCGCCTTCGAGGAAGGCGATCTTTCCATGCAATATTACAACACCTCGCTCTCCGGTCTCGCGACTGACAACACAAGCTGGGGGATCAGCAACCTGTGGTCGTATGCCCAGCAATATGCGCTGGCCGACAATTTCTATATGTCCGCTATGAACAGCGAGCCAGCCCAGGAGTTATACATGGTCGCGGCTACGGTAGATAGCAACCACAACGCATCAGCTCTTCCTTTTTATGATCCCTGCAGCGCCTACGAGCAGCAAGCACAGGGTGCCGGTACAATTTCGGTTCCTATGACCGAGACCAACGTTGGAGATCAGCTCACGGCGAAGCAGATACCGTGGACGTTCTATCAGACCAATTACGCTAATTCGCTGAACGGAACCTGCACGGACTACGTGCCGCAGGAAGATCCGTTTCAATATTTCACCAGTACAGAAAACTCTTCGAATATTCAAAACTTCACCATGTCAGACTTTGAGTCCGTGCTCAACAACGGAACCCTTCCCGCCGTTGTTTGGATCACGCCGGACGGAGCCCACGACATGCACCCAGGTGGAGGCAATATTCTGGATGGAATTGAATGGCTGAGCCAACTGGTGCAGGCAGTGAAAAGCTCGAGTGCATGGCCAAATACTGCCATCATCGTTCTCTGGGATGAAAGCGGCGGCTGGTATGACCATGTCCCGCCGCCTCAACTCTCAGACACGGACACCGCTACGCTGCCCGGAGGACAGGGCCTGGGAATGCGCGTGCCGGTCCTCATCATTTCCCCGTACGCCAAGACCAACTACATCTCGCACCAGCAGATGGATTTTGTCTCGATCCTTCGATTCATTCAATGGAATTGGAACCTGGGAGAGATCCCCGCCACGGCTCAACAGACACGAGAGCAGCAGAGCGGCGATCTATGCGATCTGCTGACATCGCCCTGCGGGGCGCCGACACAATAGTGCGCCGCTGGCGATAAAAAGCGACTTATCTCCAACGCTACCAGTAAGTGAAGTTGAGATTGTCTATGTATGTGACATTTGCGGACTGTTTAGAATTTCCATCGATCTGATAGTTCATATTTATTCCCCACCACGTGGGGTGGGCGAGAACACTTGGATAGCTTTGATTCAGCGTGTAGAGTGTTCCATTCAGTGTGATCGACTTGTATAGCGTGCTGTTATCCGATTGCCGCTGAACCTGGATGGTGACATGGTTCCATCCAGTCACAAATTTGCAGGGGACTCCCGCAGACATCCATTTCCGCTCGCTATTGTCGTACACGTCCCAGTCCTTGTCGCCAAGATAGTTACATTGCGTGCCGAATGTCATGCCGGCTGTATCGCCCATCCAAAAGCTAATGTCAAACTCCAGTGCTTGGGTTATCGAGGGGTCGGTCACGTAGAAATCTGCGTCATAGGTGAAGTTATGAAGCGTCGGGAGCAGTGTGTGGTCGGCGTCTTGAATCTGCGGCGCGCTTTGTCCGATCAACGCTGCGGTGAACAGCACATCGCCATAAGGAGTTGTTCCACCCAGGCTGAACTCGGTCGCATCGTTGCTCAGGGAAGGCAGGGTGATATTTTGCTTCATCGACCATGTGATGCCTTCGCATGGAGACGGGCTGCAATCGACGTAATTCGGTCCAACTTGTCCGAAGCTGCTCCACTTTCCGGATGTTGTCTGGATATTCCCGATTACGGTACCTGGGGTATCGCTAGCGCCTGTGGTCCCAGTGCCGCCGGTACTCGTAGTCCCTGTTCCGGTAGATCCTGTTCCACCCGTCCCTGTTGATCCGGTGTCGCCGGTGCCGGTGGATCCCGTTCCCGTAGTCCCCGTACTCCCGGTGGTACCTG
>Ga0335075_10014436_pt1 | contig 11861 bp, 15 predicted proteins | sample Lox_Sample_24_FD_206723 | JGI IMG/M metagenome (GOLD analysis project Ga0335075, IMG submission 206723) | Soil microbial communities from Loxahatchee National Wildlife Refuge, Florida, United States - Lox_Sample_2.4 | ecosystem: Environmental > Terrestrial > Soil > Wetlands | place: USA... | reverse complement strand
GTTCGTTTATGACGATTACTCGCAGAGCCCCGTCCATCGCTTCTATCAGATGTGGCAGCAATTGAACTGCAGCATCACGCACTCTTCTTGGGACAATCCGTCGGGCTGCGACGAGAAGCTCTTTTCCTGGGTCGAGGTGACCGTCGGCGCAGGCACGAATGGCGTCACGCAACCGGCTGTCTGCAACCCCAGCAGTCCGACCCCCGGGTGCTTCAGCACGAACTACCTGCCTGGCGCCACGACCACGGGTGAAGGGTCGACCGCTCTCGGCTTCTACAACGTGCAGAAAGGTGACGTCCCTTACTTCACGAGCCTCGCCAGCCAGTACGCGATGAGCGACAACTTCCACCAGTCCGTCAATGGCGGCACGGGCGCGAACCACATCATGCTCGGCCATGGCGATATGATCTGGTTCAGTGACGCGTCCGGTAGACCGGCCGTGCCGCCGAACGGTGTTGAGGTATACAAGAACACGCCGGATGCCGGCACGGTAAATGAGGTCGAAAATCCCAATCCGGCGACGGGCACGAACAACTGGTACACGGAGGACGGCTACGGCAATAGCTTCAACGCCGGATTCCCTCCCCCGTATGCGAACGCACCGGTCTCCGGTGGCGGTTCGTACAGCGCCTGTGCGGATTCGAATCAGCCTGGCGTGCGGCCAATCATCGATTACCTCGCCAGCCTCCCGCGGCCGATCGATCCGCACTGCGAGCCGGGTCACTATTACCTGCTCAACAATTACAACCCAGGCTACTTCGGTAACGGCAATAACGCCTATACCGATCACAATCCGGCCAACACGCCGTTCACGATTCCACCTTCATCGACGCCCAGCATCGGCGACGACATGAATGAGCACCGCATTTCCTGGAAGTACTACGGAGATCAGTGGAACAACTACGTCGGCGACCCGTACCAGATCAATTACGGCACGGCCGGACCGAACGCCGATGAGTACTGCAACATCTGCAATCCGTTCCAGTACGACACGTCGATCATGTCGCATCCGGATCAGGTGGCAGCGCATATCCAGGACTCGGTGAACCTGTACTCGGATATTTCGCACGGAACGCTGCCCGCCGTCTCGTTCGTGAAGCCGAGCGGCTACGCCGACGGGCACCCGTCGTCATCCAAGCTCGATCTGTTCGAGGGTTTCGTACAGAAGATCGTGTCCCAAGTCGAGAAGTCCAAGTACGCGAACGATACCGCCATCTTCATCACCTTCGATGAGGGCGGCGGCTACTACGATTCGGGCTACGTGCAGCCGCTCGACTATTTCGGCGATGGCACGCGCATCCCGCTGATCGTGGTATCGCCGTACGTTAAGCCTGGGTACATCTCGCACGAGTACACCGATCACGTCTCGATCCTCAAGTTCATCGAGCGCAACTGGCATCTGCCGCCGGTCTCGTACCGCAGCCGCGACAACCTCCCGGATCCTAGGACAGCGCCAGGAAATGCATACGTGCCGATCAATACCCCGGCTATCGGCGATCTGTTCGACTTCTTCGATTTCTCACAGGGGCACGGATGGGGCGGTGGTAATAGCCAGGGTGGTAACGGCCAGACCTGAGGACGACCTCCGACAGTCCCGCGGGCCGCTAACCTGCGGGACTTTCTCACTGGACGTCCAGCGTAAAAGTCAACCGCTCAACCGTCGACGCCTCTCCAGCCCATTCACGCCAAAGTTTCGCGCTCAGCGTCACTTCGCCCCTTTTGGTGACACGCAAAGTGAAGTCGCGCGTTCCGGGCGCGCCTGCTCCCTGGCCGGCGGCCGTGCAATGGCTTGCCTGGACGGTGGCATCTTCGGGAGGCGAAATTGCCACAGACCACCGGTAGCCGGTAGAGGGAGTCTCCGGTAGGCGTAACAGAACGTCCTCACCATGCGGAACGATGCAGACCCGACCGACATCGGCCTCTGTCAAAACGACCTGCGGCATTTGAGCTCCCGCGGGGATGGCAAGCAACCCGAGCGCTAGGGCAGCAGACATGTGCCCGTGCCTCATATGAACCAGAACTCGCAGCCAAGCTGAAGCTGACGCATAAGACCCTATCACTCTCATGCCCTGTTCCGCCGCCGGTTGCTCGTCTCCGGGCCATCAAGCCCTCCGGCAAGCACTCTAAACAGACCCACCTGGCTCTTCGTGTGGGTTTTTGCATGAATGTGCCTGAGATGGGTCTTCAGGGTGTTGTAGCTGATCTTGAGCTCGCGGCAGATTTCCTTCCCCATCAGCCCCCTCGAGATCGCCATGGCCACGCTTGCCTCCCTGGCGGTCAGTCCGTGGAGCGTTTTGAGACCTGCGTCCTGGGCTGCTGCCCCTCGGAAGCAATCGGTGACCAAAACGGCAACAAGATGCGGTTCTCTCTGCATCCAGCTGTCCTCCCAACATTGAAGGGGCGAGATCAGGAGCTCGAACGGCGCGCGGCCATAGGGCCTCGAGATCCGAAGCAGCCCACCAGGACCGCCCGCCTGGCCGCCCGGGCCGCTTGCTGTTCCCGCTACGAGCGCCCGCAGCGAATGGGTTTCGTCCGGTATGAACGTCCGCAGTATTCCATCTTTGACGATGAGTCCGTCCGAATTACGGATGAGGTGGTCGGCGTCGCTGTTCAGAGACAATACTCTACCGTCCGAACTGACGAGCAGTACCGGTCTGAACGACGCCCCAACCGCTACCTCGAGGACGCGCTCAGGACCTGCAGGCCCCGGGGAGGAAAGAGCTGTAGACGACGAGCACGACTCCACGTCGTCACGTCGAAGTCGTGACTGTCGCTTTACCACCACCTTTCCGCCGGTCGTTCCCATACACTCGGCGACTTCGTCGTATGCCCGCCCGCAAGGCAACTGTACGCCACATCTTCAGCCGTTTACCACATCAATTCGACCTGGCCGCGCCGGCGCACATCACCCGACGGGGTGATGTATACGGGCGGCTCGCGAGTGCAGACTGACCGGGTGAGCGCGTCGAAAGGGAAGGCGTAACTTTCTAACGTCTTCATTCATACAGCATTTAAAAAACAAACGGTGCGAAGGTTGCGGGAGATTCCAGATGCCACGCTATTCAACAGGGCATGTACGCCGTCCGGATAAGGATCATCTGATCGATATTTCAACGCGTCTGCACCAGAGCCATCTGCGACAACTCAAGGCAATACCTGCGCCCCAGACATGGGACTCGCGCGCGAACGGGTGGGTCGGCCCCGTGAAAGACCAGGGACAGTGCGGCTCGTGTTGGGACTTCAGCGGTACTGGAATCGTTGAGATCGCCTATAACAAGGCCGGTATCGGTGGCGGACCCCGCGAATTCATCCTGTCAGAGGAGTATTCGCTCTCCTGCTACAAGACGGGTCAGTGCAATGGCGATGACAATACGACGGTACTCGATTGGGCCAAGGCGCACGGGCTACCACTCCAGTCTGCATTCGGGCCGTACACGGCGGCGCCGAAAAAATGCAACTACAAACCGAGCATGCCTCTGTATGAAGTCGATGACTGGGGCTTCGCGGCCGCGCAGGGAGGACAGGGCGTCACTCCGACGCCCGACATAAAAGCTGCAATCATGGCGTATGGTGCGGTCGGTTGCGCGGTTGCAGCAGACGATGCTTTCATGAACCATCCGGGCGGATCGGTATTTGAGGGGTCCGGATCGAAGCAAATCGATCACGACATCATTTTGGTTGGCTGGGATGATGCTACGAACTCCTGGATACTGCGAAACTCATGGGGTTCGGCGTGGTGCGAGAACGGCTATATGCGAATCGCATATGGGGCGAATCTCGTTGGAACCGAGTCCGTTTGGACCGTCAAGCACGCGGGGACTACGCCGTAGCGTGACCGCGCGGGATGTGAGGTCGGATCCATGGAGGCTTCACTACCATGGCAACCTGACGAGGCCGTCGCAGGGAGGGTGGAAGCCTTGGCGCACACTCTACGAGCCACGGTCCGGGATACCCTCGAACCGTTGGTATTAGCGTGGCATCCGTCCCTGCGGGAGCGCTCCTCGGCGGAATTCAACAAAATGCTCGAATTGAGCACCAAGATGACGCTCGTTGGGCAAGCGTGCGCAGAGGTTCTCGGGGCGCCGTTCGAAGCGCGGCATCGGCGGATCGCGGCTCTATTCGGCGGCTGTTGTTTCCTCGCCGACAGCTTCATAGATAACTTTGGCGCGGCCGTGGCGCGCGAATACTTGAGGAGATTCTCGGAGCTCTTCGCCACGGGATGGTTCGAAGTCCGAAATGAACGCGAGCGGCTGTTCTACATAATGGCTGCGAGGCTTTTCGCCGAGCGGGACGTGCTTGACCCGATGGTCCGGCAAAGTGTTCTCAAGCTTCATGAGGCGCAGGCATTGGACGCCCTGTTGCGCATCGAGCCATCCCGCACGGCACTCATGAGTGAGGCACAGCGACGGATCCTGCTGAAGAGAGTCGCGCGAGACCGGGGGGGGCACACCATTATTCTTCTGACGGCGCTCCTGGCTCCGGCGCTGCCGGTTTCGCTGCTGGCAGGGCTGTTCGCGGCCGGATCATTGTTCATGTATATCGACGATCATGGAGACTGCTTCACCGACCGTCGCGAGGGGCGGCTGACCTACATGAATCAGCTGAGGCGGCCCCAGCGGACGCTGCATAAGATCGTGACGGCTCACTTCCTCTGTGTCCTGGCAACCCTTCCTTCCGGCGCCGGACGGGACATCCTTCTCGGTACGCTCGCGCGCTACTACTCGACGCGCCTGGAGAAGCACAGAGCTCAGCGGAAGAGAGCAGGCACCGCCTGGGATGTCTATGAATGAAGCCGCTATCCAAAGACGGCCGCCGGTGGTCGACGAGGTTGCCCTCGCGTTGCAGGGTCTGCGCCAGGCCGGGCTGGGGACAGGCTACGATGTCCTCGTTCGCATCGATAATCGCTCGGCTGAGGCGGGAGCACCTTACCAGCTCGATGCAGCGCGTGGTGTACTGCACCGGCGGGACTGTCGTGCGCTGCCGAAGAGCGCGCCGACGTTCGCCCTCGGCAGGGTCTCCGAGGAAGCACTGAGTCGGGCGTGCAAGCGGTGCAAGCCAATGATCGAACCGACACAACCGAAGACCAGGGAACGCGCCGATGTTCTCTTTGGCCTCGTATCTCTGGTTGACCAGTTCGGATCGGTGCTCAAGGAGCGCGGGAAGGACTTTCGTCAGACGCCCGAGGGCCGACGCCTCGATACGCAGTTGACCGAAGTCTATCAGGGTCTCGGCGCGCGGGAGAAGGAGGTCCTGGACGTAGTGCTGGCTACAGTCAACGACATCCTGGCGCGACTTCGATCGATCGATGGCGCGCTCAATCGGGAGGAGAAGAAGGAGGGCGATTAATGCCTCGCATCAACCTGTCCATCCGAATCGGACCCATGGTGCATTTCACCGTGCAAGGCGAGACCTGCGCTCAGGTCGCGGACGCCTTGCAGGGCTTTGAGACGCTCAACGAGATCGTCGACAAAATGTTCAGCGACCTGGCCAATCGCGTTTACCCGGATGGCGATATCCCGCCGCCCGAGGAGGAGACTCCGGCATGAATTTCAATTCCCATGTCAACGTTGCGCTCAATCCGGACGTGAAGCTGCGGGCGCGAACCAAGGCAGTGGAGTTCGCAATACGAAGCGCGGGCGCCCTCAAGATCGAGGCGGGAAGGATCCATGCCGAGATCGGCGTAGTGCCCGTGAGCATTGCGCTGCCCTTCATGGCAGGGCGTCGCGTGGTCTTGGCTCGGGTGGGTCCGTTCAGATTTGTCGTGAAACCGGTCGCATGCACGGTCGAGTGCGCAGAACTCGGCGTTCAGGGCAAGCTCGGCGGTGAGGAGGGAATCGAGGCCACTGCGGAGCTCGTGGGGAAGTGCCGCGCCGAAATCGAGGCCACCGGCGAGACGGATGTGAAAGTTCTGAAGGCGGCGTTTGAGGGAGTTTTCCACGAATGAGGCCCACTACTCCATTGCGCCGCCGCGACGTATACCACGCCGTGTGCCGTCACCAGGTGGAAGTGGCGGTCTGGCCCGCCAGTGCTGAGATTTATTTCCGGGACGAGCGGTGGACCGATCCAATTAATACGCAATTGCGCTTCGAAGCCGTGGTCTACAACTCCCGTCTGGGCGCGATCTGGTCCGTAGTCTCGCCGTCCGGAGGGCCGGGTGCTGGAACCATCAGCCAGACCGGGGAGTATCAGGCACCGGACAAGGGCGCGCTGCTCAGTGGGTCTACGGACATCGTGGTTGCAACGGCCCGGGAAGATCCCCTGCGCAAGGCGTACGCCTGGGTGACGCTCTGTGGCCTGGGGCCACTTCCCCACCCTGAGCCCGCGGTGGCGGTTTGGCCACATCGCGCAACACTTTATTACTGGACGGGAGACGACAATGCCTACATGGACGCCAGCAACAAGCTGCAAGTCTTCCGGGCCGTTCCGCGTCACCCGACGAATGCGGTGGTGACGTGGTCGGTGACCGCCGGCATGGGAACGGTTGTTCCGAGTGCGGCTGACTCTCGGTGGTGCACCTATCTCGCACCGAATTCGGGACCTTCCGCCAACTCGGGCGGCGCGCCCATCGCCACCGTCACCGCGGCGTTAGCCGCGGATCCGTCCGTGACCGATGCCGCTGCGGTGGTCCTGCTTAACTACCAGTGGCCTAACTTCTGACCGACCAGACCTCTAACGACTGATACGAGGACGAAGCCATGGGAGACATCTCGGTCAAGATTACAGAGATCGACAATATCTCCACGGTTCCCGTGGACATATCGAAGGTCGACAAGATCGCGCCGGTGGCGGTTCACATCAAGGAGCTCAATCAGGTCGATCCTCTGTCAATCGAGTCTCTTCGTGTTGACCGGGTGGCGCAAGTCGACCCGCTCGCGATAGATCGATTGAATGTGACGCGACTGCCGGTAGTAAACATCTCGGTCAACCGGGTGCCGCAGATCTCGATCGACGTGAAGCGGGTACCGCCGGTGCCGATCGCTCTGACACAGTCTTTCGATCTTCCGAGCAGCTACACGGCTCGTGCGCGCTTCATGGGATTCGAGGTGTTGCACGTTCATTTGAATGGGTGCACGCGTCTCGTGCCCAGCGATTGCGAGCGCCGCGAGCAGGCACGTGTTCACGAGCGCAGTTTCCCCGAAGTGGCATTTGGCGGCAGTCCGGGCATTCCGAGCCGACTGGAGCCGCTGAGGAGCGCAAGCGTCGGCTCGCTGAAGTGGGGATCGCCTCGGTTTGCATACGCCATACGACGGCGCTGCCGGGGGTGACCGATGCGTCCGCGAACCGACGAGGCTCTGGTGTTGCTGCTGAGCGCCGTCATGCGTGCGCCCATCGCGCTCTTCTGGGGACGTGGCTGCGTTGCCCGTCGCGTCGTGCACAGTTTCCTCTGGGGTCCTTCCCCGCCGCGATCTGAAAGCCGGAGGCGCCGGCATGGCGAATAGGCGTGGCAATGGCAACGGGGGGGACGCTGAGGCCACGGCACCCCAGACGACGAGTCCACCGCCCGAGCAGGACGGGAACGCGCCCGCGTCTCAGGGCTCCGAGATCAAGGCCCGACTGGACCGCTATGGGGAGATTCTGGCAAGAGGGCTGGATCTGGCGGAAGCCGGCCTGTCCCTGGGGCTGACGTTGATTGGAACCGTGGGCGCGGCGGCGCAGCAGAAGATCTTCGCGCGGCTCGCTGACGCGGACACGCCGGAAGGGACCCGCGCGTCACCGGAATCCACCCCAGACACGGGGCGGCGCTCTCCGCAAGAGCCGCGGGAAGCGCCGGAGACGCAGGCGCCCGTCCTCGGAATCACCAATCGGTTACCCCTCTTCCCCGGAGCACCCGTCAGGATCTCATTTTCGATCAACAACGACAGCCCCGTCGCTGCCAGGCGAGTAATTTTGTTGGTCGAAGCGTTTACCGGCGAACGCACTCGCGCCGTCCTTCCTGCCGGCGCCCTTGCCGTCGCTCCCGGCGTCGCTACGATTGAACCGATGGACTTCGAGAAGTTTCTGCTGCAGGGGGCATTGCCCCCGGAAACGGCGCCGGACACTTATCAGGGCTCATTGAGCGTGGGCGACGACGAAGGCGTTCGCATCCCGGTACGGCTCGTGATCGATCCAGGGTAGGCGTCAGCGATGCACGATGTCATCATCGTCGGATCAGGGCCCGGTGGCAGCTCAGCGGCAAGCTTTCTCGCCCGTGCGGGAGCAGATGTGCTGCTCCTGGATCGATCCGAGTTTCCCCGCGAGAAGGTATGTGGCGACGGCCTGGCGCCGCAGGCGATCTACTGGTGCGACCGTCTCGGATGCATCGATGAGGTGTTGGAGCAGACGAGCGGCGCCATCCATTGTTGCGATCTGTTCGTGAACGGACGGAAGCTGCTCACCAGTGGATTCCCGTCCTCAACGATCTATCCTGAGTTTGCCGTTCTGCTCGATCGCCGCCGCTTCGACGATACATTGCGTCGAAATGCCATCGCGCACGGCGCTAAGTTCCTGCCGAGCTCTCGGGTGCATGCCATCGAGAGGGATGCGCAGGGAGTCACGGTGAAGGCCCGCACACCTGAGGGAGAGCAGAGCTTTTCCGCAAGAATCGTTATCGGGGCGGACGGCGTTTCTTCGACTGTTTCGCGCGCCATCGGCAACGTCCTCAAGGAAGGGGTGATGGCCATTTCCGTTCGCGCCTATTTCAAAGGAGTAAGGATTTCCGGGGCGCCGCTGCGTATCTATTTCGACAGGGCCTACTTTCCGGGCTACGCGTGGTTGTTCGTCGACGACAAGGGCGTCGCGAACGTGGGTCTCGGCTACGCTTCGGATCCGACTTTCCCGGCTGTCGGCAACCTTCGCGCGTTGTTCGAGTCCTTTCTCGCAAAAGAACTCGGCGCCGAGCTTACCGGGGCGACGCGCTGCGGTGGAGTCTCCGGTGGCTCGGCGGCGTTCTATCGGCCGCGCCGGATCTGTGACGACCGCGTAATGCTGGTGGGCGACGCCGCAAACCAGCCTGATCCGCTCAATGGCGGCGGGATTCACAAGGCGATGGAGGGAGCGTGGCTCGCGGCAGAGACGGCGCTCGAGGCATTGCGAACGGGAGATTGCTCCGCAACGACGTTGTCGCGCTACGATCGGCTCTGGCGCGAGCACGCCGAGCGCGATTGGCAGACGGCGGAAATGTTCCTCACCTTTGCAAAGAATCCTCACGTGCGCGACCTCTGTTTGTTCGGCGTGGAGCAGCTGGGCGCCCTCACGCGGACGGATGCACGGTTCAACGGGTTCTGCGCCGGCGTATTCAGTGGAGTAGTCTCACAGAGCCTGTGCCTATCGCCGAACACGCTGTATGGAGTCCTTCCAAAGACCTGGGCTCCGTGGGCGAGATTCCTCGAGGCGAATGGAGGCGCAGGCGCTCCCGCGCGGCTCTCTGTCAGGGCATTGGCAGTAGCAGCCGCGGCGGCTGCGGGTATCTTTCGCCACCCTCTGCCGAACATCGACTGGAGTCTGGAGGTTGCGACCAAGGCGTTGCGGCTGGCCGATCGCCAAGTCGCGTCATGGGGCGCAGCCATCACTTCATGAGGAGACGATCGAAATGGCATCTATACTTTCTTCAGTGAGTACTGCGGTCCACGACGCCGCGCAGGCGTTGCTCGACAACGAAATTCCGACGAAGCTGTCGGGACTGGTCAACGACGCCGTGACCTCCGGGTTCGGCATCGTGGGCGATGTTCTGCAGATCGTTGTCAGCCTTACCGCGACAACTGCGGCCACCCGGTCTCCACCCACTAACCCAGTGCAGTCAACGTCATGAGCTCAATAAATCCTCTGTCGATGGACCCGTCCTGGTGCTGGGGGCACGGCCACATGGTGCAGCACTTTGTGCTCGTTCACGAGCTGGAAGCCGATCCGTCCAGCACGATTGCAAGCGCGTTCGCCGGTGAGCACGGCGGTAGGAATGCGGTAGTGGAGTATCTCGTGAGCGCCGGCGCGAGCTCTCCGAGCGTTGAGGTGATGACCGTGGATACGGGCGGAGCCACCGCCGATTGGAAGGATAGCGCGATCGCGCCGGGTTTCCACGTTCATCATATGGGCCATTTGCAGCCGGGCGCCAAGGTGACCCTCACGGTCGCCGCCGCAATGGCGCGGCTGCGCTGGTGTGAAAGCGTCTGCTGCTGAGAGGTTACGTTATGCAACGACCGGAATTCGAGTCGTACGCCCGACGCACGAACTCGTGGGGCGCCATGCAGGGTGCCTGTTGCCCCAAGTGCGGGCAGTCCCGCTGCGGCTGCGAGTGTCGTAAGGAAGCGCGCTTCGTATTGGCCGCGAATCAACAGACCGGAACCCGGACTCAGCTGCCCGCGGGCATGGCGCAGTTCCTCAAGGAGAACCTGGCGGACTCGGAGATCGACATATCAGACACGAATGGCGCCTTCGCATCGGACTTCATCGGCGGTGACTGCTGCGTATCACTCTCGGTGGAGTGTGCGGCGACGACTTCAACGGCCGCCTTTTTGGTCCTGGTCTACGTCATTGACAGTGACGGGACGGTGCTTCTCTGGGGCCGCGTGGAAAAGGCCGGCACGACTTATCGCGTGCACGATTGCATAATCACGACAAAGCCAGGCGCGAAACTGTTCGTTGCCGCGATCAACTGCACTGCTCGAGTGCGCTGGTGCGAAGTCTTCAGTTGCTAGGAGGACGCCCTCATGAGCAAAAAGAATCCAACGGCGAGCGCCCCGGCCGCCTTGAGCGCGGGATCGCCGGCCGCGCCAAGTGGCCCCAATGCCGCGCAGCAGGCTTTCGGTAAATACCGTGCCAGGTTCGCGGCTGCCACGACCCTGGGTTTGGGGATGCCGCCCTCAGCTGCCACGTGGGCCGGCACTCCGCAGGCGGTGCCTCATCCACTCGGCTCGGTGAGTGAGCGGCTCGGAGGCACCTTGCGCCTTGGCTTGGATCTGCTGAATGCGACTTTGATGGGCGCCGCCAATGCGCTCAACAGGCTTGAACAACGTCCGTATGAACACAGTTGCGGGCACTCGGATGGAGACTGTTGCTGCCAGGAGTGCGGTGGCTGCTGCAACCCTGGCGTAAGCGGCTGTGGCTGTGGCTGTGGTTGCGGCTGCGGCTGCGGCTGCGGTAACGGCCAGAACTGAAGCCGCGCCCCGACAAGTCCCGCTGGCCGCGCGCTCCGGCCTGTGGAACCGCTCTGCTTCTACGCCAAGCCCGGCCGATCCGGCGCAGTCGTGCGTCTCATACGACATGCGCACGAAGTACCTCTCCGCACTCTGCCTGCTTTGCATCATCCTTGGGGCGCCGCTGCTGAATGCGGCGCAGCCTGACACACCCGCAAGCATCAGCTCCGGTACTTCGTATGACTCCATCTTCGCGGCCATGAAATACCGCCTGGTCGGCCCCTTCCGCGGAGGCCGTGCAACGGCCGTCAGCGGAGTCGCGCAGCAGCCGAATGTTTACTATTTCGGCTCCGCAGGCGGTGGGGTGTGGAAGACCACCGATTCCGGCACGAGCTGGAAACCGCTCTGGGATCACTTTCCCGAGGCCTCGTCCTCCATTGGCGCTCTTGCCGTGGCCCCGTCGGACCCGAACATCATCTACGTCGGTACCGGTGAGGCCAATATCCGCAGCGACGTCATCACCGGCAACGGCATTTACAAATCCACCGACGCGGGGAAGACCTGGAAGTTCATCGGGTTGCGCGACTCTGAGGCGGTCGGCCGCCTGGCGGTGAATCCCACGGACGCCAATACGGTGCTGGTGGCGGCCTTGGGGCATCCGTTTGGTGCCAGCAGCGAGCGTGGCATCTACCGCACGCGCGACGGCGGCAAGACCTGGCAGCGTGTCCTCTATATCAATGACAAGACCGGTGG
>Ga0335075_10014434_pt1 | contig 11862 bp, 11 predicted proteins | sample Lox_Sample_24_FD_206723 | JGI IMG/M metagenome (GOLD analysis project Ga0335075, IMG submission 206723) | Soil microbial communities from Loxahatchee National Wildlife Refuge, Florida, United States - Lox_Sample_2.4 | ecosystem: Environmental > Terrestrial > Soil > Wetlands | place: USA... | reverse complement strand
TCACAGACCAGGACTGTGACCGTTGGGTGCAAGAACGCGGGGTGTCGCTGGCCCCAGAAACCTTCAATCATGAATTGGACATCATGAAAGGTGTTTTTGAATTTGCTTTAGATCGCGGTTTGATTCTCTCCAATCCGGCTAAACGCATCAAACGCCGGAGGGTTGTTTCCAAGCAAATCGCGGTGCCTGGTTTGGAACAGTTTAAACAACTGGTCGCGGCCATTCGTCAGGCCGACGGACACAAGGGCAATCAAGAGCGGAACAAGGACGGGGCGGACTTGATTGAGTTTCTGGCCTATTCCGGCGCACGAATCGGCGAAGTTATTGGTGGCAAAGATGCGAATGAGAAGCGGCCACTGTATTGGTCAGACGTTAACTTTCAGAACAATACCATTTTTCTGCCCGGCACTAAGACCGAAGCGGCTCCGCGCACCATTCCCATGTCGAGTAATCTGCGGGCACTTTTGACGCGCCTCAATTCACAGGGGAATCCCACGCCGAGCAGCCGGATTATTCCAATCAAAAGCGCGCGCAAATGTCTGCAATCAACCTGCAAAAAATTGGAATTCCCGAAATTCACTCATCACGACTTTCGCCATTTCTTTGCGACCACATGCATTGAATCCGGTGTGGATATTCCAACCGTAAGCCGTTGGCTTGGCCACAAAGATGGCGGCGCACTGGCGATGAAACGCTACGGCCACTTGCGACAGGAACACAGCCTGGCGATGATTAAAAAGGTGAGCTTTGACAAACCGGCCAATGTCATTCCGTTGCCAAAACCAGAGGACGTGAAAACTGGTGAAACCAATCCCACACCTGACAACCGCCGTGCCATTGCCAAAGCAAAAACGAAATACGCTTATCCGTGGTGGGTATCCGAAAATCCGCTGGAAGTTTTTTGGGGACAACTTCAGGAACAGGTTTGGATTGTCCCTATCGAGAAATTTCTGGAAACGGCAAAGCAGGCAATGGGACGGCAGGTATTCAAACAGGAATTTGACGACCGCTTGGCATTGGTGGATGAATTTCTGGAAAGAACGCCCGAAGCCACACGCCGCGACCTATTGGCTAAAATTCCGGCCCTGAATTCAGAAGTTGCCAACAACGAACATGCCGCCAATTGATTCAATTTACGCGGACGTTTCCCGTAGAAAACGGTCAAGATCGTCTTTGGAATAAATTGGATGCCGTAACGCTCGCGACGGATGTAGCAGGCCGCGTTTCGTCAATCGGTCAATGGTGATTTTAGCAACGCCCAAATAGACGGCGGCTTCAGCACGCTTGAAACCTTTCTTTTCAATGTGAGTTTTCGCTTCCTCATTGGTCGAATCCCCGTTGCGGTTTGTCTTTGGAATTTGGCTCTTGTCTTTAAGCATGACTATTCTCCTTGTTTTCTTCAATTTCGATGGCCCTGACTGAAACCTCATCCCCTGGCAGAGACGTATACCGTTCCGACAGGGGTTTGATAAACTCGACACAACAATCTTGCAGACTCAATGCCAGTTGGCGCAGGCCCTTGCCCGTAATGCAAACGGTGCGATTCAGAAATAACAGCGTAAGCGTATCCTGCCCGTCACCCGTCTCGAATTTGACCAACTCCAAATGGTGGTAGGGCAGCAGGAGGAAACTTTTCGGATTCACTTCCAGCCGCAAATGATCCACCGGAACAGGACTGCTATTGACGCCCGTCCGTCGCTTGAAACAGGGATTTTCAGTTCTCATATTCTCATGCCTTTGCTTTGTTTTTGATTTTGTTTCTGTCTCGACATCTCAAGTTGCCGCCGGATGTCTTCGGACGTTTTGACACTCTCTCTGATTCGTTCTCTGGGCTTGATGGATTCAGTTGTCTTTTCAACCGGCTTGACGGCCTGCGATTGTTTCACCGCCTCATCCCGGCGCAAAGCCTCGGCCTGGCGTTCCTGTTCCTGCTGCCGTAACGCTTCAGCCTGCCGCAGCATCTCGGCTTGCCGTTCCGCTGATTTGCGCTGCGAATGCTGCACATTAAGGGCATAGGCGACCCCGCGACCCAAGGCCGACGCCAGTTTTTGGACCGCCCCCGGCTTCATGTCCATTGCCAGTGTCCGGTTGCCAGAATGAGCAATGTTTTGCCGAAGCTGGATTTTGTCCGCTGTGAAAATCTTCACCCCTTTGCGACCGCGTGAAATGGTCACATACCACTGTTTCTCATTGGTAGCGGCCTTAACGGCTGAATCAGAGAACAGGACATAATCCACCGTCTTGCCTTGAGCGGCATAGGACGTAACGGCATAGCCGCGCACGAATTGGCGGTAATGCTTTGGCAATGTCCGGCCATCATCCAAGGTAATGCGCCCATCGGTATGGATTTTCTTTACCGTCACCAGTTCGCCGTTGGCGAGCTTGCGCCCGTCCTGGGATTTGTCATTGGCCTTGAGTTGCAGCCGGTCTCCACTGGACAGGGATAGTTTTTTGGGTTGGCAGACTGTGATTCTATCCAGTTCCTTGACTGGCACAGGCCGAATGCGGTTTTCAGCCTCAATCAGCAGATGCTTGTCAGTTATGCCGCGCAGTTTCCCGACGCTGCCAGCTTTGAAACCGGCCGCAGGACGATTGAACACCAGAACGGAATCCGACTGGTAAAACCGTTTGTCCCGCTTTTGCGCGTCCGTTAAATCCTGCCGTTCCAAGGCCGTGACCGTCGTTTCATCATCGCCAATCAATTTCTGTGATTTCAGGCTTTGCCGGATGGTGTCGTTAAGCCGGTGAATCTCGTTCCAGCTTTGTGAGACAACCACGGTGGATTGCTGATTGGTAAAATGTTCCAGAAAATGTTCCGCCAGTTTTTCCCGTTGATTGGCCAGCGTACAGGAAATGATTGCTCCATGATTGTCCAGCCGGTCGAAGGATGAACTGAACTTGCCCCGCTGTGCTTCATCCACAGCAAGCTTGTATTGTTCCAGCCATCGGCGTTCCCTTTGAGTTTTGGCCGAAGCGGGATTTTGACGGCGGATGTTGGTCAGTTCCGCGTATCCGAGGCCCGCGTACTTTTCAATCGCCCGCAGCGCGTCCGATGCTTCAACGGCCCCATGCTGGCGGGTATCACCCGACAGAATGACCCGGCCTTGATTCGCCTGGACATACGAGAGCAGTTCCAACATTTGTTGCCCGCCGATTTGTCCGGCTTCATCCACGATGACGACCGCACCCCATCGCATTGACTTTTGCGCGAGAAATGCGCTGACCGTTTCCGTGCCTCTGAAGCCGTCCCGTTCCAGATCGGCGACCTGCTGGCGCTGTGGCGCAAGGACATGGATAATCCTACGCTCTTTGGCCAATCCGTCTTTGACTTCCCGCAGGGTAAAACTTTTGCCCGTCCCTGCCCCGCCTCGAAACAAGGTGACGAAATTGCGTGAGGACAAAATATGTTTCGCCGCCTTTTCCTGCTCGTAATCCAGCGAATGATTGATTTTATGATAATCACGCGCGAGCGGTTGGTATTGAAGTGTCCGATATTGAGCCAGTTGAACGATGTCCAATTCACGTTGCAGGACTTCGCGGGTAGTCACCTGGCCGTTAAAATATTCATCCCGGATATAGCCGCGCTCTTTGGTAGCCGCCTGAATCTCCGCCAGTGATACATTTTGACCGCGCAACTGTTCCAGCGCATGACACCAAATCTCATGCTCATGGACGACCGAGCGGCGTTCAAACAGATGTTGCTCGGCCCAGGACACGGCCTGCCCCGCTGTCATCTTTTGTGGAATCTCCTTTGAGCGGTGTTTGTCCAGGTGATTGACCAGCCACCATTCTTTCCATGACAGTTGTTTGTTCCACATGAATTGTAATTTGACGATGCCGACATCCTTGATCTTTCGCGCCCGTTCATTGTGCGCGATGTTGGCGCGAATCACTTGGATGTTCTGATTAGCCTTTTCCGGCTCACGTTCCAGCAGTTCCTTGGTTTTGCGGTCAATCTCGTCATGACGCTTGGAAAAGCGGCCAATCAATTCCTTGCTGACACCGGCAATTTCAAAATCGCCGCGTGGATTGTTTTCAACGCCATAGCCAAGCCTTTGCAGTGACCTGACCATTTCGTGATAATAGACGTTCCTGACGAACTTCTGTACTGCAACCATGTCGCAGGCTTCCAAAGCCTTCCAGCGGCCTTCTACGGTATCCCACGTGGCATTAAACAGAATGCAGTGACTATGCAGGTGCGGATCTAAAGCACGGGACGTATCATGCCGGAAGACCGCGCCGACCATATTGCCCGTATTCCGATGCGAATACTGATGGTTTTTCCGAACCCGTGTGGCCGCGAACATCTGCAAATGACGCATGGCAATTTGAATGGCTTCATCATGCGCCTGGATAATCCGCTTATCATTTCCCACCAGGGCGGCAATCGAAACCGATTTAGGCGGTGACAAGGTGAAATCATAGAACACCCGGCGATTGGCCGATTCACGGACATTCCCATCCTTGTCCATGCTGATGCGTTTTGAATTAAGCCTGGGTGTTAATTGTTCACCTGATTGTGGATGAAGGTTTCGACACAGGTTCACAAATTCCTTTTCATTGGTGACGCCTGACAATCCCAATTGTATTGCTCCTTCTCCAATCCATTGTCCCGTAACACTTCGACCTTCCATGTAATAATCACCGACTCGCAGATGCTCTCGAAAATAATCCTCAGCATTCTTCAAACTGTATTGAGCCTTCATCGTCAGCATGACGATAGGTTAAACCATCATCCGGTAAATCTTGCGCTATGGGTGGCGCAAAATGAGTGTCTGTTGATGTTACCTGTAATTGTCTTTGAAAGAGGACGCTATTCTCCTTGCGAGCGCAAGGGAAAGACGTAACAACGAAAATGCCAGAGGATAATCAACAGTCGTAAAATTATGAATGCACCAATCGTTACCGCTGAAGCGAAGGCTCGCTTGGCCGAAGCCGTCAAAAACTATACGCCGCCCGCGCCGGAGAAATACCGGGCGCTGAACGAAGTCAAAGAGTCCATCATTGCCTTGCGGGAACGCAAAGCTTCATATGAAACCATTCGCACCTTGTTGCACGAGAGCGCCGGCATCGAAGTGTCCCACCAGACCGTGGCCCGTTACTGCCGCGAGGTGCTGGACGCAACCAGGCCGAAAAGGCCGCGCCGTCCCAAAACACCAACAGAGCAACCACCCGCATCTGTGCCCGCCGAATCACCGGCACAATTACGTCTCGGTTCCCGAAGACCACGGGGACCGCACATCGCCGATCCGAAGACGCTTTAGCGCGAAGCGCCAGTGTCGCCCGTCGCGGCGACCATAGAGCGACTATAAAGCAACCCGCCCATCCTAAAAGCAAAAGTCTTTGGGTTCAGCGTCCGCGACCAACGCGCGTTCACAGCCGTGCAACGCGCGCTCGTCGCGGACGGAAATTGGATAGCGCAGTCGCGCCTCGCTTCCGTCTGTCATTGGCAGCGCCGCTCCGGCGCACGGCTTCACTCATGCCGTTTCGCCGACCGCCTGCCGCTTTCCGCCGCCAACGCCAGACCGAAGCGTTACAAGGGCGAGTCCGCCCATCATCGGTCAACGCGAACGCTCGAATTTTCCGACGGTGAGGGCGGAAGACCACCTCACGTGGAATTATTGCATCATTTTCTTGGATTATTTTAGACTAACAAGCGTGAACTTTGCCAGACCATCAGCGGCAATGTATTGTTCATATTATAGCCAAGTTTTCAATTGTTGACGTAAAATTTGACGCGCCCGATAAAGGCGGCTTTCGATTGCTTTGGGCGTAGCCGCCAGAATGTTGGCAGCTTCCGCGACGCTGTGGTCTTCCCATTCGCACAACACAATGGCTTCACGTAAATCCTCGGGAAGTTTGCTGACTGCCTTGCGCACGGAGGCAAATCGCTCAGCGACGAGAGCTTGTTCGATTGGTGTTGGATCATTTGCCGGAAGTGAACTGCCAAGTGTTTTTTCAGATTCTCCAGTTTCGATTTCGAGCGAAACGTTTGGATGCCGGCTTCGCCAACGGAAATGGTTGCGCGCCAGATTAGCGGCAATGGTATAAGCCCAGGTGGAAAATTTTTCGCCTCGCCTGAAACTGTCGCGCGATCTAAAAATACGGACGAATGTTTCCTGCGCCAAATCGCTGGCGTCGTCCTCGTTGCCAACCATTCGACAAAGAAAATGGAAAATGGGCGTTGCGTATCGTTCCATCAAATCGTTGAGTGCGGCATCATGGCCGGCGGCTAAACGTTCCATGTCCGCCTGGTCATGGGCATCGCCTTCTGTTCGTTCCATGCTCATGGCCATCGGTTACTTTATTTTGGACTTAAACCGAGTGTATTTCTTTCCATCTCCGTCAGGTACCGATGGCCTTGGTCAGGGGGCATGATCCGGCTGACATTAATGAAGTATTGGAGCATTTGAGCCTGGCAATGAATGCGGCAAACCTCCAAGTCATTCAGTTTCTGTTGGGCGACTGGGTTGATGTTGGTCGCAGTATTTAAAACCGCTTCCACCTCCTGTTGTTTCGCAGTAATCATCCGGCACATTGCGTCGCATTGAGAGAGATAATCGTTGTGCAATTTTTGGATGCGCGCCATTTCGTCGTTGTTTAGGTGATACTCCCTCTGTAACCAATGGAGACTTCCTGGCGGCTCTTGGACACATATCCGACAAAGGCGCTGGCTCATGGCAAACGAGCCGACGAACAAAACCACTCCCAAAGCCAGCGCACCCAGGACAATCACAAGAGAACGGTTCATAACTTAACGCATGGCCACTGGCGCAACGGCGGTCATATATTGCGTCTGCGCGTCCTGTTGAGCCATCCGGTTGCCCTCACGCGCGCCGAACAATGCGCCTGCCATCACCAGCAGAGTGGCAACGGCAAGCGCCAATCGCGGGCGCAGCACCAGTGCGGCCAATACATCCAGCCAGGTATCAGACTTCATGGTCGCTTCGGAATCTTCGATCCGCCGCCAGACATTTTCCTGAAAACGTGGCGGTAGCGGCGGCGAAGAGCGTGACTGGCGCAAAAGCGCTGAAAGTTTCGCGTCGTCTGGATTTGTATTTGTATTCATGGATCGTGTGGGCGGCAGATTTTTCCGCCGCCCGCATTTTAACGTTTTGGTCCTATCGGCACAATCCGGCTGATACTGTTACTTTGCGGCAACGGTGCAGCAAGGCATTGGGGCCAGCGGATTTGCGGCGCAGGCCTGGATGGCCTTTGGGCTGGCAGTCATGTTCTGGCTGCAAAGCGTCGAAGGATTAACCGCCAAGTTGCTCCCGGCAACCGTTACGACCTTGTTCCCTGCCAAACGTGGCGCTGCATACTCGGTCGAAGTCAAACCGAGTGCCACCAGATTTACATCGTTGTTTGTTCCAGCCGTGTGAATGATCTCATTGCCAGCGGCGCGTGGCGAGAGCAATGCGGCAGAGGCGTTGAGGTTAAGGGTTATCGCGGCCACAGCGACCGCACCGAGAGTGATCAGGCTATTACGAGTTTTCATTTTAGTTTTCTTTCTTCTTTGGCGGAGCTTCATTGCTTCGCCGAATATTTGTAGCTCTAATACACCGCCGTTTGGAAAATCCCGCAAAAATATTTCGCGCCAGCATTTCGCGGCTGGATTTAAAAAGTTTGAGTGATTTTTCCTTCTGCGGTGTAGAAACAGGGGATGGCATCCTGCTGGATGTCTAAATTGATGGGAAAGCGTAAAAAATATGAAAATCACGAAAATAATCCTGGCGGTGTGTGCGGCTGGACTTTTGCTGGGCGAAACCGCGCAGGCAGACGATTCTGCTTTGTCCGCGCCAATCAGGTCCGTTTACGACCATTACCTGAAAATTCAAGCCAGTCTGGCAAACGATTCGATGAGCGGCGTGGCTGAAAATGCCGATGCCATTACGAAAGTCGTTCAGAGCAATGCCAACGCGCTACCGGCAGAAGTGTCTTCAGAAGCGGGGGATGTCGCAAAGGCAACCAACCTCCCGTCTGCTCGTGCCGCGTTCAAGCCATTAAGCAATTCGCTGATAAAATATCTCGCTGACCACAAGGACAAGGCTGCGTATGTGCAGGTTTATTGTCCGATGGCGAACGCCAGTTGGCTTCAAGGCGACAAGAACGTGAAAAATCCTTACCTGGGAAAAGAAATGTCAGAGTGCGGCGAAATCCAAAACTAAACCATGCGGACAGGGCTTCAATATGATAACGATTGAACCTATGCTTGGCGCAGGAATGCTGTCTGTGCTCAAAGAATTTGTCAATGCGACCAAGCTGCATCCGGTTCTGGTTAATTTCACCGCCGCACTGATGCCGGTGTCAGTGTTTAGCGATTTCGCCGGTTGTGTCGTCAAGAGCGAATCGCTCCGCAACGCCGCATGGTGGACGTTGTTTTATGCGACAGCCATCACGCCGTTCACGGCCATCACGGGCTGGCTTTTTTGGATGCCGGACGATAACGGCGTCGTGGGCATGACCATTCATAAATGGCTGGGCAGCGGTCTGGTGCTGCTGCTTTTCGGCCTGTTCGCCTGGCGTTGGAACCTGCACCGGCGTCAACAGTGGCCCACGCCTATGTATTTTGTTGTGGGCATCATTTTCATTGGCGCTCTGGTGTATCAAGGACATCTCGGCGGCCAGCAGGTATTTAGCGGGATGTGAAGGCAAAGCAAAAATTGACGTGTAAAAAACAAAAGCGGTTTAGCGAAAAGATTGAAAGGTGCCATAATTGATTCTATGAAAGCGGTGTTGGCCATCATTTGCAGCTTCGTGCTGGCGGGAACACCATTCCTGCTTGCCCAACCGCCGCTGCCACAGTGCGTGAAACATCCCGTTCCCGCGTGCTGCCTACACGGCTGCAAAATGCCGTGCTGTCAGGCCAAACCGTCGTCCGGTTCCCAGCCAATGCCGACGGTCCCGGCGCAAACAACCAACCAAAATCAGCTTTCGCTTTTCGCTGCCAATATCGCAACTTGTGTTTTGCCGGACACCACGATCTTCCAACTTTCTTCTTCCGCTTCTCCACTATCACTTGTGACGAAAAGCAGCCCGCTTTACGCGCGGAACTGCGCCCGGCTCATCTGAATTTTCCCCTCCCACGCCCGTAGTGTGCCCATAGTCGGCGTGCCGCGTTCCCGTTTGATTTTTGCGTCCCTAATTTTTTTGCCGTGAAGTGTATTTGTAGTCGAAAATTATGAAGCCAGTTATCATTTTAAGTTTGTTCGCCGCCAGCGGGCTTGTGCTCGCTGGTTGCCGGGGCATTCCCGAGCCGGGCGAAAAGCAGGCGCGTCGCGACCTGGGCACGGTTGCCAGTCAATATCATCCCGGCAATACTCCGGCATCTTTGCCGGAACTCACGCCGGAATCGAGCTTGAGCAATTTCGTTGAGTATGCGCTGCTGAATTCTCCAACGGTAGAGGCGGCATTTTACGATTGGTCGGCTTCCGTGGAAAACATCACAGTGACGCGCTCGCTGCCGGACCCGCAGTTGACCTTCCAGTCTTACATTCAAAACACGCTCACGTCGCTCATGCCGGGCTTCATGCAGCAATTCCCCGGACCCGGCAAGCTTAAGGCGCGTGCCGGAGTCGCCGTCGCAGAAAGCCAGGCCAAATACTTTGCGTTTGAAAGCGCCGCCCTTCAAACCGCGTTCAATCTGGAACGGGCCTACTACCAATTAGGCTTGTTGAGAGAACAAATCCGCCTCAAATGTGAAACAATATCCCTGTTGCAAAATCAGGAGCGCGTTCTTCGCGCCCAAAATGTAGCGGGCACGTCAACGCTGTCCGACTTGCTGAGTGTACAAAGCAAACTGGATCGCGCCCGCACCGAATTCGCCAATTTGCAAGATTCGCGCCATTCATTCTTGGAAAATTTTAAGGCGGCGCTCGGCCTTGCATCGGAGCAACCGGACCCGCCGATGCCCTCCCGTTTTGAAACCAGCGACGAAAATGTTGATACTGACGAACTGTTGCGCATGGCATTCGAGCGCAATCCGCAACTTAAGGCGGTGGAAGCCGATGTGCGCGCCGCTGAAGCCGGAATTGCGGTGGCCTACAAGGAACGTGTGCCCGATTTCAACGCGGGCCTGTCCGCCGAAGTTTACCGTCCGCCATTCTATTGGCCGCAAGTTGGCATGACGCTGCCGATTTGGCGTGACAAAGTTGCGGCGGAAATAGCCGAGGCCAAAGCGAATGAGCTGGCCGCGCAATCACGATTGAAAGCCGCGCAAATTGATTTGGTCGTGAATTTCGCTGAAAAATCATTCGCCTGCCGTGAAACCAGCCGCAACCTCGCGCTGATCGAAAATGAACTTATTCCCCAAGCAGACCAATCGCTGGAAATTACCCAAGCCGGTTATCGCGCAGGCTCAATGGATTTCTCCAGTTTGACGGATGCGGAACTCATCCTCGTGGATTTGCAAACCGAGGCCGCCGAAACGCGGACAGACCGCGAAATCGTGTTCGCCGATTTGTCACTCTTGGTTGCCGGTCTGCCGCCTGCCAATGCGCCATTTTTGGACACCCATTAAATTTATGAAATCGAAATTGATATTATTTGCAACGCTTCTCATCGCGGCCATTGGCTTGGGCGTATCTGCAAGTTCGTCGGTTACGGACACCAACACCGTTGCTGCTTCAGCGGGAAAGACGCTCTACACCTGCGGGATGCACCCGTGGATTATCGAGGATCATCCCGGTAACTGCCCGATTTGCGGCATGAAATTGGTGCCGATTCGCAACACCGCTGATCCGGTTTCCGCAAGCTCCCACAAAATTCTTTACTACAAGTCCACGATGATCGTGGGCGAAACCAGCCCTAATCCCGGTAAAGACAGCATGGGCATGGACATGGTTCCGGTTTATGCCAATGAAGCCGCCGCCGCGAGTTCCTCCGCCATCGCCATTGACCCCGCGACAATTCAACTGATGAACATTCAGACAACGGAAATCGTCCGTGGTCCGCTGCGTCGGACTATCCGCACCGTCGGCACGATTGACTACAACGAAACCGCGCTGGCGGATGTGACGACCAAGTTCAAGGGCTGGATTGAAAAATTGGACGTGGACGCCACGGGCGAATTGGTGCATCAAGGCGAACCGTTGTTTGAAATTTATTCGCCGGAACTTTATAGCGCCGAGGCGGAATACTTGGCGGTTTTGGATTCTACAAATGACCCGGACTCAACAGTCTTGCGCGACGCGGCGCTGGAAAAATTAAAATTCTTCGATATTTCGGACGAGCAAATCGCCGCATTGGGAAAATCGCGCGCGCCGCGCAAGACACTCGAAATTCTCGCGCCGGCGGACGGTTTCGTGATTGAAAAAAACATCGTGCAAGGCCAGATGGCGGACGCAGGCATGACCCTTTATCGGTTGGCCGACCTCGACATCATTTGGGTTTATGCGCAAGTGTATGAACAGGATTTGCCCTATGTCCAGCTTGGGCAGGAGTCGAGCATCACGCTTTCCTATCTGCCCGGACGGACATTTCAGGGGCATGTCACCTACATCTATCCGACGGTGGACGACAAGACCCGCACGGCCAGGGTGCGGCTGGAATTTGAGAACCCCGGTTACTTTCTCAAGCCCGGCATGTTTGTCTCGGCGCAAATTGTCGCCGAATTGGATCCTTCCGCATTGCTCGTGCCGGATTCGGCAGTGTTGCGCAGCGGCGAGAGAAACACCGTCTTCGTCGCGCTGCCCGGCGGGAAATTTGATCCCCGGACGGTAACGCTGGGACTGGCTTCGGAGAATGATGAGGATCAAGTGTTGAACGGATTGGAAACAGGCGAGCGGGTGGTGACTTCGGGCGAGTTCATGCTCGATTCGGAAAGCCAGTTGCGTGAGGCCATCCAGAAAATGACCGAGCCGG
>Ga0335075_10014433_pt1 | contig 11862 bp, 10 predicted proteins | sample Lox_Sample_24_FD_206723 | JGI IMG/M metagenome (GOLD analysis project Ga0335075, IMG submission 206723) | Soil microbial communities from Loxahatchee National Wildlife Refuge, Florida, United States - Lox_Sample_2.4 | ecosystem: Environmental > Terrestrial > Soil > Wetlands | place: USA... | reverse complement strand
GGGCGGGTCGGCAGTAACGATTTGATGGAGGTCAGCGGAACGGTTTCGCTGCCGGATTTCCTGAACACCGGGACGTTCGAATTTACGAGCCCGTCGGCGGACATTTACGTATGGGCAGCCGAGGCGGTCTGGAATGGCGTTGCCGCGGATAAGGTCGAAAATTTCGGCGTGGGCGACGGGCTTCTGTTGCACAATTTCGAGCTCACCCAGCTCTATCCGAGCTACACGGCAGTTCTGTCCGGCACTACCCTGGACGTCGATGGCATCAGCAAGAGTGGCACACCGACGCTGCTGTATCAGCTATCCAATTTCAGCGAAGCCGCTGGTGTCACCGGGCTTGACGCGACCGTGGTGACGGCGATCAATCCATCGAGCGGGAAAGCCGAGTTGTTCCTCGACATCTCCGCGGTCTGCTTTGTTGCCGGGACGCGCATCGCCACCCAGCGCGGCGAGATCGCGGTCGAAGAGTTGCGGGAGGGCGACCTGGTGCTGACCGTCAGTGGCGCCCGGCGCCCGATCCGTTGGATCGGCGAGCGGCGGCTCGACCTGACGACCCACAGACGGCCGGAGTCGTTGTTCCCGATCCGCATCCGTCGCGGCGCCTTCGCGGAGAATGTGCCGCAGCGGGACCTGATGGTCTCCCCTGACCACTGCCTGTTCGTCGATGGCGAGCTGATTCCGGCCAAGCTTCTGGTCAATGGTATGACCATCGTGCAAGACGGATCAGTTCGCGCGGTGCACTATTATCATATCGAGCTGGACGCCCACGACGTGTTGCTGGCGGAGGGCCTGCCGGCCGAAAGCTATATCGACACGGGCAACAGGGGGTTCTTCGCCAACACCGATGGCCCGCTGACCCTGCACCCCGAGCTGGAGATCGATCCCGAAAGGGTGCATTGGCAGGATCGACTGTGTGCACCGCTACGCCTGCGCTCGGCGGAGATCGAGCCGGCTTGGGAGCGCCTTGCCGCGCGTGCCGATGCGCTTGGCTACCGCCGGCCCTCGCCAGCGGTCACCCGCGATCCGGATCTTCGGTTGGTCGTGCGGGGTCGCGAATTCCGTCCGCTCGCGGTCGAGGGTGATCGCTACGTGTTCGTGCTGCCGGCCGGCGCCTCCGATATCCGCATTGCCTCGCGCTCCGGCATGCCTGTCGTGGCGAACCGGGGCGCCGATGACTGGCGTCGCCTCGGCGTTGCCGTCGACCGGATTGGCATTCGCGTCGGAGACGAACGGATCGACGTTCCTGCCGATCACCCCGCGCTCACGCAGGGCTGGCATCCGGTCGAGCGCGACGCCGCCGGCCTGCGGCGGTGGACCGACGGAAACGCGGGGCTGCCGCTCGGGCTCTCGACGCAGGACGGCGTGGCGATGGTGGAGATCCACCTGGCCGGCACAACCCCGTACGCGCTCGAGGAAGAAGCCGCGACGAGCCTGGTCGCCTGATCCCGGAGGCTCGGTTATTCCGAGCCGATCAGATCTAGCGAATCAGGCCGGTTAACGGACTCGACGGGTCGGCACCCATCCGGCGCGGCATTCGGCCAGCGAGGTACGAAAGCCGCCCGGCCTCGACCGCCAGACGCATCGCGCGCGCCATCCGCACCGGCTCTCGGGCGTGCGCGATCGCCGAGTTCAGCAGCACCGCGTCGCAGCCGAGCTCCATGGCGATCGCGGCATCGGACGCTGTGCCGACCCCGGCATCGACCAGGAACGGCACGTTCGTCTGCTCTCGCATCATCCAGATCATCGCCGGGTTCTGCACGCCGAGGCCCGAACCGATCGGCGCACCGAGCGGCATGATCGCGACGCAGCCCATCTCTTCCAGGCGCTTCGCGGCAACCGGATCGTCGGCGCAATAGACCATCACCTCGAACCCGTCCTTGATGAGCGCCGCCGCCCCCTCGAATGTCGCGGGCATGTCCGGGTAGAGCGTCGGCGGGGGTCCCAGCACCTCCAGCTTCACCAGGTTCCAGCCGCCGGCTTCGCGGGCGAGCCGCAGCGTGCGGACCGCATCGTTCGCGGTATGGCAGCCGGCGGTGTTCGGCAGGTACGTGTAACGCTTGGGATCCACATAATCCTGCAGCATCGGCGTCGAGGGATCCGACAGGTTCACGCGCCGTACGGCGACGGTGACGATCTCGGCGCCGCTGGCCTCGATGGCGGCAGCGGTTTCCTCGAGGTCCTTGTATTTGCCTGTCCCGACGATCAGGCGGGATCGGAAGCGGCGGCCGGCCAGGGTCCAGGCGTCGTCCGCGACAGGTGTTCCATCCATCTCAGCCTCCGCCGATGAAATGCACGATCTCCAGCGAGTCGCCGCCGGCAAGCCAAGTCTCCCAGTAGGCCGAACGGGGCACGATTTCCTCGTTGCGCTCGATCGCAACCTTGCGCGGGTCGAGCCCGAGCCCGCCCAGCAGCGCGGCCACGGTCAAAGGCCCGTCCACCGTCCGCTGCTCGCCGTTCACGGTCAGGCTCACCAGGGTTCGCATATCCACAGTATGGGCCTGCGACCTTCCGGCGGGAAGTCGGCGGCGCTTGGCCTTTCTGCCGGCAGAAAAAGAGCCCGGCCGATCGCTCGGCCGGGCTTGCAGGAAAGGTCCGGGTTGACCTGGGCCACCGCGGGCCCAATCGACTGCCGCGGGTGTTGGGGCAACGTCAGCCGATGGCGCGGTTCTGGCATGCGGCTGGCGGGCAAGCTGTGAACTGGATCACAGGTGGGACGGAAAATTGAGTGGGACGACGGAGAAAGACTGCTGGCGGTTGTGGTGCGCTGACGCCCAAGCACCGACGCGGGTCGTCGCGCGTTTGTCACGAGCGGACGGCGGGCGACGGCGCTAGGAGGCACGGCTGACCGCAATCCGACAATTGGAGTTGAATGGTGGATTCGCATACGGATGCCCGCTGGCTGCTCTCTGCGCGACTTGATCGGGCTGATCTCGATCCGGCCGACTGGGATGCATTCCGCTCGACTGCACACGCGGCACTGGACGACATCATCGACTACATCGCCGGAATCCGCGATCGCCCGGTGTGGCAGCCCATCCCTGCCACCGTGCGCGATGCGTTTCGCGGGCCGTTGCCGCGTGATGGCGAGGGTATCGACAGGGTCTGTGCCGAATTCGCCCGGCTGGTGCTGCCCTATGCGACGGGGAACGTGCATCCACGCTTCATGGGGTGGGTACATGGCGGCGGCAACGCCGCCGGGATGATCGGCGAGATGCTGGCCGCCGGACTCAATGCCAACCTTGGCGGACGCGACCATGCACCGATCGAGCTGGAGCGCCAGGTGATCGGCTGGATGGCCGAAGCATTCGGACTGCCGCCGAGCACCGGGGGGCTTCTGGTGACCGGCACCTCGATCGCCAACCTGATTGGCGTACTGATTGCCCGCGCGGCTCATGCGGGCGCGGCGGTGCGGCGCGACGGCGTCGCCGGCCACCGGCTGACGGCGTACACCTCGACCGCGGCACATGGATGCATCCGTGGCGCGATGGACATCTCAGGACTCGGCACGGCGGCGTTGCGCATGATTCCAACGGATTCCGGAGGGCGCATCGATCTGCAAGCGCTTGCGGATTCGATCGAGCGGGATCGCGCCAGCGGATGCGTGCCGTTCCTGATCGTTGGCACAGCCGGCACCGTCGATATCGGCGCGATCGACGACCTTGCGAGCCTTGCCGCGATCTGCCGGCGCGAAGGACTTTGGTTTCATGTTGACGGCGCATTCGGCGCGTTGGCCGCATTGTCGCCGGGGCTGCGACCTTTGGTGACAGGACTTGAAGATGCGGACAGCGTCGCCTTCGACTTCCATAAATGGGGCCAGGTTCCGTACGACGCCGGCTGCATCCTCGTGCGCGAACCGCACCTTGCCGAGCAGGCCTTCGCCAGCCCGGCGGCCTATCTCCGTCACGAGGCGCGGGGGCTGGCCGGTGGCGCGCCCTGGCCGTGCGATCTCGGCCCCGATCTTTCGCGTGGATTCCGCGCGCTGAAAGTGTGGTTCACGATGAAGACGTGGGGCGCCGACCGGATCGGCGAGGCGATCGCCCGAAGCTGCCGGCTGGCCGCGTACCTCTCTGACCGGGTCGATGCCGAGCCGATGCTTGAACGGATGGCGCCAGTCGCACTTAACATCGTGTGCTTCCGTTACCGATTTCCCGGCGACGCCGACCGGGAGAATGCCGAGCTTGTCGCGGACTTGCAGGAATTGGGCATCGCGGCGCCATCGACGACGACGATCGGCGGACGGCTGGCGATTCGGGCCGCGCTGGTGAACCACCGCACGCAGGCAGAGGACGTGGATGCGCTTGTCGATGCGGTCCTGACGTTTGGCGAGCGTCGCTGCGCCGTGCTTTAGCGAAATACGCCCGCGGTCCGGCCGCCGCTACGCGACGGTGAGCACGTCGCCCAGCCTGGTGACCAGGTACTCGAGGTCGTCGTGGTCGAAATCCTCGAATTGCGTGAGCAGGCGGGTGATGACGCGCACACGAAAGCGTTCTACGTCATGTGGCTCGCCGTCAAACTTCGTATTCGTGATCACGTCGGTGGCCGCACGGAAAATTGGAAACAAGTCCGACGGGAGGCCGGATTTCTCGTACAGGGCCGCGAATCCCCTCCTGCCGGTATCATGGATCAGGAGGCGGACGTTCTCGATCGGCACGGCCGCCATTGCCGCGATCGCGGCTTCGAAGAACGCCATATCGCCGATGCACAACGCCCGTAGCACGAGCGTTGGCGTCAGTCGGCCGCTGCGATGAATTTGCGCCACCAGTTCCTCGAGATCCCGGGCATGAAGTCCCCCGCTGAGATCGAGAGTGGCGCGCTCCCGGCTTTGGAGGATCACCTCTGTCGCTACCGCGGGCGAGAGGCGATGGTGAACGACCAGATATTGCCGCAACCGGTCCGAGACCATGACGATTAGCCGTTCGGTGACAGCGAGCGGCAAGGTGTCGCGGCGAGCAATGCTTTCCTTGACGCCGTCGCTATGAGGAAATCGGTCGATTGCCCGAATCAGGCTTTGTTCACTGACCTGCGCACCGGCGTTCTTCATCAGCACGGTCACGACGGTTTCGTCGCCCCGCATGACCAGTGCCGCGGACACAGGCTCGTGAACTTCGGGCCGGGCCGCGATGGCCGCCTGCTTGACCGCGCAGTCGCTGAGGATCAACTCGATCAGATCCTCGTCGGTCAGGATCAGCGAATGTCTCAGGATGGGCAGCGCAACGGATTCGACGTCGCTGGCCAAGGAAAGTGCGACGTCGTGCGGTAACCGCTTGGAGTGGCGGAGGCTTTTCGAGAGCGCCGCGCGCACCGCCTCTTCGACATCCTGCGCCATGATGCGGACGATATCCTGCACCGAGCGTAATGCGGCATCGGTCAGGTTGGACCTGTCGATACTTGGGCCGAGCTTGCAGGCGACCTCGACCCGCGTCTGCACCGAGGAGTCAGCCAGCAGACGATCAACGTCGGCTTGGGAAAGCGAGGATGACATAGCACCTCGTGCCGGCCTGCGGAGCCGGTATGAGACGCAAACCTGAACAAGCTGTTAATCGGCGCCGTCATGGCCGGGCATGACGATGACGGGTGGGACGCGGGTCGTTATGGATCAAACGTCCAGCCAGCGTTTCTCGGCGCTGGAGCGATAGGCCAGTTGAACGAGCCTCTGAATCTCGTAGCCCTCCCGGAAGTCGGGTCCTTTCGGGCTGCCGCCCGCCACCGCCTCGAGGAAGTCGCGCACTTCGATCGCCTTCAGGTCGTTGAACCCGATCTGGTGGCCGGGTGCGACGCAGAACGCTCCGTACGGTTCGTGTTCGGGAGCGGCGAATACGGTGCGGAATCCACGGCGTCCGGTTCGGTCTTCGGCGTAGTAAACCTGGAGTTCGTTTAAACGCTCCTGAGTGAACAATATCGCGCCTTTGCTTCCATAGATCTCGAAATCATGCTGCATTTTGCGGCCCATCGCAGTCCAGTTCGCCTCTAGAGTGCCGCTTGCGCCGTTGGCAAACCGGACGAAGATCCTCGCCACGTCATCGACTTCGACAGCGCGGGATTCCGCCACGCCCGTGCTGACGGGACGCTCCCGGATCAGCGTTTGGACATCCGCCATCAGCGACGAAATGGGACCGACGAGATGGCGCGCGGTCGCAAGAATATGGCTGCCGATATCGGCCAACGCGCCGCCACCGCCCGCCGGGTCCAGGCGCCAGATCCAGGGAGCCTGAGGGTCAGCCATGTAGTCTTCCGCGTGGATGCCCCGAAAAGTCCGGATCTCGCCGATCTCGCCGCTGACGATGATCTGTTTGGCCAAAGCGACCATCGGGTTCTTGAGGTAGTTGAAACCAACCTGCGTAGCCAGCCCGGCGGCCTCTGCCGCATCCACCATTTCCTTGGCCTGGGCGGCGGTCGGCGCGAGCGGCTTCTCGCAATAGACGTGCTTGCCCGCGGCGATGGCCGCGAGCGCCATCTCGTGGTGCAGCGTGTTCGGGGTCGTAATATCGATGGCATCGACCTCGGGGGCGGCCAGCAGGTCGCGCCAGTCGCCGGTCGAGCGACGAAAGCCCAGCGCTCGGGCGGCACGGTCCGCAAGTGTCGCGTTGATGTCGGCCAGGAGGGCAAGATCGATCTCGAACGGCAGGTCGAATACACGTCTTGCAGTGGCGAAACCGAGGGCATGAGATTTTCCCATAAAGCCCGAACCGATCAGGCCAATACCGAATTTGCGTTTTTGAGTCATGGTTCTGACTGTTCCACGTGAGGCGATACGAGGCGGAAGGGCAGGCGGGTTGCCTTCGTTGCACCGAAGGCAACCCGCCGCGGCTACGCCGCTGCGAAGGCTCTACCGGATACTCTCACCCGATAGCGCGATCACCTTTGCCGCTTTGTCCTTGGTGATCAGGTTCGGGCCGGAAGCAACGCTGCTCGCCGGGATCAAGCCATAGCGGGCGTCCAGCGCCAGGAAAACGATCGGCAGATACCCTTGCAGATAGGGCTGCTGATCAATCGCGAATGCCGCATCGCCCGCCGCGACAGCCTTCAGAAAGCCCGGAGACAGATCGAAGGAAGCGATCAGCGGCATCTTCTTGAGCCCCATCGCCTTGACCGCGGCCACTGTCGGCTCGCCGACCGTCGCGGCGCCCAGGCACAGAATCGTATCGACCGACGGATCCGACTGCAGCAACGCGCGGACTTTAGACTTTGTCTCCGATGGGTCCATTGTCGTGGGCAGCACCTTGACGGGCTTGCCGAACCCGTCCGCGAATCCCTTGCAGCGTTGGTCGAGCCCTACGTTGCCGACTTCCTGATTGATGCAGACGGCCTTGGTGCCGCCCAGGGCGGCAAGCTTCTCGCCAGCGGCCTTGCCCGCGGTGTACTCATCCTGCCCGACGTGCAGCAGTGCGCCGAGCTTCTTCGAGGCTTCCGCGCCGGAGTTGATCGAGATGACCGGAATGCCTGTCGCGACCGCGCCCTTGATCGCCTGGCCGAGCGCATCGGCATCAGGAATCGACACGACGATCCCGTCGGGAGCCTGGTTCGCCGCGGCAGTGATGAGCTGAGCCATCGCCACCATGTCGAATGTCTCGGGCGCACGATAAGTTACATTCACGTGCATCTCACGCCCGGCGTCTTCGGCTCCTTTCTTGACGACCGCCCAGAATGGATCGGACGCCTGGCCGTGGGTGACGACGATGATGTTGATGTCCTTGGCCTCCGCGCGGATGCCGGCGATCGCCAGAGCGGCGACGGCGAACAGGCCGAACGCCAGGTTTCTCCAAATTCTCATCTCGGTTCCTCCCTCCTGCATCCGAGACCGCGTGCGGCCTCCTGTTCGGCCGGCGGACCACCCGCAGGCCTGTTAGACCGTCCCCTCGAGTTCGCCGGAAAGCTCCTGCAATTCCTTGCCTCCGGCCATCAGGCTCTGCAGTTCGTCGAGAGTGATCTCCGACTTGGCGAACGTGCCGAGTGTCCTTCCGCGATTGAGCACGGTGAAGCGCTGCCCCACGGCAGAGGCGTGGCGGACGTTATGGGTGATGAAAATCACTCCCAGCCCCTTGGCACGCACCTGGTTGATGTATTTCAACACCATTGACGTCTGTGCGACGCCCAGCGCCGAGGTTGGCTCGTCCAGAATCAGCACCTTGGCGCCGAAATAGACCGCGCGGGCGATTGCGACGCATTGCCGCTCTCCGCCCGAGAGTGTGCCGACCGCCTGGTGCGGATCGCGCACATCGATGCCAATACGCTGCATTTCTTCCCGCGTCACCCGATCGCAATATCCCATGTCGAGTCTGCGCAACGGCCCGGCGCCGGAAGTAGGCTCCCGCCCCATGAAGAAGTTACGGGTGATCGACATCAGCGGGATCATCGCGAGGTCCTGATACACCGTGGCGATACCCGCATCCAGCGCGTCGCGCGGGCTGTCGAAGGCCACGTTTCGGCCCTCGACCAGGAACTCGCCCGATGTAGGCCGATGCACGCCGGACAGGGTTTTGATCAGCGTGGATTTGCCGGCGCCGTTGTCGCCAAGCAGGCAAAGTACCTCCCCGGAATACACGTTGAGCGATACCCCGGCGAGGGCGATGACGTGGCCGAAATGCTTGATGATGTCGCGGACCTCGATCAGCGCGGCCCTGTTATCATCGGTCGCCGCCATCCGGTCGAAGTTTGTCGAGAATGCGGTTTCGCTCATCGCTCAACGCTCCCCTGTTACCTGCCGTCGGACGTAATTGTTGAACAGGACCGCGATCAGCAGCATGGCACCCAGGAAGACCTGGAACCAATCGCTGTCGAAATTGGTGTAGGTCAGCCCGATCGAGACGGTGCCGAAGATGATGGCACCGAAGAAAGCGCCGATCGCCGAGCCATAGCCGCCGGTCAGCAGGCAGCCGCCGATGACCGCGGCAATGATCGCCTGGAACTCCTTCTGGAAGCCACGTAGCGCGTCGGTCGATCCGGCATCGAGCACGGTCAGCACCGCGACGAGCGCCGCCGAGCAGGAGGTGAGCATGAACAGCGCGGTCTTCACCCGGTTGACCGGCACGCCGGAATTACGTGCTGCGTTCGGGTCACCGCCGCTGGCGAAGATCCAGTTACCGGTTCGCGTTCGCAGCAAGATCCAGGTCGCGACCAGGGCGAAGGCGATGAACCATAGGACGCTGATCGGCACGCCCGGTGCCGCTGGCGCGCCGTTCGGCAGTGCCCGGATCACCCCCTGGTGCGCGAGGCCGACGAAAACCCCATGGAACGCGTTGCCGGAGAAGATCCCCAGGAGCGGGCTGGTAGCTACGGCGTCACGGATCCCGCGCATCTGCGTGGTGCCGGTCGCCATCTTCAGCCCAACCAGCGACAGGCCGCGCAAGATGAACAGGAAGGCGAGAGTAACGATGAAAGAGGGCAACCGGGTCCGGATCACGAGCTGCCCGTTGACAGCGCCCAACAGTGCCGCAACCGCCAGAGTGACAATGATGGCAAGCAACAGCGGCAGCCTTGCGTCGATGATCGCAAGCCCCAGGATCAGCCCGGCGAAGGCAACCATGGAGCCGATCGAGAGATCGAATTCGCCGCCGATCATGAGCAGCGCCGCAGCGACAGCGAGGATGCCGAGCTGGGCCGAGGGCGAAAGAATGGTCATCATGCCTTCCAGCGTGAACATGGTCGGGCTGGCGGTGAAGGCGAAGAAGATGATGACCAGGACCAAGCCGGCCATTGCACCAAGCTCCGGCCGACGCATCAGCCGCGTCAGCAACGGGGTGTGCATCAGCCGTTCGTCGTGCCGACCGGGACCTATCGCCGGAGCATGAGAGGCTTCGCTCATCCGGACGTTCTCCCTCACTATTTTGGGAAGAGGCCGCCGGAGCCGGGGCTCGGCGTGAGCTGGCGGAGGTCGCCTCTCCCTATTGCCGCGGTCCGTGGGCCGGAGCCCATCTTGATCGCTTGCCGGCAGGATACGCATTCGTCGCGGCTTTCATAGCCCCGTTGGGTCCGAGCGGCAGGCTCGCCGTGACGCCTCGGCTGCGCGGTGGTATTGCCAGCGGTGTCGGCATTTGCCGGGGCAGAGTTTCCCGACCATCTCCGGGGTCCCCACCGCTCTGCCGGAACGGCAAGGAGATGTCCGACCAACAATGGCGATCATGGAGAGAGTGCCGTGAAGCCTCTTAGCGAAAAGCATTTTGCCGTCTTTCGTCGGCATATGGTTGAGGTGGTCGAGATCCAAGTGGATCTGATGAGTGAAGAGCTCGAAAGAGCATCCCTCGACGAGCGGGTGGTGACGGCGATGCGACGTGTGCCGCGGCACCTGTTCGTGCCTGAGCAACTCGCGGCACTCGCCTACCAGGACACACCGTTGCCGATCGGTTTCGATAAGACGATCTCGCAACCGTTCATCAACGCCGTGATGACCGATCTGCTCGAGCTTGAACCGGACGATGTGGTGCTGGAGGTCGGTACCGGCTTGGGCTATCAGGCGGCAATCCTGGCCCAGCTTGTGAGGCAGGTGTGGACCGTCGAGATCGTTGAAGAATTTGTGAGCCAGGCCGAGGTGCGTCTGCAACACCTTGGCTATGCCAACGTTGGTATCCGTGTCGGAGATGGGTCTCGCGGCTGGGCCGAACATGCGCCGTTCGACAAGATACTGGTGACGGCGGCTGCTGAGCGGCCACCGTCGGCGCTGCTGGACCAGCTTAAGCCGGGTGGCAGGATCGTTATGCCGCTGGGCGGCGGCGAGGCGCAGGAGCTTGCAATTATCGACGAGAATGCTGATGGGGGCACACGCATTCGGCGGTTGATCCCGGTTCGGTTCACCCGGCTCGAGACGGTCATATGAAATGAGCTCGGAGGTTTCCCCCGGGTTCCGCGGGTCAGCCTCACGTGTCGCAGGCATGACGGCGGGGGTCGATGCGACCCGAAGTGCGGTGAGCTGCTGACGACGGGCCATGGCTTCCCATAGTCGGCTTGCCAGGGCAGCCACCAGAGCTTAGGAAATGAGGGCTTCTTCGGCGCGGCGCTGCTGTAGCTCAGTGGTAGAGCACCCCCTTGGTAAGGGGGAGGTCGTCAGTTCAATCCTGACCAGCAGCACCACAAGATCGACCATTTATAGCAAGCGCCGAAGGCAACGGGACAATATTGGGCAGTGCCGCGATGCCGAGGCCGGAGGGCTGCATGAGCGACTACGACGACGACATCCTGGCATGGTCTGAACAGCAGGGAGCATTGCTGCGCCGCCTCGCTGCCGGCGAGCGCGTCAATAGTGCCGAGCTCGACTGGCCCAATATCGCCGAGGAGATCGAGAGCGTGGGACGAAGCGAGTTGTCGGCCGTGCGATCTCTGCTCACCCAGTCGCTGGCCCACACGATGAAGGCCGAGGCGTGGCCCAACTCGGTCCACGCCGTGCGTTGGCGCCTGGATGCCGAGCAGTACCGCCTGCAGGCTGCGGATAGTTTCTCTCCATCCATGCGCCAGCATATCGACCTCGACAAGCTCTATCGCCGCGCGCTGCGCTGGCTGCCACCGCAGGTCGATGGGCAGCCGCCGCTATCACTGCCGGCGACTTGCCCGGTTACGCTCGGTGAACTGCTACGAGAAGATTAGGTCATCATCTTGGACGTTGTCAGGCGTGCACCAACGGGCAGCCGAATAAGCCAGGGGGCGGGAATGCTTCCGCCCCCGGCATGACGCCGACAGCCTTGTAGAAATCCCACTTCCCCTTCGACTCGCCCGGCGACTTCACCTGCCAGATATGCATCGTGTGCCGGACGCAGCCGTCCGGATCGATCGTCACATTGGCGTTGTAGAAGTCATTCACCGGCATCGCCCGGATCTTCGCCGCCACCGTATCGGAGTTGAGCGTCCCCGCCGCCTTCACGGCCTTCAGGTAGT
>Ga0335075_10014432_pt1 | contig 11862 bp, 12 predicted proteins | sample Lox_Sample_24_FD_206723 | JGI IMG/M metagenome (GOLD analysis project Ga0335075, IMG submission 206723) | Soil microbial communities from Loxahatchee National Wildlife Refuge, Florida, United States - Lox_Sample_2.4 | ecosystem: Environmental > Terrestrial > Soil > Wetlands | place: USA... | reverse complement strand
TGACGATCAGGTGGTCGGCGGTGACGGCCATCTCGTTCATGAGGTGGCTTGACACCAGGACCGTCCTGCCCTCACTGGCGAGTTGCTTCATCAGGTTCCTGATCCAGAGCACGCCCTCTGGATCGAGGCCGTTGACCGGTTCGTCGAGCAGCAGCACCTGGGGGTCGCCAAGCAGAGCGGCGGCGACGCCGAGCCGCTGCCCCATTCCCAGGGAGAACCCGCCGGCCCGCTTCTTCGCGACCTCTCGCAGGCCGACCAGGTCGAGCATCTCGTCGACCCGGCTTGGCGGCAGGCCCTGGGTCTGGGCGAGGAAGAGCAGATGGTTTCGCGCGCTTCGCCCAGTATGTACTGATTTGGCTTCGAGTAGCGCTCCCACGGTCCGCAGCGGACTGGCCAGCTCGGCATATTTCTTGCCGTTGATGGTGGCGGAGCCGCCGCTCGGATGGTCAAGCCCCAGGATGAGGCGCATAGTCGTGGATTTCCCGGCACCGTTCGGACCGAGGAATCCGGTCACTCTGCCTGGCTCAACAGTGAAAGACAGGTGGTCGACGGCCACCTTGTCCCCGAAGCGCTTGCTAAGGTCAGTGACCTCGATCATAGGTTTCCTCATCCGGCAACGCGGGGTTCGAGTCCTATCGCGTTGCCAAGGTACCAGAGCTCAGCCGTCGGATACCGCTGTGTTTTCGGACCGGATCCGCTCCAGACTCCCGGCGCGGGAAACCGGTAAAGATCATGAAATTGGTCCGGCCGGCATCCGGCTCGGCGGTTACGTCCCGTACCCTGCAAGGGAGCTATGACCGATAACAGTATGCCTCCGCCGCCGGGCGGGCCGGCATCCCCTCACCCTGCTGACACGCAGCCTGGTCCACCGCCAGGCCGCGCGTTGATGGCTGCCCTCCTGGTAATTGCCGGAAGTGCCGTCGTCGGCCTTGCCGGCGGGCTGATCTGGGCCGTAGTAGCACCGCGCGTGCAGTACCAGATGTACACGCTGAAACCGCCGACGGCCTACGCCACCAACCCGGAGACGAGCGCGTTCATCGCGGCCGATGGCTGGTACTGCTTCATCGCCCTGGCCGGCGGCGCGCTTATCGGGCTGCTGGCTTACGTGTTCGCCGTCCGGCGTTACGGCGCCTTGCCGATGGCGGGCACGGTAGTGGGCTCGGTCGCTGCGGCCTTTATCGCGCAATGGCTCGGTCACCAGGCCTCGGGCGGGCCGGGATTCAACCAGCTGCTCGCGACGAGCAAGCCGGGAACTTACCTCTATGCCCCTATTTCGCTGGGTTCGCATGGAGCGCTGGCCTTCTGGCCGCTTGCTGCGGCCGCCGTGGCGGGCGGGATCGAGCTGACCGCCGTGATGAGGGCCCGGCACCAGGTGCCGGCCGACGGAGTGGCAATGCCGGGCATGGATTCGTTCAGCACGCGGCCTTACCCGTTGCCGCGGCCGGATTCCGGTCAGCCTGGGCAGCCAGGCAATGGCGACCGGGCGTGGCGGCCAGATACTGGGCTGTCAGGGTCCGGGCCGCCTAGTCCTGGTTAGCCCAGCCCGTTAGCTCGTCTTCGGCCAGCCTGGTTCCAGGTCGGCCTGGCCTCAGTCCAGCATGGCGCGAGTCCAGCCTGGCCCCAGTCCAGCCTGGCCCCAGTCCAGCCTGGCCCCAGTCCAGCCTGGCCCCAGTCCAGCCTGGCCCCAGTCCAGTCAGCTCAGTTACCGCCGGGCGCCGTCTGCTGGCCGCCGACACGGCCTACCGCCATGGCGGCACCGACGATGCCCGCATCGTTCAACATCGCAGCTGGCACGATCTTCGCTCGCAGCCCGGTCAGGCGCGGAAGGAACTTCTCGGCCTTTTTGCTGACACCCCCGCCAATGATGATCAGGTCAGGCGACAGCAGCGCTTCCATGTGGCGGAGGTACTCGTCCACCCGGCCCGCCCAGACTCCCCAGCTGAGATCGTGCTCTTCGCGCGCATGCTCGGAAGCCCGCTTCTCCGCGTCCTTCCCGCGGATCTGAATGTGACCGAACTCCGTGTTCGGCACTAGGTTGCCATCGATGAACAGCGCACTGCCGATGCCGGTGCCGAGCGTGAGCAGCAGTACCGTGCCGCGGATGCCCTTGCCGGCACCGAACGTGACTTCGGCGATACCTGCAGCGTCAGCGTCGTTGAGAACGGTGACCGACAGCTCGCTGGCGCCGCGGAAAGCCTTGACGGCGTCGACGCCAATCCAGCCGTGATCCAGGTTGGCCGCCGTCTGGATGACACCACCGACAACCACGCCGGGGAAAGTGATGCCAGCCGGGCCGGTCCAGGAGAAGGCCGTCACCAGCTTCTGGACAACCTCGGTCACGGCCTCCGGGGTTGACGGCTGCGGAGTCTCGAACTTCTGCCGTTCGGCGATCAACTCGCCGCTCGTCGTGTCAACAGGGGCCGCCTTGACGCCCGAGCCGCCAATATCGACGCCAAGCACATGAGCCATGCTTGCCTCCGCGAATCTCCGGCCGGCGGCTTGCCGGGCGGGACAGGTCCTTTAGTCCAGCCTAGGCCGAGTTCGCGGTCGGCTCGTCAGGTGGACATACCTTCGCCGCGAAGGTTTGCATAGCCGCCGCGCGGCAGGGATGCACGGCTCGGCCCGGCCTGCCGGTACGGCTCGGCGTCGTCCTGGTGACCACCGCCAGCGCTGCCGTCGGCGTCAACATCGATATCGGGACCGGCGACTGCGGCACCGTCGAAATGAGCGGGGTAATCCTCATCGTCAAGATCATCGTCATCGGCTCGGACTGCGGTCGCCCGGACCGCCGTGGCCCGAGCGCGGCTTACCTGCTGCCGGTAGGCGTAGTCGGCGCGGATCAGCTCGCGCAGCTCTGTGCCGGTGTGGGCGCGGAGATCGTCCGTCGAGCCGTGAAACCGGGCCGACCAGATGTCACCGTCGAGGCCGATCGCGTAGGCCTCATCCCAGTGCATTTGCAGGTCCGCGAGTGCCGAGGCATCGCTTCTGTCCACTGCCCCTCCACTGTCTCTTTTTGCACTGTCCTTTTTTGCACTGTCTCTTTTTGCGCTGCTTGCGCTGCTGCCCTGGCCGGCCTGGCGGAACGCGCCGCGCCGTGGGGACATCAGAGCTGCATGACCAAATCATAACGCACTATAGAGCGCTGTAAAGCAGCAGAGCGCGGCCTGGCTCTTTCCGCAGTTCACAAGCGTTCTAGGGTGATCTTCGTGGTTAAGGTGCCCAAGTTCGACGCCAATGCGCTGGGGCCGGTCTACGTCTACATCGGCGTGGCTAACCACATCGCGGCCAGGATCGAGGCCGGGGAGTTGCCGACCGGAGCCCGACTGCCTGCGGAGCGCGACCTCGCGGCCGATTACCAGGTCGCCGTTGGCACCGCCCGCCGCGCTGTGATGGAGCTGCGCCAGCGCGGCCTCGTGGTCACCCTGCCCGCCAAGGGGACGTTCGTTGCGTAGCGCGGGGATGGGGCGGCGTTTGTCTTACAGCCCGTCTGCATTCATTGGCCTGTCACCAAGGCCCGATTAACTGAGACTGCGTCGTGGCTGAGTCTGCCGTCGGCGATCATGGGGGAGGGCTCGGCTAGTTGGACAGAGTTGTCATTGTCGGCGGCGGCGTTATCGGCACGATGCACGCGGTCGAGGCACGCCGCCGCGGGATCGACGTTGTGCACCTCGAGCGCGAGGCAGGCCCGCGCGGGGCCAGCGTCCGCAATTTCGGGCTCATCTGGGTAAGCGGCCGGGCGGCCGGTCCCGAGCTGGCGCTGGCGCAGCGGGCCCGGACGCTCTGGGAAGAACTGGCCACGCTGGTACCTGAGGCGGGCTTCCGCCCGCATGGCTCGCTCACTCTTGCCACCGACGATGCAGAGCTCGGCCTGCTGAAGGAGGCGGCAGAGCTGCCTGACGCCGCCGAGCGCGGCTTCGAGCTGCTGGATCCCGCCGCCGCCACGGAGATCAATCCCGCGCTGCGCGGTGAGTTCGCCGGGGCACTGCTGTGCCGCAGGGACGCGATCGTGGAGCCGCGCATCGTTCCGGGTGCGTTCCGCGACTATCTGATCGCTGGTCAGCCGGCCAGCGGCGGGGGTTACGAATGGCTGCCTGGCCGGGAGGCGATCGAAGTCGCGCCGCACGCGGTCCGTGATCACACCGGGAGCTGGCACCGCGGAGATCTTGTGCTGCTGTGCACCGGCGCCGCGTATACCGGGATCGCCGGACCGCACCTGGCCGGATACGAACGGCCGCCGGTGCGCCGGGTCCGGTTGCAGATGCTGCAAACCGCTCCGTTCGACCGCCAGCTGACGACAGCGGTGGCCGATGGCGACTCGCTCCGCTACTACCCGGCTTTCAACCTGCCCGGCCGGGACCGGCTGGCGCCGCAATCGCCAGTCGCGGCGGCCAATGCAGCACAGCTGCTCCTGGTCCAGCGCCTCGACGGCAGCCTGACCATCGGCGACACGCACAGCTATCAAGAGCCGTTCGACTTCGACGTCGATGAGACGCCCTACGATCACCTGCGGGCTAAGGCGGCGCAGTTGCTCGGCAGCCCGCTGCCGCCGGTCAGGCGGCGCTGGGCGGGCGTGTACAGCCAGGTGACCGGGCCGGAGTTGTATCACCGCTCGCAGGTCGCGCCGGGTGTCATGCTAGTAACCGGACCCGGCGGCCGCGGCATGACGTGCTCGCCCGCCATTGCGGAGGAGACATTCACCGCGCGCCAGTCGTAGTAAGCCCAGCTGCAGGAAAACCCAATCGCAGAAAACACCGTCGCAGAAAATACTGTCGGAGAGAGCTATGCCTGAGATCACGGTCGCCTGCCTCGACATGGCCGGGACAACGGTGGCGGACGACGGCAGCATCATGGCTGCCTTCGGTGCTGCCGCTGCCGAGTTCGGCCTGGTTCCTGGGGCGCCCGGGTACGACGAGGCGATCACGTTCGTACACGACACGATGGGTCAGTCCAAGATCGAGGTGTTCCGCCAGCTGCTGGCCCGGACCGGCGATACCAGTGAGGACCGGGCGCAGCACGCCAACCGTGTCTTCGAGCGGAGCTATGCAGAGTCAGTTCACAAGGGCCTGGTCAGGCCGCTGCCGGGCGCGGCCGAGACCATTACCGCACTGCGTGCGGCTGGCATCAAGGTTTGCCTGGCGACCGGGTTCGCCCCGGTGACCAGGGACGCGTTGCTGGACGCCCTGGGCTGGCGGCCGCTGATCGACCTGGCGTTGTCGCCAGCCGACGCGGGCCGTGGCAGGCCCTGGCCGGACATGCCGCTGACCGCTCTGATCAGGCTGGGCGGCGGCGCAGTGCGCGAGCTGGCAGTAGTGGGCGATACCGCAAGTGACGTCGAGTCCGGGTTGCGGGCCGGGGCTGGCCTGGTCGCGGCGGTTGCCACCGGTGCAGGAAGCAGGGAATCGCTTGCCGCAGCCGGCGCGCCGCACATCCTGGACTCGATCGGCGACCTTCTGCAGCTCGCCGGCGTGGGCTCGCCGCAGTCCCTCAGTAGCCAGAGCGGGGCTCAGTAGCCAGGCAGACTGCGAGGAATCTTCGGCTGCCAGCCCTGGTTACCACGTTCCGTGGCGGTCATAGGTTTTATAGGCAGCGGACAAATCGGCGGCACTGTGGCTCGGCTGAGCGTCGCCGCTGGTCATCAGGTAGTCCTCAGCAACTCGCGCGGGCCAGGCACGCTGGCGGACCTGGTCGCTGACCTTGGCCCGCTGGCCAGAGCGGGGACTGGCGAGGAAGCGGCAGCCGGTGACATCGTCGTCGTCTCGATCCCGTTCAGGGCCTACCTCAGCGTTCCGGCCGGACCGCTGGCCGGCAAGGCCGTGCTCGACACCTGTAACTACTACCCGGAGCGAGACGGGCACATCACGGCGCTCGACGACCGCACCGAGACAAGCAGTGAGTTGCTGCAGCATCACTTGGCCGGGGCTGACGTGGTGAAGGTGTTCAACAACATCTTCTACAAGCACCTGGGTTCGCTTGCCCGGCCGGCGGGCGCCGCCGACCGGTCGTACCTGCCGATCGCCGGCGACAACGCGGACGCCAAGGCCGAGGCGGCACGCTTTCTCGACTCCATCGGCTATGGCGTGGTCGACGTCGGCGACCTGGGCGACAGCTGGCGGCAGGAGCCGGGAACGGCGGTCTACGGCCCGCCGTACGGCTCGTTCAGCGATGAGGCGGGCACCCCGGCGAGCGAGGCAGCGATTCGCGAGGCGCTATCCAAGGCCAGCCGCTAGCTCAGCGCGGGTGAGGCAGGGCGATTCGCCCGTTTTGCGGAGCGCCTGATCCACATAGCATCAGTAAGTGCTGTCGCAGACCGGGCATAACGCCAGATAAGGTCGCGCAGGAGCGCTCAAACGGATCCTAAGTGGCTGCTGACCCTGGGATCTGTCGGTGTCAGCCACGCGGACGTATCTTGTACGACATGATCCGAGGTTTCTTAGCGGTTGCCGCCGCGGCCGGACTTGTCCTCACGGCTGTGGCCAGCGCCGCCGCTGCCACCGCGACTGCCGCTTCCTGGCACCTCGTTTACCAGGCCCGGACCGCCAGCTCGACCTCGCTGTCCGGCGTGACCGCGCCGAGCAGGAAGGACGCCTGGGCGGTTGGCTTCACCACAGCCAAGAGCGGCCGGTACAGCCCGAACTACGTGCACTGGAATGGCAAGCGCTGGCAGGCGGTGACAATTGCCGGAGCCGGCCGGTTCCGGCCGTGGGTAGCCGAGTCCACCTCACCATCGGACGTCTGGTTCTTCGGCGCGCGCGGGACAAACTTCGAAGCGCTCCATCTGGTGCATGGACGCTGGCGGTTGCTGGCAGCGACCGGCGACATCAGCTCAACCACGATCGCGGTGCTCGGCGCCGACAACGTGTGGATGATCGGCTTCGCCGGCGGTTGCACCGACAGCACCGGGCAGTGCAGCACGCAACTGCTGCACTGGACTGGTACGCGGTGGGTCTCCTACACGATCGACGCCCTCATCCAGGCGCTGGCCGGCTCGGGTACGCACGTCTGGGCGGCCGGAATCACTGGCCCGGACGCCGCGACCAAATTCACCGGGCAAACCGTGCTGTACCGGTTCGCCGGCGGCAGCTGGCGGCCGTTCAGCTCGCCCCACCCGGCCACCGGAGTTCCGCCCATGCTGGCGGCTGAACCGCATGGCCACCTCTGGCTGCTGGCCGCGCCGCTGCACGGCGACAAGTGGATACTGCGGCGCTGGACCGGCAAGCGCTGGACGCAGCTGGCAATACCGCGAAGGCTCGCCGGGGCGATCTCGGTACCGCCGCCCCTGACCTTCGACAACCGCGCCGGCGTGTGGGTCGGCCCGTACCTGCACTGGACCGGCACCCGCTGGATCGACGCCTTTCCGGCCGTTGACCCGTTCCCGTCGCTTTCCGGGTTCAGCCTGCAGGCCATCGCGCCGGTTCCCGGTTCGGGCAGCCTGTGGGCTGCAGGCGCGGACGGCAAAGGCCGGATGATCGCCGTCTACGGCAGCCAGCCTTAGACGGTAGCTGCGGACGTCCTGGCCGGAAGTCGTGGCCCTGCGGCACACATGCGAGTTGTTCGGTGACTTCTGATGCCCCGTATGAGGGGTTTGCCCTCACCAAACAACTAACCTGTGGTCTGTGATGCGACCTGCGATCATGAGCAGATGACCGCTTGCCGACTGATCACGACCGACGATGCGCCTGCCCTGGCCGAGCTGCAACGCCTCAACCGGACCTTCCTCGCGCCCTGGGAGCCGGTCCGGACTGACGGATACTTCACCGAGGCAGGCCAGCGCACGGCCATCGAGCAGGCACTGACGGAGCACCAGCAAGGCCGCAACCTACCGCAGGTGATCCTTGACGACAGCGCGGGCATCGTCGGCCGCATCACGCTCAACGGCATCGTTCGGGGCGCGTTCCAGTCGTGCAGCGTGGGGTACTGGGTAAGCCAGTCCGTCACCGGCCGCGGTGTGGCGACAGCGGCCCTGCGGCAGATCATCGGAGTTGCCTTCGGCGAGCTAGGGCTGCACCGGATCCAGGGCGAGACCCTGCTCGACAACGCCGCATCGCAACGGGTACTCGAGCGCAATGGCTTCGCCCGCATCGGAATGGCACCGGAGTACCTGAAGATCGCAGGCAGCTGGCAGGACTGCATTCTGTACCAGCTCGTCAACTCCAGCGCGATCTAATCCAGGCGGGAACGACAGATCGCCGCCTATGCAAGCCTTCGCTGCCCGGCCGTGCGGGGCCAGTCGATCGCGAGCACCACGTTGCGGTCGATGGCAGTCCCGGCGCCGGCACCGCCGTCCGCCGTGATCTCCGCACGCACCTGCCAGTCGTTGGCGGCCAGCTCGCGAGCGAGCGCAGCCAGGTCAGCCGGATCGCCGCTGCCCTGGTACGTTTCCGCGGCTGCCGAGTCGATCACCGTGCACCCGATGGCAAGGCCGGCCGGAGTGGCGAGAAACTCGATGATCCTGGCCTGTTGCGGCCAGTCGATGTGCGATGCCGTGGTGATCTGCCAGAATCCGCTCCCGTTGCCGTCGGTGACGGCCGACACCGCGTGCACGTGCGTGTGCCCGTTCACCCAGGCGACCACGCACGGATGGGCCAGCAACACCGCGCGCAACTCGGCAGCGAGGATCCGCCGCCCGGCGCCAGGCGGACGGGTGTCGTTGACCAGCGTCTCCAGCGGGTGATGGCTGAACAGCACGACCGGCCGCGCCGCGCTCGCCGTCAGCTCAGCTTCCAGCCAGCCGAGCTGGGCTTCGTCGATCGAGCCCTGCCAGCCACCGTGGTGGTTCACGGTGTCGAGTACTACGCAGCGGATGGCGCCGTGGTCGAAGGCGTAATACGCGGAGGAGTCCGCGACGTTCCGCTCGCTGTAGCCATGCCCGGCCGGCTGGCCGGCCGACCGGAAGTGCTCCCGGATGTGATCGGCCCTGGTGATCATGGCGCGTCCCGGGTCCGGTGTCACCCTGAGCCGGGTGCCGCTGGCCAGCTCAGTTAGTGCCTCCGCCTCCGCTCCAGAGAACTTGGCCAGCGTCGCGGCCGCGTCGACATCGGAGGGCGGGGTCACCAGCTTGATGCCGCCCACGGCGAACTCAGCCACCATGCCGACCGGTCTCACGGTGCCCTGCATCATGTTGTCGTGATTGCCGTGGACCGCATACCACGGCAGGCCAAGTCCGGTGGCCCGGAACGGACGCCGGACGGCGGCAAGCACGCCGGGCACGGCCGGGAATCCGTACCTGGTCCGCGGCAGGTCGGCCGGCCCGCCGTCCGGATGCCAGTACCGCTCGTCCTCGACGGTGGGCGCCGCGACGCCCTCGTATTGCTGCGGATCACCGGAGTCAGGGGTGACTAGACCGCCGTCCAGCAGGCCGATGTAGCTGCGCAACTCATTGAGCTGGCAGTTGTCGGTGGCGTCCCCGGTCAGCACGGCGAAGTCCAGCGGCGCGGCCGAGACCGGAGCGGCGGCGATCTGGCGGACCGCCTGGATCATCGCCTCCGCCACCTGATACGTGAACAGTTCCTGCGCGCGGTAGGTGCCGATAATCCCGACCGCGGCGCGCAGCGGAGAGTCGGGGTCGGAGAACCTGTCCACGAGCTCGGCCCGGGCGGGTGACTGATGATCCATCACGTGCGTGTCCGACAGGTGCGCGATGGCGAGCAACGGTGTGGCCGACCGCTGCCAGCCGCCCGGCAGGCTGCCGCTGGACAACTCGGTTCTGACCGTGTGCTGCTCTCCGGCTTCGGCTGTCAGCCGGCGATAGCCGCCTTCGTGCGCCTCGCCGGGCACGATCCGGCGCTGCGCAGTTGACTCCTGTCGCCCGGTCCCTCCAGCCGCTGCCGTCACGCGCGCTCGGCGATCAGGACGGGCTCGGTCCCCGGAATCGAGACCTGGACGGATGTGCCGGGCACCAGGTCGGTCGCCGCCGTGCTGGTCTTGTCGACCTTCACCGCGATGTCGCCGGACAGCAGCACGCTGAGCCGGGTCAGCGAGCCGAGGAACGTCCGGTCCGTCACTATGCCGTTCCCGCCGGTCACCGCCTCGACCGTCAGTCCCTCCGGACGAACGAGAACGTCGACCTCACCTGGCGAGACCGATGCGTGCTCGCCGTGCACCGGGACGTTCCGGCCGAGCGCGGTGACTTCGTCACCGCCGGAGTAGTTTCCTGGGATCCGGCTCATCGTGCCGACGAATTCAGCGACGAACGCGGTCGCTGGCCTCGAGTAGAGCTCGCTCGGCGTAGCGATCTGCTCCAGCCGTCCGTCTTTCATCACGCCGACCCGGTCCGCCATCGACAGGGCCTCTTCCTGATCGTGAGTGACGAACAGGGTAGTGGTGCCGAGCCGCTGCTGCAGGGTGCGGATCTGCTCGCGCAGCTGAAGCCGGACCTTGGCGTCCAGCGCCGACAGCGGCTCGTCGAGCAGCAGCACGCGAGGCTCAATCGCAAGCGCGCGGGCCAGCGCAACACGCTGCTGCTGCCCGCCCGACAACTGGTGCGGATACTGCCTGGCTTGCGGTGCCAGGCCGACCATGTCCAGCAGCGCGGTCGCTCGCTTGGCCCGCTCGCCGGGGGCGATCTTCCGCATCCGCAGCCCGAACGCGACATTGTCCAACGCCGACATGTTCGGGAACAGGCTGTAGCTCTGGAACACCATGCCCATGTCTCGTTTGGCCGCGGGAACCGGCGCGACGTCCGTGCCGTCGACGATGACCGAGCCACTGTCGGCGAACTCGAAACCGGCGACGATCCGCAGGGCTGTCGTCTTCCCGCAACCCGACGGGCCGAGCAAAGCGACAAGCTCGCCGGGTGCGATGTCGAGCGAGAGGCCATCGAGTGCGCGCACGGCGCCGAAAGAGCGGCTGAGCGAGTCGAGGACGACCGGCGCGCCCGCGCCGCCCGCGGCAGCGCCCCGGACGCTGCCGCCCGCCTCGGTACCTGCCGCTGCGTTCATGGTCATTCAGCTTCTCCCACGATCTGACGGGTCTGAGTGGACACGGAGAAGAGCGTGACCTCGCCGCCTCCGTGCTTGCGTGCCCTGCGGCTGCCGAGCGTCACGATGAGCATCAGCAGCAGCCAGGTAACGAAGAGCGCGAGCAACGATGCTGCCACTGACACGGGGCCGCTGTTCTGCTCGAAGTTGACGATCCACACCGGGAACGTCTGGAAGTTGTCCAGGCTGGCCATGGTGTACTCGCCAAGCACCAGCGCGACGGTCAGCACGGTGGCCGACAGTATTGCGGTGCGCAGGTTCGGGATCACCACCCGCCACAGCGTGGTCGGCCAGCCCGCACCGAGCGAATTGGATGCCTCGACCAGCGTCTTCACGTCGAATGAGCGCAGGCCAGAATCCAGCGACCGGTACGCGAACGGCATCGCCAGGATGACGTATTCAAGCCCGAGCAGGTCCGGCGTGCCGATCAGCCAGCCCGGTGCGACTTTGAGCACGCCGATGATCAGCACGATCGGCGGAATCACGATCGGCAGGATGGTGATGGCCTCCATAGCCCGCCGGACGCGCGGCAGGCGCAAGTGCACATAGACCGTGGTCGGCACCATCAGCACCAGAGTGAGGACAGTGGCGATCACCGCGAGCCGGAGCGACAGGGCGAACGCCGAGCCGAATTGCGGATAGCTCGTCACCTGCGTGAAGGCCTTGAAGCCGGCGAACTTCAGGCCGGCATACAGCGGGATCCCGAAGTAGATCGCGGCGATCAGCAGGATAGCCCAGCGCCACACCGGCCAGCCGCGCCGACGGGCAGCGCTGCGAGGTGCCTGGGTGCCGAGCTGCTCGGCGGTCGCTACCGTAGCCATCGCGCCGCCCTCCGCTGGACGAACGTATAGAGAATCATGACGATGGCGATGATCACAATCATGAT
>Ga0335075_10014431_pt1 | contig 11863 bp, 13 predicted proteins | sample Lox_Sample_24_FD_206723 | JGI IMG/M metagenome (GOLD analysis project Ga0335075, IMG submission 206723) | Soil microbial communities from Loxahatchee National Wildlife Refuge, Florida, United States - Lox_Sample_2.4 | ecosystem: Environmental > Terrestrial > Soil > Wetlands | place: USA... | reverse complement strand
TGAGACCATCGGGCGAGACATGGCCGTATGCGGGTATCAAGGCCCCCAGCGCAGGCAAGGGGGATACCGCATACGACACGGCCAAGAGTCTCCTGCAGAAGGCTGCGGCCAGGCGTTTGTGGACCAAGTCCAGCGCCAGCGGCTGGGTCTGGTGGAACTACCTCCCGTTTGAAGTCGGCGAAACGGACCTCGATGCCTACGCTGTACGGCATGTCGAAGGCCTCGTGGACGCGTGGAGGGCCCTGGACTCGGAGATCAACGGGTACTGATTCGGCCACCACGGTCAACTGCGCTGTCGTCCTTGCCGCGTGTCGTCGGCTACCTGTCGGGTGGCGTCACCCCGGAGTGGCTACGCCACGAGTACGTTGAACAGGGCTGAACCATCAAGGAGCTCGCTGCGGAGACCAATAGCAGCCCGACGGCCCTGGCCGGATAGGCAAAGAGGTGGGGATACCGGTTCGCCCTCGTGGACGACCGGGACCGCGGGTTTCCACTTGGCAGCCGGGCCTGCCCGGGCGGTCGGGCCGCGTGCACCCCCGGCAGGCGGCTGCTATGTTTGGCCGGTGTCCCAGGCGGTCGACCGAGCTGATGCGCCTCTCGCTCTCCTGAGGACGCCAGGCTTTTTCCGCGTGAGCCAGCTCGTCCCTGACGACCAAGACATGATGACTGTCATGGTGGGCACGACGGCGGGGAGTGCGCTCGATCTTATGGAAGAGCGAGGATTCGACCTGCTGCCCGTCACGACGGCAGGCGGCAGGGTTGTCGGCGCGTTCACGTACCGCTCGTTCGCCCGCGGCGCACGGTTCATCAGAAGGCAGGACGACCCGCTCTCCGCGCCGGTCGACGATCTCATCGAGGAACTGCAGTTCGCCCGGCCTTCCCAGGACGTAAGCGACGTCCTGGGCTTCTTGGAGGCCGGCGGAGCCGTGCTGATCGGCGACGAGGACCGGCTGCTGGCGATAGTGACCTGCGCTGACCTGAGCCGCTTCCTGTGGGAGCGCACGCGCCCGTTCGTGCTGCTGCGCGACATTGAACTCGGCGTCCCCGATCTCATGCGCTCCTCGTGCGCGGCTGGGCAGATCGCTGCCCTGATCAGCGCCGGGCTGCCATCGGAGTCCGACCGCGGCGGGCTGCGCCTGGAGGATCTGACGCTGGGCGAGCTGCTCTCCGTCCTGCTGCAGCCGGAGAGCTTCGGCAGGTTCTTCCGCTCTGGCTTCGGGGCCAATCGCGAGCTCGTGCGGGCGACGCTCACGCCCGTCATCGACATAAGGAACAAGGAATTCCACTTCCGCGACGAGGTTTCTGGGGATGAAATGCGAATCCTTGTCAGCGTGGCAACCTGGCTCAGGCGCAAGGTCATGATCCGCGACGGTGGCAGATGACCGGCCTGCACCCACACCAGCAGGAACTCCTCCAGATCCTGCAGGATCCCGCGCGTCCGCGCTTCGGCGTCATCGAGTCGCCCCCGGGCGCGGGATTCAGCAGGGTCCTGGCGCTCTACGCCGGCAAGGTAGGCGCTGTGTCGCGTGTCCTAGTCCTGTGCACTATGCGGATACTCGTGGATCAGTGGGCCCAGCGGCTGCGAACCGACGAGGGCCTCCGCGTCACAGTGCTGGACACCGCGCGTTCCTCGCTTGAGCTGCTCGACGGAGAGGACGCTGGCGTTGGCGTGCTGGTCGCGACCTACGCGCGGGCCCGCCAGGGACTCGGCGGCCGAGCGCTGGCCGGGCTTGACTACGGGCTGATCCTCCTCGACCAGCCGAAGCTGCCGCTCCCGGACGAAGTCTCACGGCTGGCCTCGCGGGCGCGAGAGGGGATCGCGCTCGTCCACGGCGGTCAGGCAGGACAGGCGCCGCTCGGCTGGCCGGCCCTGTCGGACGCGAAATCCTGGCGGGCGCACCTACCCCCAGACCGGCTCGCCTCGGTGCAGATCCCCGCGCACCCGACGCCGCAGGAGCGCGCACTACGCGACGATGCTGCGGCTCTCCTGCGGGAAGACGCGGCGCGCAGCGGCCAGCGGCTCCTCCTGCCCAGCGACAGCCTGCCGGCACTGCATGCCAGGCTCCTCGGAGTGGCTTCCGATTCGCGCGAGCCAGGCGAGCTCGCCAGGCGGGCGTGGCGGCTGCTCGACCGCATGGATGGGCTGCTCACGCAGGACTCTCGTCTCGCAGCGCTAGACGGATACCTGTCCAGGACAACGGGCGAAGGCGGCCGGTGCGCGGTGATCACGGCCACGATCGAGGATGCCAGCTACATAGCCGACCACTGCGCGGAAGCGGGCCGCAGGCCGCGGGCCGTGATCAGCAGCACGATGAAGCCAGCGGACATGCGCGCCGAGCTGGCCGGGCTCCGCCCGGGTGAGTTCCTGGTGGCCACGCGTGCCCTGATCGAGTCCCGAGACGGCTGGCCCCCGGGAGTCACCGTCGTCCTGTGGCCGTCGCCGGCCAGCCGCTCAGTGCTCGACGACCTGACCTGGATAGCCGAAGGGTCGTCAGGCCTGACAGTCGCGGAGATCAGGGAGCCGCAGTAAGGGCACTCGCGCATACCAGAGGTGCGTCGCTGAAAAAATGAGAGGGGACCTACACGCCCGCCGGCGTGAAAGAAGGCCGGGCCGCCCGCCGCGCTGGCAGGCGGCCCGGCCTGGCAGCAGGCAAGGCGGACGGCGCTACTCGCCGGGAGCCGACGGCGGGCGCTGCTCCGCGGCCGGCTCGCCGATGGCCCCGGTGTCCCGGGCGATCGCCACGGCAGACTCCCCGGCCCGCATCCGCTCGATAATCGAGGTCACGTCGGCGGACTCCGGGTCGGTGCCGGGCGCGGCCATGGCGGAGGCGACCGCCTCGCGCATCGCCGCGCGCTCGGCGAGGACGGCCTCGGCGATCAGCCCGAGGTGCCGATGCGCATCCTTCGGGTACGGCTCGTAGGCGGGGTTGCCCTTGTTGCGGGCCTCTGCGTCGTCGAAGCCGCGGTTTGCCTGGTTCATGAGATGGATGCGGGGAGTGCCGTCCTCGTCGGCCAGCTCGGCCAGCTCGACGGTCACCACGCCGGCCGCCATCATGGCGATGATCGGGTTGCCTTTGAGCCGCTCGCGGGCGGCGTGGTGGTCACGGGATTCAAGGACGGCCATCGGTGTACTCCTTCACGGTGGAAGCGGCGGGATGAGACGGGGGTTCGCCGGGCGCGTCCGGCGCGGGTAGAGGGCGGGCGGCGGGCCAGGCCGCCGGCCCGCGGCTCGCTGGAAGGTTCGGCGGTGCGGGTGTCCGCGACGGGGTCGCCGAGTGTTATGTGCAGGCTCTCCGGACCCTCGTACCTGGCGTACTCCTGGGGCGACAGGTACACCCTGAGCATCAGGTCGAGCCGCATGTCGCCCTCGTACGGGCCGGCATCGCAGTACAGCGGGAAGCCGGCCTTGTCGAACCGGGTCTTCACGACGCTTCCCGCGGCTTGCCCTCAGACGGGCTGGCTGTCTGCCCGCGACCGGGTGCGCCCTCCTGATCCCGGGCGGGGTCTGGCCGCCACCGGCCACGGGCGCGCGGCATCGAGGCGTGACTTATCCTGGCCCCGTTCAGCACTGCCCGCCTGGAAGCGGTCACGCGGTTCGGCTTGCGCAGCCTCGCCGGCTTGCCGGCTTGCTCCTTTGGCCGGGGACGGCTCCGCGTTCCGCCGCGTCGGGCGGGGCTCGTCGCTTCTCCCTCGGCCGAGCCCAGCTGGTACAGCGCCAGCCTCACCAGCCCGAGGGCACCGTCTAGCGCCTCGTCGCGGTCAAGGTCGGCCGACGCGTTCCGGGCGCCGGCGACCTGCTTCGCCGCGCTGCGCAGGGTGAGCGCGGCCGGCGGGTCGGCCTGCGGCAGGGGGTCGTCGTGCGCCCCGGAGAACTCGCCGTCGCCGACCGAGCAGGGGCACCGCAGCCGGAACTCGGCATGGGCGGGGTGCGCGTTGGCCAGTCGCCTGATGTCGGTCATCAGCCGCCTCAGCGCCCGCGCGGCCGGCCCGAGGACTGCCGCCTGTCCCTCATGGCCGATCCGGTGCTCCAGGGTTGTCACTTCGCGGATCAGCAGGCTCAGGACGATCCGCGCGTCGCCGCCGGTCACGGCCACGCCGTCGCGGGCCAGCAGGAATCCCTCATGGGCGCGGTTCAGGTCGACGCCGCCCCAGGGGTAGCCCCGGCATATCCACCGGGCGAACACGGGGTCGCCGAAGGCGTCCACCGCCTCCCGGTACAGGGCGTACCCGGTGTAGTCCACAGGCTCGGTCATTGGCCGGCCGCCTCGCTGAGCGGCGTGTACCCGGCGACGCAGTGCCCGGCCGCCGCGAGGGTTGCGACGACCGTCACGGTCTTCTTCTCATTCACCGTGGTTCTCCTTCCTGGGGTCAGGTGCCGGCCCGCTGCCCAGGGCGCGGCCGGGCAGCGGGAGCGGGCTGGTACCGTGCTCGCGGGTGCGGACCTCGGTTAGGGGGCCGCTGGCTGGCTCCCAGCCGGTGGGCCGGGCGACCGCCAGCGCGACTCCGCCGACGCAGACGACGTCGCCGGCCGACAGTTCCCCGGAAAGTTCAGCCGTGTTGCGAAGCCGTCGCGCAGTGACGGACTCCTGCGCTCTTCTCGGACTTCTTGTCATGACTTGCACCTCCGGCCGGGCTGGGGGATGATTAGCGACCACCGATGGACGCTCAACTCCGTCACGGGTGTCAAGCCACGCGCATCTGGGTCCAGCTCGGGGCAAGACCGACATCTTTTCAGCGGTTCGGAGTAGCACACGGTGCCGACTGCGCGACTGCCGACTGTGCCGGCGGGATGACCTAGCGATCCGCTGTAACGGAGAGCGGTCTCTGCTCAGCGGGCTGGGCCGTCCGGCTTGCCTTACGGCGCAGTTCGTCGTCCTCGTTGGTCAGCACGTTCAGAGCGCAGGCGAGCGCGTCGGCTGGCCTCGACCCGGCGTAGAAACGGTCCTTCGGGTCGGCGTGCTTGCAGGTGAGGGTGTGCGCACATGCGACGGCGAAAAGCTGCGGAAACTTAGACGCCACGTAATGTCGGCAGCTCGGGCGCACGCTTGCCCTTCCATCTTCCTTAACAGGGTGAATGGGAGATGCGAGCAAAAGGAGCGCAAGCTGGTGATCGGAATGTTTCTGGCCAGGGCAGTCGGCCGATCGGCAGGGGCATCGCCCGGGGGCATCTGGCAGGCCGTCCGTGCCTACATCCAGGGACGTCAGGCGCGGCTGTTTGAGCGGGAGCGGCGAGCCACCCTGCTCACCGTGCCGCAGTCGCTGCCTCCCGGTACACGTGTAGTCGACCGGCGCGGCGACGGGAGCGTGCTGGTTATCGATGTCCCTCCGGGACTACGTGCAGAAGCGGCGGCCGGGCATCTTTATGAACCGCACCAGCTATTTCCATCACCCGTGACATGCGACGGCCGATCTGTTGCTAGTCACGGGTCAGCGACAGCTCCCCCTGAGCTCAGCCGCTAGCGCTTGCGGAATGGTTACGCGCCAGAGTGGAGGTAGCCGGCCCAGAGGAACGGGTCTTCGGGAAAGCGGTCGCGCATGGCGCGGATCGCGTGATGCAGGGCATCAGCGGCCCGGGTCGTATCGATCTTGCCTAGGCTCGTCGCAAGGTGGGCATAGAAAACGTCGGCTACCTTCATGGCGTTCCGGTCGTCGATCGCCCAGAGCGTGCCGATGACATGCGGATAGCCGGCGAGCTGGAAGGCGCTCGTAAGGTGAATCGCCTCATCGGCCAATTCGGCGGTGCCTGTGTGGGCGGTGCTGCAGGCGGAGAGATAGGCGAGCTGGGCGCGCTCAAGTCTCAAGCTGGCAAGACTGGCGACTGTGAGGGGATCGCGGTCGTGATCCTGTAGAAGAAGCATGCTGCGGGAGGGATCGACAGGGTCACTGATGCTGTGGCACGCGAAGTGCGCTATCGCGCTACCCGGCAGGCTCGCCAGAACGTTCGCGCTGGTCGGAAGGCCATCCTGTCCACGTGACTCAGTGGTGAGGAGCACGGGGCTGGGGAGCCGGCGCGTGAGCATGTCGGTCTCCCTGGGAACCCAGGGCAGGGCCGCAGCGGGCAGTCCCGGGGTGGTCGGCATGGCGACAATCAGCGCCCGGCCCGGGTCTGCAGCAGCAGGCGCATGGAGGCGTGCGTGGCGGAGAGCCCGGAGCGTCGGGGTGTAGGAGGAAATGACACGATCCATGACGGTACGGCGACCACGCTCGCCCGGCTGGCCATCGTGGTACCCGGCGGCGTGCAGGGGCAGCAGGCCGAGCAGCCCTCCAAGTGCCCACCAGACCCGGGGCCATTCCGCGCCTGGCGGCGGCTGGTCGCGATAGCCGAGGACATCCAGGACAGGCTCGGCAACGGCGTCCCATAGCCATGCAAGAACCTCGCCCATGCCCGTCCGCGCGGCCGGGGCCCCGTACTCGGCAGCTTCCAGCGCCCGATGAAAAGTGCTGATCTGCCGGAGCAGTTCACTGGGGGAAAGTGCGGGCAGCTCTATAGCCGTGATGCCGTCCGGGGTGAGGAGCAGAGCGTCGCTGCGGTAAGTGCTGACGTTGAACGTCACTACGGGGCCAGCGCAGCCCAGGTCAAGGAATTGGCTGATGTCCGCGGGCCGGGCAAAGGCAGCAAACCCGTCGAGGGAGCGGATCTCGGCCAGGACGCTGTCGAACTGCCGTGCCAACTCGCGCCGCTGCCGCACGGCAGAGAGCTGCTGTACGGGGTGGACAGGCAAATCAGTGACCAGGCTGACGACCTCTGCCCGAGGGGCTTCTAGGGCAATGCCGTCTGCAGGAAGATCAAGCTGGTCGCGAAGCTCAGTGAACCGGGCGGCGAGCTCGGGGTGCGCCTGGCGCAGGTCGCTAAGGTCGCTGCGGGTGTCCAGCGCCTGGCTGAGCAATACTGCCCGTCCGGCCTCCAGCAGCCGCAGCGCCCGAGCTGCCCGTCCCTCTTCGGGGGTACCGGTGTCGGCGAGAGCCAGGGCGGCTGCGTCGCTTGCCAGTCCTGCCATGCCTCTGAGTGCGTGCTGCTGGTCACTGCGTTCGAGCATCCGCGGGGCGACCTCGGGCAGCAGGTGGACCGCGGTCTCTAGCAGGCGTGCAGCGAGGCGAGGTTCATGCGGTGCAGCCAGCTCCGCTGCCCGCCGGGCCGCGTAGATGCGGGTAGACGGGGCGGCGAAGACGAGGTCCGTAGCCTGCGAGTAGGCGGTCAGTGCCTCATCAAGGTCGGAAGATGCCCCGCTGCGGGCGAACCGGGCGCGCAGGGCGTTCCCCAGGTTGGACAGCATCGCCGCCCGGCGCGGATGATCACCAGGAGCCGCAGCAACAGCAGACCGCGCCGCGTCGATCGACGCATCCAGGTCCGCCGACATGCCGGTGTACTCGGATCTGACGCGCTGGGCGTTCCCGAGGTTGGAAAGGCGCCCCGGCCAGTCCGGATGACCGGCAGGAGTCGCATCTACGGCAGCACGCCCGGCCGCGATCGCCTCATCAAGGTCGGAAGATGCCCCGCTGCGGGCGAACCGGGCGCGCAGGGCGTTCCCCAGGTTGGACAGCATCGCCGCCCGGCGTGGATGATCACCAGGAGCCGCAGCAACAGCAGACCGCGCCGCGTCGATCGACGCATCCAGGTCCGCCATCACCCCGGTCCGCTCGAACCGCGCCAGCAACCCGATCCCCAGGTTGGAAAGGCGCCCCGGCCAGTCCGGATGACCGGCAGGAGTCGCATCCACGGCAGCACGCCCGGCCGCGATCGCCTCATCAAGGTCCGTATTGCTTCCGGTCTGCTCGAACCGCGCCAGCAGCACGATCCCGAGGTTGGACAGGTATGCCTCTCGGTTGCCGGGGCCGGTCGGGATTCCGGCTACTGCGGCTCGCAAGTTGACGATCGCCTCATCGAGGGCAGCCGGTTCTCCGCCGTGGTTCCACAGCTGAAGCAGAATGGCTGCCAGGTTGCTCAGGTACGCGGGCCGGGCCGGATCTTCGGCCCCCACGCTGCCTGCCGCTTCCCGGCCGGCCTGAACGGCTTGCGGCAATAGGTCAGGCTCGCCTGAGCGTGACCATGCTTCTAGCAAGAGGCTAGCCAGTTGAGACAGGGCCGCCGGCCGCTGCGGGGCCCCGTCCGGCGCCGCATCGGCCGCGGCGCGGGCGATTTGGGCTGCCTCACGAAGCGGGGCCGGGTCTTCGGTCACCTGGTGAAGGTCGAGCAGGGCCTTGACCAGTTGCGATGACACGGCGAACTGCTCGGACGGCGAATCTGGCCCCGCTTCCAGCTCAGCCTTAAGAAGCGCGATGACACGGCGCAGGGCACCGGGATCGCCGCTTGCCTCGTACTGGTCGCGGAACGTGCCGGCCAGGCTGGCCCAGGTGAGGGATTCCGCTGCGTCCTCGGGTGCCTGCGGGTCGACGCCCGTGTCCACCAGGGCGTGCAACTGCTCTGGAACAGCGGCCGGGTCAACCTGATGCAGACGGGTGAACAAGCTGACGGCCAGGTCGAAGTCTTCCCGCCCGTCGTCGCTTTCCAGAGCGCAGTAGCGGTACCAGTGGAAGAGGGCTACCGTGCGGAGCGCCTCGATATCGGTGTCAGCCGGCACGTCATCCCGGCCGAGGCCGGGATGACGCCCGAGCAGGTGCCTGGCTTCCGCCAGGCCCTCATCTTCGAGGATCGGCCCGTCGTCAGCGTGCCGCGCCAGGGCATCTATCCGGGCACGCAGCCGGCGGAGAGGCTCATCAGTCATCGCCCCGGGGCAATCTCGCTACCGAGACCTGGAGGTTTCCGGGACCGAGGGCAAGGCCCGTTCGGCCCCGGTGATCCCGGTGATCCCGGTCGCGTAGGTCGCGGGCAGGAACAGGCTGGTGCCCCGTTCTGGTTTTCACGCGCGTGCTTTAGCCTTCATCACCGTCATGCCCGTCCTGCCTGCTCTGACGTGCAGGGACAACCTGGTCAGAGCGGCTGTCCCCTGATGGGCGCCCGCCTGGCGCGGGATGACCCGTGCCAGTAGGGCCAGTGTCCGGGGTCTTGCCAGGAGCCGACATGTTCCTGGCGATCTCTTCCCAGGTCATGGCTCCCACGAGGTCTCCCCGTTCTTCGCGCCGCTGGGCCACGCCGAGGGCTGCCTGCGCGATGAGCTTCTCTTCGTTCAGGTCCCCGGCCGGGGCCGGGGAGGCGCCCTGGGCGGCCCTCTTCTTGATCTCGGCCAGCCGCGCCCGAGGATCGTGCTTGCCGCCCGGCTCTGCCGGGGGAAGGTCCTCTGCAGCGTTCACGTCTCTGGTCCCTCCTCGGGTTCCTGCATGAGCTCGACCAGGCGGTCCCTGGCACGCTTCAATCGCGTGCGGGCCGTGGCCGGCGGGATGCCCAGGATCCCTGCGATATCTTTCGGGGCGTATCCGAGCAGGGAAAGTCCCGCAACTGTCCGCAGCTGCTCTGGCAGCCTGTCCAGGGCCCTGCCCAGGTCAATGCGGATGTCCGAAACGCCACCCGCGTCAGCCGAGGGCGTCACTACCGCCAGGTCTGCACGCGTTCGCCGCCCCCGGCGCTGGGCCTCCAGCCACTTCATCGCGAGGCGCCACGCGATCTTGGCGACGTAGCCGTACGGATTGACCATGGCCGAAATGCGCGGCCAGTTCCGGTAGGCGATAGCGAAGGCTTCCTGCGTGATGTCCTCAGCGTGGCTGACATCTCCCCGGAAGACCACCGCGAGCTTGCGGCAGATCCTGTCGAAGTTCGCCTCGTAGAACGCATCAAGGTCCGGGGCAGCGACGATCTGGGCATCCGCCGACTCTGCCGCACCTGGCTCGAGGACGATCCACTCCGGGATGCCGTCCGACAGCGCGGACATCTGGTCGTCATCCACCGGGCTCATGTCCGGCTGCTCCGGGAGTCCCCACGTCAGGCGGGACTCTGACGGGGCGAACGACGCTATGCCTCGGGTCACCACTTCCTCGTAGTAATCTCCCGGCTCAGGCTGTCCCTGCTCCGGCTCTCCGTCGTCGGGCAGTTCGTTCGTGCCCGCAGGCGGATCATCCATCAGCCATCCATCCCGCGATGACCCGTGGTACCTCGGTACCCGGGACACGACCGACATTCATCATGCCTCCAAGGAATCGTCAGTGACCTCACCCAGGTAAAGCCCGCCTTAAGGTACAGCGTTCCCTCGAAGGCTGAAGTTTCTCGCGCGTAGCGCGGCCCGTTTCCGGTTCACGCCGGAGGCCACAGGGCGCGAGAGCGGCCTTCGCCGCCAGCCTGCGCATCGACCGCTCGATCCAGGGTAACTGGCTGAGCGGCCTCGGCCCGGTGAGCTGGCCCCGTCCGGTTTGCCTTGCGGCGCAGCTCGTCGTTCTCGACGGTCAGCACGTTGAGCGCACGCGCTAGCGCGTCGGCTGCCTGCTTGTACTCATCTCGTTCCGCGCGAATGTCGTTGAGCTTACGGCTGAGGTCAGCGACCTGCTCGCGGAGCTTGGTCTCGCTGGCGGGGACGGAATGCTGGGCTTTGATCCGGGCGTAGAAGCGGTCTTTCAGGTTGGTGTGCTTGTGGGTGAGAGCGTGGCGCTTGACGGCTGCCTCTACGGCGAGGGAGACGACGGTGAGCTTGCCGTCCGAGCGCAGCGGGATGCCGTCCAGGAGCCGCTCCATAGCAGCCTCGATCTCGGCGCGCTCATCCATGGGCGTCCGCTTCGGAATCTGTCAACCTGTCTGAGGCGCCGCTGAGTGTCTTTTACTGAGTGGCAGCTTCCTTCTCCTGGGGCGGGTTGATCCAGGACGTGCCTGGCAGTTCCGGCGGAACTGGTGGCTTGCTGACGAAGCGCTCGGGGTGGGCGTGGTAGGCGGCGTCCAGGATCTGCGCTCGCCTGGCCTGGATGGCCGGGGCGCGGCCGTGGTGGATGTCGGCGGCGGTGTGCAGGCCGAGGCCGCCGTGATGGTGGTCGTTGTTGTACCAGCCGAAGAATTCCTGGCAGTGCGCGCGGGCGGCCTCGATGGTGGGGAACCGGGCGGGGAACGCCGGCCGGTACTTCAGGGTCTTGAACTGCGCCTCGGAGTAGGGGTTGTCGTTGGAGACGTGCGGGCGGGAGTGGGACTGGATGACGCCCAGGTCGGCCAGCAGCAGCGCGACCGGCTTGGACGTCATCGAGGAGCCGCGGTCGGCGTGCAGGCTGAGCTGGCCGCGGGTGATGCCCTGCTTGGCGCAGGTCTCCGCGATGAGCTTCTCCGCCAGGACGGCGGACTCGCGGGTCGCGACCATCCAGCCGACGGCGTAGCGGCTGTAGATATCGAGGATGACGTAGAGGTGGTAGTAGACCCATTTCGCCGGGCCGTGCAGCTTGGTGATGTCCCAGGAGTAGACCTGGTTCGGCCCGGTGGCGACGAGCTCGGGCTTGACGGCGGCGGGGTGGGTGGCCTGCGCGCGGCGCTCGCGGCTCTCGCCGGCCTCGCGCAGCACACGGTAGTAGGTGGAGACCGAGCCGAGGTAGGTCCCCTCGTCCAGCAGTGTCGCCCAGACTTCGTCGGGGGCCAGGTCGGCGAACCGGCTGCTGTGCAGCGCGTCCAGGATCGCGGTTCGCTCGCCGGCCGCGAGCGCCCTGGGCTGCGCCCGGTCGCGGTGCGGCACGGGCTCCGGGCGCGGCGGCGCCGGGCTGATCCGGTGCCGCCGGTACCAGGTGGCCTGCGACACCCCGGCCGCGCGGCAGGCCGCCCGGGTGCCGATCATCGGCGCGAGCAGGGCGATCGCCTCGTCGGTCACGACTTCGACCCGTGCTCGGTGTCCGCGCCCTCGGAGATCGTCTCCAAGAGCGCCTGCAGTTTTGACTGCACATCGGCCACGAAGCGGGCCTTGGCCAGCTCCTGCTCCAGCTTGGCTTTCTCTTTCTGCAGCCGGGCGAT
>Ga0335075_10014430_pt1 | contig 11864 bp, 8 predicted proteins | sample Lox_Sample_24_FD_206723 | JGI IMG/M metagenome (GOLD analysis project Ga0335075, IMG submission 206723) | Soil microbial communities from Loxahatchee National Wildlife Refuge, Florida, United States - Lox_Sample_2.4 | ecosystem: Environmental > Terrestrial > Soil > Wetlands | place: USA: Florida... | reverse complement strand
TTTCTTCGGCCGCGTCGGTCAGATCATGGCGGTGAGCCAGCGGCAGCAGTCGCTCAAATTCGAGCTGCTGATTCCCTATCACGAGGGCGCCAGGCCCACCGCTTGCATGAGCTTCAACTACCACCGGGATCACTTCGGGGTCACCTGGGGCCTGCAGAACGCCGACGGGACGCTGGCACACACCAGCTGTGTCGCCTTCGGCATGGACCGTCTCGCCGTGGCCCTCTTCTGCATCCACGGCGTCGACCCGGCGCGCTGGCCCGCCGTGACCCAGCGCGTCCTCGACCTCTAGTACCGACACTCCGTGCTCGATCCGCAGGTCAAACGCTTCCTGGACAGGCTGGCGGCGGCGGCACCGCGCGGCGCCGGCGCGCTCACCGTGGCCGAGCGCCGGACCTCGATCGAGCGGCTCGCAGCGCTCGCGGGCGCGGCCGAGGCGGTCGCGCGGATCGAGAAGCGGTCACTCCCCGGGCCCGCCGGTACGTTGCGCATTTGGGTCTATACGCCGGCCGGCGCCAGGATGGGTCTGTTGCCGGGGCTCGTCTATTTCCATGGCGGCGGATTCGTCGCCGGCAGCCTGGAGACGCACGACGGCATCAGCCGGGCGCTCGCCAATGCCAGCGGCTGCAGGCTGATCGCAGTGGACTACCGGCTGGGGCCGGAGGCGCGCTTTCCGGCAGCAGTCGAGGACGCCTGCGCGGCGACGCGGTGGATCGCGGCTCACGCGGCGCACCTCGGCGTCGATGCTCGCCGTCTGGGGGTATGCGGTGATTCCGCTGGGGCAACCCTTGCCGCGGTGGTCGCCCAGACCCTGGCCGCGGAGAGCCTGGCCGCCGGTGCGGAGCCGCGGCTGGCGCTGCAGTTCCTGCTCTGCCCGATCCTGGATTATCAGGCCGAGACCGCCTCCTGGCAGGCTTTCGGCTCCGGGCATTTTCTCGATCGGGAGACGCTCGCGCACGATCTCGCGCACTACCTGGGCGAGCACGCCGACCCGGGCGATCCGCGCATTTCCCCGCTGCGCGCGCCGCATCTCGCCGGTCTGCCGCCGGCCTGCATCCACACCGCCGAGTGCGACCCGCTGCGGGACGAGGGGGCGGACTATGCGGCGCGTCTCGAAACGGCGGGCGTCGCCGCGAGTTACCGTTGCCACTTAGGTATGATCCACCTCTTCTACGCACTGGGGGCCGTCATTCCGTACGCGGCCGAGGCGTATCGCCAGATGGGGGCGGATATCCGGGCGCTGCTCGACTGAATCTCATGCCGCAAAGCAACCCAGCCGACGCCGGCCGTGCAGCCTTCGAGAGGCTGCTCTCCGAGCTATACGCCGCCCGCGCCGCCGGGGCGCTCGAGCCGCTGTGCGCCCTTTTCGGCCCGGACGCCGTGTTCAAGATCTCCGGCTCCAGCGATGGCAAGCCGATCGCGCTCGCGGCGCGCGGCACCGAGGAGGTGCGCTCCTGGCTGTCCGTGCTGGTCAAGACCTTCAGGCTCAGCCGGCACGAAATCCTCTCCATCATCATCGACGGCAATCAAGCGGCGGTGCACTGGCGGGCGAGCATCCACTCGCGCATCACCGGGGCGAGCGTGCCCACCGAGCTCGTGGATCTGGTCGAAATGCGCGACGGGCGCATCGGGTCGTATGTCGAGCTCTTCGTGCCCGCCTGAGCCGGAAGGACCCATGAACGCCAGCGCCATCGAAGGAACGGATGTCAGGATCGCCTTGGGAGGCGATGAGGCGCTCTACATTCCTTCCGGCGACCGGCAACTCTTCGGCTGGCTGCATCGCCCGCCCGGGACGATACCGGCGCGCTGGGGCATGGTGATCTGCAAGCCGTTCGGGTTCGAGGCGCTCTGCGGCCATCGCAGCATGCGCGCCTTCGCCGGCATGGCCGCCGGCCTCGGCATACCCGTACTGCGCTTCGATTATCTCGGCACCGGCGACTCCGACGAGATCGATGCCGGTGCCGAGCAGATCGAGATCTGGACGCGCGACATCGTGAATGCCGTGGCGGAGCTGCGCCGGCGGACCGGCGTGGCGCGCGTCTGTCTGCTCGGCTTTCGCCTCGGCGCACTGCTGTCGGCGCTCGCCGCGCGCCACTGTCAGGTCGATGCGCTCGCGCTCATCGCGCCGGTGCTGAGCGGCCGCAAGTATCTGCGCGAGGCGCGCACCGCGCAGCTCGCGGCGGATGCGGCCGAGGCGGCGCTCGGCGGCACCCCGATACAACAGTCCGCAGCCGCGGCGGACGGCACGATGGAGGTGAACGGATTCCCGCTGTCGGCGGCGAGCGTCGCCCGTCTTTCGGCGCTGGAGGTCGACAGTGCCGACATCCCCGACATCGGTAACGTGCTGCTCATCGATCGTAGCGATCTGCCCGTCGCCGGCTCCTGGTCGCAGGCGCTCGGTGCGCGCGGCACGCAGGTCACCTATCACGCGCAGCCCGGGTTCGTCGAGATGATGTTGACGGACCCGCAATTCGTCTCCTTGCCGCAGCAGATGCTCACCGCCACCCGCAACTGGTTGTCGACATTGGCCTCGGTGAGCCGCGCGTCCTGGCCGCAGGGGCACGCCGCCACTTTCGTATCGCGCTCGGCGATTCTCACTCTGCACGGCGCGGCACCGGCCGGCGCCGACTCTTCGGCGGCCGGAATCACCGAGCGTCCGGTGTTCTTTGGCGCCGACGAGACTCTATTCGGCATCGTCACCGAGCCGGCAGCCAAGGAGACGCGCCGCCGCGCGGTGATTCTCCTCAATGCAGGCGCGACGTATCACATCGGCTCGAGTCGCATGTACGTGACGCTGGCACGCCGCTGGGCACAGCGCGGCTATTACGTGCTGCGGATGGACCTGTCGGGTCTCGGCGAGAGCCGCCCGCACGCCGGCTGCGCCGACAACAACGTATTTCCGCCCGATGCGATCGAGGATATGCGCGCGGCCATCGACTTCATGTCGCGCCGCTACGGCGCGCGCGAGGTGACCCTGAGCGGCCTTTGCTCCGGCGCCTACCACTCGCTGCGCGCCGCGGTCGCGGGTCTCGCCGTCAACCGCGTGCTGATGGTCAACGCGCAGAATTATTTCTGGGATCAGAGCATGACGCTCGAGGGCCTGCAGCTCGCGGAAGTGGTCCGTAATCCCACGATCTACCGCGAGCGCATCTTCTCGGCGCGCGCCTGGCGGCGGTTCCTGACGGGCCAGGTGAATATCTGGCGCATCGTCAGGATCTATCTCCATCGCCCGGTGCTGGCGCTCAATTCCCTGCTGCGCGACCTGTCGCGCGCGGTCGGCATCCAGCTGGGACAGGATCTCGGGCGGGAGCTCGAAGGCCTCATCGCCCGCGGCGTGCGCGTGGTGTTCGTGTTCGCGCGCGGCGAGCCGGGCATCGATCTGCTGCGCATCGAGGCCGGATCGGTGGTGCGGCGCCTCGGCGAGCGCTGCCGCGTGCGCATCATCGACAGCGCCGATCACACCTTCAGCCGCAGCGGCCCGCGGCAGGTGCTGGAGGAAGTCTTGAGCGAGGAGCTCTACACCCGACAGGATGCCGACACGGCCACCGCCGTCGTGGCCGTCGACGAGTTGCGCAGCGTCTGATTCGAGTCAGAGCCAGAGCTGCCACTGGCCGCCCGCGAGCACCCAGACCGCCAGCAGCAGATTGGTGGTCACGTGCGCCGCCACCGCCTCGCCCATACGGCCGGTGCGGGTCAGCACCAGACCGTAAGCCGCGCCGGCCGCGATGCCCGGCAGCCAGAGCACGCCAGCCAGCGCCCCGTAGGCAACCGCCGTCACGAGCAGCGGTATCCAGCCGACGGACGCGAATGACACCGACTCGAAATCCGCCGCCAGCAGCCGGCGCATGAGATAGCCGCGGTAAGCCAGCTCCTCGGCGACGGGCACCACGAGAACGGTCGTCAGGATGCGTGCGGCGATCCAGACATCGCGCGCCCAGGGCGGCATGGCGAGGAGCGCCGCCGGCGCGCCATGCGGCCTCAGGAGGAGGCGCGAGGCGCCGAGCCACAGGACGAACACCCCGGCCCCCGTGGCCAGGCCGCGCCAGCCGGGGCGCCAGTCGAGCCGGCGAAGCGGCTGCCATCCGGTCGCGAGCGCGGCGGCGGCGGCGACGAGACGCAGCGAGTACCAGGTATCGAAGCCGCTCGACAGGGCGCGGGCGATCATTCCCGCCGCCAGGATGCCGAGGAAGGGGAGGAGGTAGGCACCCGTGGCGTCCATCATCGGTAAGCCATCGACACGGTCACTGGCGCGGCTCAGCCAGCGGAATGGAAGCCGTAGATCGCCATTGCCGGGTGACCGGCGTTGCCGATGAGGACCAGCGCGGCGATGCGCAGCACATTGAGCGCGAAGACGAGCAGCACGCCCGCCGGGATGAGGAGCAGGGCGCGTGGAAAGCGGTATTCGGCGCGAAAGTACAGCAGCCAGGCGCAGCAGAAGGCGAGCATCAACCCAACACCCTCGAGGCCCGAGCAGATGCTGGAGACCTCGACGGCAAAGTGGGGTGTGCGCAGGATGCGCGTCGCGGCATCGGCCTGCAGCGCTGGCAGTACGGGCGAAAGAACGTCGCGCACGAGACTGAAAGTCAGCTGCGCCGTCGGCCCCCAGAGCTCCTGACTCCAGACGATGGCGCCGGTTCCCACCACTGCCGCAAAGGCCGCATACGCCCAGCGCATGCCGACCGCGGCGCCCGCTCGCCGCCAGATTCGCCAGGGCGCGAGCGCCAGGAGCAGGGCGATGACGGCGGCCGCGCAGAGGAGCACCGCCGCGCCAGCCAACAGTGCGAATGGCAGGCGCACGCCGTGATTGCCGTAAAGGTTGTAGAGGGTTGCAGCCAATACGAGTATCGAGACGCAATGCAGCGCGAGCCACGTGGGACGCACCGACACGCCGCGCGCGTCGCGGTTGATCTGCAGGAGTGGAGGGTCGAGGCGGACGGAGATGAAAAAGGCCAGCGCGATGGCAAACGAGACCGCGAAACGCAGTCCGAAGTGCTGGGCGGCCCGCAGGACCGGCGCGAGCCCCTGGGCCGCGTCGGCGAGCTTGAAGTCCACCGCCAGATTGAGGGCCGACTTCTCGGCCACGAGGGCGACTGCGAGCACCGCTACCCGCGCGGCGAGACCGAGGCGCGCAGGCGGGCCGGGAATCGCCAGGGATGGAGTCGACTCGGGCGTGGTCACCGCCGCAAGTCTATCTCCGCGCCTGTCGCCGCCGGGCGTCGCAGGCTTGGGGAATGTGACCTGCCGCACGCTTCGCGACGCGAAAGGCTTTACACTCGACTGTAAAGCAGGGCGACGCGCCCGCGAGGCAGTGGGGTCCCATGGCCGCTGAGATTTTGCATCGGAAGCTGCTCATCCTGGAGAACGACCGGGCCCTGCGCCGCGAGCTCGAGGGGATGTTCTCGGACCTCGACGTCACTTCCGGGGAGACCTCGGAGCAGGCGCTGGTGCAGGTGCGGCGGGTGGAGCCGGAAGTCGTGCTGCTCGACCTCGGCGCGGCGCGCCAGCCGACGGTGGCCTCGCAGAGCCTGGATCTGCTGCGGCAGATCCTGCAGCTCGCCCCCGATACCAAGATCATCGCCATCACCGAGCACGATGCCCGCGAGGTCGCGGTCGCCGCGGTCGGCCTCGGCGCCGTGGATTTCTACTACAAGCCGTTCGACGCGGGCGTGCTCTCCATCGTGGTGCGGCGGGCGTTCCGTATCCGAGAGCTGGAAGAGGAAAACCGCCGCCTGCGCGAGCGGACGGGTGCGATGGCCCTTGAGGGCATCATCGGCGTCAGCGACTCCATGCGCAGCGTCTGCCGCGCGGTCGAAAAGGTAGCCCCGAGCGGCGCGACCGTGCTCATTCTCGGCGACAGCGGCACCGGCAAGGAGCTGATCGCGCGCTCCGTGCACCGACTCTCCGGCCGCGCGCACAAGCCGTTCGTGCCGATCAATTGCGCGGCCATCCCCGATACGCTGCTCGAGAGCGAGCTCTTCGGTTACGAGAAGGGCGCATTCACGGGCGCCGCCAAGAGGACTCCCGGCAAGCTCGAGGCCGCCGATGGCGGCACCATCTTCCTCGACGAGATCGGCGAGATGCCGTCGTCCCTGCAGGCGAAGCTGCTGCGTGTTCTACAGGAGCGCGTGGTGGAGCGCGTCGGCGGGCGCACGCCGATCCCGCTCGATCTGCGCTTCGTTTGCGCCACCAACCGCAAGCTCGAGGCGCTGACCGGCAGCGGCGGCTTTCGCGAGGACCTGTACTACCGCATCAGCGAGGTCACGATCAACGTGCCGGCGCTGCGCGACCGCCAGGGCGACAGCCTGCTCATCGCGCAGGTGCTGCTGCAGCAGATGTCGGAGCGCTTCGGCAAGCCGACCCGCGGCCTGGCGCCCGACGCCATCCGCGCCATCCAGGCGTATCCGTGGCCGGGCAACGTGCGCGAGCTCGAGAACCGCATCAAGGGCGCGGTCATCATGGCGGAGGGCACCGTCGTGACGGCCGGCGATCTCGGCCTGAAAGACCCGGGAGAGGATCCGGAATACCTCAACCTCAGGGTCGCGCGCCAGCGGGCGGAGAGCCAGGCAGCGCGGCAGGCGCTCGCGGTCGCCCGTGGGAATCTCTCGCGTGCCGCGGAGCTTCTGGGCGTCACACGCCCGACGCTCTACGACCTTCTGGAGCGCCACCACATCGAGGCCGCCACCTTCGGCCGCAACGGCCCGACGGCCGCCGATGCATCGGGCCCAGACTCGGCTTCCCCGTCGGATCCCGCCGCCGCGGCATCGTAACCGCCGCAGTAACTTCAGCCCGCGCAAGCCGGCTCCAAAGCAGGCGGCAAAGCGGCGCCGGGGCGCTCGTGCCCCTTTGCAATGCATTACATACTCTTTGGAATTTTCCCCAGTCCCCGCGGCCGGGGGCGGGGCCAGAGATGGTAGGCTGCGCGCCGGAACACTCAGCAGCGACCCAGGTCCAAGGCTCGACCCCACCGATTCCATTCACCCCCTGAGGCGATGAGACGATGATCCGGCGGTCGCACCCGGCTGCCGCGGCGACCGGCATGCCGGTCGCGGGCCGCCCAAAGTTGAGTCGCAATGGACAACGGCATGACCCCCGACGTTCTCGAAACCCCGACTGTCGACCGCGAGTCGACCGCCCCCTCCCAACATCAGCAGGCCACCCGCCGCCGGCGCATCCTCTGGCTCGTCGGGCTGGCCGTGCTCGTCATCGGGGTGATCTGGCTGATTCACCACCGGCTGGCCTCGCAACCCGCCCGCATGGGTGGCCGGTTCGCCGCGATGGGCGGTCCGATGCCGGTCAGCGTGGGCAAGGTCACGACGGCGGATGTGCCGGTCGTGATCGATGCCTTGGGCACGGTGACGCCGCTCGCGACGGTCGCGGTGCGTCCGCAGGTCACCGGCGTTCTGGTCAAGATCGCCTTCCAGGAAGGGCAACTGGTCAAGGCGGGCGACCTGCTGGCGGAGATCGATCCGCGCCCCTATCAGGCGGCGCTCGATTCGGCGCAGGGCCAGCTCGAGAAGGACCAGGCCACGCTCGCCGGCGCGCGCATCGACCTGGCCCGCTACAAGCGGGAGCTGCAGGAAGACGCCGTCTCGGCGCAGACCTATACCGACGAGACCGCCACAGTTCATTCCGATGAAGCCGCGGTAGCCGCCGACACGGCATCGGTGGAAACGGCGCGCCTCAACCTCGGCTTCACCCGCATCACCTCGCCCGTGACGGGCCTCGTGGGTCTCAGACAGGTGGATCTCGGCAACCTGCTGCAGGCCAACCAGAGCCAGCAGGTGGTCAACGTCACGCAGATGCAGCCGATGTCGGTGCTCTTCAGCGTGCCCGAGAACGACCTGAGCCAGGTCCTCGACCAGATTCACCAGGGCAAGAAGCTGACCGCCGAGGCGTGGGACCGCAGCATGACGCACCTGATCGCGACCGGGACGCTGGCCAGCCTCGACAACGAGATCAACACCAGCACCGGTACGCTGAACATGCGGGCGCTGTTCGACAACAGGACGATGCAGCTCTACCCGGATGAATTCGTCAACATCAAGCTGGTGGTGAATACGCTCCCCAACCAGGTCGTGGTGCCGGGGGCGGCGGTGCAGAACGGTCCGTCGAGCAACTTCGTCTACGTCGTCAACTCCGACCATACGGTCAGCATGCGTACCGTCGTGACCGGCCCGACCGATGGCGCCAACATCGCCGTCACGAAGGGCCTGACGCCAGGGGAGACGGTGGTCACTGACGGCGCAGACCAGCTCCGCGACGGCGCCGAGGTACTCCTGCCTGGCGAGAAGCCGGCGGGCGGGTTTGCCAATGGCGCGGGCGGCACCCACGGCGGCTCGACCTCCCAGCGCTGCGCGCGCATCTCCGGCATGATGAAGAGCGCCACCGGCAGCAGGGCCGAGCACCTGGCGAAGTTCTATTCCCGCCTCGGCTGCGGCGGCTCGGGACAGAAGGCCGGCGCGGCGGACTGACGATGAATCCGTCCCGGCTCTACATCCTGAGGCCGGTCGCCACCTCGCTGCTGATGGTGGCCATCGTGATCCTGGGCGGCATCGGCTATCTGCTGCTGCCGGTCTCCACCCTGCCGGAGGTCGACTACCCGACCATCGTGGTGAAGACGTTCCTGCCGGGAGCGAGCCCCGATGTCATGGCCTCGACGGTGACCGGCCCGCTGGAACGTCAGTTCGGGCAGATGCCCGGCCTCAACGAGATGTCCTCGAGCAGCTCGGCCGGCGCCTCGGTCATCACGCTGCAGTTCGCCCTCAACCTCAACATCGATGTGGCCGAAGCGGAGGTGCAGGCGGCCGTCGATGCCTCCAACAGCCTGTTGCCGCAGAGCCTGCCCGCGCCGCCGATCTACGCCAAGGTCAACCCGGCCGATGCTCCGGTGCTGACGCTCGCGCTCACCTCCAGCTCGATGCCGATCACGCAGGTCGAGGATCTTGCCGACACCCGGGTCGCGGAGCGGATTTCCCAGCTCTCGGGCGTCGGCCTCGTGAGCCTCAACGGCGCGCCGCGGCCCGCCGTGCGCATTTACGCCAATCTGCAGCAGCTCGCAGCCTATGGCCTGAACGTCGATGACCTGCGCACGACCATATCCAATTCCACGACCGACGCGCCGAAGGGCAACTTCGACGGTACCGCGCACGCCTACACGATCGACGCCAACGACCAGATCACGACGGCCGACGGCTACGCCAATCTGGTCGTCGCGTACAAGAACGGCGCCCCGGTGTATCTCAAGAACGTCGCCAGGGTGGACCAGGGCGCCGAGGATGCGGAGCTCTCCAGCTGGGTGAACAACACGCCGGCGGTGCTGGTGAACATCCAGCGCCAGCCGGGCGCGAACGTCATCCAAGTGGTCGACCGCGTCCGGGCGCTGCTGCCGCAGCTGAGCGCCTCGCTGCCCACCGGGGTCAACCTCTCCGTCGTGACCGACCGGACGAACACCATCCGGGCATCGGTCAATGACGTGCAGTTCGAGCTGGCCCTCGCCGTCGCGCTGGTCGTGATGGTGATCTTCCTCTTCCTGCGCAACATCCCGGCGACCATCATCCCCAGCCTCTCCGTGCCGGTCTCGCTCATCGGCACCTTCGCGATCATGTACCTGCTCGGATTCAGCCTCGACAACCTGTCGCTGATGGCCCTGACCATCGCTTCCGGGTTCGTGGTGGACGATGCCATCGTCATGATCGAGAACATCTCGCGCCACATCGAGAAGGGCGACAAGCCGCTGGAGGCGGCGCTGAAGGGCTCGGGCGAGATCGCCTTCACCATCGTCTCGCTCACCATCTCCCTCATCGCGGTGCTGATCCCGCTCCTCTTCATGCAGGAGGTGGTCGGCCGCCTCTTCCGCGAGTTCGCCATCACGCTCGCGATCTCGATCCTCATCTCCGCGGTGGTGTCGCTCAGCCTGGTGCCGATGCTGTGCGCGAAGATGCTGCGCACCCACGAGGAAGCCGAGCGCGCGCAGGGCCGGATCGCCCGCAAGGCCGAGGAGTGGTTCAACCGCCTGATCGCCGCTTACGGCCGGGCGCTCGATGTGACCTTGAGGCACCAGCCGCTGGTGTTGTGGGTCGCGGCCGGCACGCTGGTGCTGACCGTGCTGCTCTACATCGTCATCCCCAAGGGCTTCTTCCCGCTGCAGGATACCGGCCTCGTCCAGGCGACCACCCAGGGTCCGCCGTCGATCTCCTTCAAGGAAATGACCCGCCGCCAGCAGGCGCTGGCCAGCATCCTCGTCAAGGACCCGGACGTCGAGAGTCTGAGCTCCTACGTCGGGATCGACGGCACCAACATGACGGTGAACGACGGGCGCATGCTGATCAACCTGAAGATGAAGCAGGATCGCAGCGACTCGCTCACCGAGGCGATGGACCGGCTGCGCCGCGAAGCGCTGCAGGTTCCCGGCATCGCGCTGGCGCTGCAGCCCGTGCAGGACCTGACGATCAGCTCCATCGTCGGCAACGCCCAGTACCAGTTCATCCTGGGCGCGGCGGAGCGCGAGATCCTGACGCCCTGGGTGCCGAAGCTGCTGGCAGCGCTGCAGCGCTCCCCGGCGCTCGCGCACGTGTCCACGACGTTCCTGGACAATGGCCTGACGGCAGAGGTCGATATCGACCATACCACCGCTGCGCGCCTCGGCATCACCGATGCGACTATCGACAACGCGCTCTATGACGCATACGGCCAGCGCATCATCACGACCATCTACAGCCAGTCGAATGACTACCGCGTGATCATGACGGCTGACCCCTCTGTGGACGATACCGTCAATGCCCTGAACTACATCTATCTTCCTTCGTCGGGCGGCGGCCAGGTGCCCCTCGGCTCCATCGCGCACATCGCTGTGCGCAGCGCGCCGCTCTCGATCGACCACCTGGGGCAATTCCCGGCGGCGATGTTCTCCTTCGATACGGCGCCGGGAGCTTCCCTCGGCGAGGCCGTCGCCCAGATCCGTCAGGCCGAGCACGACATCGGACTGCCGGTGAGCATCACCACGACCTTCGAGGGCGAGGCCCTGGCATTCGAGTCCTCACTCACCAGCGAGGTGCTGCTGCTTCTGGCCGCGATCGCAGTGGTCTATATCGTCCTCGGTGTGCTGTACGAGAGCTACATTCATCCGCTCACGATCCTCTCGACGCTGCCTTCGGCCGGTATTGGCGCGCTGCTCGCACTGATGATCGCGGGCCAGAGCCTCAACATCATCTCCATCATCGGCATCGTGCTGCTCATCGGCATCGTCAAGAAGAACGCCATCATGATGATCGACTTCGCGCTCACCGCCGAGCGTGAGGGCGGCAAGCCGCCGCTGGAGGCGATCCATGAGGCGGCGCTGCTGCGCTTCCGGCCGATCCTGATGACGACCGTGGCGGCTTTGTTCGCCGCGCTGCCGCTGATGCTCGGCACGGGCACGGGCTCGGAAGTGCGCTCGCCGCTCGGCCTGTCGATCACCGGCGGATTGCTGCTCAGCCAGCTCCTCACCCTCTTCACGACACCGGTCATCTATCTCTACTTCGACCGGCTGGCGCGACGCGCGAAGGCTTGGGCCGCCGGCCGCGAGGAGGGCTCCACGCCGCTGCCGTCCGGCTCGCGCGGATGAGCATCGCGACTCCATTCATCAAGCGCCCGGTCGCCACGACGCTGCTGTCGTGCGGGCTCGCGCTGGTCGGCGCCGTCGCCTACTTCCTGCTGCCGGTGGCGGAGATGCCGGAAGTCGACTTCCCGGCGATCGTGGTGCAGGCGCAGCTCCCCGGGGCGAGCCCCGATACGGTCTCGACCAGCGTGACGACGCCGCTCGAGCGGCATTTGAGCGGCATCGCCGGCGTCGACGAAATGACCTCATCGAGCTCGGTGGGCAGCGC
>Ga0335075_10014429_pt1 | contig 11864 bp, 7 predicted proteins | sample Lox_Sample_24_FD_206723 | JGI IMG/M metagenome (GOLD analysis project Ga0335075, IMG submission 206723) | Soil microbial communities from Loxahatchee National Wildlife Refuge, Florida, United States - Lox_Sample_2.4 | ecosystem: Environmental > Terrestrial > Soil > Wetlands | place: USA: Florida... | reverse complement strand
CACCATCGAGGTGACGATCAGGCCGAAGCCGAGCGTGTTCACCAGAGTCGTGATCGCGTACACGCGGGGGGCACCGGGTTCTGGCAGCAGCGGAACGCGCACGCCTATACGACGGCGTCAGCGCCCCGAACTCATCGCGGTTTACGCCGGGGCGGGGCGGAACGTGGCCGTCAGACGTGCTTGGTGCTCTTCGCGGTCTGCAGACGCGTCTGCCCGCGCCGGGGTATCTGGCCTGTTGGGCCGGATGGGACCGTGAGCCTGCCGGGACCGAACGAGTCCTCGCCTGTGGGACCACGCGGCTCCTGTCTTGACTGCGGTTGCAGGTCAGCCTCGAATCCGGGCATCCTGAGCCGGGTCAGCGCCGGCAGGAGCGTCGAAATCGTGAACAGTCCGACCAGAACCGGAATGTTCACCGACAGCAGCGTGGCACTGACCTTGGATGTCAGCAAGAACACGCACCAGATGATCACGAGGAGCGCCAGCGAGACGCCTGCCAGCGCGACACCGCCAAAGGTGCCTGAGGCGATCCACCGCATGTCGCGGTCGAGGGCCTCGAGGTATCGCTTGGCATCGACATTGTGCTTGTCGCGTTCCAGGCAGTCCCTGAAGTACTTGCGCGCCCGCCGGACGAACCAGCGCCGCTCCAGCGGATCCCGAGTGAGCGAGGCTCGCCGGAACTGGACGAGGCCCGCCGTAAGGTAAGGTTCCGCCTGGTTGGAACCCTGCCCGATCGCCAGCTGAGCCTCTTTGCCGGCGTCCTCAAGGAGGTCCGTGTCCTGCTGCCTTGTCCCCTGCCGCATGAGCAGCAATGCCAGTGCGTCGTGCAGGCGCCACTGATCGGCGGTCGCCTCGCGGTCCACCGCCTTACGGAGGGACGTTTCCGCCGCCCCGTCCTTGCCTTCCCTGGAGAACGCCTCGGAGAGCCCGACGGTTGCGCGTACCGACGCCGGGTCGATGACCAGCGCCTGCCGGAATTCGTGCTGTGCGTCCGGGAGGTGATCTTCGCCGAGCAACAGGTGCAGGCAGCCGAGTTCCGTATGGGCGGCCGCGTCGTACCAGTCCCGCTCAACGGCGTGACGAAGCTTGACTTCAGCCTCGGCGTATCGCCCGGCCTGGATGTAGAGCGCGCCGAGATCGGTGTAGTTGCCCTGGTACTTATCTAGCTCGAGCGTCTTCTTCAGGTGGTATTCCGCCGCACCGAAGGATCCGCGCTTGAAGGCGATCACCCCCAGGCACGCGTGCGCGAACGGATCAGGCCGGGATTCGGCGACTGTATAGGCGATGGTCTCCGCCTGCTGCCAGCGGTCCGCCGATCGCTGGCCAGCCAGTGACCAGGCCCGCCCCAGCTGGTAGTTCGCGTCCTCCGGCCATTTCTCCACCGCTTTTTCGAATAGTTGCGCAGCCGAGACGAAGTCGCCCGCCGCGAAGTCCGACCAACCGAGGCCGTAGTTAGCCGCGGCTCGCTCAGCGTCGTTTACCGCACTCGAGAGCAGCTGACTGAACACTCGCCGCGTGTCGTCGGCAAGGCGCTGGTCATAATTTATCCAGCCAAGCTCGGTCCGCAGCTCACGGTTCTTCGGTCGCTTCAGCAGCATCCGGCTGATCTCACGCTCGGCCTGCTCGTAGTTGCGGACCGCACGAAATGCCGACGACTTCGCGATCAGCGCCGCAATATTGTCCGGATCCCGCTCGAGTACCTCGGCAAGGTTCCGTAGTGCCCCGTCAAAATCTAGCCGGACGTCGCAGACACGAGCCAGTTCGACGCGGAGCAACGGGTCTTCTGGGCGGAGGGCGCAAGCCGCGTCGGCGGCCGAAAGGGCTTCGTCGAAGCAAAGCATGCTGCGCAGCGCGGCAACGCGCCATTCCAGCGCTTCCAGATGCCAAGGATTCCTGCCAAGTGCCTTCTCGAAATGCTCCAGCGCCTTCGCGTAATGGTTTCTATCGCCGTACAAGAACCCGACAACTGTGTGTATGTAAGGGTCATCCGGGCATTTCTCGAGCGCTTCCGCGGCAGCCTGCTCGGCAGAGTCATATCTGTTGGCGGCGCGCAGGAAATTAATGCGGCAGCTCAGGGCCCAGGAATCTGCCGGATCCTTTTCGAGTGCCTTCGCCGCGTAGCCGAGCGCCTCGTCGTGCCTGTCCAGGTCACTGAACACCCAGCCGGCAGCTGTAAGCACGTCTGGATCATCCGGCCGGACCGCCAGCGCCTTGCGAGCGGACTGCTCGGCCTCGGGGAAGCGGCGCGCCCAGCGCAGGAAATACAGCTGAGCGGTCAGCGTGGCCGTATTCGCGCTGTCTATCTCGAGCGCCCCCGCAAGACACTCGATAGCTTCGTCTTCGCGATCTTGAGAGCTGTACATCCAGGCTGCCGCGAGGTACATGTCGGGATCCTCAGGGCGTTTCCGCAGAGCGTCCTCAGTGGCCCGCTCAGCCTGCCGGAAAAGGTGCGCCTGGCGCAGGAAATCTATCCGGCTGGACAGCGCCCAGCAATTGGCCGGATCGATCCGCAGCGCGTCATCGACGCGGGCCACTGCCTCCGAGAACTTTCCCTGACCACTGAATACCCAGGCCGCGGTCGTATAGATCCGCGGGTCGTCGTCCCGCACCCTGATGGCATCGGCGGCGGCCCGTTCGGCGGCGTCGAACAGGTATGCGCGGCGCAAGAAGTCGACACGGCTCCGCAGCGCCCAGGAATTGAGCGGGTCGAAGCTCAGTGCCTTCTCCACGATCTCGACGGCCTGCCCGGTCTTCTCCTGATCAGCGAACACGCAGGCGGCAGCGGTGGAGAGCCGAGGGTCGCGAGGCAGCAGCTCAAGTGCCTCCCAGGCCGCGACTTCCGCGGCCTTGAACTTACGGCCCATCCGCAGGAAATCAATGCGGCTCCGCAGCGCCCAGGCATTGAGCCCGTTGATGTCCAGCGCCCGTTCGACTTCGGCACAAGCCCGCTCGTAGTTTCCCTGGTCGCAAAACACCCAGCCAAGCTCGACGTACAGCCATGGAGATTTAGGGAAGCGTACGAGGGCTTCGGCTGCCCGTTTCTCGGCTTCCTCCAACCGGCCAAGGGCGCGCAGCGCGGTGATCCGCCATTCTAGCGCTCGCGAGTGATCAGGGGCGAGGGCGATAACTCCTTCGAAACACTCAAGCGCCTCGGCGTGCCGGTGATCGTCGACTAGAAGCCGGCCGAGACGATAGCGCATCTTGACGCTGTCCTGATGCCAGTCGATCGCTTCTCGCGCGATCGTCCTGGCTTCCTCCCACTGAAACATCGCGGCACGGCAGGCGGCGAGCCAGCTAGCCACCGTTTCGTTACCAGGTGCCTTCACGGAGGCATCCGCTAGGTAGCCGATGGCCTGCCTAGGTCGAGACGAGTCCAGGTAAACCCGTCCGAGCGCAACGCGGATCAGCGCACTATCAGGAAAACGGGTGAGCGCGGCACTCCCCGCTGCGATCGCCTTTTCGTACTTGCGCTGCTTCGAAAGTGTGGCTATCTGCCAGGCTATGGGCCGGTCCTGCCCGGGAGCCAAGTCCGCCGCCCGCGAGAATGCCATTAATGCGTCGTCGAGCCGGTGCGCCACTACGAGGGCGCGGCCAAGCGCCATCTGCAAGTCGGCGCTGTCCGGAAATCGCCGCAGGCCGTTCCTGGCCATTTTTTCCGATTGCGCTTGCTCGCAGTAGCGTCGCAGGTCATCAGACTTCTGGGCCAGAACGGCTGCCTCATCAGCACTCATCGCACCACACCCCCCGCCGCGGGGCACGTCTAATACCCCACACGGCCAGTCCCGCTGGGCAATTTACCACGATTCCCCGCAACTGAGACAGCCGTGCCGCCGATCCTGCCCTGAGCCGGCGGGAACGGCCGCTTCAGGGGCAAGGGAGAGCTAGTGACGGCAGGGCTTTGTGTGCAAATCGACCGATATGCCGGATACCTCAGCATGCTTCCCTCAGAAAAGGGAAAGTGGAGATTGCGTACGTCCTAGACTCCGTGCCAAGCTGAATAGCCACTATGGCCGATCGCGGGCATCGCCACGCCTCGGCCCGTTTCGGGGGATGCGGCAAGTGACAGCCGTTTCGAGTCAAATCGGGGAAGCGGAAGTGGACGAGCGGGAGCGACGAGTCGATCGCGGCGGCGATCTCGGTGACAACGGGTCATCCATCGAGGAGCGGGCGTTCGCGGCGAGGCAGACCTACGAGAAGGAACGGAAGCTGTACGCGGACTTCGCCAAGTCCGTGGAAGACGTGCTGCGCGGCTGCCTTGAGGCGGCGGATATAAAAGTACACGAGATAACTTCCCGTGAAAAAGATCCGGACAGTTTCGAGCGTAAGGCGGCTAAGCGCAAGATCGACAATCCTGACGAGCCGAAATATTCTGATCCGCTGTCGGAGATCACCGACAAGGCCGCGATTAGGATAATTACGTACTTCCTGAACAGCGTGGATGGCGTATGCGACATAATCGAGCAGGAGTTTGCCATCCGTGAGCACCCAGACGATCGCAGGAAAGATCCTGAGCGCTTGGGCTATGCCAGTGTCCATTACCTGGTTTCATACGACGATAAGCGGAGCCAATTGCTGGATTTCCGCAAGTACGCGGGCCTTGTCGCCGAAATCCAGGTCCGGACGATCCTGCAGCACGCTTGGGCGGAGATCGAGCATGACATCCAGTACAAGGCCCTCGTCGAGTTGCCCAGCGCGGTGCGGCGCGGCTTCACGATTCTCGCCGGGATGATCGAGGTCGTAGACCAGAGGTTCCAGGAGATCGCGGACGCGGACCGGACGCTTCGTGACGAGGCGCTGACGCGTGTCAGCGACGGGGAATATAGCGACGTCGAAATAAGGCGGGACTCTGTCCGCGCCTATCTCACCGATAAGCTGGGGCCTGACGGTCCGGACACCGATATCTCTTACGACTGGACCGTGCGTGTCCTGCTGGCGCTGGGCTTCAAGGATCTCGCGGACGTGAACCAGTGCGTCAAGAACAGCAACGCTGACCGTGTCAGCCGGGTTATTTACGGCACACAGCGGCACGATCACATTAGCAGGTTCGAATCGGTGCTGCTGGCCAGCATGGGCGAGAACTATATCCTAGCGCATCCGTGGGCCAGCAATGAGCAGTTGGCGCGAGGGTTCATCTCCACGGAGCTAGGAAAGCTGGAGAAACTGAGGGGCGCCGGAATCAAGATAGGGCACTATCGCCCCGACGGTTACCCGGAGGTCCTGGCGCGAGTTCGTGATCTTGTCGCAAGGCTCCGGGTCCGCGGTGGCGGACCTGGCGACTCGGCTTCCTGGTAGGCCCGTCACCAGGCGGGCTTATCGTGCTACCGTAATTATAATGGGTTTCTGTTAACCGGGGCGGGCGATGAGTGGTCAAATTTGGCCGGTAACGCTCGATTATGTTTCCGCTGTTCGGGCGGCGCCATCGACATTCCATATTCCTCAGCTGCAAGCCGCCAAGTTCGTGGCCGACGGCGACGGCCCGCGCACGCTCGAAGGCCAGCGGGCGGTCGTCTTCTTCGCGGACACCGATGATGGTCCGCTCGCGGTTCGCTGCCTGAAGACACCGCTTCCGGCGGGTGCCGAGCGGTATACCGCACTCCGTCAGTACCTGGCGCAGCATCCTGTGCGGGCGCTGATCCGGGCGGACTGGATAGAAGACGGCATCCAGGTGAAGGGGTATCCCTGGCCCGTCATGACGATGGAACGGGTGGCCGGACCGTCGCTGCTCACTTTCGTGGAACGCAATCTCCACGACCCGTCCCGGCTCAAGCAGGTCGCCGCCGACTGGCGCACGCTAATCTCAGAGTTGTCCGCCGCCAATATCGCTCACGGCGACCTCCAGCAGGACAACATCATGCTGGCAAGTGAGCGGCACCTGCGTCTCATCGATCTCGATGCCGTCTGGATTCCCACGCTCACCCACCTGCCCCCGCCGCCCGAACGCGGTCACCCTAACTTCCAGCATCCAGAGCGCACACACCGCGGGTACTGGGGGCGGTACGTCGACACCTTCCCGGCCCTCGTGATCTACATTTCACTGCTCGCGTTGGCCGCTGACCCGGCGCTGTTCGACGACTTCAACAACGACGAGAACCTCATCTTCTCCGACGAGGATTTCCTCCGGCCGGGCGAGGCTGACCTATGGCACCGGCTGTGGGCCAGCCCCGACCTGGAGCTCAGGAGCCTGGTCAGCATCCTCGAGCGATACTGCAGGACGTCGGTCCAGATGGACACGGACCTGGACCGGCTGCTCAGCGCTGGTGGTTTCCCGCAGACCGCGCTCAAATGGGAATCTCCCGGAATCAAAGTGGTCAGGCGCGCCTGGTGGGCCGCGTTGCCGCCGGAAGTCGCCGCTCCGGCTGAGCCGACGACTACGGCTACTCCGGCGACCGCGCCGCCCGCGAGGGAACCTGCCGCCTTCACCGCGGCCAACCTTACGAAGGACTGGTGGCAGCGCGAGCCAGCCGGACCGCCGCCACCCGCGCGATCCGGGCAGCCCTCGGGCGGGCAGCGGAAGCCCCAGGCGCGTCCGTCGGCACCGGCCCGCGGGTCCGGTCAGCGCGTCCTGACCTACGCGGCTGTCATCGCTTTCTTCGTCCTGCTGTTCATCATCATCGCGCTTACGGTCGGCCTGTGATGAGCCGCAACCGCGTCAACCTGGCGGCCGCCGTCGTCGCCGGGATAGCCGCGCTGATCGTGGGACTCGTGCTGGCCAACGGCCTGACCAGCCCGCAGCCGGTGATCGCGGTCGAAACGGCTTCCGGCGCCTCGCCCGAGCAGGTCCAGGCGATGGTCGCCGACTCCCAGGCGCACCACGCGGGGATGGTGCTGCTGTACACAAACACGTGGCAGCGGGCAGCGGACGTCATGAAGGAGCTCAGCGGGTCCCGGTCCGCGGCGGACGTCTCGGTGCTGGTGACCTCGTCCGGGCCTGAAGCGATCGCCAGCAAGCTCCCGGCCACCGCACAGGTCATCGACGCCGACGGGAACCTGTTGCGGGCTGGAGTGGCGCCCGGCGGTCCCGGACTGCTGGTGGGGCTGTGGGCATGCTTGCTGCTGCTGTTCGCCTACCTGGTGACCCGCGTCGTCGTGCAGCTGCGAACGCCGAGCGTCCAGCCGGAGTCGTTCACCGATCCCGATGTGGAAAGTCCGCCAAGTCGACGCGAGCGGGCCGAGCGGGAAGACGTGAAACTCCCGGTCGCGCCATCCCCCGCGGGAGACATCCTGGCCAGGTACCTGCCGCAGGACCCAGTGGCCCGCTGGGAGCCGCAGTGCCCATGGTGCGGGGCGTCGCCCGCCACGTCCGCCCCGCCCAACGGCTATGAATGCCAGTCGTGTGGCCACCGCTGGCCAGAGGCGGGGCCCGGGGAATGGCCAGACGTGGTGCTGAGTCACCGCGGGCGGCGCGACGGCAAGCCGACCTCAGCCAACTGACCATAGGGGGAGAGCATGACTTACGGACAACGCATTGACCGGCGGCACCCAGGCTGCATGATCTTCCTGCTCGACCAGTCCGGCTCGATGGCCGAGCCGATGGGCGGCCAGCCGTCGGTGTCCAAGGCACAGGCGCTGGCAACCGCGATCAATGACCTGCTCCATTCGATTGTCCGGCGCTGCGTCAAGGACCTGGAGAGCCCGCCGCGCCATTACTACGACCTCGGGATCATCGGCTACAGCGATGAGGCGATGCCCCTCTTCGGCGGACCTCTGGAGGGCAGATATCTCGCGTCGGTGGCGGAGGTCGCCGAGGTCGCGGAGACGGTCCAGGGAATCGATGGCACCGAGCACCCGGTCTGGATCCCGCCGGTGGCGAACAACCGGACCGCAATGTGCGCCGCGCTCGATCTCGCCGGCCAGGTGGCGCACGGCTGGATTGGCTTGCACGGGAATTCGTTCCCGCCGATCGTGTTCAACATCAGCGACGGGAAGGCGACGGACGGCGAGCCGAGAGACTGGGCGCAGCGGCTCCGTGGCCTGAAAACGGACGACGGCGATCTGCTGCTCTTCAACATCCACCTGTCTGCCACAACGCAGCAGCCGGTCATCTTTCCCGCCGACGCGAAGGTGCTGGACGACGATTACTCGAAGCGCATGTTCGGGCTGTCTAGCCCGCTGCCCGACTTCATGCGAAGACACGCCAAGGAACGCAGGATCCCAGTCGATCCCGGCGCGCGAGGATTCGTCTGCAACGGGGACATGTCGACGCTCATCCACGCACTCACGGTGGGCACGACGCTCGATCAAATCGCCGAATACTAGCCGGAAACGAGGAGCGTCCGGTGGCCCGGCTCATCGCCCAGGCGTATTCATTTCCTAAAGACCCCGCTGCCTCGCAGGAGTGGGAGGACGCCGCCGCCTGCAGCGTCCGCAGCGGCCGGTTCGCGGTGGCGGACGGCGCCACCGAGTCGTTCCGTTCGGGGGAATGGGCCGAACTGCTCGTCCGGGCTTACATCACCAGCTTTCCCCCGTCGGCGACGCCGACCTTCCGCGACGAGGGCCGCGTCGACCCCGCGCGCCAGCGGGTGATCCAGGAGTGGTTCGGCAGCCAGGTGCGCCGATGGCGCGAGCACGCGTCAGAAGCGCAGACCTGGTGGGGCAGGGACGCAGAGGCGTCTCAGCCACCGTCGGCCACGTTCGCCGGGCTCCAGTTCACCGGGGACGCCGCCGCGGGCCTCAACTGGGAGTCATCCGCGTTTGGCGACTGCTGCCTTTTCCAGATTAGGGGAAGGCGCCTGGCGCTGTCGTTCCCGCTGACCTCCAAGGACCAGTTCACCAAGCGCCCGGACCTGATCACCACCGCCCCCGGCCGCGTCGAGGGGTCACTCGCCACATTGCGAACCCGAACGGGGCGCGCGATCCCCGGTGACATTTTCGTGCTGGCCTCCGACGCGTTCAGTGCGTGTCTTCTAAGCCTGTCGGAAAGCGAGCCGACCCTCTGGGGCCGGATTGGCTTTTTCGGCGGCAGGCAATTCGCAGAACTGATGATGGAGCTGCGAAAAGCGGACGCCATCGAGGTCGACGACGTAGCCATGGTTGTCGTCGCTGTTTGCCCGTAAGCGCAACGGAAATCCTGTAGGCATCCCGACGAAGGAACAGCATGGGAATAGACCAGCAGATCGCCGGCGCGCTCGCGGGTCGCGCCGCCCAACGTGATTTCGTGGACAACCTGGTCGAAACCTGGGGTCTCCTGACGGACTCCTGGGACGCGATGATCTCGTCGGTTGCGGACCTGGCTCGCACAGCGGGGGATGCCCGCACCGCCGACCGCACACAAGAAGTCGTTTTTGCCGATCTAGGCCGCCATCTCGCTCCCGGCGGGCAGTGGCGGGAACAAGCCGCCGCGGTGTCCGCACTCATCGGTCCCACCACTGACTCCGTGCGCGCTCTGCAGCGCAGAGTCCGCAGGGAGACCGTCAACATCGGTGTCATCGGCCTGACCGGCGCGGGCAAGAGCACGCTGCTGCGCAAGCTCAGCGGCCTGACCGAGAAGCACATTCCGTCGAACAGGTTCTCCTCGACGACCGCCACGCCAAGCCGGATCTTCCACGAGACTGGGCTCCGGTCTGGCCGGGCCGTCCTCACCCTGCACAGCTGGGAGTCGTTCCGTGGCGAAGTGCTAGTACCGCTGCACCGGCTGGCCGGGATAACCGAGCACGTGCCCGTGTCCATAGCGGACTTTCGTCGTTTCGCGTACGGCGACGCCGGGATCGTGCCAGCGGGGCAGGCGGGAACCGAGCGATACCGCAGGCGGCTGCGGGACGCGCAGGACTCACTACCTAGCTATGAGCGACTGCTGCGCGGCGGCGACATGGAAATATCCCTGGACGAGCTGCGACCGTACGTGGCCTATCCGGCCGATGGCGATACCCGGACCCATGTTCGCCCCTACCACGCGGTGCGTTCAGTGGACGTGTTCTGCGCGTTCCCCGAACTCGGATCGGTCCGGCTCGGACTTGTCGACCTGCCGGGCGCCGGCGAGGCCGGACTAGACGTCCACGCGAGGTTCCTCACCGACCTGCGCAACCACGCCGACTTGTTGTTTATCGTCAAGCGCCCAGAGAAAGCGCCGGTCACGGACCCGGACTGGGACGCCGCACAGCTGGCTGACGACGCCGCCGCCGGGGTCCGGCGCAGCGACTTCGCACACCACGTCATCAACAGGGACGCCAGTGTGCCTGACGAGTATTACCGCAATGCCGTTGCCCGGGCCAGAGCCGACGGCCAGCGGCTCGGGATCGATGTCCGCGAGTGCGATATCGAGTCAGCGACCCCCGCCGAGGTCACCGCGGCCGTGCTGTCGCCGGTGCTCGGCATGCTAGCCGAACGACTCGCCTACATGGATCGAGACGCAGCGGGGAAAGTGCTCGCCGAGCTCGCGGAGATTGTGGCGCGGATGCGGTCGCTGGCCGATCAGATGACACGCTGGACCGAAGGCCGGCAGGCTGCCCTGCCCGACGAGGAAGCACGGCTGCGTAACAGGGCCTGGGACCTGAAGAACGACCTCAGCGTCGAGCTGGACCGGGTCCGTGACGAATACGACAAGCTCTTCGATTCCGGGGCGCCCATCGCCGAGCTGCATCTGGAGATCCAGAAGGCGGCACGCGAGATGCGGGAATGGACGGCGGCGGGCCTCGGTGCGGGGTCGACCAAGGAGTGGTTGCGTAAATTCCGCGCGGCGGAATCGGCCGAGGTGCCGGGGCGGGAACTCGACAACCAGTACAACGGCGCGCGCAAGCAGCTCGTCACCGTCTTCCGCGGGATCGACGCGTCACTCGACCGCTCGGTCGACCGGCTCTGGGGCGAGATCGCCGATGCCCTGCGATCCCAGCTCACAGTGGCGGTCGTGCCGGCGGGGACAGACAACCACGCCATCCTCACCGCGTTCGCCGCGACCGCCCGACGGGACGGCGCCAAGACGCTCGCCGACGCGACCGACAGGCTGCTCAACCTGCCGACCGACTACGGCAGCATCCTCCTGCGGGTCGGCCGGCCGGTGATCCGCAAGGTCAGATGGAACCAGCAGGCGCCTACCGAGGCTCAGAAGCACCGTCCCGCTGTCACGGTCGCCGACCGCGGGAGGGCCAGGGCAGGACTCGGCCCCCGGAACTGGTGGGACGTCCCCCCTGGGGGCGCGCAGCCCTCCGGGACGGAATCCAGCGGATCGGCCGACACCGCCACGGCCGACAGCGAATTCGCGGAGGCCTCGAAATGGCACGCCAAGCTGACCGAAACGATCGAGCATGTCACCAGCGAGCTCGAGACCGAATTTCACGGCGAGGCGCAGCGGACATTGCTGGTCCTCGCCGCGGCTATCGACTTGTTCAAGGAGACCGCTATCGCTACGCCCGGCGTGGAAGGCGAATTCGAGAAGCTGTGCCGTCCCGCGCAGCGTGAGATCTGGCCCGCCGACTTCGGCGGAGCCGCCGCGAAGGTCGCCGCGGATCTGGGCGTGCTGCGAGAGCGTGCTATCGAAGCGGATGTCGCGGCCAGCCGGGTTGCCGCGCTGGCGACACAAGCTCGCCAGCTCTAGGCATGGTGGTTTACGCCGGGGCCGGGCGGAACGTGGCCGCGAAATCCTGGAAGTACCGGTAGTACGCGTTCCAGTCGCTCTCCGGGGTGGACCAGTAAAGCGCGTACGCGTGGTCGGCGTTCGCCAGGATGTTCCTGTTCAGGATGTGGACGAGCGTGCCGTTCCGGTCGTAGGTGAACTCCCAGTCCGCCGCCTTCTCGGCTTGCGCGTAGGAGACGGACTCCAGGCGGATCTGGTGGTAGTCCGGGTAGCTGCTCTCCCGGGCCGCCGCCTGCTGCTGCCAGTCGGCGAGCGGGTTCGGCTTCGGCTGGTCGGACTGGTCGATCAGCAGGAAGATGCC
>Ga0335075_10014428_pt1 | contig 11864 bp, 18 predicted proteins | sample Lox_Sample_24_FD_206723 | JGI IMG/M metagenome (GOLD analysis project Ga0335075, IMG submission 206723) | Soil microbial communities from Loxahatchee National Wildlife Refuge, Florida, United States - Lox_Sample_2.4 | ecosystem: Environmental > Terrestrial > Soil > Wetlands | place: USA... | reverse complement strand
GCTGCAGCATCGTAGCCAGGTGCAATAACCCCATCACTGACTTCTTTGGAGATTAATTTGGCGGTTGAAACGTCAACAATATCACTTAGTGCGATCCAATCTCCGAATGAGGACATGCGATCTGCCCCTCGTGCTCGTGCGTAGGCAGCTGCTAATCGGGATTTGTCGTCTATGTCTTCTGCAAAGTAGACTTTCTTTTCTATTGCTGTCAGGGGAATTCCGACTGCTGCGCCTGCAGGAGAAACATGTTTGAAGGATGCGGCAGCGGGGAGATTTAGCGCAAATGCCAATTCCTTGACAAGTGGCCAGGAATATAGTGCGTCGAGCAAGTTCACATAACCCGGTGCGCCATTCAGAACTTGCATTAGTGCCGCTGGCAAGGGTAGAATACCTTTGAAAGGAAGATCACCTTCTCTGACGTAGGCTTGAGCAGGAATTTGGTGAGGATTGCATCCGTACCGCAGAGTTAGTTGTTTAGTCCCAGGAGCGTATTTCTTTCTGAAGAAATCGGAGATGGCGAGATCGTAGTCGGCTGTTTGAAGAAATGCTTTTAGAGCGAGTTTATTTCTGGTCTCTTGGCTGATATCTCCCTTTCTGAACTCTTCGAGGAATTCAGGATAGTCCTGGGGGTCGCTAAGCACGGTTACTCGACTATGATTCTTTGCAGCAGCCCGTAGAAGCGTAACACCGCCTGACATGTTAGCGATTGTCATTTCCGGGAGGACATACCAATATCAATCTCTTCGACAGCCTCGTTAATCTTCACAAAAGGTTTTGCAACAGTTTCTTTGAATGGATAAAGATTGCAGATAACAAAATCCACTTTCTCTATGCCTAATGCATCAAGATCTTTCTGATCAGATTCAATGTCTCGGGCAAGAATTCCTATACAATTAACTCCCTTGATACAAAGTTGGCCTTATACCTCCATGAACAGATGGATGCAAGGTTTTCACTCGTCCTCCAAGAATCTCTGGAGCTTTCGTAATGTCACTCACATCACTAGATATCAGATCATAACGTCCAAATTGAATGATGATACCTGATCGGGAATCCGGCTTCCCTAACCATAGCGGCTGTCCCTCCAGAACCATAAAGTTTCACATTTCTTCGAGTAAGATTCTTCGCAAGATCCAAAAGGCCTGTCTTATCGTACACCGACAAGATAGCTAAACCATTAGCCTGCTAGATGGAGGAATAGGGGACGTATTTACATACCAATTTTCTGGGGAGCTGATGGATCGATGGGGAGCAAATCGGGTTCTTCCTTCGGTCTGCGCATGGCAGACTGAGGGGAGTGAGGGGAGGCGGCGAGATGAGGTGCAGGATTGGGAGAGTGTGGAGTGCTGCTGCTCATGGTCGTGGATGACAACAAGAAATGCTGGATCAACTACAGAGGTCTGAAGGACACAGGAACGAAGAAAACAAACTGAGTAGGGACAAAAGATATCAGGTTTCGGCCCGTGGCGATGGAGACTTGGAAGAATGGGGGCTTCGGTGCTCGGCCACTGATAATGAAGGATGTAGGCAAAATGATGTGTTGGGAAGAGGTAAAGGTAAAGGGCTGGTAAACTAAGTCGGAAAAAAATAAAATTAAGTTTGGGCTATGATGCAGTTGTTGGACCAGATCAAGATCACCTCACCAATCAGAGAGGTTAAAGAAACGTTCAGATGTCAGATGTCATCAGCCTCCACTTTGTCTTCTTGGAGTGCAACGATGAAGATTAACTTTAAAAAGCCAAGCCATTGCATGCAGGACAGAAGATCCAGTTATGTAAGGCCCTTGAACCACGTTTTCTATAGCTTCATTTATCAAGATCAGCATTCGAGTAAGGTGACCAGAGATGAGATGAAAACCGGTTTGAAAATGCCGCGGAAATCAACTCAAGTCTTGTGTCACCTTTTACAAGTCTTCGGTCCAGAAAGGAGGAATCATTTCTAAGCACACATGATCTGATTCAATTTATATGCATATGCTGTGTCGCTTCGTCTGGTTTCATCTCGTCGATGTGCGTTATTCAGTGTTGCACAAACTGAATTCCTTTAAGACCGAAAGCATAGCGCCGAATCGGAAAGTCGCGGAAGACTAGAGGACTGCTCCGGGTTCCCGATACTGTCATGTGGATCCAGTTGGATAGCAAAAAGCGAGAATGCTCGTCATGGTTTGCTTTTAGGCGTATCTATTTCTTCTTCTTCTTCTTCTTCTTCATCAATCCGGCCCCTGACCGCTTTCATAAGTTCATACATCTTAATTCAGCGATTGAATGATCCGGGGAAACCTGTCCGAGTTGCTCTTCACTCAACTTGTCTATTAGTTCCGCGTCGACTTTAGGCTCTTTCCAATGCTCTCCTTCAACCTGTTGACAATATTCCTACCGTCAATGTGAGTAAATTGGATTAGATGTACCTGCCACCGACTTAAGAATCCTATTATATAGACAGGATTGTCTGTATCCTTTGTCCGTCGGAATTCGGCTTTGACATAATCATCCCCAATAGCCCTTGCTGCAGGTGGTAGATACTTTCGATGTGCTCGTAACAATCGACGATACAGAGGAATTGGTGCAAGGATCTGTAATTCTGGAGGTAACGGTGTTACAGTCCTAGGAGAGACTTTCGCAAGCCTTACCAAAGATGTTCGCATGAATAAACAATTCTCGGACTTGGAGATGAAAGGGCTTGGTTAAGTCATACGAAATCGAGAAAATTACGAAGGCGAAATGATTGATTTTAGGCGAACGTAGCCGCACGGCCAAGGAACGCCGATCAGATCATTGATTGACTTTTGGATGGCTGGGAAAACCAGATCAACTCTGCTCAACTCTACTGCGTAATGCTGCGAAATAGACTTGGACGCCAACCATCAGGCGAGCCGATAACCGTCGCAGTCTCAGAGAATGCCCGAATTCATGAGGACACCGGTACACGGCCAGAGAACGAAAATGAAGAGTCGCAAACCGCTCAATCCGATTCAGAGAGTGTGTTCAGCGCAAGAGCGCCTCTAACGCGAACCACCACGAGGGAAGAGATCGTTCAGACTGACGATGACTTATTTTCTCCGCCTGTAGTTGTTCGGCGTTCATGGACTCAGTATCGTAGGATTATATTCATATTAGGATGTCTTATGGGCTTAATCCTTGCATGGACTTTTCAACCACCGGATCTACAGCTGGAAGGGCTTCTCGATTCAGTAGATATGGCAGATTTCTTCGATGATATTAGAGCGGCATTACCGTCTGCATTGCCAATGGGTCTTGTCAAAGAGGCAAGAGAAATCCAGGAAAATTCACGGAAATCCTACAAAGGAACTGGAGCCTTTTCAATCGGAGAACAATTGTCACATGAAGGACTTACGGCCAATTACCCAGTAGTGATGGTAGACTCGACGATAGGGTAAAACTGATATCGACAGGTTCCGGGTGTGATTTCAACTGGACTAGAGAGTTGGTCTACTACTAATTGCTCGTATCTTGTTCCTGTATTCTGGATCTCACTTTTAGACTTCCTTACTTCCGTAAAAGATTATGGGTAATTGCATTATTTGGAGCTGCTAATGAGAAGGGAAGTTGGACCATGCTTCGAGCAATGCTATTGGATCGGAAGTGTTGGCAATCGGCTGTAATGCTTGACCCTATCACTGGTATACTCTCCTTACGGAGCCTCGATCTGATGCACTTAGGACTCGATCCCCCGGGATTCAAACTTCGGGCAGCTTCCGGTTTTGAGGCAGCCGACTTCTTTGTCGCAGGTATGTCGATTCTTACTAATATTTCTAACGGCCAGGGTATTGGATATGGAATAAAGTATGTCCTTTTAAGACTCCCTGTAACAACATCCTAGATAATCGAGAATCTTGCAGCGATAGGCTACGACCCTAATACTATGTTTTCAGCCGCGTACGACTGGAGACTATCTTATATCAACTTGGAAGTGAGAGGTACATTCTCAAACTAAATCAGTTTCTGATAGGTGCTACAGATCGCTATTTCACAAAGTTAAAAGTATGCAATCTTCCCTGTAGCTCATCTGACGGTTCAGACTTTCATTGAAACGTCTCGTTCAATCTCAGGCAAGAAAATCGTTCTTGTTGGTCATTCCATGGGTAGTCAAGTGATTTTCTGGTTTATGAAATGGTACTCCATCAACAGAGAAGGCATCTGATTGTGCAAGGGTCGAAGCAGAAGGCTACGGAAACGGCGGACCTACGTGGTGCAATGATAACATTGCCGCATTTGTAAATGTAAGTTCTTCGAAAGGGAAGCCTTGTCCTCACGGGTTTTCTAGATAGCTGGGAGTATGCTCGGGACACCAAAGGCAGTAACAGCCCTTCTTTCAGGCGAGATGAAGGATACCGCTCAACTCAATGCTTTCGCTGTTTACGGACTGGAAAAATTCTATTCGAAAAAGGAAAGAGCAGCGATTCTGCGATCTTTTCCCGGGATCGCCAGCATGTTACCAAAAGGCGGCGAGTACATCTGGGGCAATCAAACTTGGGTAACTATATCTCAAGGAACCGTTTTAACTCAACTAGGCTCCTGATGACTTGGAGGAGAGCGCTGACAGTTTTGGAGGGATGCTCAGATTTCAGGAGATGTCGGCTTTAGGTAGAATCGGTGCTGGCAACCAGAACAAAACGATGTCGGAATCCATCGATTATCTTCTCAGTCGTACTCCACACTCGTTTCACGACCTCGTCCTGTATGACTTCCTTTGTATTGTGTTGCTGATACGTTCAAAGGCGTAACTATTCTCATGGTGTGGCCTTCACTAGTGAAGAAGTTGAAAGGAATGAACAGAGAATGGAGAAGTGGATCAACCCATTAGAAAGTCGTCTCCCTGTTGCCCCAGATATGCGTATCTACTGTTTGTAAGTGTCATGCTGGAGAAGCTACTAATTCATGTCAGATATGGCGTTGGAAAGCCCACTGAACGAAGTTATTGGTACATTCCCCTTGCAGAAGGTAAGTGACATTTTAGGTATGCAGAAGACACGATTGAAGACTCCACTCTGGGGGATATAATTGGTGACACGTCTTGCGACTGTCAAAATATGAGCCGAAGAAGTCCATTGGATATTCCTATTAGCCGCGTACTTTCTTATGTGGACTGAATTAACTTTGGGATAGCCTGTCTCTATCGATATCTCAGTGAGCATGAAACCAAACTTGGTAATAACATTTCAGTTTTCACGCTTATATCTAGGATAAGGGCGTATATATGGGCGAAGGAGACGGAACAGTGAGTCTTATGTACTTCAATTTTCGGGATGAATGCTAACTTTTATCAGGAGTACTGGCTACATGTGTGTCAAAGGATGGAAAATAGATCGTTTTAATCCTGCAAAGATCCCTGTAATAACTCACGAAATGGATCACGAACCGGAATTTTTGGACTTGAGAGGAGGACCAAAGACAGCTGGTAAGATGTTGGATTTTTCGACAACTAACTGAAGATCATGTGGATATTTTAGGGCGGGCGGAACTAAACGTTTTTCACCAAAGTCTGATGTCATTGCTAATTGGTTTAGGAATTGATTCTGCGCATTGCAAGTGGTGAGGAAGATATTGAGCATACCATTCTTTCGAATATCGAGAAATATGCGGATAGGGTCCCAATAGGAAATTGAAAAATTTATGGCTATGGGTAATTTGGAAACGGCGTTACGGAAACAACAGAAGTACATATTGAACATATAATCGTAGTCAGATAATAATATAACTATGTAATGTACAGGATGCACCATCTGTATCTGAGGCCTGCTTCAGTTGACAGGCGTGAGATTGTAGCTTACATAACGGCCTCGAAAGCAAATTTCCGCGATCAACAGATTTCAGCATTTTTTGAATTTTCGACAATCAGAATACGGCATTGCAGAGGCATGCTGATACCACTGAGAGCAACATGTCGAACCATAGCCAGACCTTCAATCCTTTTACCAAAACTTGCCCCTCAAGTCAACTTATTCCCGAATCAATTGGTCCGTCATAAAACCTCGAAGCGAAAGAGAAAGCTTAAGCCTGGCGAGGAGAAGGCAGCAGATAGACGTCTACGACTGAAGAAGCAGTTCAAAAAGGACATGGAGAAAAAGCGTTTCAATCATGAAAAACGAGTGGCTGCCGACCGTGCCAAGTTTCGTCTCCCGCCGCATGAACCTAGACCGGATGCTGTTCCTTTTGGAACGGCTATCAGATTGCTGCGTGGATGGCTGGCACCGGCGGATATCTTTGTGAGGAGTAAAGCGGCACCTTGGGCGTCTGAAACGATGGTCATTGCCATGGTTCGGGTGGTACCAAATGATAACAATCCGAGGACTCTTCGAGGGCGTGTGAAGTTCCCTCATCCTGTGGTGGATAAAAGCAAAGAGGGGAAGAAGGAGAGGATTGTTGCGATAGCCGAAGGGGCGGCTGCTGATCAAGCACGGCAGGCGGGAATGGTTGTGGGAGGTCAAGACTACTTGGATAAGGTCTCTCATCTTGAAAAGCTGTCCTCATAATAGATCGTTAAAATGGTCAGCGCAAACGAAACTCTTCCATTCGACATACTACTGGCTACTCCTGAAACTGAAAAGCTCTTTCGACGGCACGGACGTGTCCTCGGTCCTAAAGGCTTAATGCCAAGTGATAAGCGAGGGACAGTTATATCAGATTTCGCTGCTTATGGAACACGAGTGGAGAAGGGCATTGAACTGAAGGTGGACGCAGCTGGGAAGTCCAAGAAAGGAGCGATGCTGAGGGTAGTGGTAGGAAAAGTACTTACAATTCTTTTATATCTGCTAACCGAAAGTTCAAGCAAGACGACCAGGATATTCTTGCCAACGTGAAGGCTTTAATTGGGACAATCCATAGGCTTGGTGTGGGAACGCTGATACCATTGGAACTTTTCCTTTACAGTTCCGTTCACCGTTCCATAGTCAAATCGACTCCGCTCCTGACTGTTGGAAGCTCGGCCCCAGTCTCTTCGTCGATCTCGAATGCGTCACCCATGGTGCCAATCGCGGATTTCCCTGCGGTCGGCCATCCACGGCACCTTGTCCCTAGACGAACAGTGAGACGATATATTGCAAGTGCTGGCTGGCTACCTGTCGAAGGACGTACGGGTGAGTTGGCGGCTGAGTTGGCAAGATACAATACTGCAATCCAAGATCTGAAGAAGGCGAAATCAGCACATGACTTAGAAACTAGTTCTAGACGCGAAGACCGATCACAGGAACTGGCAGCCTATGCGGATCGATTGGCATCACGAAAGGCGTTTCCTAGGATGGACAATGGGACATAGTTCTAAATTCTATATTCCTCACCCTGTACTATTCTCTAAACGCTGACCGGCATATTCTGAATCTAAATATTCTAAGATGTGATCCCAATCTCCCATTCTAATGAATTGTCCGGGTCCCTTCTCTCCCAACACAACTTCTGTAATAGAGCAGTTTCTAACTTCAAAACGCTTTTCTTTGTCCAATGAATCATGAATGGTATAATTTCTAGCCATGAGATAGTCTCGCAAGAGATTTATGATTCCGCCGTGGCTCACTATTAGGACAATTGAGTCGGTGGCTCGAAGGGGTAAAATTTCTCTTCTCCAGAATCTATCAAGCCTTTCCATTGTATCATTCCTGCTCTGTATAATGAGTCGGAGTCTTGGGGATCCTTATACCTCTCCGCCCTGAAGGCGCAACATGGAATAGTCAATGCCTTCTTTATTCGCAAGGGCCTGACCCTGAAGTCGAGTTAATCCTTGAAGTCTGCCACAATGATATTCCATTATCCCAGGATGTTGAGTCACTTTAAGATTCTCGTGATATCGAACAATCTCATCGCAAGTCTACTGTGAACAGGGGCAAGCAACAAGTCAACCTGCTTCGCTCGCGTCAAGGTACTTGAGTATGCATGAGCTAACGGCACGTCTTTAAGGGCTTCGGCGACTAGGCGAGACTGATTCACTCCCATTGGATTCAGGACCGTATCTTCATCAGAAACACATATTGCGAGGTAATACCGAGTTGGCCTTGGATGATCCCTTTCCTCTGTGCTGTCAGCAGGTTGAATGGAATAGAACCTTACATTTTCTTCCGTTTCGCCATGACGTACAATGAGAATCTTCATCATCACTATTTGGACTTGAAACGGGAACTTGCCTTCATCTGTTCAATCTAATTACGATGCTGTGAGTAAAGAGAGCTCGTGAAGCGCAAATGAGTCACAGAGTATGCGGGAGCTCGAGGGTTTCGCCGCGGCGAAGATCCGTCAACTCCCTGAAAAAAGACCACGCGCATTGTTAGAAACAAGAGAATCGGACAATAGACGTCGTCGCTAAAGGCAGGGAAAGTAACAGGTGTTCATCTGATAATTTCTAATCTTTTACTGTAGGCATTAATCGCCATCTCGCTACTCTCGTTGAGGCACTTTCTTCCGAGTGATGCATCAAGGGTCCTCTCAACTCTTCTGGCAATTCGTCCCACCTCTTTTTATTTTCCTTTCCTCTTCGTCCTCTCTCTTTTTTATCCTGTTTCAGCCAAGCAAGACATACTTCATACAACCCCGAATTCCCACTTCCAGATTCATATTGGCTTGACAAACGTTCGATCTCATGGAGGTTGTCGAATGAGATCACCTTTCCTAATGATATCTTGAGTAAATGTGTAGGCCATCCTGCTAAGCCGTCAAAAATATGCGTACAATATATTATCGTGCAAACTCTACTCTCCGTCTCTTGTAGTAAGAAATCCAGCAGGTCAGACCGGACCAGCACGTCCAAGTCCACAGTCACTTCATCGAGCAGCAAGACCGACCATGGTCTTAATAGTCCCATCGCCAATTGCACTCTACGACGCTCTCCTGATTATTAGATTGATAGGGCAAGAGAACAACCATCCGATACTGTATGCATATGCCAAGCCTCATCAATGTCAAGGAGTTCCACAAGATGTCTGCGACGATCGGGAAATACATTTCCACCAACGGATGACAGCAGGTCTGATACTGGAACATCCCTTCTCACAACCGGGTTCAGAGCCCATTCCGAATCCAAATGAGTAACTCCCTTTCGTAAGTTTCGTTCCCAGAAACCTTTACCTCTGGATACTCTTTGAACGGATCAACATTGTTCACCGAGATTTTTCCAGCCTTTGGCAGACGTTTACCGGCTAGTATTCGTAGCAATGTAGTTTTACCTCTTGCACTCAGTTCGAGAATCTTACAATTGAGGGAGAATGGTATTCACCTGCACCATTGGCACCAAGCTATTATGAGTGAAGGACTGTACAAGGGGCTAGTACCAGTATTGTTCTCGATCTCGGGGGTAGAGAAATGTTGATGTCCTCGAGAACCACAACGGGCTCTTTGTCTCTGTCTGTGGTGAACGCATGGGAGAGGTGTTCTGTATGGATTACTCCTGCCATCGCTCTTGGCGGTTGATGGCAGGGATGCTTGACAGGGAAGAAAGTGGAGATTTTTTGTCGGAAATTTGGTGGCTGATGACAAGCATCGAATTGCGGAAATTCTCCGACGTACCTCTGCCCCTGCCCCTTAATCTCAATCTCAGAGTTCGTAGGATCGAGATCCATACATACGAGGAACGCAATGAAAGTGAGTGAGAGGATAATTGAATTAAAATGCCAGTACTGCCTTATGCTCCTATTAAGTAGTTGTATCCTATAGCTATATTTTCCACAACTTTAACGCCTGCCCCACCTCCTTCTTACAAAATGGACAAGCACGCATAGCCTTTGAACAAGTTTCACACATCCCTGCATGCCCACAGGGAACCAGACAATGATCAGGCACTCCATCAAAACAGATTTTGCACTCGTCATCATTCTCCGGTGACAGAGGCGGCTCCGAAACATCTGACTCAACTTCTCGGGGCGTCTCTTCAATCACCTCGACATGAGTAATAGGGAAAATCCCTGTCTGATCCCGTAAAGAGCCTTTGTACCACTGCTTGTAGACAGCACCAAGCACATGGATTATATCTCCAGCATTGAATGAAAGTTCCTCTGGTCCCGAAGCTGAGAAATCGTGCAGTGCTCTTACTTTGATCGCATCAACTGGCGTTAAAGTCGGGGTAATAACTTCGTTGTCTATTTCTACGGAAGATGAGATTCCAGACTCTTCGGATTCTGAGATTGCAAGGGATAGAGCAATAGCACGTAAGAGATCTTCGTCATAAGCTCTTGATATACTTTCGCCCAGGTTCGAGCTGGAGCTTGAAGGCTGATGCGAGGCATGCAACAACTGGACCAAATCTGGATCTTGTAATTAGCGACACAACTTGAAATGTGCAGTACGAAGACGTTCCATTACTTGCATTGCTTTGTCAATCTGTTGTCGACCTTCTGCCTCCTCAAATAATGTCAACCAGTGTGAACACATTTGAATAGTCTGCAGTCTCACACTGTCATCGGTTTCCTACGGTAAGAACAGTGCCTGGATAATAAAAAACCTCATCATCAACTAGCCAGCCCAAAGCATCCATAAATCGCTCAGAAGCAAGTTGTTGTTGTAGCAAAATCCCACAATTTTTAGCGAGTGCATCAGCTAGCTTCAATTAACACCTTCCGCGATAAGGATAAGTACCGATAGCGAGAACCCCTGGACTTTCGGATCAAGCTCCTCAAGCCGTCTTGCGATTGCGGTGACGACCGCCTCCGGTCTATCCTTAGATGGTACCATAACAGACATACCCGTCATCAGGATTTCTGTTGATTTCGTCAATTACATCGAATATGCGACCCCAGTCCTCTGTCTCAAGCTCCTTGCTGGTTGCACGAGCTAAGTCGCATTAGTATTGCGATTCCATGAAATTCAAAACTGGGAGGAACTTACCTACAATATCATAGAATGAATCTTCCGTCATTTGTCGAGGAGAAGAGAGAAAGAAAATGTGGATAGCTGAGAAACGTCGATAGGATGCTTATATTGGAAAGAAAAAGGCGAAGAGGTGCGACTCAACCCGCAACGCCTCAGAGTGGGACAGGACCCTGCCTTGCACAGCCGACAACCTTATTTTGCGCCAGCAGGCGACTATAGATAGACACAGGAGAACAGCCTCCGTTGCCAGCTCTCACCGTCTAATAGGTCTTGGCATTTATGCTGAATAAACGGGACTAGAAGCTAAGTGGTTCTAACAGATGTTTGAGGATTGAGGTGAAACGAGGGTCATCCAGGTCCAGATCTCATCGTCGGCTTGCGGAGCGCCAGCCAATCGGCCGAGCGGCCGGTATGTGTGGACAGAAACAAAATCGCACGCAATCCGATGTTCGATCTCCTTTATCCGCCCGACATCAAAAGCCAATGACGATGGCAGTCGACGAATTGGTTCTTAGCGATTCGCCTACGCATCCTGCAAATCTGATTTGCGAGCTTTGCAGACTGTTCTATGGTACTCTAATAAACTTTCGTGAGACTAATTTTCAAGGAAATGGATGGGTTACTGGGACCGGTGGAGGAATGACTATCCGAGATGGGTGCGAACGCCTTCACCTTCTTGACCTCATATTAGGGACCACATATTCATTGCCCCAAGTGGAGTTCAGAAAGAGGTACCATATGTGCGGAGATCAATTTAACAAGTAGCGTCTGAAACCGGAGAACATGTTCGTCTTGTCCTTGGCGGATGAGAAGTACCTTCGTCGACCCCTGAATTTGAAGCCTTCAGCCTGTACACCTCTTTTCTTATCGGCATACAAGTTAGACTCCACACGTAACTTTACTTATTTAGAACACGCAATGCAGGCGCATGCATACATACACATTCTCAAGCGGCTGTTCTCGTCACACTTCTCTACGACAAAACATTTGAAATACAAAACCAAGAGATGATCAAAGGAGTTCCTCGAGGCGACTCGAAGAAAAATGGATACCTAG
>Ga0335075_10014426_pt1 | contig 11865 bp, 11 predicted proteins | sample Lox_Sample_24_FD_206723 | JGI IMG/M metagenome (GOLD analysis project Ga0335075, IMG submission 206723) | Soil microbial communities from Loxahatchee National Wildlife Refuge, Florida, United States - Lox_Sample_2.4 | ecosystem: Environmental > Terrestrial > Soil > Wetlands | place: USA... | reverse complement strand
ACCCCCAGCAACTGGGCCTCCCTGGACCAAAGCGACCGGGATTTCGGCAGCGGAGGAGTGATGGTGCTGCCCGACCAGGCGGGAGCAATTCCGCATTTTGCGGTGGCGGCGGGTAAAGATGGAAGAATGTTCTTGATGAATGAAGACAGCTTAGGCGGGTATTCCGCCAATTCAAATAATGTGCTCGGCACCTACCAGATCGGCCATTGCTGGTGCGGCCAGTCCTATTACGTCGATCCGATCGATCTCGTGCCCAGGGTGGTTACGAGCGGCGGCACCACAGCGGAAGTTTGGAAACTGCAAACTACCCCCAGTGCGACGCTGACCATGGTGACCAGCGGCACAATCAACAGCAATAACCAGGACGGAGGCTTCTTCACGACTATTTCTTCTGCTGGAACCGCCAATCCCATTATTTGGGCGCTGGGAAAGCCCTCCGCGGGCAACGCGAACGAGACGCTTTATGCGTTCAATCCCGACGCGGGCGGCAGCACCATGTCATTGTTATTCCAGGCATCCGCCGGTCCGTGGCCCAGCTTCGGCAATGCAAATCTGGTTCCAGTGGTGGCCAACGGCGAAGTGTTCGTGGCCAGCTACCAGCAATTGCAGATCTTTGGATTGAGTACGGCAAAACATAAAGCGGCAAAAAAGAAGTAGATTCATGACCGCGATGTTTCGACGGGCTGTCATCTCTTTCCGGCGAAGCTGTTCAATTGTGCCCCCGAGAGTCTCAACTCTGCTTCTTCCCACACACGGCGGACCTCGCCGCGCACAACCTTGCTGACATCAGCGACATCGAAGCGTAGGATTCGGTTCATCTATTCTGGTATTCCCAAATTCTGCCTTGGAGGCACGTCGTGAAAGAGCAAGCATCTGCGGAGGAGTTTAAGAAAGTATCGCGTGAGGAGTTGGTCAAACTACTCAACGAAGACCTGGCGCGCGAATATCAGGCCATCATCGCCTACGTCGTGTATTCCAAAGTTTTGAAGGGTGCCGAATACATGAACATCGCTGCGGAACTGGAAAAGCACGCGGCTCAGGAACTCACCCACGCTCTGATTATTTCGGAGCAGATCGACTACCTGGGGGGTATGCCGACAGTACAGCCTAAGCCAGTCAAAACATCGGAAAAAGCAACGGACATGTTGCAGTTCGATCTGGATAACGAAACCGAAACGATCAGGAATTATCGCGAGCGCGTCCGCCAATGCGAGGCTCTGGCGGAGTATGCCATGAGCGAGCAGATTCGGGGGATCTTAATCAATGAGCAAGATCACCAGATCGCTCTGGCGACGGCGTTGGGCAAGAATGTTCCGAAGTCGGGGATCGCGAAATAATCGACACGGTTAGAGCAACCGGGCATGGAACTTATCGGCAGTACAGCGGGGTATGCGCCCTTATGTACGCAAAGCCTGACCCACTCGACCGTTTGGCGCACAGTTTACTACTTATCCGTTACGCCGGGAATTGTCAGCCGCAAGAACCGTGGCATGTAATCGTTCGCACACACCAGGTCTCCCGAGTCGTTGGCGTTGACGTTATAGGTGAGCAAGATGCCATCGGAGTCGGTGAATTCGGGATGGGCTTTCGGGTTGTAGGTGACCAGCGTTCCCTCTTTGCAACCATTCGCGCCAGCCTCGGGCGTGGTGTAAACCGTGGTCTGTTTCGTCCACGGTCCTTGCGGCGCGCAGGAGTACCAGGTAGTTACGGCATTCCACAATGGGTAAGGCGGGTTGAGTGGATTCATGCCGGTGAGCATGTAAAACGTGCTCCCCGAAGCGGTGGTAAGCTGCGTGACGGAATACTCTGGCGTGACTGCCTTGATGCCGCTCATAGCCGTGGCATTGGCTTGTCCGGCAAGCCACTTTTTTTGCGTCGCATTCCAATACTGCCACTTGCTTGAATTGGTGAGATCGCTCAGCGATGCCATTTTCGCCACCCAGGGTGTCTTGTTATCGCTACCGGTTGGCTGCTCGATTCCGTACAGGTAATAAGCGGAACCAATCTGCATAATCTGGGATCCCCACTGGACAGTGGTGCTCGTCAGCGTTACAGGAGTGATCGAGAGAATGGTGTAGTCAGGCCATGACAGGGTGACCACCGAGTTGCCCACGAATTTGAGCGAGGGCGTCCACTGGGTGAGCATGATTTCGATTTGATAAGTTCCGGAGGCAGGTTCAGTGACCAGGCCGCTGCCCACCCAGAACCAGTCGCCCTTGGCGGTGGGAACGAAATAAGAAGACGTGCTCGGCGGATAGCCGGCGGTGGTGAGCGTATCGGCGGCCTGGTTTTGGATCGTAAGCGAGTTATGCGCCTGAAAAAGGTCGCTGCTTCGCAAGCGGGTGGTGGGGTTCACGGTGCCTATGAATGAGTCCGACCAATACCAGAGATTGGTGCCGTCGGGCAGCGGGAGAGAGTAGCTGCCATCGGCACCAGTCCAACCCGGACCATTTTGCTGAAAAAAGCTGTCGAAGGTCGAGTCTATTGTAGCCGGGGATGGAGCCGCGGGAAGAGTGCATTGAGAGTAGGCGGGAACTAAACCTAGAAAAAAACCCACGGAAAATATTAGATACTTGGCGGCGCGAGGCATGAATCCCTCCCTGACAGGCTCAACCAGATTATTTGAGTTTTGGGACGTGGAACAGGGGTCTAAATTCTCTGCTTTTCTGAGATTGCGTAGGCGAAGATTTCGTGCGGATCAAGCTTGAAACTCTGAGGCTTCTGGGAAACGTAGATTGCACTTGGAGAGCGCCAAAGCAAGCAGTTCTTCAATCTTGGTTTCTTCGCAGTTGCGGGACATGGCCAACTCACTGACTAGCAGATAGCGGGCACGCTCCAGCATTTTCTTTTCGCGGAAAGAAAGGGGTTTTGCCTGGTGCAGGGCAATCAGGCTTTTCAAAACACTGGCAACTTCGAGCAAAGAGCCGGTGCGCATGCGGTCAGAATTTTCCTTGAAACGGTCTTTCCAGTCGGAGGTGCTAAGGTCGTCGGCAACGGCCAGAAAGTCCAGAATTTTCTGCACTTCGCCATTGCGCACCACTCTTCGAATGCCCACGCTGCCCACATTGTTGCAGGGCACCATCACCTTGAGACTGCTGGACTTAATGTTGAGCAGGTAGAACTTTTCGATGGACGCGCCGATGGAACGGCTACTGATTTGCTCTATAACGCCAACCCCATGATTGGGATACACCACTTTGTCGCCGATGTGGAAATTGAGGTCAGCACCACTCATAAAAGCACCAGGAAGGCGGAATCCGTGGGGAAAACTCTGTCGTTACTACAAATATACTATTCCAAAATGGAACCAAAAGCAAGGAATGGTGGACCGGGGCAGATATCCGATTTTCACTAAAAAGGTACAAGGTCCGCGAAGAGAAAACCGGCTTCTGCATTGGTCAACCTCTACGTTTGAGATAAAGGGCCGCTCACACGGTCGCTTCCGAGGGCGTTCACCTCATTCGATTGACTCCCACAAACGCTTATAATCGCGCGGTGAGCGATCAGGGAGGGAACCTGGCAAAACCGACAGGCAGAATTCTAGGACTGGACGTGGGTTCCAGAAGGATTGGCATCGCAATTTCCGATCTCCTGGGCATTACCGCGCAAGGGCTGGAAACCTTGCAGCGCCACAATAAGCGGAATGATATGGCTGCTCTCGAACAGATTATCCGAAAGTATGAGATACGCGAGATTGTTGTCGGACTCCCTCTGCGCATGAGCGGCGCGGAGGGAACGCAATCGGAAAAGATGCAGCTATTTGCGGAGGAACTGCGCAAGCGTTTTCGTCTCCCTGTGCATTTATGGGATGAGAGACTGACTTCCGCCGAGGCCAATCGCTTGCTGCGTGAGACGGAGTTATCAATCGAGAAGCGGTCCAAGGCCGTGGACCGGATGGCCGCCATTTTAATTCTCCAGGGCTGGATGGAAGGCCAACGCCATTAAAGCAACTCGTGGGTTGCGAGCGTCTCACTGGCCGCGCATCGCCTTACGGTAAGCCGCGACATTCTTATTGTGCTCCTCAATAGTCTGCGCGAAACGGTGGTGGCCCTGCGCGTCGGCGACGAAGTAATAGAAATCGCTCGGCGCCGGGTGCATGGCCGCTTCGAGCGCGCTTTTCCCGGGATTATCGATGGGGCCTGGGGGAAGTCCAGGGTGGGTGTAGGTGTTATAGGGTGAGTTGAAGCGCATATCGTCGTGATGCAGCGCACCGGTGTAGGTTCCGGCCAACAGTTCGCCATATATCACGCTTGGATCGGCATCGAGCGCGACATTTTTCGCCAGCCGGTTGTAGTACACACTAGCCACTAGCGGACGCTCGTCGGCAACAGCAGTCTCCTTTTCCACGATGGAGGCCATCGTGACGGTCACCTGCAAAGGCTGAGCAGATGTGGGAACCAGTCCGATCTGTCGCATAACCTGACGAAACTGTTTCACCATTGCGGCCGCCATTTCCTCCATCGTCATCATACGAGTGAACTCATATGTATCTGGAAACAGGTAGCCCTCCAAGGATGGCGCATCGGGCACCAGATCCGCGATCAGCGCGGTATCGGATTGCGCGACTTTCAGAAAATCCGCAGCAGAGCCAAGCCCTGCACCTTCGACGGCGCGAGCGATATCGAACATGGTGAAACCTTCGGGCACAACGACGGTATGAAAATAAACGTCGCCGCGCGCCAGCCGGTTCTGCACGTCGATTAGAGATGCGGGCTTGTCGAAAAAATACTCTCCTGCTTTTAACGAGTGGCCACGCCGCAGGTAATGCCAAAGAATGAATGCCGTCTCGTTGCCAATTACGTCGGCGGATTTCAGTTCGCTCGCGATGCGGCGCGTCGAATAGCCGGGATGCACCATTACAAAGGTCTGCGCCGGAGGCTCGACGTGAGCCAGGAGCGCCCATGCCAACCATCCTGCGGTAACTAATACTGCGACGAATAGTAGCCCTGCGATTTTCCGCACGATGGAGACAGTTTAGATGAAACGGAAAGCGGCAGGAATCGACTTAGTAAGATTCCTGTTTATTTCGAACAAATGCGAAAAAGCTGACCAGCAAATCGAGGGTGTTCGTTCTCGCCGGATTTTGCACCCTTTCCTGCGCGGTATACTCAAATGTTCTGGGAGTCATCTGATACCGCATGAGACGTACCTCGCCCTTTTGGGCTCTGAGTTTTCTTCTTGCCATTCTACCGACGGCGGGTTGCGTCTTCCGCACTCGGCCTGTCGAAGAGACCTATTCGAAAGCGCCCCTTCGGCAATCCACCCAGTCCGGCTTAATCGACAGCATTAACCAGCAGGCGCAAAAGATTCAGTCGCTTCAAGCCACGGTTGACATCGATACTTCCGTTGGCGGCGCCAAAAAAGGTCACGTTACCGATTACAAAGAGATTCGCGGCTACGTGCTGGCCCGCAAGCCCGCCATGCTGCACATGATTGGATTGCTTCCGATCGTGCGCACCACAGCTTTCGATATGGTGAGCGATGGCCAGGACTTCAAGTTATGGATTCCTCCTAAAAATCGGTTCGTGATCGGCAGCAACGAAGTGCAGTCGTATGACCCGGAGCAGCCTATGGAGAGCATCCGGCCCAAGGACATTTATGACGCGCTGCTGATCCGTCCCATCGATCCGCAGACCGAAATCGCAGTGCTGGAGAACGGGGACGAAATTCTGCATGATGCCAAAGGCCATCGCGTTCTTCAGGAAGATTACGAACTGGTTGTGATTCGGAAAGACGATCAAGGCTGGAGATTGACCCGCAAAATTGTATTCAGCCGCATCGACCTGAAACCTCACCGGCAATATATCTACGACAAGAAGGGCAATCTGGTGACCGACGCGCGGTATGCCAACTACAAAGAGTACGATGGCGTTGAGTTCCCTTCGCGGATCGAAATTTCGCGACCGCGGGAGGAGTATGACATTACACTTAACATGTTGAAGGTAGAAATCAACAAGCCCTTGCGCGACGATCAATTTGCGCTGCGGCAGCCGCCGGGGGCAGAAGTAGTGCATCTCGACCAGCCCCAATCGAGCGCAGCTGAGGTGCCTCTGTCTAGCACTAGGAATCAGCGGTAATAGCCGTTGGCGCTAGCGCCGCGCTTCGAATCGCCCATGATGAACAAAATGATCGTCGCCAACCTGGTGCACCGGCCGCTTCGGTCGCTGATCGGTGTGCTGGCCATCGGACTTGAAGTAGCCTTGATTCTGTTGATCGCCGGCCTTTGCTACGGAATCATGAATGACTCCAAGAACCGCACCGCCGGGATCGGCGCAGATGTCATTGTGCAGCCGCCCGGCTCTTCTTTTCTTGCCGGAATCAGCGGAGCGCCTGTCCCAGCCAAGATTGCCGATATTTTGCGGCGCTTGCCGCATGTGCGGGTGGTAAGTCCCGTAATCTGGCAACTCACCACTACGGGCACGCTCGAAGTGATCGATGGCATCGATCTGCCCAGCTTCGAGGCTTTAGGTGGTCCGTTTCAATACGTGAGCGGTGGACCCTTTCAAGGTCCGAATGACATGCTGGTAGACAATTACATTGCACAGCAAAAACACGTTAACGTTGGCGACACAATGGAGGTCCTGAACCACAAGTTCCGCATCTCCGGCATCGTAGAAAGTGGCCGCGGGGCGCGCAAGTACCTGCCTCTGAGTTCCCTTCAGGATTTAACTGGCGCGCAGGGCAAGGCGTCGGTTTTTTATTTAAAGCTGGACGACCCCGCGAATGCCGATCTTGTGGTCAAAGAGGTAAAGGATCAGCCGGGGATGGAAAAATATTCCGTTTTATCTACGTCCGATTACCTCAGCATGATGACTCCCAGCCACCTGCCGGGGTTTCGTCCATTTATTGGCGTCGTAATCGGCGTGAGCCTGGTGATCGGATTTCTTGTGATCTTCCAATCGATGTACGCCGCCGTTATGGAACGCACTCGCGAAATCGGAATTTTGAAATCGATGGGTGCGTCCAAGTTTTACATCATCAATGCAATTCTGCGGGAGACTGGGTTGCTGGCGCTCGGCGGCATCGCGCTCGGTATCGCCTTTAGTTTCTCTGCGAGCTGGGCCATCCGGCACCGTTTTCCGCAGGTGCAAGTCGTAGTGACCTCGGATTGGATCGCGCGGGCTGTGGCGGTTGCGGTGCTGGGAGCGCTCGCGGGCGCGCTCTATCCAGCATTCAAGGCGGCGGGAAAAGATCCGATCGAAGCGCTGGCTTACGAGTAATGTCAATGAGTCGCGCCTGTAGGCGTTCCCTGCCGCGGCTTCAGCCGCCATCTCGCAGGGATCGCACAACGTCGCCGATGTTATTTTCCTGAAACAGTCTGATTCCTGCAATACCAGCCGCTCCAACCTGCAGGCAGGCTTTCGCATTCTTCAGATTTACTCCGCCAAGAGCCAGCACTTGAATTTTCGCGTGGCAGGCAAGCCTGAGATTTTCAAGACCGGCTGCCTCGACGTTTGGGCTATTGTTTTTTTCGAATACGGGCGCAAAAATGGCTAATGAAACGGCGTTCGCCGCTGCACGTTGTACTTCCTCCAGCGAATGACAAGAAGCCGATAGAACCGGTTCTGCTGTCGAGTTCGCAAGATGCCATGCTTTTCGAACGTCTGCCGGCGAAAGATCGTTGCTGCGCAAATGGACTCCAGCTGCCCCTACAGATAATGCGACGTCGGTGCGGGAGTTGATCAGAAATGATGTTACCGATCGTCCGCCTTCCCCCAGCTTTGATTGCTCCTGAACGATGCGCATTGCTTCGCGCGCCAGCGATTCCAAATCGCGGGCGCGCAAATCTTTCTCGCGCAACTGAATGTAATCGACACCAGCAGCGGCCGCTTCCGCAATTTTATCGAGAAGGCGCAGACGCCGATTGCGCTCGTCTCCTGCGAAAGCTTGGCGATCGGTAATGTAGTAAACGAGAGATCCTGCCGACATTGCTTCGAGTTTAGAGAAAACAACTACCCCAGACCAGCTCACAAAGTAAATCACAAATAAAGACAACCAACGGCGGAAGCCTATAATCAAAACGCTGTTTTCAGGAGGGCCAGGATGCCCGAGCTAACTCTTGCCCCCGTTGCGACGCATGCATTTTTAGTTGATGGCCGTTGGATAGAAGAGGGCGACGTCGTCGAAGTGCGATCGCCCTTTGACGGCAGCATTGTTGGGCGCGTGGTGCAAGCGCGAAAGCAGCACGCCGAAGCAGCGATTACCGCGGCGGTGAAAGCCTTCGGCACCACGCGGCGGCTGCCGGCCTTCGAGCGGCAGCGCGTGTTGCGGCGGGTGGCGCAGTCGATTCAAGAGCGGCGCGAGGAATTTTCCCGCACTCTTTCGCAGGAAGCCGGCAAGCCCATCAAGTTGGCGCGCATGGAAGTGGACCGCGCGGTTTTTATTTTTAGCGTCGCTGCGGAAGAAGCCACGCGCATTTACGGCGAATATCTTCCGCTGGACTGGCAGGAATCCACCGCAGGACGCTGGGGCTTGGTCAAGCGTTTTCCTATCGGACCGGTCGCCGGAATTACCCCCTTTAATTTTCCGCTGACCCTGGTTGCGCACAAGGTGGCCCCTGCCATTGCCGCCGGTTGCCCCATGGTGCTGAAACCGGCTCCGCAAACTCCGCTGTGCTCGTTGTTGCTGGCAGAGTGCGTGCAGCAAGCGGGCTGGCCCGACGGCGGACTGAACGTCTTACCGCTTTCTAACGATGATGCCGGCCTTCTGGTCACCGACGAGCGCATTAAGCTGATCAGCTTCACGGGCAGCGTGCCCGTGGGCTGGGACATTAAACGCCGGGCCGGCAAGAAAAAAGTTGCGCTGGAACTGGGAGGCAATGCCGGCGTTATCGTACACAGCGACGCCGATCTTTCGTATGCCGCCGACCGCTGCACTACGGGCGGATTCGCATATGCCGGCCAGACGTGCATTTCGGTGCAACGCATTCTGGTGGAACAATCCGTGTACGGAAAGTTCACCGACTTTCTGGTGGCGGGTGTGAAAAAACTGCGTACCGGCGACCCCCTGGAAGAATCGACCGATGTCGGTCCACTGATTCGAGAAAGCGATGCGCTTCGAGTGGGAAACTGGATTGACGAAGCGGTTCATGCCGGGGCACGGCTTCTCTGCGGCGGAGGCCGGCGAGGTTCCATTGTTGAGCCAACTGTGTTAACCGGCACTAATCCTGAGATGAAAGTGAACTGCCAGGAAATTTTTGGCCCCGTGGTTACGGTGGAACCGTACGAGAATTTCGACGAGGCCCTGCGCCGCATCAATCATTCAAACTACGGATTGCAGGCGGGTTTGTTCACTCGTGACGTCAAACTGCTGTTCGAGGCTTACGAGGAGTTGGAGGTCGGCGCAGTGGTAGCGGGAGATATCCCTTCCTTCCGCATCGACCAGATGCCCTACGGCGGCGTAAAAGACTCCGGCCTGGGACGCGAGGGCCTGCGCTACGCGATTGAAGAAATGACCGAGCCAAAGTTGTTAGTAATGAATCTGCGCTAGCGGTGCGTCGTTAGCCTCCGGTTAGCCTCTTCAAGAAAATCTGATTTTATTTCCGACGCAGTTCGCATTCGGGATATTTTTTTCGCCCGCAAGGGAAAGAACAGGCGACAACTGCCCGCGAAATATTTATAATCTGCTGTCTTGCAGATGGCGCGGGAAAATTGGGGGTATTTTCGGCTGCGTCTCACCAAATAATCGAAGACAATTTGGAGTTGTTTCGCTTTATTCGCATTTCTTAATAAAGTTTGTAAGCAAGAATGCCGCAAATTTTTCATCGCAGCACCAATACCTTGTCCCGGGCCACTATTTTTGGCGCGGTTTTCGTGCTTGCCGCGCTGGGATGGGTAGCGATGGAAGTGCAGCGCTCGCCTTATATCACGTACGCCGGAGTGCGCAAGCCGCAGCCGGTGCCGTTCAGCCATCAGCATCACGTAGCTGGGCTGGGCATTGACTGCCGCTATTGCCACACTTCGGTTGAAACTTCGAGCTTTGCCGGCATTCCTCCGACCAAGACCTGCATGAACTGCCACTCGCAGATCTGGACCAACGCCGCCCTCTTGGAGCCGGTGCGAGCCAGCTACCGCTCCGGGGAATCGCTCGAATGGACGCGAGTGAATCAAATTCCTGACTTCGTGTTTTTCAATCACAGCATCCATGTCACCAAGGGCATCGGCTGCAACACTTGCCACGGTCCAGTCGATGAAATGCCGCTCATGTATCAGCAGGAATCATTGCAGATGGAGTGGTGCCTGGATTGCCATCGCAATCCGGAGAAAAATCTGCGGCCGCGGGAGCAAGTATTTAACATGCGCTACCAGCAGCCCACAAGCTTGCACCCTGTGGTGCTCGATGGACAAAGTTTCACCGACCAGATGGATTTGGGATCGGCGCTGGCGAAAAAGTACAGCGTTCGCAGTGTGCGGGACATTACCAGCTGTAACACGTGCCATCGCTGAAATCCAGCCCCGGTAGGGGCGGGGACGTAAGTGCCTGGTCGATGCAGGAATAAGGAAAAGGAATAAGGAAAACGTCCTGTTAGGGATGGCACCAGGTTTCCAACGATGATAAGCGACACCAATCGCGGCCACACCAAGCGCGAAGATGTTTGTCCCGGCCACAAAGACAACCTCAGGCTCGACTCCCTGCGCGCGGAAATCAATGCGGCCAACGAAACCAAGTCCGGACCGGAATACTGGCGCAGCCTCGAGGAGCTTGCGGGCAGCCCTGCTTTTCAGGAGGCGCTGCACCGCGAGTTCCCCAAGGGAGCTTCCGAGTGGGTCGATTCAGTTTCGCGCCGCGGATTTTTGAAGGTCATGGGCGCATCGATGGCGCTAGCGGGCATGACCGGCTGCGTGAAGCTGCCGCAAGAGGAAATCGTCCCCTACGTTAGGCAGCCGGAAAATGTAGTTCCGGGCAAGCCGATGTTTTACGCCACGGCAATGACACTCGGCGGCTATGCCAGCCCGGTGCTGGTCGAAAGTCACCTCGGACGTCCCACAAAGATTGAAGGCAACGACAAGCATCCCGCGTCGCTTGGCGGCACCGATATTTTTGCCCAGGCTTCGATTCTGGGTATGTACGATCCCGACCGCTCGCAGAGCGTCGTCTCCCTCGGCGACCAGCGCTCGTGGCAATCGTTTGTTGCCGCGATTCATGGACCGCTGAGCGCGCAAAAGGCCCTGCAGGGCGCGGGCATCCGCATTCTCACTCCCACGATTTCATCGCCCACGCTGGCCGATCAACTGCGCAACTTTCTGAAGATTTATCCGCAGGCTAAGTGGCATGTGTATGAGCCGGTCAATCGCGACAACGTACTCGAAGGCGCGAAGCTGGCCTTCGGCCAGCCGGTCGAAACCCGCTATGACTTCTCAAAGGCTGACGTAATCGTATCGCTCGACGCCGACTTTCTGTATGCGGGTTTTCCGGGAAATGTCCGCTACATCCGCGACTTCGCCAAGCGCCGCAATCCCGATGGCAAGATAAACCGGCTGTACGTGATCGAGAGTTCGCCGACGACTACGGGGGCGAAGGCGGATCATCGATTGCCGCTTAGAGGTGTCGACATTGAGACATTCGCAAGGACGCTTGCTGGCCCTGCGGGTGTGAACCTTGGAAGTTCGCCCCGCGTCTATCCGGATATCATACTTACTCCTCTGTCGGATGATCTGAGAGGTCACAAGGGCTCCAGCATTGTAATAGCCGGGGATCATCAACCGCCGGCGGTGCACGCCTTGGCTCACGCGATCAATTCAGGACTGGGAAACGGTGGAAAGACAGTTTTCTATACCGAGACTGTCGATGCGGATCCCGTCAATCAAGCTGACTCCATTAAGGATCTTGCTGCGGACATCCACGCGGGCAAGGTTGATTTGTTGG
>Ga0335075_10014425_pt1 | contig 11865 bp, 11 predicted proteins | sample Lox_Sample_24_FD_206723 | JGI IMG/M metagenome (GOLD analysis project Ga0335075, IMG submission 206723) | Soil microbial communities from Loxahatchee National Wildlife Refuge, Florida, United States - Lox_Sample_2.4 | ecosystem: Environmental > Terrestrial > Soil > Wetlands | place: USA... | reverse complement strand
GCGGTCTCCGTCTACCTGTGCCTGCAGTTCCTGTACTCGTTCCGGCTGAAGCACGTCCCGTTCCTGGAGATGCTGCTCGTCGCCTCCGGCTTCCTGCTGCGCGTGCTCGGCGGCGCGGCGGCGACCCACGTGAAGCCGCTGTCGATCTGGTTCCTGCTCGTGTGTACCCTCGGCGCGCTCGGCGTCGCGGTCGCCAAGCGGTACACCGAGCTCACCTCGCTTGGCGAGGAAGCCGTCGGGCACCGCCCGGTGATGCGCTGGTACCGGCCCGACGTGCTCCGCATCGTGCAGCTGCTGATCGGCGTGGGCATGCTCGCCACGTACCTGATGTGGGCGGCGAGCGAGACGACCGCCGCGCGCCCCTGGCACCTGGCGAGCGCGCTGCCGCTGGCCGCGGCGCTGGTCAGGTTCGGCGTGCTCACCGCGCGCCGCACCGTCCGCCCGGTGGAAGACCTGATCACCAGGGACGTGCTCATGCTCTGTTTCGAGGCGGCGTGGCTGCTGCTGTTCTGCGCCGGGCTCTACGCGGCTTAGGTCGGGAGGGATTGGGTTGGGAAAGAAAATGAGTATTCAGAACGGAAGCGCCCGCCTCTCCCGCGTCCTGCTGCTCGGCGGCACGAGCGAGATCGGCCTGGCGATCCTGTCCGCGCTCAAGCTCGAGCCCGGCACCGAGGTGATCCTGGCCGGCCGCGACGCGCAGCGGCTCGAGGCGGCGGGCAAGACGCTGAACCGCCCGGTCACGGTGGCCCGTTACGACGCGCTGGACACCGGGACGCACCAGGCCTTCGCCGACGAGATCTGCGCCGGCGGAGTGCCCGACCTGCTGATCGCGGCGACCGGCGTGCTGATCCCAGAAGAGCAGGCGGAACGCGACGTCCGCCTCGCCGCGACGATGATCGACACCAACTTCACCGGGCACGTCACGGCGCTGCTCGCGTTCGGCTCCCGGATGCGCGAGCGGGGCAGCGGCACGATCGTGGTTCTGTCGTCCGTCGCCGCGGTCCGGCCACGGAAGTTCAACGCGGTGTACGGCGCGACCAAGGCGGCGCTGGACGCGTTCGCCCGCGGCTACGCCGACGCGCTGCACGGCTCGGGAGTCCGGCTGCTGCTGGTCAGGCCCGGGTTTGTGACCGGCCGGATGACGGCGGGGATGGCGCCGGCCCCGCTGGCGACCACGCCGGAGGCAGTCGGCGCCGCCGTCGCGGCGGCGCTGCGCGGCACCAAGTCCGTCGTGTGGGTGCCGTCGTCGCTGGCCGGGCTGGCCAGCGCGATGCGGCTGGTGCCCAGGCCGATGTGGCGTAAGCTCGAGCGCTGATTTCCGTTTGACTTCTCTCTGAACTCGCATTCGCGCACGTCTATGGCATGCGGCCGCGGGTACAGTCCCCGGTTATGCGGGTGCTGGTAGCGGAAGACGACGACACCCTGGGGGCGGTGCTCGCCCGCGGGCTCCGCAGTCGCGGCTACGTGGTGGACCTGGTCGCCGACGGCGAGTCGGCGCTGTCGCACGCCCGCTGCTACGAGTACGCGGTGGCCGTGCTCGACTGGCTGATGCCCCGGGTGACGGGCATCGACGTGGTCCGTCAGCTGCGCAGCAGGGGGGCCAGGACCCCGGTGCTGCTGATCAGCGGCAAAGCCGCGCCGGAGGACCTGGTGGTCGGCCTCGACGCCGGCGCTGACGACTACCTGGTCAAGCCGTTCGTCCTCGACGAGTTGCTCGCCCGGCTGCGCGCGCTGCAGCGCCGCCCGCCCGACGTGCTGCCGCCGCGGCTGGTGATCGGCGACCTGGAGTGCGACCCGGCCTCCCGCGAGGTCACGTTCGGCAGCCGCCGGCCGGCGCTGACCTCGACCGAGCTGAGCATCCTCGAGACGCTGATGCGGTTCTCGCCGGCCATCGCGGACCGCCGCCAGATCGCCCAGCACGTGTGGAGCAACGAGGTCGACACGTTCTCCTCGAACACGATCGACGTGCACCTGGCGCGGCTGCGCGCCAAGCTCACCGGCTCCGCCGTCCGCATCGAGACGGTCCGCGGCATCGGCTACCGCATCGTCGCCGGGTAACGGCGGCCGCCTAGCCGGCCGCCGCCGGGAGCTCGCGGATCGGCCAGAGCAGGAAGAACCGCTCCTCGCCGCCGATCGCCGTCTCGGCCAGCACGCGGGCGCCGAGCCGCAGGTACGGGCGCAGCCGCCGCCTGGTGCACGTCGAGTACGCCGCCTCGAAGCCGCGCGCCGCCAGGTCCCGGTAGCCGAAGCCCCGCACGAAGGCGGCGCAGGTGGCCCGCGCGGTGGCCCGGTGGTGCTCGGTGGTCATCACGTTGAGGATCTCGCAGCACCGGCCGTCCGGCCCGGCGCCCGGCGCGAACCCGAACGCCGCCCCCTGGAACTCGGCGGGGACACTCAGGTTCACCGCCATCGCCGCGGCCAGCCGGCCGCCCGCGTCACGCGAGCTGTACACCACCTGGTCGCCGTAGGGGATCCGGGTCCGCAGCCGCCGCCCCGGATCGTCCCAGTCCCAGATCAGCCGCACCAGCTTGTTGTCGCCGAGCCGCGCGTACGCCTGGTAGAAGTGCCGCTCGTACTCGCGGACCTGCGCCGCATCCGCGGCGTCCAGCGTGCCGAAGACGCCGCCGGCGCTGGTCACGACCGCACCTCGACGACCATCTTCAGGCCGCCGGCCGGCCGCTGGGTGACGGCGGGCACGATCGTGACCGGCCCGTCGGACGCGGGTCGCAGCCGCACCCGCTGCCCGGCGACCGCCAGCACGGTCATCATCTCGGCGGTGGCGAAGCTGGCGCCGAGGCACCGGCGGTGGCCGAACGAGAACGGCAGGTACGCGGCCCGCTGCTGTTCGCTCAGCGCGCCAGGCGCGAACCGCTCCGGGCAGAACGAGCCAGGGGAGTCCCAGTACTCCGGCATGTGGTGCAGCGCGTGGATCGGGATCACCACGTTGTCGCCGCGGCGCACCTGCTGCCCCGCTACCTCGTCGTCCGCCATCACCTGGCGGGTCAGCGTGTAGACGGGCGAGTACATTCGCATGGACTCCTGGACGACCTGGCTGGTGTAGCCCAGGGCCTTCAGGTCCTCGGCGGCCGGTGCCCGGCCGCCGAGGACAGCCGCGAGCTCCTGGTGGAACGCGTCTTCCGCGGCCCGGTGCTGGCCGAGCAGCAGCCAGGTCCAGGCGAGCGCCACGGCGGTGGTCTCGAAGCCTGCGAAGAACAGCGTCACCACCTGATCGCGGAGCTCGCGCCGCGTGTCCGCGGCCCCGGCCTGATCGCCGTAGCTCCGGACCAGGTCGGCCAGCATGTCGTCGTAGCCGTCGGGGTCCGCCAGCCGCTCGTCGATCCGCGCGTACACGAAGCGGTCGACGGCCGCGAGGGCGCGCCGGAAGCGACGGTGCAGCCTGGTGGGCACCCATAGCGGCACGAGCACCGGGCTGAAGTTCCGCAGCGCGACGACCTGGACGCCGGACCGCACGGTCTCGGTGAAGCAGTTGGTTCCCCTGGCCCCGTTGGCGTCCGGGCCGGGCTGGTCCGCCAGCCCGGCCTGCAGGTCGTTCTCCAGGTCCCGGCTGAACAGCGCCATGCCGATGACCCGCATCGCCAGGTGCTGCATGTCGTCGATGACGTCGACGGGCTCTCCGCGGCTCGCCGCCTGCTCCCAGGCGGCGAGCAGCTGCGTGGTCAGCGTGCCGGTGTTCTGCACGACGCGGGCGATCGTGGCCTTGCCGAACGCGGGCTGGGTCATCCGGCGCTGCCGCTGCCAGGCCTCGCCGTCGCTGCAGATGAGGCCCCGGCCGATCATCAGCGCCAGGTTGTCGTACTGCGGGCCGCGGCGGTAGTTGCCCGCCTCGCGGACGAACATCTGGTTGTTGGCGTCGGCGTCGGCGACCAGCGTGAAGACGCGGCGGAGCACCCGGTACCTGGCGAAGCCGCCGTGCTCGGCGGCGAGCCGCCGCTGGGTGCCGAGCAGGTCGGCGCGCATGTCGGCGACCGAGAACCGGACCGGAGAGTCCTGCTCCGCCGCGTCCGCGGTCCGCGGCGGCGCCGCCACGTCCTCCTCAGCCAGCCAGTGCATGCTCAGCCCCGCTCAGCTCCGTGGCCTCCGCGAGGAAGCCGTCGTCGAGTCCCGCGGCGCCTTCGAGCAGCCGCCCGAACGTCTCGGCGAACCGTGCCCCCGGCGCCCCGTCCACCACGTCGTGGTTCACCGTGACCGTCACGCTCAGCGTGGTGCGCGGCTCGGCGCGGCCGTCCGCCCAGTACACCCGCTGGTACCGCCCGCCGATGGTGAGCGTGCAGGTGAGGAAGGAGCTCGCGACACCCCAGGACGGCCGGGCGGCGATGAACGAGCCGACGTTGGACAGGGCCGCCGTGCCCATCTCGCGCTTGAGCCGCGCGGGGTCGCGCAGCATCCGCCGCCACAGCGCCGCCCGCACGATCCGTGGCAGCCGCATGAGCTTGCGGCGCCGCCGGACGCCCGCGTCGTTGTACAGGTCGCCCGCCGACGCCTGCCTGAGCTCGTGGTTGACTTCCGCCAGGCTCTTGCGGTTCGCGGCGCGCACGATGTAGGTGACGGGCACCAGCGAGCCGTCCGGCTTGCGCTTCTCGAGCAGCGTGTTGACGTCGACGTCGTCGAAGACCACCAGCTTCTTCCGGCCGCGCCGGTAGGCGTGCAGCGCCTTGTGCTCGTCGAGCGCGTGCCCGAGGCAGTACACGAGGTACGCGGTGAACGACACGCCGCCGGGCACCAGCGGCTTGTACTCCTCGATGCGGGCCATCGGCCGGGACACGTCGAACTCGACGAAGCCGTGCGCCAGGTGCGCCCGGTGGCCGGCCGTGAGCGCGTCGGTCACCAGCTCGCGGACCCGCGGCCAGGGCAGCTCCTGGAATGCGGCACCGGTCGCGTTATCCATTGAACGTTCCTCCCTGGTTGCGGCGCGCGAAGCCGTGCATGAAGTCGAGGAGCCTCGCGACCATATCCTCGGTCACCCCGTTGAATAGGCTGGCGCGGCAGCCGCCGACGCTGCGGTGCCCGGCGAGCCCGGCGAAGCCCGCCTTCCCCGACTCGTCGAGGAACTGGCGGATCAGCTCCGTGGTGGGCAGCGTGAACGTCACGTTCATCACCGACCGGGAGTCCCGCTCCGCGAGGGCCCGGTAGAACGGGGTCTCGTCAAGGAACTCGTACAGGGCCGCGGCCTTGCGCCGGTTGATCGCGCCCATCTCGGCCAGCCCGCCGATCTCGCCGGCCAGCCAGCCGAGCATCAGCCAGGTGACGTAGAGCGAGAAGACCGGCGGCGTGTGGTAGTTCGAGCGGTGCGCGGCGTGCGTGCGGTAGTCCAGGATCGCGGGGCGCGCGGGGCGCCCGGGCTGGCCTGGCAGCTCGCTGTGCCCGCCGATCCGCTCCAGCATCGACTTGCGGACCGCCACCATGGTCACGCCGGCGATGCCGATGTTCTTCTGCGCGTGCGCGTAGGCCAGGTCGCAGCCGCATCCGTCGAACACGTCCGTCATCAGGTCCGAGCTCATGTCCGCGACGACCGGGATACCCGACTGCGGCAGCCGGCGCAGCTGGGTGCCTTCCACCGTGTTGTTGGTCACGAGGTGCAGGTACCTGGCGTCCGGCCGCGCCCTGATCGCGGCCGCCACCGGGACGTAGCGGTAGTCGCGGTCGGCGGACGAGGCCACCACCGCGACATCGCGGCCGAGCGTCCGCGCCTCGGCTATCGACTTCCGCGCCCAGTAGCCGGTGTCCAGGTAATCGACGCGATCGCCAGGCCCGGAGAAGTTCACGGGCACCATGCAGAACTGCAGCGACCCGCCGCCCTGGACGAAGAGCACCTCCCAGTCCCTGCCCACGCCGAGCAGGCCGCGGGTCCGCTCGGCCGCGTCGGCGATCAGGAACTCGATCTCCGGCGCGCGGTGGCTGATCTCCATGACGCCCATGCCGGTGCCCTGGAAGTTGGTCAGGTCGGCGTGGATCTGCTCGACCACGGGTGCGGGCAGGGCGGTAGGCCCCGCGTAAAAGTTGAGAACCACGGGCAGCACATTTCCGTGCTGCTGTTGCGTGCCGCCTTAGCCGGAATTAACTGACCTGGTGCCGAGCACCGTGGCGGCGGAGACCCCGAGCAGCGGCAGGCAGGGCACGGCCCACGCCGCGTTGGCCACGAGCAGGCCGGCTAGCGACGCGCCTGCCAGCAGTCCGGTCAGCAACGCCGGGCGCCGCCAGCCGACCTTGCCGTCCCGCTGGAATATCGCGCCGACCAGGCCGGTCAGCGTCCCGGTGAGGTAGGTGGTGGAGACGCTGCCCAGCCCGAGCTGGCCGACCGCGGCCGACTGGATGCCCATGGCACAGGCGGCGATGGCGAGGATCACGTACTGGGCCACGCCGGCGGGCCGCGAGTCGGTCACCTCCCAGCCGATAAGGACACCCGTGAGCAGCGTGAACTCGGCCGCCAGCGTCAGCGTCATGTGCGCCGGCCAGTGCTCGCCGGCCGAGTTGGCAGCGGGCTTGGCCGGATTGCGCGCCGTCCGATACCTGCCGATCAGCGTGCCGGCGGCGACGCCGGCCACGTAACCGGCGAACGCCAGCGCGGTGTGCGCGGCCAGCGTGGCCGACCCCCGGGCCAGCGCCAGGCCGAACACCGTGATGTTGCCCGTCATCACGCTGGTGAAGACGTCCCCGAGCCTGGTGAAGCTGGCCACGTCCGACGCGCCGGAGGCGAACGTCAGGGACACCGCGATCACGGATATCAGCCGGGGCGAGGGCCCCGCGACGGCGGGGGCCTCGCCCCGCGGCGGGATCGCTGTGCTCACCCCGGAAAGGGTACGCGGACCGACCGCGCCCAGCCCGGCGCGTCCGGCGCGTCGTCGCCGAGCAGCCCGGCCACCACCCGCATCCCCTTCGGCGCGGCCTCGGGCCACGGCGTGTAGCCGTCGGTGAGCACGACGGCCACGGCGGGCCTGGGCCGCAGCGCGTAGGCCGCCGTGAGGCCGGCGCCCATGTTCGTGCCGCCGCCGCCGGTCAGCGTGACCTGCCGGGCGGACGTGACCCGCTGCGCGGGCCCGGCGGCCGCGTCACAGGCGAGCACCCGCAGCTGACGGGCCATGCCGAGCGCGCGCAACAGGCCTTCCACCTCGCCGAGCGCCATCGCGAGGAGTTCCTCGCTCATGCTGCCCGAGGTGTCGCAGACCACGGCGAGCTCGGGCACCGGGCGGCGCAGGGCGGGCAGCACCACGCCGCTGACCGCGGCGGACCGCCGGGACGGCCGCCGGTAGGAGTAGTCGGCCGCGCCCGCCACGTCGGCGACGGCGCGGCGCAGCTCGGCGGCGAGCAGCCGGCGCCAGTCGACCTGCGGCGCGAGCACGTCCCGCGCCCAGCGCAGCAGCCCGGCGGGGACGGTACCCGCCTGCTTGGCGTGCCTGAGGACCTCCTGCGCTACCTGCCGGCGCAGCAGGTCGGCCAGCCACGGATCGAGCCCGCCTGGCCGGTCCGACGGCCGCGCGAGCCCGTCCGCGCCGCTGCCGCAGTCCAGCCACGGCGCGGCGCCGTCGTCGTTCTCCTGGCCGTCGGTGGTGCGCCGCTTCAGCAGCGCGAAGTACTCTTCGGCCAGCCGGCCGGGGTCGGCGCCGAAGTGCCGCGGCAGCACCGGGTTACCCGGCAGCTCAAGCCCGGCGGGTATCAGGTCGTCGTTGATTTCGGCGTCGGTGGCGCTCAGCCACTGCCGGGAGTCGTCGTGGGTGACCGCAGCCGTGAGCGCCCGTTCTGGATGAAGACGCAGGATGTGGCAGACATGGTGTACGAGCACGCTGCCGAACTGGGCGGCGGACCAGCCCGCTACCAGCTCGGGATCGGCGGACAGCTGCCAGCGCTCGTCGATGGTGACGCTGCCCAGGCCGGGCGCGGTGCTCACCTGGGCGCCGAAGATGCCGCTGGCCAGGTAGGGGAAGCGCGCGGCGGCCCAGAGCCTGGCGGCGGCGAGGCCCGGCAGCCCGCTCATGGCTGGCGAGGAAACAGCCCGGCGTCGCTCAGTGCCGGGATGAACAGCTTGATCTCGCTGGGCAGCGGTACGCCGTCCGGGCGGCACTTGGCCAGCACCCGCGCCGCGGTCGCCGCCACGTCCGGCGCCGACTCCGCGCAGCCGCCGAGCACCTGCCAGGCCGCCGTCCAGCGCTCCGGCGTCGGCTCCGCGGCGACCGCGGCGGCGATGGCGGCGAGCGCCGCGTAGGCCCGGTCCCCGCGCTCGGGCAGCCGGAAGGCGGCGGGGTTGGCCAGCACTTCCTCAGGATCGGGCAAGTCCATCTCGACCAGCCAGGCGAGGAACTCCACGCCCGCCCCGTCGCCGACCGCTCCCCTGATGAGCTCGGACCTGGCCTGGTCGGTGGCCTTCGCGGCCTCCGCCGCGGTCATCAGCCGGGCCGCCATCTCCCAGGTGCGCGGGCTCGGCCAGCCGCGGCCAGCCTCGCTGGCGTTGTCCGGCGGCGCGATCGCGAGCGCGGGCCGCACCTGCAGGAACGCGGCGACCAGGGACTTGCTGAGCGGCTCGCCCGCGGTCCAGCCGGCCGGCAGCAGCGGGACAGGCGGCGGCGCCCAGCCGCTTGCCAGCCCCTCGGCGATGCCGCGCGGTGAGATCTCCCAGCTCAGGTGGCACAGCCTGTTGGCCAGCGGCGCGGACAGGTCCCAGCCGTCGGCGGCCTGCTCCGGCGGGTTGGCGGCGGCGACGACGGCCACGTCGTCGGGCAGGGTCAGGTCGCCGACGGTCCGTTCCAGGACCACGCGCAGCAGCGCGGCCTGCACCGCGGGCGGCGCCGTGGACAGCTCGTCGAGGAACAGCACCCCGGTGCCTGCCTCGGCGAGCCTGGTGGCCCACAGCGGCGGCGCGAAGCGGACCACGTCCCCGGTGACGACCGGCAGGCCGGCGAAGTCGGACGGCTCCCTGATCGACGCGATGACCGTCTCGCACGGCAGGCCCATGGCGTCCGCCATCGCCCGGATGGCGGATGTCTTCCCTGTGCCGGGGGCGCCCCACAGCAGAACGGGTACCCGGGCCGCGACCGCCACCCCGAGCGCCTCCGCGGCGACGTTCCCGTCTCCCGCTTGCAGCAGCGTGCTCATGTCTACTAGTGTGCGGCCTGCCCGCCAGCGGGTCAGCCCTTGACGCTGATCCTGGTGCCGAGTTCGAGGCCCTCGCAGATGCCGCGCATCACGCCCTCGGCGCCGACGTCGAACACGTGCATGGTCAGCGCCTGCTCGTTGGCGAGGACGAACGCGCTGGTGTCCATGATGCGCACCCCGGCCGCGAGAGCCTCGTCGTAGGTCAGCGAGGTGTACCGCTTGGCGTCCGGGTTGTGCTTGGGGTCGGAGTCATACACGCCGTCGACGCCGTGCTTGGCGACGAGCAGCGCGTCGGCGTCGAGCTCGAGCGCGCGCTGCACCGCCGGGTAGTCGGTGGTGACGTACGGCTGGCCGATGCCGCCTGCCAGCACGACGATCATGCCGCGCTCGAGGTGGTGCACCGCGCGGAGCCTGATGAACGGCTCGGCGACGCTGTGGATCGGCACCGCGGTCATCACCCGGATGTCCGCGTCGGTGCGCGCGGTGAGCGCGCCGCGGAGCATGAGCGCGTTCATCACGGTGCCGAGCATCCCGATGTTGTCCGCCTCGGCCCGGCTGATGCCCCAGCCGTCGGCCATCCTGCCGCGGAAGTAATTGCCGCCGCCGACGACGACGGCCACCTCGACGCCGAGCTCGTGGACGGACAGCACTTCGTCGGCGACGCGGGCGAGGCTCGCGGGGTCGGCCCCCGTTCCGGCGGCCCCGGCAAGGGCCTCACCGCTGAGCTTGACCACCACTCTGCGGTATCGCGGCAACGTGAGCCCCCTCTGCGCCCGTATTATCTGCCGCCACGCTACCAGCCCGTCTGCCGTGCCCGGGCCCAGAGCCGTCGCTACTTCGCGTCGGCCCAGCAGCGGACCACGCTGGTTTCCGCGATGAACCGCACGTCACCGCGCGGCGCCCAGCGCCGCGCGGTCTCGGCGAGGCAGTCGCCGACCAGCGCCGCCGCCGCGTCCGCGTGCTCCGCCGCGACGTGCACCAGCAGCTCGTCATGCAGGCACAACACGATCCGCGCGCCGAGCGCCGGGCCGCGGGCGCGCACGGTCACCGCCCACATCTTGAACAGCTCCGCCGCCGCCCCCTGGACGAGCGCGTTGCGCCCGTACCGGCCGCGCGCGGCCGTGCGCGCCGGCGACGCGATGCTGCCGGCGGACATGCGGACGAGCCGCCCCCCGTGGGTGCGCAGGTCCCGGCCGGCCCTGGCGGCGCGGTCGGCCGCGTCGAGGTAGCCCATCGCGACGGGGTAGGCGGTCCGCATCCGGCGGCCCGCGACGCCGCCGTGCCCGGTGGTCTGCCCGTACATCGCGGCGATCATCGCCACTTTGGCGGTGGGCCTGTCGACGCCGAGTTCCGCCGCGACGGGCAGGTACATGTCGTCGGCCTGCGTCGCCTGGGCCAGCGCGGCGTCGCCGGACACCGCGGCGAGCACCCGCGGCTCGATCTGCCCGAGGTCGGCCCGGACGAACAGGTGCCCGTCCGCCGCGATGACCGCCCGGCGCATCGCCGCGGGCATGTTGTGCAGCCCGTTGGACGCGGTCATCCGCCCCGCGGCGCCGTCGGACGCGGTCCAGGCGCCGTGCAGCCGACCGTCGGGGCCGAGGGCCTCGTCCAGCCAGCCGTAGCCGTAGGTGGTGGCGATCCGTTCCGCTTTCCGCCATTCGAGCAGCGCGGCGACGAGCGGCGAGGCGTCCTTGAACTCCTCGAGCCGCCACGCCCGGGTGTCGGGTACGTCGAAGCCCGCGGCCGCGAGCAGCGACCGTACCTGCACCGGGCTGCGCAGGTCGGCGGTCACCCCGGCGGGCGCGTGCCGCAGCACGGCGCCATCCCGCGTGGCCCGCATCGCCGCCGCGTCGGCCGGATTGCGAGGCCGCGGCCCGATAAACCCGGCAAGCACCCGCTCCGCGGCCTCCCGGTCCATCGGCAACCCGTCAACCGCCAGCTCGGCACAGAGCAACTCAGCAGCCGACTCAGCCCGCACAGTAGCCCCGGCCCTACCCTCGGCTGATCCGCCTGCGGCCGTGCCTGCTCCGCCCATGCCCCCGGCCACTCCGCCGCTAGCTCGCCCCGCCCCGGCTTCGACGGCGATGCGCTGCAGCTCAGCCGCCTGCCTGGCAAGCCATGCCCAGGCCAGCAGCCGTTCGGGCGACCCGGCCCAGCCGCCACGGGTCCAGTCAACCCGCAGGTACCCGTCCGCCCCGACCGGCCCCGGATCGGCGGTGTCTTCCGCCCGTACCGGGGTCGGCTCATCCTCCCGCATCGCGTCGAACAGGTCGGCCATGCCCACCGCCCGGCTCGCGTCGGCCGCGGGTACCCCGTTGAGCGGCAGCCCCCGCAGGTGCGCCCAGGCGAAGCCAGGATCCGCCCGCCACCCGCCGAACAGCAGCCGGTGCACGGCCGCAACATCCCAGCACGTCGCGAGCCGCACCCCACGCGCGACTAGCCGCTGCGCATCCTCCTGCGACCAGGTAACCCACCGCGGCCGAACCTCATCATCCGCAACACCCAACTCCCCGGCGGCCCCCACCCACCCCGCCGGCTGGCCGCCAACAGCGACCGCGACGGTGCCGTCCGGCGCGACCGCCAGACCCACTAGGTCCCCGCGCCCCGCGCCTGCCTGTCGCAGCTGGGTCACGAGCTCGGCATCGCCCACGCCCCCTATTCTGCTCAACCGCCAATGCCAACAGGACGAACGTGGTCAATGTGACACCGACGACGTTCTACGGAGTCGTACAGGAGTGCCAAGAACTAGGCGGAGCATGC
>Ga0335075_10014424_pt1 | contig 11865 bp, 15 predicted proteins | sample Lox_Sample_24_FD_206723 | JGI IMG/M metagenome (GOLD analysis project Ga0335075, IMG submission 206723) | Soil microbial communities from Loxahatchee National Wildlife Refuge, Florida, United States - Lox_Sample_2.4 | ecosystem: Environmental > Terrestrial > Soil > Wetlands | place: USA... | reverse complement strand
GACGTGCAGGCGCCGTTCTTGCTCGACACCGGTGATGCCGCCGACCTGCTGCTGTATGGGCCGTTCGTGCAGGCGCACCCGGATATCGTCCCCACCACGCTCGATGACGGCCGCAGCTACGGCCTCGGGGGCGCCGCCGAGTCGTACCGGACGTGGCTCGATCGCCTCGTGCTCGGGGACATGACTCTGTACAACGTCGATACCAACGTGATGCTGGCGACGCAAGGCGCGTTCGCCGATCGGCTCGACGCCGGAAACATCGGGCTTGGCGTCCTGAAAAACTTTGTCGTCACGTTTGACGACGCCGGAGGCGCCGTCTACCTGGACAAGAGCGCCGCTTTCGACGACGGGCACGCGCGCGTTCGATAACATACCGGTAACACCGCGATAGCATCCCGCGCGTACGCTGCCTTCACGACGCTCGCCAGTAGAGGTTCCCGTGAACGCACCGAACGACAAAATCGCGAACGCTTCGACGGATAGCATCGCCGTCATCAAGGCTCAGCTCCCCTATATCGATCGCCGCGCGCTCTCGCAAGCGTGGTTCTCCGCCTTCCACCTCGCCACCGGTGCATCTGCGACCGCCGAAGTCCACCTGACCGCAGCGCAAGCTGCTGCAGCGGAGGCGCCCCAAGCGCCTCCGCTCGCGCAGCGCCGTCACCTTCCAACGACGCAGGCGCTAGCGCCCGGTGGGCGCCCCGCATATGCACGCCGCTCGACCGACGTCTGCGCGCCGGAAGCTGCCGAGGCGCCGACGCGACGGCGCGGGCGTCCGGCGCCGCAGCTGGCTGCTGCCGAGAGATCGGCGCCGCTCCAGGCGTCCATCGTACAGGCGACTTTCACGCTTGCGGTCGATGATGCGCGCGTGGCGATTCACGTTCGCCACGAAGAGGGGAAGCTGCGGGTGATCGCGCTCTGCAGTGCGCGTCACGTCGACATCGTGCAGCGCGCTTTGGCGAAGACCGCGCTTGCGATGCGGGCGCGCGGTACCGCTATCGATACGCTGGTGCAGTCGTCGGATGAGGAGGCTCGCGCATGATCGACGCAAGCATGAGCGATGCCCTCGGACGCATTGCCGCGCGTGCGCAAGACGTGCTGCACGCGTATCAGGGCGGATTCGAACCGGAGGCGCACGACGCGACGCTCTCCGGAAAGCCGGCGTTCGAAGCGAGCCTCGACCCGCTCAGCGTCGTCGCGCCCGAGGGGACGTACTTCCTGGTTGGGGGCGCTGCGGGAAGCCCGGCGAGCTATTCCCGCGACGGCGCCTTTACGTTTGCTGATGGAACGCTGCGCGCAAGCGATGGTTCGGTCGTCCTCGGAACCGGTACCCGTGGTGCGCAGCTGGGGCCGCTTACGATCGATCCGGTCGATCGTGCGTTGGGAAAAGTCTCCGATGAGCGCATCGAGGGGGACGGCAGCGTCTGCTACACGCGCGTCAGCGTCGATCCACGGACGGGCGCGCGACGGACGGACCGGATTACCGTTGGGCGTCTCGCGCTGGCGCGTTTCCCCGCCGGCACGTTACCGGTGCGCCTCGATGCCACGCATCTCGGTGCCCCACGCGGCGTCACGCCGCATGTCGGCGCACCGGCTGACGGCAACTTCGCCATGCTCACCACACACGCGCGCGATCTGGGCCGGCTCGACCTCGTTGCCGGGCTGGCACGTCTGCAAGAGGCGTATCTTTCGTTCGAGGCGTTGCGCGCGGCGGGATCGGCGCGCGGCAGCGTCTCCAAGACGACGATGGATCTGGTGAAGTGATCGCCACGCTGCGCTTCGATTCGCCGGAGCCGACCGGCGATGGGCGCACCTTGCGCAAGGCGGCGTTTCGGGCGCGCTCGACCTTCCCACTTCAGGCGGCGTGTCTGGTGGCAAATGGCCTGCGCGAGCAGCTCAGCCGTCTCTTGGCACACGAATTCGAGCTCGATTTGGTCGAACCGACGCTCGTCGCCTCGAGTGCGCGGCGTGTCCTCTTCGCGTCGGCTTTCACCTATCGGGTCCGCGGGCGCCTCTGCGACGCCTTCATCGTGGTACGCGCCACCGACGCGCGGCGTCTGGTGGCGGCGGCCTTCGGCGAACCCGAACGGCCCGAACGCGACCCGCTCTCGGAGATCGAGCGAACGACGCTCGAGCGGATCATCGGCGCGATTGCGCCGTTGTGCGCCCCACTGTGCGGGCCGGCCGGTGTCATCTCGCGCGAACCGCCCGAGCGCGCGGAGATCGAAAGCGTTACTTATTTCGAAGTGCGCACCTCGGGGGCGTTGGCGGTTGCAATTGGCTTCGCGCTGACCCGCGATCCGCCCGAGGAGGTGGGGCAGCGTCTGTCACTCGACGACCTGCTGGAGGTCGAGCTCGAAGGTTCCGTCGAGTGCGCGCGCGGAGCGATCGACCTCTCGTCGTTTGCGCAGCTCGACGTGCAGTCGCTGGTGCCGCTGCGCACGGCTTTGGAGGAGGCGGGGATGCTGCGCTTCGGCCAAGTCGTCTTCGCACACGGCGGCTGTGGCGCGCTTGGCGGCCAGAGCACCTTCGTCGTCGATCGTTGTCTCGCGGGGAGCGCATGATGGAAGCCAAAAATCTCGACCTCTTGATGAACGTCTCGCTCGCCGTCTCCGTTGAGCTGGGGCGCTGCACGATGTCGGTTCGCGATGTCTTGCAATTGGGCACGGGTTCGCTCGTGAGTCTCGATCGTGCCGCGGGTGCGCCCGTCGATGTGCTGGTGAATCAGAAGCTAGTCGCGCGAGGCGAGATCGTTGCGATCGACGAGCGTTTCGGCGTCCGCGTCACCGAACTCGTGAATGGCCGGCTGACGACGCCATGAGCATCGACCAATTGACGGCGCTCAGCGCCCACGCGAGCAAGGCCGGTCTGCCACTCGATATTCTTGCCGGCCTCACCTTGCTCTCGATTGCGCCATTCTTGCTCGTGATGACGACGTCGTTCATGCGCATCGTGATCGTGCTCTCGCTCGTGCGCTCGGCAATTGGCGCCGCCGCCCTCCCGCCGAATGCGGCGCTCACCGGCCTAGCGCTCGTGCTCACTTTCGTCATCATGACGCCGACGATGCAGGCGATCTCACACGACGCGCTCGATCCGTATAGCAAAGGGAAGATTTCGGAGGCCGTGATGCTTACGCGGGCCTTCAGGCCGCTGCAGACGTTCATGCTGCGCCAGACGCACGAGAAAGACATCGCCCTCTTCTCGCATATCGCACACGTGTCGCCCGCCGAGCCCAGCAAGATTCCGCCAACCGTTTTGATTCCAGCCTTCGCAGTCGGCGAACTCCGGAGCGCGTTTGCGATCGGATTTGCGCTCTATCTGCCGTTTGTCGCAATCGATCTGGCGGTTGCATCGATCCTCATGGGCCTCGGCATGTTCATGCTCAGCCCGCCCATCATCTCGCTCCCGTGCAAACTCCTGCTCTTTGTGATGGTCGATGGCTGGGCGCTGATCTGCGGCGGCCTCGCACAAAGTTTTCGCTAGCCTCACCCCAGCGAGAAGGCGGCCCGTTAGACGTGCTCACCATATCCACGGGCCATGGCGGCGGCAAAGACAGGCAGTAGTGCAAAGAGGAACAGCTCGGCAAAGAGAAACGCGCGTACGCGCTGCACGGCTCCGTCAGGCGGCGTCTCGTTTGTCTGTGCCCACCGAATGAATTGGAGCGTGGGCGGAAGAGAGAGCAGCGCTACGAGGAAGAACGTCGTTATTTTCGCCCAGAAAAACAGGTTGTGCGAATAATAGAACCACCCTTTGGCGGCAAAAATCGCTCGAGCAAATCCCACGACGAGGATGAGGCCGGCGAGGATGCCGTACCAGATGTCGATGCTCGCAATCAACGTCACGGTCTTGCGGCTCATTCCGCGCCGAACGCTGACGAGCTCTGCCGCGAGTATGCCGAAGAGTGCAAAGATGAGTAGATGATGAGCGATAGCTAGCCAGAGGTCGAGCACGGGTTACGTCCTCACCAAAATGATGCTAAGGCGTACTTGCGCCGCGAATCAGCTCGATCGCGGCGGCGGGGTCTTCGACCTCAACGATGAGGCGCGAGAAACGGTCGTCGTGGAGGGCGATTTCAATGGCGTTATCGGGGTTGCTCACGTCCCAGAAAACGCGCCCGGTCTTGTCGTAGTAGGTTCCGGCGGTGATCCAACCGGGGACGTGCGTCCCTGGGGCGCGCAGGCCGTGCCAGGTCCGGCGCGACTCTTCGGTTGCAGGGTGCGCCTCGGCGACGTGCGCGAGCGGGATCGTTAGCGTGCTTTTGAACGACCAGAGCTTGTCGAGGCCGACGACGGAGACGACGAGGTCGGGGCCCGCAACGTGCAAGGTTACCATGTCGAGGCAATACGCGTCCTGGTACAGAAGGTTCCTGGCCCGTATGAAAGCTGTCGCATGAAGGTCGTCGAGGCTCTGCGGATTCGCCGGCCGTTTTTCTCCTTTGAGTTCTTTCCGCCACGCAACGACGAGGGCGTCGAACAGTTGATGCGCACGGCGCAGACCCTGCGCGCGCTCGCACCGGCCTACGTCTCGGTGACCTACGGCGCTGGGGGCTCCACACGCGCGCGCACGGTGGAGACCGCCATTCGCATGCACCGCGAACTCGGCCTCACCGTCGTTGCGCACGTGACCTGTGTCGGCAGCACGCGCGACGAGATGCGCGACCTCCTGCGCGACCTTGGCGGCGCCGGCATCGAGAACGTCCTCGCCCTGCGCGGCGATCCGCCCAAAGGCGAGAAGGCCTTCGTCCCGACCGCCGACGGCTTACGCACGTCAACCGAACTCGTGCAACTCATCAACACCGAGTTCGATTTTTGCGTCGGCGGCGCGTGTTATCCCGAGACGCACGTCGATGCGCCGGATGCGTATACGGATCTGTTGCATCTCTCGCGGAAGGTTGCGGCGGGGGTGGATTTTTTGGTTACCCAGCTGTTTTTTGATAACGACCGGTATTTCGATTTCGTGGAACGTGCGCGAGCGCAGGGGATTGGCGTCCCGATCATTCCCGGGATTATGCCGATTACGAACTACGCGGGCATTGCGAAGATGACGTCGATGAGCGGCGCGACGATTCCACAGGCACTTCGCGAGGCGCTGGAGATTCGTAAGAATGAGCCCGAAGCCGTCGCCGAACTTGGTGTTGCGTATGCGACGGCCCAGTGTGTCGATTTGCTCGCGCGTGGGGCCCCCGGCATTCATTTTTATACCCTCAACAAATCGCCGGCAACCCGCGCCGTCGTCTCGGCGTTGCTTGCCACGCGGATGTTTAGAGACCTAACGCCTCGGTGAGGCACTTCCCGCGCCGGTAAAAATGCCTCGGAAGCGATGATCGGCTCTCCGGACATCGTTCGTAGCACAAATTGTTCCGATCGTGCACTAGCTGAAGCGGGAAGCGCCCAAGGCCCTTGAAAACAGGAGTATGATGCGTGCGCCTCTGCCGGCGATGGCCGTCGTGTTCCTCATTCTCTTCGGTTCGCTTGGGATTGCAGCGACGGCCGGCGGCGACTGCCCGGGGATGTCCGACTATACCTACCAGAACGGCGAATGTACGGATAATACCGGCGACATCTTCCCCGCAATGGAGAAGACGTTCGATCGAGACTACGACCTCGGCGTTCAGCGGAACAACGAAGCGGAGCAGAGCAGTGACGCCGGCGTGCGCAATGAGATGCGACGCTCCTCGATGACGATCCACACCGCGCAGGGCGACGTCTCGGATCACTATTGGAGGGCACGTCATACGGTCTTTGCGCAGTGGGGAAGCCCGCTGCTCCCGGTTCCTCTAGCAGAGCAGCTCTTTCCAAGGAATGCCGCTTTGCGCCGGCGTGCCGAGCAGATGTTCACGGCACTCGTTGAAGAGTACCGCGACAACGGTGCGCATCACGGATATGCCGTAACGTCGGTCGGCGACGCCGACCTGCTCTTCGTCTTGTACGCATATCGGGCGTTCAACGGTGAACGTCCTAAAGATGCGATCAGTTTCGAAGTGCTGCGCAGCCAATTCGGTATCTGGGAGACCAATAACAACTTCATCCTCGGGCTGACCGACGAGGAGCGCCAGGCGATCGTGGAGTGGTACGTTATACGGGGTCAGCTGCTGCTCCTTATAGCGAACGACGCGCGAAAGCGAAGTGATCACGCCGAGCTCGCGATGGTGCGTAATTTGGCGCGAAAGGCACTGACGCGAGATACGGGACGCGATCCCTCCGGTCTACAGCTCGACACGCTTCCGTGTCTGGGGAGCAGCGAGGCACAAGAGTTTACCTGCGGCGGGTGGATCAAAATGCTGCGCGCGCAGCACGGCGGCGCGGCGATGACCGCCGCCGATTGGCAATACATCATGAGCCCGTTCCGCTGATGGCAGAGATCGGGCGGCACCGGTACCGTACCCGATGACGCGAATCCGTCGCAGTATGAGGAATCGGTCTCAGGATACGAGCGATTCATCGTATCGCCGATGGCAGCTACTTGCCGTTAGAAGAGAAACGGCAGAAGCATCTTCGTCCGTTTTTCATAGGCCGGATACAAGTTGGGAAATTCCCGTGCCATCGTTTTCTCTTCGACCTTGGCGCTGTAGATAAAATAGGCGCCGAAGAGAAGGAGAATGAAAAACCACGGCGGCCCGGCGACGATCGTCGATCCGATCATTGCGAGGAGGATGCCGCCGTAAATCGGATGCCGTGCATAGGCGTACGGCCCCGTCGTCACGAGTTCGTGTCCCTCACGCAAGGACATCGGCATCCCCCAGTTGCTGCCGAGATACACGCGCGCCCAGACGGCAAATCCGAAGCCCAACACGCAGAGTGCCAGACCGACGCTCGTGCCGATGGGCCCAAGGGCGATGCTCATCTCTCGCCAGAGCCCGTACAACGGGCGGCGTACGGGGCGTATGCTCGTGAGCGCAAAGACGATGAGAACGATCGCCACACGTAAAGGGCGCCCTTGCCACCACGGCGCCTTGCGCAGGGCCCTCTTGGTACGGAGGGCGCCGACGAACCAGTATACCGTGAATGCGAGCCACAAGATGCCGACGATCAGACGGGGGGAGGTCATATCGTCGCTTACCCAATTGCCTTGCCCACGTTTCAACATCGCAAAAGAGCCCGCGTTCGATTCGAGCAGCGGGGCCTGCGGGTAACATCGTCGTAACAACTCGCCGCTAGGCTTGCGGGCATGGAGGCCCTCGACCCGATTCTGCGCGAGTCCCTGATCGTAGCGGCGGTACTCTGCTTTCCGGTGCTCGCGGTCGCCACGATCTGCGGCGTCGTCGTGGCGGTAGCGCAAGCGGCGACGCAGATTCAAGAGCAGACGCTGACGTTGCTCCCGAAGATGATCGCGGTCGCGGTGACCCTCGCGCTCTTCGGCTCCTTCGCCATGCACCTGTGCGCCGCGCTGTTCAACGATGCCGTCAGCGCGATTCCCTCCATCGTGATCGGTTCGTGAGCGATGGCGAGGCGCTCGTGTTCGCTCGCTGCGTCGGCTTTCTGTTTCGCGCGCCCGGCTTTTCAAATCCGGCGGTTCCCGCGCCGCTTCGCGCTGGGCTCGCGTACGTCTTTTCGCTGGCGCTGGCGCAAGGGTATGCGACGCGAGCGCGGCTGCCGCCCGGCGGACTGTTGGCGGGCGTCATCACCGAAGTGCTTATCGGCGCGGCGATCGGCGTCGCGGCGTCGCTCTTGTACGATGGGGCGTATGCCGGTGGGCGCATCGTCGATGATTACGTCGGCATCCGGGTGAGCATGCCGAGCGCCGGGACCGTCGCCCCCTCGGGTTTTGGACGCCTCTGGTCGCAGGCATTCACCACGGGTTTCTTCGTCCTCGGCGGCTATCGCATGACGCTGGCTGCCTTCGCGCATGGTTTCGAAACGCTCCCACCCGGCGCGCTCGTGAGCGCCGGCGATCTGCAAACCTTCGCCTGCACGCTGCCGACGACGCTTCTTCGCGCGGCCCTCCTGGTTGCGGCCCCCGCAATTGGGATCGCCTTCGCCGTGCAATGCGCACTTGCGGCCGTCTCGCGCGTCGTCTCGCGACTCTCTACGTTCTCGCTCTCGTTCGCCGTCGTCTTCGCGTGCGTGCTGCTTGCAACGCTGGCGACGATCCCCGTCGTGGTGCAGATCTCCGCAACGCCCTGGTTCGACCTCTCGATGCTGCGGGCACACTAAAATGGCCGACGACAAGCCGTTCGAAGCCACCCAAAGCCGCCTCGACCGCGCGCGCCAGGAAGGCGATGCGCCGCGTTCGTCGGAGATCACCGCCGCCGTTGCATTTGCGGGTGGCCTCGTCGGCCTCGCGGGGATCGCCCCGCTCCTCGGCGGCGCGGCGCGTATCGCCATCGTCACCGCTGCGCGCGAGCAGCCGATCGAAGCGGCGCCGCTGCTGGCGGTAATCGCCTGTGCACTCGGGCCAATCGCCGGTGGAATCGCGGGCTCGCTGCTGGCGACGATCGTCCAAACGCGCGGCATCACCGTTCGAGCGCCGCGTCTCGCCTTTGGAAAACTGAATCCGCTGGAGGGGCTCAAGCGCATGTTCTCACGCGATTCGGCGATCGGTGCGGCCAAGGCGTCTGTCGCCGCAACCGTGGCGACGGCGGCGATGATCCCCGCGCTTCACGACATCTTCGCGCTCAACGAAAGCTCCGAGGCGATCATTGCGCTCGTCGTGCGTGCTCTTGAAGCGGTTGCCATGACGTCGGTGAGCATCGGCCTCGCCTTCGGTCTCCTCGATCTGCTGGTCGAACAGCGCAAGTGGCGGCACCGCCTGCGTATGAGCCTCGATGAGCTCAAGCGCGACATGAAGCAAAACGAAGGCGATCCGCTGCTGCGCAGCCGCCGGAAGCAGGCGCACCGGTCGCTCGTGCGCGGCTCGATCGCGCGCCTGCGTGAGGCGGCCTTCGTGGTTACCAATCCTACGCACATCGCCATTGCGCTCGAATATCATCCACCCGACGTCGAGGTGCCCAAAGTCCTGATTCGCTCGATCGACGAGGGGGCAGAGATCGTCAAGCGCCGTGCACGTGAACTCGGCGTCCCGCTGGTGGAGAACGTCGTCTTGGCGCGCCTGCTGCTCGCGACGGCCGATGTCGGCGCGTACATTCCGCGCGAGAGCTATGTCGCCGTCGCCCAGATCGTCGCCGCGCTGATGCGCGCTCGAGCCATCGCATGAATCCCAAAGCCGCCACCTACGGTTTTGCCGCGCTGGTGCTCTCGATCGTGGGCATCCTCATCATCCCGCTCCCGCCGGTCGTGCTCGACACCCTGCTCGCCTTCAACATGCTCGGCTCGGGCGTCGTGCTGCTCGTGAGCATGACGATTGCCGAACCTCTTGAATTTGCCGCCTTCGCACCCGCCTTGCTCATCGCGACGCTCTTTCGTCTCTCGCTCGACGTCTCGGTCATGCGGTTGGTCTTGACGCAAGGGCACCTCGAAGGCGGCGTCGGCTCGATCATTCCGGCGTTCGGTGCGTTCGTCGTGCGCGGGAATCTCGTCGTCGGCATCCTCGTCGTCGCGATTCTCATCACCATTCAGTTCATCGTCATCGCCAGCGGCGCGCAGCGGGTCGCAGAGGTCGCGGCGCGCTTCACCCTCGACGCCATGCCCGGTAAGCAGATGGCGATCGATGCCGATGTGCACGCCGGCGTCCTCGATGCCGAGGGGGCGCGGCGCAAGCGTTCGATCGTGCAGAAGGAAGCCGACTTTTACGGCGCGATGGACGGCGCCGGCAAGTTCGTCAAAGGCGATGCAATGGCGGCGCTCATCATCGCGATGATCAACATCATCGGCGGCATCGTCGTCGGTGTCGGCTACCATGCGATGAGTCCGCTCGAAGCGCTCAACACGTACGCGATTCTCTCGATCGGCAATGCCCTGGTCACGGCCCTTCCGGCCTTCTTGCTCTCGATCTCGATGGGCATGATGGTGACCCGCGTCGCCTCTAGCGGATCGCTGGGGTTCGATCTCGCCACGCAGTTGCTCGAACGGCCCGACGTGTTGGGGACGGCCGGCGTCTTCGCCGTCGCGCTCGCGCTCGTGCCGGCGCTGCCGCACGTCTTGTTCTTGATTCTCGCGTGCGCGCTCTTCGGTGCGGCGGCCTATGCGCGCGAGCGGCGCTTGGAGCGCACCCGTGGAGAGCAGCAATCGCAGGCGCAGGCGCGCCGTGCAGCGATCCGGCGTCCGGAGATGGCACTCGCGCTCGTCGGCGTCGATGCGCTCTCGATCGACATCGGGGTCGATCTCGGTGGCCTGCTGACGGCGCCGCACTCCGAGGCGTTGCTCGATCGTATCGGCGAGGTGCGCCGCGCGCTCGCGGCCGAAATCGGCATCGTCTTGCCCGGCGTGCGTCTGCGCGACGACGTGGCGCGGGAACCGAACACGTACGCGATTCGTGTGCGCGACACGCTCGCCGGCGAAGGACGTCTGCGCATGGATGCCATGCTCGCCGTCGCCGATGAGGCGGTCCTGAGCACGGTGCCGGGCGAGCGCACGGTCGAGCCCGTCTACGGCATGCCGGCGTGCTGGATCTCACCCGACCAACGCGACCGCGCGGTGAGTGCGGGCGCGCTCGTCTTCGATCCCATCTCGATCATTGGCTCACACTTGGCCGAAGCCGCGCGCCGCCACGCGCGTGAACTTCTCGGCCGCCAAGAGTTGCAGACACTGCTGGAACACCTGCGCGCCACCGTCCCAACGCTGGTCAAGGAGATCGGCACCGACGCACTTCCGCTAGCGACGGTGCACCGCGTCTTCGAGACGCTGCTCGAAGAACGCATCTGGCCACGCGACATCGTCGCCACCCTCGAAGCACTCGTCGACGCGGCGCCGACGACGCGCGACCCGCGCGATCTGGTTGTCGCCGTTCGCCGCCGCATCGTCCCGACGCTCTTGCAGCGCCGCAACCTTCCGTATCTCGAACCGCTCATCGTCGCCCCCGAATTCGAGACGGAGTTGCAAGCGTGGCTCGCCGACGGAACCCTTGCACCTCAGCCGCAGACCGCATTGCACGTGCGTCTGGTAACCGACGAATACGTGGCTCGTGTACGCGGCGACCGCTCGGCGCTGATCTGTTCCTCGCCGTTGCGACCCGCGCTCTCGGAATTCATCCGGCGTTTCGGCGCGCGCCTCGAGGTCTACGCCTACGGCGAATTACCACCCGGCCTCGAACTGCGCCCGGCAATGGTGCTCAACCGCCCGGAGGGCGCCGCTATCCCGGCCTAAGGCGACCGGAAGTTCAATTGCGCGCGCAGTGCGTGCACCGTCCGATGATCGTCAGTGAGTATTCGATCTCGACGTAGCCCGCGTTGGCCGCAACGTCTTGGGCGATCTCTTCGAGGCCGGGCGTCTGTACGTTGACCAGCGTGTTGCACTGTGTGCAGAGCAAATGATGGTGCTTGTCGAGGGCGGCTTCGTAGCGTGCCGCTTGTCCCGCAAACGAAAAGACTTGGACGAGGCCGAGTTCGCGCAGGATATCGAGCGTGCGGTAGATCGTGCCGAGGCTCACACCGGGGAGCTGCGAGCGCACACGGTCCAGAATCGTCTCGGCGGAGAGGTGCGTACCGTCGCCCATCGCTTTTAGGACCGCCGAGCGCTGCTTGGTCAGGCGGTAGCGCGATTGGAGCAAACCGGCATCGACGGTCTTGACGTCCATAGTCGTTCTCCCGGGAACGATTTCGGCGTTTGACTGGGTAGGGCGACCCTGCTACAATGCCGTGGTTCTCACCTCCCCTGGGGTGTCTCTTCGTCATATGTGGCTGCGTCTCAAGAATCCGCTCAAGGCCCTCCTGGTGGCCGCCCTCGTGGCGTTCTGCCTCTACCTGGTCCTCCCGATCCAGCAGAAGGTCCACCTAGGCCTCGACCTGCAGGGCGGCCTCCGGGTGCTGCTCCA
>Ga0335075_10014423_pt1 | contig 11866 bp, 8 predicted proteins | sample Lox_Sample_24_FD_206723 | JGI IMG/M metagenome (GOLD analysis project Ga0335075, IMG submission 206723) | Soil microbial communities from Loxahatchee National Wildlife Refuge, Florida, United States - Lox_Sample_2.4 | ecosystem: Environmental > Terrestrial > Soil > Wetlands | place: USA: Florida... | reverse complement strand
GGTTTCATGCCCTCCGCGACCGCCATATCCAGCTCCCCGACCGAGGACACCTCGGCCCAGCAGCCCAGCCTGGCCAGCTCTGCCACCAGACGAGGGTGGGGATTGGCCTTCAGCGAGTAGTGCAGCCTGGCGCCCGCAGGCAGCGCGTCGGCCAGATCGTGATACGCCCGTCGCACCGCCGCCAGGTCGTAGACGTACAGGGGGGTCCCGAAGCTCGCGGCCAGGTCGGCCACGGTTCTGGGCGGCATGGGCGGGGCGCCGCTCACCCTTGCTCCGCACCGCGGCCACCGAGCAGACCAGGAGCGGGCTTGGCAGCAGCGGGCAGCGCCTCGGCCGGTAGTCCGCCCGCCCGGCCTGCCTCGTGCGCACGGCCCCATTGCCCTGCGATCGCCCGCCGGTCGCTCTTGCCGTTAGTGGTGAGCGGCAGTGCGTCGAGGACCAGGCAATCGGCGGGGATCTTCGATGGCTCCAGGCGGAGACGCAACTCCTTCAGCAGCCGTTCCAGGGAGATGGAGCCGCTGACCGCCAGCCGCGCGCCGTGATCCTCGCGCGGTGGCAGCGCCGCCGCGCGCTCCACGCCGGGGATGTCGAGAGCAGCCGCCTCAACCTCCGTCGTGCTGACGCGGAATCCGTTCTGCTTGTAGATATCGTCCCGACGGCCAAGGACGTAGAGATAGCCATCGTTGTCCGTGCGCCCGTAATCACCAGTGTGCAGGGTCGTCCGGCCAAGGTAATCACGGCGGAACCTGGCCGCCGTCTGGTCTGGTGAATTCCAGTAGCCAGCCATGACGTGCGGTCCTTTGACGAGGAACTCGCCGACCTCTCCCGGTGGCAGCGGGCGCCCGCCCGCGTCCGCGACGACGACCTCCGTGCCGGGGAGCGCGCGGCCCGCCGAGCCTGGCCGCGCCAGGTCGAGATCCGGCTCGGCGATGCTGACCCGCTTGCACTCGGTCAGCCCGAACATCGCTACCACGACCGCGGTCGGAATCCGCGCCCTGAGCCTGGCCGCCACCGAGGGGATCAGCGGGGCGCCGGTGCTGGTGATCATCCGGAGGAACGGCAGGCTGGCGCCCGACCGCTCAAGCAGCAGGCACAAGCTGATGCCGAGGCTTGGCACCAGGGGCAACACTGAGGCCTGCGCGGAGGCGAGACTACTCGGCAGGGCGGCGCCGGCGTCCGTCTCGTCGCCGAGCATGAGGGCCGCCCCCGTCGCACAGCACAGGAAGGCCTGGTAGAGCCCGTAGTCGAAGGAGAGCGGCAGGCAGCAGAACACCGAATCGTCCTCCCGGTAGCCGAGCTCTGCCGCGATGGCGTCGACCGCGAACGTGACCTGCTGATGAGTTGACACCACGGCCTTGGGCAGCGCGGTGCTGCCGGAGGTATAGATGAGCGACACCGGATCGCTGGCGATCGGTACCGGCCAGCGAGAGCAGCCCGCGTCGGCATCGCGGTCCGGAACCTCGGTCAGGGCGAACGTCGGCACATCAGCAGCCACCTGGCCGATCGCCTCGCCGCTGCCCACGATGAGGCGGGGACAGCTATCGGCCACAATGTGGCGCAGCAGGTACGGCGTGATCCGGTGGCTGACAACCGTGTACATCGCGCCGATCCGGGATGCGCCGAAGACGACGGCCAGGGTTTCCATGTCGTTGTGATCAACGATCAGCACGCGGTCGCCGCGGCGGACGTGCTGATGATGCAGCCAGCTCGCCGCCGCCTGGCTGCGCCGCCACAGCTCGGCATAGTTCCAGGTGCGGCCGGATCGGCTCGTCGCCCGCGTGTTGCCGCTGCGCATCGACCGCCTGTCCAGCAGTTCGTGCAGCAGGGTCGCGGTCATGGATCTCCTCATTCGGGCAGCGGTCCGGTTGGCCGTTGATCGAAGCGGGTCTCAGCGTCACACGCCCGGCGAGTGCGGGGCAATTGGCCGAATGGCCATGGCCATTGATCCAGCTTGAGCGCGGACAAGCGAAGTTGCCACGATCGGGCTGCGAGCCGGACTGGCCGGCGAGATGCGGACGAGGAACGAGGGAGCTGACCATGACCGCCGTCGGTGTGGTAGGTGCCGGGATCATGGGGACCGGAGTCGCCCAGTCACTCGCCAGAAGCGGTCACCGCGTGATCCTTTTCGACGTCAGTCCGCAGATCCTGGACGGCGCGCTCCACAGGATCGAACGCGACGCCCGGCTGAGCTCGCTGCTCGGCGGGCCCCCGGTGGACGTCGAGACCGTTCTCGACGCCATTACCGTCGGCACCGATGCGACCGCCCTGGCCGAGGCCGACTTCGTCATCGAGAACATCACGGAAAGCTGGGAGCGGAAACGGGAGCTGTACCCCGTCCTTGACGAGGCGTGCAAGCAACAGACCGTCTTCGTCGCGAATACCTCCGCAATTCCCATTACCAAGATCGCCGCTACTACGAACCGGCCGGAAAAGGTAATCGGCGTTCATTTCATGAACCCGGTGCCGATGAAGAATGTGGTGGAGCTGATCCCCGGGTTTCACACCTCGGCCGAAACAATAGAGCGCACCCGCGAGCTGCTCACCACTATGGGCAAGAAAGCGGTCGAGGTCAAGGACTCTTGCGGCTTCGTATCCAATCGCGTGTTGATGGTTGCCATCAACGAGGCGGCCTGCCTAGTCCACGAGGACGTAGCTACCGCGGCGGACGTCGACGAGATTTTCCGCGGCTGCTTCGGCCATCCGATGGGGCCGCTTGAGACGGCCGACCTCATCGGCGTGGATACCATCCTGGCCAGCGTCGAGGTACTGCATGAGAACTTCTCTGACAGCAAGTACAGGCCGTGCCCGCTGCTGCGCCAGATGGTCGATGCCGGGCTGCACGGGCGCAAGACCGGTCGCGGATTTTATACGTATAGCGAATAGACGATGCATTCGTCCGAACAAGGAGGCCCGTATCGTGCCCGGTGACGCGCAGACCCAGATCCGTGAATTTATAGCCGGCAGGTATCCGCAGGAGCCGGTTCCCGTCGACCAAGATATATTCTCGCTCGGCTTCATAAACTCGCTCTTCGCGATGGAACTGGTCATGTTCCTTGAGAAGACCTTTAACGTGACCCTGCGTAGTGAAGATCTTAGGATCGATAATTTCCGTACGATCACGGCGATGACGGCGCTGGTGGACCGTCAGGTCGCGCTGACCAATGGGTAGCACAGCGACGGCCGCCGTTGTGGCGCCCGCCCCGGCAGGCGTGCTGGCCGGCGATGGGCCCTGCGTGACCGGCCGAGCGACGGCCAGGAAGTTCGTCGATACCTACATCGCGCCGTTCGCCGACGAGTACGACCGCGCAGCCCGCCTGCCGGAGGAACTGCTCGACCTGGTGTCCGAGGCCGGGCTGTGGGCACCGTTCCTGCCGACCGAGGCGGGCGGCCGCGGTCTTGACATGGTCACGATGGGGACTATCCACGAGGAAGTCGGCCGCGGTTGCTCGTCAGTGCGCAGCCTGCTGACCGCACACGGAATGGTCGCCTGGACGGTTCAGCGCTGGGGGAGCACGGGGCAGCGCGAACGCTGGCTCCCCCGTCTTGCCAACGGGCAGACACTCGCCTCGTTCTGCCTCACAGAACCGGGGGCGGGCAGCGATGCGACCCGGATCACCGCCAGGGCCGAGCGGCGGGGAGACGGCTGGACGCTCTCCGGCGAGAAGCGCTGGATCACCGGCGCCCAGCGGGCCGGCCTGTTCCTCGTCTTCGCGCGTACCGGCAGCGGCGGGATAGCCGCCTTCCTCGTGCCCCGCGAGACCCGGGGGGTCGAAGTCACCCCCGTCGGCGGTCTGCTTGGAACACGGGCGGGCATGCTGGGCACCGTGCACCTACGGGATGCGGTGGCCGCACCGGACGCACTGCTCGGGCCGGACGGTTTCGCGGCGGGCATGGTGATGTCAGGGGCCCTCGACATCGGCCGCTACAGCGTGGCGGCGGGCGCGGTGGGACTCACCCAGGCGTGCCTGGAGGCCTGCACGGCGTATGCCGGCCGGCGCAGGGTCAGCGCCGGCCCGTTGCGCGATCTCCAGCTCATCCGGGCAAAGATCAGCGACATGGTGACGGACGTCACCGCGGCGCGACTGCTTTACGAACGGGCCGGGCGCTTGAAGGACATCGGCGACCAATCGACGATTATGGCCACGCTGATAGCCAAATACTTCGCATCGAAGGCCGCGGCCAGGCACGCCAGCGAAGCGGTGCAGATTCACGGCGCGAACGGCATCGGGCCTGATTTTCCGGTGGCACGGTATTACCGCGATGCCAAGGTCATGGAAATTATTGAAGGTAGTTCAGAAATCCAGCAGCTCACCATAGCAGACGAGGCTTATCGCGGCGGTGTATCGAAATGACGTCATATAACTCTGCTAAAAAACAGGGCCGCGTGAAGTGCGTGGTCTGGGATCTGGACAACACCGTGTGGGACGGCGTGCTGCTAGAAGGCGACAGTCTCACGCTGCGCGCCGACGTGGTCAGTATAATCCGGCGGCTGGACGGCATGGGGATCCTGCACTCGGTCGCGAGCAAGAACGATCATGCAGTCGCCATGCGGCAGCTTGAGGCCTTCGGCATTGCCGATCTCTTCCTGTACCCTGAAATAGGGTGGAACGCCAAATCAGCCTCCATTAGGCAGATCGCCGCGGCTTTCAATATAGGCCTTGATGCGATCGCCTTCGTCGACGATCAGGACTTTGAGCGGGCGGAGGTTGCCCATGCGCTGCCCCAGGTGACCTGTGTAGACGTCGCCGACCTGGCGACCGCGGTGAAGCAGGCGGAGTTCAGCCCCCGCTTCGTCACCCCGGAATCCCGGCAGCGCCGTCGCATGTACCAGGGCCAGATCGCAAGGGACAGCGCGGAGCACGAGTTCGCGGGTACCAGCGAGGAATTCCTGGCCAGCCTCGGCATGGTTCTCACCGTCGGCCCGGCCAGGAACGAAGACCTGCAGCGGGCGGAAGAACTGACCGTCCGCACGAACCAGCTGAACTCCACCGGCCGTACCTATACCTATGCCGAGCTCGACCAGCTGAGCACCTCACCGGATCACCTGCTGCTTGTCGCGTCGCTGACCGACCGGTTCGGCAGTTACGGAGCCATCGGCCTGGCGCTGGTGGAGAAGGGCGGCTACGCCTGGTCGCTGCGGCTGCTGCTGATGTCCTGCCGGGTGGTGTCTCGCGGGGTGGGCACGGTCCTGCTCAACCACGTGATGGGACTGGCCAGGGACGCGCAGGTGCGGCTCCAGGCCGACCTGGTGGAAACTGGCCGCAACCGGATGATGCAGATCGCCTATGGCTTCGCCGGCTTCACCAAGATCCGAGGCGACGCGGATCAGGTGGTCCTCGAGGCCGACCTGAGCGCGATCCAGCCCTGCCCCCCGTACGTCCGGCTGGACATCGCGGGCGTGACGGCGGAGAAGACGCAATGACCGGGGCGGAATCGGCCCACTGGCTGCCCTTCGGCGCTGAGCGCGCATCAGTCAGGCTGCTGTGCCTGCCGCATGCTGGCGCGGGGGCGGCGTCTTATCACGCGTGGGGGGCCGGGCTGGCGCCGGATATCGCGGCCTGCCCTGTCCAGCTGCCCGGTCGGGAAAGCCGTGTACTCGAGCAGCCCTACCGGCGCATGGATGACCTGCTGACCGAGCTGCCGGGTGCCATTGGCCACATGCTTGACGCGCCGTATGCGGTCTTCGGCCACAGCATGGGCGCGCTGGTCGCCTTTGAACTCGTCCGGCGGATCCGGGGGTCGGGGTGGCCGCCCCCGTTGCACCTGTTTGTCGCCGGCTGTCATGCGCCGCACCTGTCCTGCGCCGGCCCGACGCTGCACGACCTGCCGGCCTGCGAGCTCGGCGAGGCGCTGCGGGCGCTCGGCGGTACCCCGCGCCAGGTGCTGGACGATCCGGCCCTGCTACAAGCGATCGCTCCCCTGCTGCGCGCCGACTTCTCCATGCACGAGACATACCAGTATGTAGCCGGGCCGCCGCTCGACGTTCCCATCACCGCCTTCGCCGCGACTGCGGACTGGCGGGCCAGCCGGGACCAGCTCGCCGCTTGGAGCCGCCACACGAGCAAGGGGTTCCAGCTGTACCTGCTCCCCGGCGGGCATTTCGCCGTACTCGAGCATGCGCCCTTCGTGCACGCACGGATTGTGGAGGCTTTGCGGGAACATGTCAGCCAACGATAAAACATTCGAGATGTTCGCATCCGTCCTCAGGGATTACCTGCCGCTGGCCGCGGCCGGCCCGCTTGACCCAGCGGCCAGGCTGGTAGATCTCGGACTTGACTCACTGAACACCGTAGAAATTCTGGTGCGCATGGAGGAGCAATTTAATGTGCAATTCCCGGATGATGACCTAACCGTGGACACGTTTGCCAGCGTCGGCTCGCTCTGGTCCGTCCTTGGCGCCCTCGTCGACGCCGCTCGGCTACCAGCGGTCTTAGCTCTGAAGGCTTTTAATATCCTAGAACGGAAAAGGTCAAGCCATGTCTGAATCATCCGAGCAAAACCAGGTCCTGGCCAAGGACCCGGCGAGCGCCGCTCGCGCGGAGAATCACGCGATCGCAATTATCGGCATGGCGGGCCGTTTCCCTGGTGCGCCCTCAGTGGCCGAGTTCTGGCAGAACATCAGAAACGGCGTTGAGTCGCTTGGCCAAGTAACCGATGCGGAGCTGATCGCCGCTGGAGTCGATCCCGAGCTGATCAGCAATCCAAACTACGTGAAAATCAGGCCTTATCTCGACAACATCGCAGGATTCGACGCCGAATTCTTCGGCTTCAGCCCGCGCGAGGCGATGATAGCCGACCCGCAGCAGCGCGTCTTCCTGGAGTGCGCGTGGGAGGCCCTGGAGTACGCGGGATACGGCGCCGCGAGCGGCCGCGGCCGCGTCGGTGTCTTCGGCGGGGCCAATGTCAGCATGTACGCCACCGACAGGCTGAACTTCACCCGGCGGTCCAAGTTCAGCCCCTACGAGCTCGTGATCGGCAACGACAAGGACGCGCTCGCCACCATGGTGTCGTACAAGCTCGACCTGACCGGTCCCAGCGTCGCTGTGCAGACCTTCTGCTCCTCGTCGCTGTCCGCTGTCCACCTGGCCTGCCTCAGCCTGCGCCACGGCGAGTGCGACATGGCACTCGCGGGCGGCGTGTGCATACGCGTACCCGACCGGATCGGCTACCTGTACGAGGAAGGCGGGATGGAGTCACCAGACGGGCACGTCCGCACCTTCGACGCCGATGCCCGCGGCGGTAACTTCGGCGATGGCGCGTCGGTGGTGCTACTGAAGCCGCTGCGCCGGGCCATCGCCGACCGGGATACCGTCCTGGCGGTCATCCGGGGGTCGGCCATGACGAATGACGGCGCCCTGAGGTTCAGCTTCACCGCCCCCAGCGTGATGGGGCAGGCGCGGGCCGTTGCCGACGCGATGGCGGACGCCAGCGTCGGACCGGAGGACATCTCCTACGTGGAAGCCCACGGCACCGCGACCGAGCTGGGCGACCCGATCGAAGTGGCCGCCCTCACCCGCGCCTACGGATCCGTCAAGCGAAAGCAGTACTGCCTCATCGGCTCGGTGAAGACCAACATCGGTCACCTTGACCGCGCGGCCGGTGTCACCGGGCTCATCAAGATCGTTGAATCACTCCGGCACGAGGTGATACCGGCCACGCTGCACTACCGCAGCCCGAACCCGGAGATCGACTTCCCGAATAGCCCGTTCCGCGTCGCGTCCGCGGCAGCGTCATGGCCACGGGATGAGCGACGCCCGCGAATCGCCGGGCTCAACTCGCTCGGCATGGGGGGCACCAATGCGCATGTGGTGGTGCAGGAAGCCCCGCCTTTGCCCGACCGCGCACGCGGCCCGCGCCGCTGGCACGCGCTCCCGGTGTCCGCGCGGTCGGCCGCTGCGGCCGATGAGTACTGCGCCGCGCTGGCGCGCCACCTCAGCGCGCACGAGGACCTGCGGCTGGCCGATGCCGCCTTCACCGCGCAGGTGGGTCGTGAGGTCTTCGAGCACCGCCGGATCGCGATCGCGGACTCTACCGAGGCCGCGGCCGCCGTCCTCGGCGGTTCCAAGCGAACCGTGAACCGCCTGCTGTCCCGCTCTGATGCCACGCACGGGCGCGGTGTGGGCTTTCTGCTCGCCGGAATCGGCGAGCACTACACCGGGATGGTGGCTGATCTGTACGAGCGGGAGGCGGTGTTCAGGGGGTATGTCGATGAGTGTCAGGACATTCTTCGTCAGCACAGCGCGATCGACGTCGTCGGGTTCCTTACCGGCGGAGGCGACCCCCCGCGCGAGCCGGTGCCAGACCTCGCCAGCCTTATGGGACGTGCGCCCGCACGGTCCGGGACCGGCGCAATTCACCGCACAGAGGTCGCGCAGCCGACCGTATTCGTAGCGGAGTACGCCCTAGCGCGCACGCTGATGCACTGGGGGATGTCACCGAGCGTGCTGGTCGGGTACAGCGTGGGCGAGTACGTCGCCGCCTGCCTGGCCGGCGTGCTGTCCCTGCCCGACGCGCTGCGCCTGGTTGCCTACCGGGCCGAGCTGATAGCGAAGCAGCCCGGCGGCTCGATGCTCGCCGTCGCGCTGACGGAGCAGGAGCTTGACGAGCGGTCGCCCGAGCTGATCGAGCGCGGAATCGATGTCGCGGCGATCGACGGACGGCAGGTAGTGCTGGCGGGACCGACCGACGCCATCCGCCAACTGGGGACCGAGCTGCGATCGGGGGGCATCGGATGCCAGGAGCTGAAGACGACGCATGCCTTCCACTCGCGCATGCTTGAGCCGGCGGCCGCCGAGCTAACGCAGTGGGTGAGCGAGAACATAACCACCCGCGAGCCGGCTATTCCTTACATCTCCAACGTGACTGGGACGCTGGCCACGGTAGATCTCGTCACCGACCCAGGCTATTGGGCGCGGCACATGTGCAGCACGGTACGGTTCTCCGACAGCCTGACCGCCGCCCTCGGCTTCTCCGACCTTGCCTTTGTCGAAATCGGCGCGGGGATGTCCCTCGGCACCATGCTGCGCAGTCACCCGGCCTGCGGCGCGGACCGGTGGCCACTGATCGTGTCGGCGCTGCCCGCCGCGGCCGAGAACGCCACCAGTGACGCGCGGGTCACGGAGGCCATCGGACGGCTGTGGCTGGCCGGGGTATCGGTGGACTGGTTCGCGTACCACGACCTCGGGCCATCCGATCGTGGCAGCGCCACCGGGCGGGCGGCTCCCATGCGCGTGCCGCTGCCGACCTACCCGTTCCAGCGACAGGATTACTGGTGGGACGACGCGGCCGCCGTACCAGGCGCCCGCGGTGGCGACCAGGGCCTGCCCGCTGAGTCCGGCCCGCTCCCGCGACTGCCCGAGCACCGTTTCATTCACCTGCCGGTGTGGCAGCAGACAGCCACCCGGCCGCCCGCCGACAAGGCCGGCCAGTCGTGGCTGCTCTACACCGACGCCGGCCAGCCGGACACGATCGCCGCCCGGCTGGCCGAGCAGCTGGGGGCACCCGATCACACGGTGACGCTGGTGCGACCTGGCAGTGCCTTCGCGGACGGCCCGGACGGCTTCAGCATCAGGCCCGGGGACCCTGGGGACACTCTGAAGCTGCTCCGCGCACTCCAGGCACGCGGGCGGCAGCCCACCAGGATCGTGCACCTGTGGACCTTGGACTCGGGTGCGGCGATTGCGTCCGACGCGGTGGTGCGGCGTGGACTGCACACCCTGGTGGCCCTGGCGCGGGCTGCTCAGGAGCTTGGCGTCGATTCGTGGTCGCTGGACGTCATCACCGCGGGCACGCAGCGAATCGGCGTCAGCGATGCGATCCAAGCGGAGCGGGCGACCGTCCTCGGGCCCTGCCGGATGCTTCCGGTCGAGTGCCCGGGGGTCACCGCCCGGCTGATCGACATCCCGGTCAGCGGGCGGCCGCCGGTACGACAGGTGCTCAGGGAGCTCCAGGCCGCCCCTGGTGACCAGGTGGTGGCGCTCCGCGACGGCCGCCGCTGGGTCGCCGGGTACGACGTCCTTGATGACAGCGGCGCGGACACGTCGATGACCAACGAGGCGGCACCCGTGCGACGCGGTGGTGTCTACCTCATCACCGGCGGCCTCGGCGGGATAGGGCTCGCCCTGGCGGAACGGCTGGCCGAGCACTACGACGCGCGCCTGGTGCTGTTCGGCCGCACGCCCGTCCCGCCTCGCGATCAGTGGGACGCGGTCCTTGCCGACGACGGCGCGGCCGGCGAGGTGCGTCGCCGACTGCAGAGCCTGCTGCGGCTGGAGCGCATGGGGACCGATGTCGCGCTGGTGGCCGGAGACGTGGCCAACGCGGCGGATGTCCGGGTGGCAGTCGGCACCGCCATCGAGCGGTTCGGCGCCCTGCACGGGGTGCTGCACGCGGCGGGCGTGCCTGGCATGGGCCTGATGGCGCTCAAGACCAATGCCGACATGGAGCGGGTGCTCGCCCCCAAGGTCGCGGGAACGGAGGCGCTCGCGGCGGCCCTGAGCGAGGTCCCCCTCGACTTCCTCGCGCTGTTTTCCTCGGTGGGCTCGGCCACAGGCGCGGTCGGGCAGGCCGACTACTGCTCGGCCAACGCCTTCCTTGACGCCTTCGCGCACACCGATGCGCTGCCGCAGTGCAAGGTGGTTTCCATCGGCTGGGGCGAGTGGACCTGGAACGGCTGGGTGGCCGGCCTTGACGGATTCGAGCCGGCGGTGCGCGAGCACTTCAAGGAGTACCGCCGGAAGTTCGGCCTCACCTTCGACGAGGGATGGCGGGCGCTGCTGCGGGCGCTGTCTGGCGACGAGCCGCACGTGTTCGTCTCCACCCAGGACTTCGCGGCCGTGGTAAGGGGAAGCCGACGCGTCACGGTGGCGGACATCAGGGCGGCGAGCAAGGAACGCGGGCTGAGCGCACGCCACCCAAGGCCGGACCTGTCCAATCCGTTCGAGGCGCCGCAGACCAGGGAGCAGCGGGTCATCGCCGAGATCTGGGCCGAGGCGCTCGGTATGGAGAAAGTCGGCCTGAACGACAACTTCTTCGAGCTTGGCGGCAGCTCGCTGATCGGCATCGGGATCGTCAGCGATATCCGCCGGGCCCTCGAACTCGGTCACCTGCCCGCTCACATCCTCTACCAGGCCCCGACGGTGGGGGCGCTGGCGGCGCTGGCGGCGGGCCCGGGGCCAGGACAAGGACAAGGACACGGCACCAATGGGAACCGGCGCGCCTGGCAGGAGCGCGACCGGGCAGAGCTGCGCCGGGAACGCTTGCGCGCTGGGAGATCACATGGCAATGAATAATTACGAGTCAGCCGTTGCCGTCATCGGGATGTCCGGGCGCTTTCCCGGCGCCGGAAGCGTCGACGAGCTGTGGCGCAACATCGCTGACGAGCGCGTCGGCCTACGCGCGGTCACCGAGGCGGAGCTGACGAGGGCGGGCGTCAGCCCGGCCGTGCTGGCTAGCCCGGATTATGTCCGCATGGCGGCGCCGCTTGACGGCATCGACCTCTTCGACGCCGCGATGTTCGGCTTCAGCCGACGCGAGGCGGAAAGCACGGAACCGCAGCACCGGCTGTTCCTCGAGTGCAGCTGGGAGGTGCTTGAGGCGGCCGGCTACCTGCCTAACCGCGCTCCGGGCAAGGTCGGCGTGTTCGCAGGCTGCGGTTACCCGGACTACATGCAGTACATTGCTCCGCGGCTCGCCGCTGAAGCCGGCGGTGACCTGCTGGTGGCGGTCGGCACCGAGCGAGACTCGCTCGCCTCCATGGTGTCCTACAAGCTCGACCTGCGCGGGCCGAGCCTGACCGTGCAGACGTTCTGCTCGACCTCGCTGGTCGCAGTGCACCTGGCAGTGCAGAGCCTGCTGACCTTTGAAT
>Ga0335075_10014422_pt1 | contig 11866 bp, 9 predicted proteins | sample Lox_Sample_24_FD_206723 | JGI IMG/M metagenome (GOLD analysis project Ga0335075, IMG submission 206723) | Soil microbial communities from Loxahatchee National Wildlife Refuge, Florida, United States - Lox_Sample_2.4 | ecosystem: Environmental > Terrestrial > Soil > Wetlands | place: USA: Florida... | reverse complement strand
TCCCCCGCCACCGTGTAGGCCGGCATCAGCTCGGGCCCGTCGTCGAGCAGCCGCTCGGCGACGAACCGCAGGGCGCCGGTGAGCAGCGGGTGCGGTCCGTGCGCGGCGACGGCGATCCCCGCGTAGCACTGGTCCCTGATCCAGGCGTAGCGGTAGTCGTAGTTCCGCCCGCCCTCGAGGCGCTCGGGCAGCGAGGTGGTGGCGGCCGCCACCATGGCGCCGCTGGCCGAGGTCAGCCCGCGCAGCACCGCATAGGAGTGCCTGGCGTCGGCGTACGCGATCAGCCCGTCGCAGTCGGGGACGACGTCCGACCACGCCTGCTCGGTCGCCGCCCAGCTCGGCCCCGGGTCGGGCGGCTCGGCGGTCAATTCCCGATCGGACAGCTCGAGCACCAGATCGTGCCTGGTCTGCGGTGCGAGCTCGATCCGCATCCCCAGCCGGCCGTTCGCAAGGCGGGCCTTGCCCGCGCCCGACCAGCGGAACCAGGTCTCTCCGCTGCGGCCGGTCCAGGTGTCGCCGTGCCGTTTGAGGTCAGTCATGGCGGCGCGCCCGTAGCCGGCCCGCAGGTCGAGGGTCACGGTGACCTTGGCGGTGCCGTCGATCGCCTCGATCCGGCGCAGCAGGACGGCCCGGTGCGGGTCGGCGGGCATGGCGAGCGCCTCCCTGCATTCGATCCTGGTGTCTCCGACCCAGCGGTTGCGCCAGATCAGGCTGCCGCTCTCGTAGTAGCCGCCCCATACGTGCCAGGGGTCGGCCGGGGCGATCGTGTACTGGCCGGGCCCGCCGAGCAGGCCGCTGAAGGCGGCCGGGCTGTCCCAGCGCGGCACGCAGAGCCACGCAATCGAGCCGTCGGGGCCGATCACGGCGCCGCGCTCGCCGTCGGCGACCAGCGCGTACTCGCGCAGGACGCGCGGCGTCGGCAGGTCGCCGGCCCCCGGCGCTGCCCTGCCGCCCGACCTGCCGCCGCTGATGCTGGCCGTGGCCGTCTTGCCCTTGCCTGCTCTGCCGCCGGATCGCATCCTGCCCCACTTCCTTGTTTGGACCGGTCCATGCCAGGAAGTAGGGAGAGGACCAAATCGGGGGGCGACGACATCATCGAGGCGAAGCAGGAGGGCAGGCACGTGACCGAGACAGTGGTGATCACCGGTGCGAGCGCCGGAATCGGGCGGGCCACGGCCGAGCTCTTCGGGCGCCGCGGCGCCAACGTGGTGCTGATCGCGCGCGGGCAGGACGGGCTGCAGGCGGCGGTCGAGGCGGTGGAGAAGGCGGGCGGCAGCGCGCTGGCAGTCTCGGCCGACGTCGCCGACTACGACGCCGTCGACCGGGCCGCGACGCAGGCCGAGGAGTCGTTCGGGCCGATCGACGTCTGGGTGAACGTTGCCTTCACGTCGGTCTTCGCGCCGTTCTGGGAGATCAAGCCGGATGAGTTCCGGCGGGTCACCGAGGTCAGCTACCTGGGCTTCGTGCACGGCACGATGGCGGCGCTTGCGCGGATGCGCCCCCGCAACCGGGGCACGATCGTCCAGGTCGGCTCCGCGCTCGGCTACCGGGCGATCCCGCTGCAGTCCGCCTACTGCGGTGCCAAGCACGCGATCAACGGGTTCACCGAGTCGGTCCGGTGCGAGCTGCTGCACGAGGGATCCAAGATCCGGATCACCATCGCGCAGATGCCGGCCGTCAACACCCCCCAGTTCTCCTGGGTGCTGTCCCGGCTGCCGCGTCACCCGCAGCCGGTCCCGCCGATCTACCAGCCCGAGGTCGCCGCCCAAGGGGTCGTCTTCGCGGCCGATCACGCCGACCGCAAGGAGCACTGGGTCGGCGCGTCCACGGCCGGGACGATCATGGCCCAGAAGTTCGCCGCGCCGGTCCTCGACCGGTACCTCGCCCGGACCGGCTTCGATTCGCAGCAGACGGAGCAACGGGTCGCGCCCGGTCGCGCCAGCAACCTGTGGCAGCCGGTCGACGAGGCGACGGGCAGCGACGAGGGCGCGCACGGCGTCTTCGACGGCCGGGCCCACGCGCGCAGCGCCCAGCTCACGGTCACCGAGCGGGTCGAGGAGGCGGGCGCCACCGTCCGCCGCGCCCTCGGCTCGCTGTTCGACGCCGCCCGATCACGATCGCCCCAGCACCCGTGGTCGGCCGCCACCAGCCAGCAGACCGATCCGGGCGCGATCGCGGCGTCAGACGCGGGCGCCCCGCCCGGGGATCACGACGCTAAGCTGGCCGATCACGGCACCGACCTCGCCGACCCGAACGCTTCGCTTGCTGACCCGGACACCGCCCTGGTCAACCACGACACGTCCGTGCCGACCATCGACCCCTCGCTGCCCGAGCCGAACGTCGTATCGGCCGTCGACGAGCAGTCCCCGTCGGCTAACCGGCACTCCTTCCTCGACGACGTGGAGACCCCGCTGGCAAGCCAGGACGCGCGGGCGGTCGACCAGGACGCTTCGGTGACCGACGAGGACAGTGACTGGACCGACCAGGGCGTCGTGCCGCGGACCCAGATCGACGTGCCGCCGGGCCAGAGCGCAGCGGCGTCAGCCGAGGACGGGGCGCCGCTGCGCCTGGAGGACTTGTGACCGTGCCGGCGGCGGATCGTCTGGCCGCCGCGCGGGACTTCCCGCTCGTGGACCGGGTGACCGCGTCGGTGTACGAGGTGCCGACCGACCGGCCGGAGGCCGACGGCACCCTCGCTTGGTCGAAGACCACGCTGGTGGTCGCGCACGTCAGCGGCGGCGGCCGGACCGGCATCGGCTACACCTACGCGTCAGGCGCGTGCAAGCCGCTGATCGACGGCGAGCTCGCCGCCGTGGTCGCCGGGCAGAGCGCGCTCGATACCGGGGCGGCGTGGCAGGCGATGGTCCGCGCGATCCGCAACCTCGGCCGGCCCGGGCTCGTGTCGTGCGCGATCTCGGCGGTCGACACGGCGCTGTGGGACCTCAAGGCGACCCTGCTCGGCCTCCCGGTCAGCCGGCTGCTCGGCGCGACCCGTGACGAGGTGCCGGTCTACGGCAGCGGCGGTTTCACCACCTACGACGAGCCCGCCGCGCGCGCCCAGCTCGAACGCTGGACCGGCGACCTGGGCATTCCCCGAGTCAAGATCAAGATCGGCGAGTCCTGGGGCGCCCGGCCCGGCCGGGACCTGGCCAGGATCGCCTTCGCGCGCCGGGTGATCGGCCCTGACGCCGAGCTCTACGTCGACGCCAACGGCGGTTACGGCCGCAAGCAGGCGGTGCGGATGGCCCGCGCGATGGCGGACCAGGACGTGACCTGGTTCGAGGAACCGGTCAGCTCCGACGACCTGGACGGGCTGCACGAGGTCCGGGACCAGGTCGCCGCGGATGTCACCGCGGGCGAGTACGGGTACGACCTGGTGTATTTCGCCCGCATGGTCGACGCGCAGGCCGTTGACTGCCTGCAGGTAGACGTCACCCGCTGCGGCGGGATCACCGAGTGGCTGCGCGCCGCCGCGGTGGCGGCCGCCCGCAGCCTGCAGGTCTCCGGCCACTGCGCGCCCAACCTGCACGCCCACGTGGCCGCCGCCGTCCCCAACCTGCGCCATCTCGAGTACTTCCATGATCACGCGCGGATCGAGTCCATGTTCTTCGACGGCGCGCTCAGCCCGAAGGGCGGCGCGATGCGCCCGGACGTGACCCGGCCCGGTCTGGGGCTCGCGCTGAAGGAGTCCGACGCCGCCCGGTTCCGGGTGGCGTGAACGAGGCCGGTGAAACCAGGGTCCGTTCGATATGACGGATTGTGGCCGTTGACTTTACAGCTGAGGCACGTGCCAGACGCGCGCAGCGCTGCCCTCGGCGGTCGCGATCAGGCGGCCGTCCGGGGAGAAGGCGACGCCGGAGATGACGTCGCGGGCTGTCTTGACCCTCGGCCCGGCGGCGGCGACCCGGCCGGCCGCGGTATCCCACAGGCGCAGCCGGAAGCGGCCCGCCTCCGCCAGCAGCCCGCTGTCGGCGGCGAACTCCAGGATCGCGTCCTCGCCCGGATCGCCGAGGCCGGTCGGCGTCAGGCTGGCCGTGTCCCACAGCCGCAGCCGCCCGTCGAAGGTCGACGCCAGCGTGCGGCCGTCGGCGTCGAAAGCGATGTGCCAGCGGGAAAGAGCGGTGGCGCCGGTCCTTTCGACCAGACGTGGTCGCCGCGGACGCGGGTCGGCGATGTCCCACAGCTTCAGGAAACGGACGTTCCTGTTGCGGCTGTCGCGCGCCTGGCCGAGGGCCGCCAGGAAACCGCCCGCGGGAGAGATCACCGCCGTGCTCAGCGCGTAGGGCATGAGGGTCTGGCCGCTGGGGTCGAAGGAACGGTTGTAGCGGCGTAGCACCTGGCGGCGCTGTCGGGTCTTGGTCTCCCAGAGGCCGATGTCGTCTCCGGGATCGGTGGCGGCGACGAGCGCCCCGTCGGGCGAGAACGCGGTGAGGAAGCCGACGCGCCAGCTCATCTTGCGCTGCAGCGGGAACGGGACATGCCGCAGCGTCTCGGAGTCCCACTCCCACAGCGCGGGGGCTCCGGTGCCTTCGGCGGCCAGGAACCGGCCATCGGGGGAAATGAAGCGCGCCCACGTCCTGACCGGCGCGCTGAGCGGCTGCCCGGAGCTCACCTGCCAGCCGAACACCGCCGCCGTGCCCGGCGGCTTGGCCAGCACCGCACGGCCGTCAGGGGTGAAGACGAGCTGCGTGAAGCCGGTGTCGGGCACGCGGTGCGGCGGGGTCGGCGACAGGTCGGGCCCCGCCTGCCGCCAGGACCCGGCATCCCAGAGACGGACGCGCCCGTCCGCCGACGCCGTCGCGAGGAACTTCCCGTCGGAAGAGAACGCCACCCGCGTGATCGGCCCGGTGTGTCCGATCAGCGGCGAGCAGGCCAGCATCAGGCCGGCCGGGTCGCCTGGGGCCACGGTGGTGGCGACGGCCGGCAGGCCGACCATGGTGGCCGTCCTGGCCTCCCGGTCGATGCCGCCGCCGGCGCCGGGCCACGGCGCGGCGGGAGGGCCGGGGACGGCTGTCCGGCCCTCGATGGGCACCGCCGTCTGGTCATCCCCGGTCGGGGGCATCCGCTGGTCCGGGACGACGGCTGGCGGGCGCGGCGGAGCTTGCTCGGGCCCGCTGAAGTAGGCGATGAGGTCGGCCAGACCCGGCCTCTTCTCCGGGTCTTTTTCCAGGCAGGCGGCGAGGGTGTCGCGCAGCGACCCGGTCAGCGGCGCAAGGTCGGGCGGCTCGCTGAGGATGCGTCCGATCACCGCGGGAAGCTCGTCCGCGTCAAACGGCCCGTGCCCGGTCGCCGCGAACACCAGGACCCCGCCGAGGGCGAAGAGGTCACTGCTCGACGTGACCTGCTTGCGGCCCAACTGCTCGGGTGCCATGTAGCTGTACGTGCCGATGAGCGCGTTCACCGTCGTCAGCGAGCTGGCGTTCGCCGTTCTGGCGACGCCGAAGTCGATGATCCGCGGCCCGTCGGGGCCGAGGATGATGTTGCCGGGCTTGAGGTCGCGGTGGATCAGCCCGCAGGCGTGAATGGCGGTCAGCCCCTCGGCCAGCGCGGCGCCAAGCTCGCGCACCTGGGCGCGGTCGAGCGGGCCGTTCTGGCCGACCGCCTCCAACAGCGACGGCCCGGGAATGTAGGCGGTGACCATCCACGGCGGGTCAGCGTCCGGGTCGGCGTCGACCACCGCGGCGGTGTGAAAGCCGCCCACCTGCCTGGCCGCCGCGATCTCGCGGGCGAACCGGCGGCGGAATTCGGCGTCGTCGGAGTATTCGGGGCGGACGAGCTTGACCGCGACCTTCCGCCCGCCCGGCGACGCGCCGAGGAACACCTGGGCCATGCCGCCCGTGCCGAGCCTGCCGAGCAGCCGGTAACCGCCGACAAGCTCGGGATCGCCCGCTTTGAGGGGATTCACCCATCCACGCTCCGCAGCAGTGTCTCGTCCGTCCATAGACGAACATCACATCAGTCCACAGTACGTTCAGCGTTTTCTCAAGCGGCGCCGGAGGTATCCCGGGCAGGCGTGACGGGAAAGCCGATGGCCGGGTCGGCGCCGCAGTCGGGCCGATGCCACCGTTCTGTTGCCGCACGCGCGGGCGCGACCGCCCGACGGATGGGGAATCATTGCCGGGCGGCCTGCCCTGTCTGTTATCGGTTAGGCGCCGCCATTGGTCAGGCGCCGCCTACCACTCGTTCGCCGTCTCCGGCAGCAGCCCGGCGTCGCTGAGCATGCGGCGGGCGCGGTCGACGGTGCCCTCGCGCGCGATCAGGTCATAGTGGGTGGCGGTGAGCGCGCGGACGGAACTGAAGTCGCGCTCGCCGCGGGTCCTGGCATGAGCCAGGTAGCCGAAGGCCGCGCCCCAGCCCGCGCCCAGCGCGACGCCGGTCACGATGACGGCGAGGAGCGAGTGCCCGGAGGTGAACAGCCCGAGCAGGGTCCCGACCAGCAGGCCCGCCCACATGCCGCTCAGCGCTCCGGCCCCGGTCGCTCGCGCGCGGGTGAGCCGACCGGTCACCCGCTCGACGAGCCGAAGGCCGGATCCGACGATGTCGAGGTTCTCGACCGGGAAGCCGTCGTCGGAGAGGCGGTCGACCGCACGCTGGGCGCTCTCGTAGTCATCGAAGCGCCCGACGGTGTTCCAGGCGGCGCTGATCGGGTTGAGTACCGGCATCCCGGTTCCTAGCATCGTTGTTTCCTGCCCTTTCCTGGGGTTCACATCAAGGCTCGGCGATCGCTGTGCAGGGCCGGTCGATGCGGCGTGGAGATCGGGTGGAGACCCGGCCAGGGCGTCTCCATCTGGGCTCCAACTGCCGTGCACGGGGATTCCGCGCCGGTAAGCCATTAGTTGGAGAGAGACGGAGATCCGGACGTGAGGTGATGTGATGGCCTGGGCGGCGCTTGTGGGGGCCGGCTTTTTCGAGACCGGCTTCGCCGTGTGCCTGAAGCTGAGCAACGGCCTACGGGTCGCGTGGCCGGTGCTGGGGTTCGCGTTCTGCGCGCTGATCAGCTTCGGGCTGCTGACCGTGGCGCTGCGCGATCTCCCGGTCGGGCCCGCCTACGCGGTCTGGACCGGGATCGGCGCTGCGGGCGCGACGACGGTCGGTATGGTCTTCCTCGGCGACGCGGTGTCTGTGACCAGGCTCGTGTCGATCACGCTGATCCTGGCCGGGGTGGTCGGGCTCAACCTGTCCGGCGCGACGCCCTGAGTGACCGTGCTCTCCTCCCTGGCCCCCGCCGTGGCCGCGACCGCGGCCGTGCAGACGGCGGATGAGCTCGATGATGCCGCTGAGGGCGATCGAGGCGCCGAATGCCACCGCCAGCCCGGCGAAGATGTTGTGCTCGAAGGCGCGCCCGCCGAGGCGGCCGATCAGGAACGCGTACAGGGCCCAGATGACGGCGGCGACCGCGGTCGCGGCGACGAATCGCCGGCGCTGATACCCGACGAGCCCGCAGGTGAGCGTCACCGCGGTCCGGCCGCCGGGGATGAAGCGGCAGACGATGATGAGCTGCGGGCCGTACCGGTCGAGCGAGCGCTCGGCCCACTCCCGGGTCCGCACGCCCTTGGGCCCGGCGAAGAACCGGCGCTCGACGGCGGGTCCGAAGCGGCGGCCGAGCAGGTAGCAGAGGTTGTCGCCGAGGAAGGCGCCGATCGCCGCGCACGCCACCAGCAGGGCGATGCGCGGGTCGGTGCTTCCGGCGGTGGTGACGCCGAGGGTGATGATCGCCGTCTCGCTCGGCAGCACCGGGAAGATCGCGTCGAGGGCCGGGATGACCAGCGCGATCAGGTAGGACAGAACCGAGCCGACCTGGAGGGTGTCAAGCACGCTCACTGGCGGCCGCCCCGGCGCGCGCGCAGCAGCCCGATGCAGACCCCGATGAGGCACACGCCGAAGACGATCCATGGCGCCACCACGAGGAGGAAGCTGTCGGTCATCGGCCCTGCCCTATGCTGCGGTGCAAGCGGTATCGCTGTTCGTCACCAGTCCACCAAGGGAGCATGCCCGTCCGGTGGAGCTGTCATGGTGGCGGTGTGGAGGCGCGTCACGCGACGGCGACGGGGAGGCGCAATGACGGCCACGGTCCTGGTGGTTGAGGACGAGCGCAAGCTGCGGGATTTCATCAGGTCGTACCTGGAAAGAGCGGGTTTCACCGTGCTCTCGACCGGCTCCGGGGCCGAGGCGATCACGATGGCGGCGGACGCCGCGCCCGACCTCGTGGTCCTCGACCTCGGCCTGCCCGACGTGTCGGGCGAGACCGTGGCCAGCGAGCTGCGGGCGATGTCGGCGGTCCCGATCGTGATGCTGACGGCCAGGGCGGCCGAGGAGGACCGGATACGGGGGCTCGAGCTCGGCGCGGACGACTACGTGACCAAGCCGTTCAGCCCGCGGGAACTAGTGCTGCGGGTGCAGGCGGTGCTGCGCCGCGGCGGGCCGGCGGCGGGGCAGTCGGGCGTCACCAGCTACGGCGGAGGCGCCCTGGTCATCGATGAGCCCCGGCGCACCGCGACCGTGCGCGGCGCGCCGGTCGCGCTCACGCCCACCGAGTGGGGCATCCTGGTCACGCTGGCGACCGTGCCCGGACGGGTCTACTCCCGGTTCGAGCTGATCAACAAGGTGCGGGGCTACGAGTTCGAAGGCTACGAGCGCACGGTCGACTCGCACGTGAAGAACCTGCGGCGCAAGATCGAGGACGATCCGGGCGACCCGCGGGTGATCGTGACCGTGCTCGGCGGCGGTTACCGACTCGGCCTGGCCCGCGATGCCTGACGGGGCACCGGCGCCGTCACCGCAGCCACCGCCGGCCAGCGGCGGGCAGCGGGGCAGCGGCGGGCAGCGGGGCAGCACGCTCGGGCTGCGGCTGGCGCTCGCGTTCCTCGGCGTGTCGCTGGCGGCGGTCGCCCTGCTCGCGGTGCTCGCCGGGGTGTTCTCCGCGGTTGACGTCTCCTCGCTCGGGAACCGGCAGCGCAGCGAGCTGGCCAGCGCCTTCGCGGTGGCGGCGGCGGGCTCGTGGAATTCCGACCGGGGCTGGGCGGGGGCGGACCTCACACCCGTCCTCGACGTGGCCGCGCACAGCGGCGTGCAGCTCCAGGTGCGCGACGACGCCGGTCACCCGATCGCGACCACCAGCGGCTTCGCCGCCGCCAGGGAGCCCCAGTCAAGCGAGCCCGTGCTGGTCAAGGGCCGCCAGGTCGGCACGGTGCAGGTCGGGCTCACCGCGTCCGGACTCGGCGCCGCCGACAACGTGCTGCGGACGGCGTTGTTGCGGGCCATCGCGGGCACGGCCGGGCTCGCTGCCCTGCTCGCGCTGATCGCGGGCCTGGGCGTCGCCCGGCGCATTACCCGCCCGGTCACCCGGCTGATCACGGTCACCCGGGCGATGGCGGGCGGCGACCGGTCGGCCAGGGCGGGCCAGGTCAGCGGGCCGGACGAACTGCGCGAGCTCGCCGCCGCGTTCGACCAGATGGCCGACACGCTCGACCGCGAGGACAAGATCCGCCGGGACCTGGTGGCGAGCGTCGCCCATGAGCTCCGCACGCCGGTGGCGGTGCTGCAGGCGGGCCATGAGGCGCTGCTTGACGGCGTTGTCGAGGCTACCCCGGCCGAGCTCGGGTCGCTCCGCGACGAGGTGCTGCGACTGGCGCGCATGGTGGACGACCTGCAGACGATGGCGGCGGCGGACGCGGCCGTGCTCCGCCTGACCCGCTCGCACCGCGATCTGGCCGCCATCGCGTCGACGGCGGCCGACAGCCTGTCCCACCGGTTCGAGGCGGCCTCGGTCACGCTGGACCGCGAGCTGGCCGAGGCGCCGGTCGTCGCCGATGAACGGTGGCTGCACCAGGTGGTGACCAACCTGCTCGGCAACGCGCTCAAGTTCACGCCGGCCGGCGGCCGGGTCACGGTCCGCACCGGGCAGACGGGGCCGGACGCGGTGCTCACGGTCACCGACACCGGCGTTGGCATCGCGGCCGACGAGCTGCCGCACGTCTTCGAGCGGTTCTGGCGCGGCCAGGCCGCGGCCGGGACGTCCGGCAGCGGCATCGGCCTCGCGATCGCCGCCGAGCTGGCCCGGGCGCACGGCGGCACGCTCGCCGCCGCCAGCCAGCCGGGCCGGGGAACGACGCTCACCCTCACCCTGCCGCGCGCCTGATGACGCCGCCGGGCAGCCCGGTCGCTGGGGGTCCAAGCCGATTTCCCCGAACGGACCGGTGCGACTCTGGCCCCGCCCGCTCTCCGGCGCGATCGTGTGACCTTTGGGCTCGCGCCCGTTACTGGAGGGTGGCGGTCACGGAGTTGGTGGCGAGGGCGGTTAGGTCGCTGAGGTTGAGGCCGAGACCGGACGCGAGCGCCAGGTAGTTGTCCGCGATGTAGCCGCCGAAGTAGGCGGGATCGTCGGAATTGATCGTGACGTTGACGCCCGCGTCGAGCAGCCTCGGCAGCGGGTGCTCGGCGATCGTGGGGACGCAGCGGAGCCGCACGTTCGACAGCGGGCAGACCGTCAGCGGCATCCGGTCGGCCGCGAGCCGCCGTAGCAGGGCAGGGTCCTCGACGCTGCGGATGCCGTGGTCGACTCGCTCCACCCCGAGCAGGTCGATCGCCTGCCAGACGTAGTCCGGCGGGCCCTCCTCCCCCGCGTGCGCGACGGTGTGCAGGCCGAGCCCTCGGGCGGCGTCGAAGACCGCGGCGAAGTCGCCCGGCGGGTAGCCGACCTCGGCCGAATCGAGCCCGACGGCGAGGAGCTGGCCAGCATGCGGCGCGAGCTCGTCGAGCGTCTTGGCGGCGTCGTCCGGGCCCCGGTCGCGCAGGAAGCACGGGATCAGCCCGACCTGCGGTCCGCCGGCCGCCGCGCTGCGGCCGGCGGCGGCCCGCAGCCCGCCGATGACGTCGGTCAGCGGGACGCCCCGGGATAGGTGCACCTGCGGATCGAAGAACATCTCGACCCGCGTCACCCCGTCCGCCCGCGCCCGGGCGAGGTAGGCCGAGGCGAGATCGGCGAAGTCCTCCGCCGTGCGCAGCACCGCCATGCACTCGTAGTACAGGCCGAGGAACGAGCCCAGGTCGCTGAACGAGTAGGCGCCCCGGAGCGCTTCGACGTCCCGGTACGAGAGCGACACGCCGTTGCGCGCGGCGAGCTCGAATGCGAGCTCGGGCTCGAGCGTTCCCTCGATGTGCAGGTGGAGCTCGGCCTTGGGCAGGGCGACGACCTGCGCGCGGGTGACGGTCACGGGGACGGCTGCCTCTCTGCCAGGGAGTCGCGGATCAGGCGAGCTTATGGCATCGAGGTCACTGGGCCGGCCAGGGACTGTGAGCGGATGACAGTCGCCTCGGTCCGTTCGATGAAACGACTTTGATCTTGGCTTGCGCTGCGGGCGCGCCCGCTTCTTGCTGTTATCTTTTGAAGGACGGCGAGCACGGAAAAGCGGTGCGCCCCGGGTGGTGGTGGGGCGCACCGCTGGTCTTCCGCTGTGCCGCTGGGGTGGTCGTGGGGTCGCGGGCACGCCTGGCTAGCTGAGGGCCGAGCTGGTGCTGGTGCTCGGGGTGGTGCCGGAGCTGGTGCTCTTCTGGGGGTCCCTGATGACGATCAGCCGCGCGTCGTGGGTGCCGCGGATCACCGGGCCGCCGACGAAGACCAGCTGGCCCGCCGACAGGGCGCTGCTGGTGGTCTTGCTGCCGTCCTGGCGGACGACCGAGTCGCCGACCAGGGTCCAGTTCCAGGTGGTGCCGTCCTTGGCGCGGACCACGACGTCCACGCCCGAGACCGACTGGATCGTGCCGCGCTCGAACGCCAGCGTCTTCGGCCCGGTCTTGGTCTCGAAGGTGAACTGGCCGTCGATGCCGCCGAGCCTGCGGAGCCGGGCGAGCGCGTCGCGCACGTGCC
>Ga0335075_10014421_pt1 | contig 11867 bp, 13 predicted proteins | sample Lox_Sample_24_FD_206723 | JGI IMG/M metagenome (GOLD analysis project Ga0335075, IMG submission 206723) | Soil microbial communities from Loxahatchee National Wildlife Refuge, Florida, United States - Lox_Sample_2.4 | ecosystem: Environmental > Terrestrial > Soil > Wetlands | place: USA... | reverse complement strand
TGTGCGCATCCGCGCGTGGGCGGAAGTCACCGACCACTTCACGATCATCGACCCGCGCTGCGTCGACGCGCTGTCGCCCTTTTACGTGTGGACCCCCGACTACGCCGAAAAGCGCCTCGGCTGGCGCGGGCGCCAGCCGCTGCACGTCCTGCTGCTGCGCACCTATCGCATCCCGCGCCCGGTGACGGTGAAGGTCAAGGACGAGTACATCGGCGCGAACCCGTGGCTGGAGCTGCAGCGCGAGCTTCCCTTTGAGGGCACGCCCGTGCTCGCGGACGCCGAGTTCGAGCGCGCCTCCGAGGAGATCCGCACGATCGCCGGCGAGGCCGCCGGCCAACCGGTCCTCGTCTGAGGGCAGTCGGGCGGGCGCCGCGGCGACCGTTCAGGCGAGCGCGGCGGCGATCAGCGTCTACGGCCGCTCATAAGCGAGCGCTTCGCGCGCGGCCTCGGCGGCGGATTCGGGGACCATCACAGCACGCGGGCCGATCATCGGCGAGTAGCCGCCGATCGCGTTGCGCAGCACGCATGGAATGCCCTCCTCGAGCAGCAGGTTGGCGATGAACTCGGCCTGCGGCTGGTCGCCCGCACGCGCGACCTCGACGAGCTCGCCGTCGGTGTACTGGGGCTTGATCTTGCGCGCGCGGCGTTGGCGCTCGCTCGCCGGGTGCTCCCGCTTGGTGGACGATGCGGAACCGGTCGCGTACACCAGCGGCATCCCACAGACCTCGCAGAAGCGCTCGCTGGAGGCGTACTCGCGAGCGCAGCTGGGACAGAGGAGACCGTCGGACGCCATCACGCCACCTGCAGCGGGACCTCCCGGACGACGCCGTTCTCGATCAGGTAGGAGCGCACGTCCGGCTCCCCGCCCCCGGCGAGGCCGACGATGATCCACTCGACGCCCGGCCAGTTGGCGGCGAAGTTGATGTCCGTCTGCGAGGGATAGGGCGCGCTGCGCACGTGCGAGTGATAGATCGCGCCGATCCTCGCCGCGCGCTGCTCGATCGTGTCGTACAGCGCCAGCAGTTCAGCGGGCTCGATCTCGAACTTCATCGGGCTCGCATGCTTGTTGGCGGCGCGATACACCTCGACTGCGGTCGCGTTCTGCGAGTCCCCCTGTGGGGAGGCGTCGTCATCCACCTGCGATGACACCTCGGAGGTGGATGCGCCGTCGCCATCCTGGACAGCGACGATCCCGCAGATCTCGTTGGCGGGGTCTTCCAGCACGTGTGCGAGCAGATCGTCGAGCAGCGCCCTGGAGATGTTCACGCCGGCTCCCTTCGGATGTGCGCGGGCGCTACCACCACACCGTCGACTCGAGGTTCTCGACCTCGTCAACGGGCAGCGTGTAGATGCCGCTGGACAAGTACTTCCAGCCATCATCGGCGACCACGAACACGACGTTGCCCTCGTCGAGCTCGGTGGCGATGCGCACGGCGATGCTGGCGATCGCGCCGCTGGAGACGCCGGCGAACAGGCACTCCTCGTCGAGCAGCTTGCGCGTCCAGACGATGGCGTCGCGGTTGGTGACGAAGATCTTGCGGTCGAGCAGCGAGATGTCGATGATCGGCGGGATGAAGCCGTCGTCGAGCGAGCGCAGGCCCTGCACCGGCTCGCCCTGCATCGGCTCCGCGGCGACGATCTTGACGGCGTCACCGAAGGTCTCCTTCAGGCGCCGGCCGTTGCCCATCAGCGTGCCGCCGGTGCCCAACCCCGCGACGAACGCGGCGACCTCGTCGAGCTCTTCGAGGATCTCCACGGCGGTGCCGTTGTAGTGGGCGAGCGGGTTGGCCTGGTTGCCGTACTGGTAGGGCATGTAGCACGAGGAGTCCGCGGCGGCCAGCTCCAGCGCCATCGCCACCGCGCCGTTGGAGCCCTGGTCACCGGGGGAGTAGACGATCTCGGCGCCGTACATGCGCAGCAGCTGCGTGCGCTCGCGGGTGACGTTCTCGGGCATCACCACCTTCAGGCGGTAGCCCTTGCGCGAGCAGATCATCGCCAACGAGATGCCGGTGTTGCCGGAGGTGGGTTCGAGGATCGTCTGTCCGGGGCCGATCGCGCCTTTCTCCTCGGCGTCCTCGATCAGCGCGCGCGCCACCCGGTCCTTGACCGACCCGGTGGGGTTGCGCGACTCGAGCTTGGCCCAGACATGCACGCCCGGCTTGGGCGACAGGCGCGGCAGCTCCACGAGCGGCGTGTGCCCGATCGACTGCACGATGTCGCCGTAGCGCCCCCCGCACGGCCTGTTCCTGAGCCTCTCCGCCGCCATTACTTCACGGAATATAGCGAGGCTGGCGCAGGCTGTGGACGGCACCGCGCGTGGCCGGTTGGCCGGGCGGCCAAGCGAGGGATAAGATCCACGGGCGATGGCACCGGTGGGCCGCTTCGACTTCGACTGGCTGGTCATCGGCTCCGGCTTCGGCGGCAGCGTCTCGGCGCTGCGCCTGTCGGAGAAGGGCTACGCGGTGGGCGTGCTCGAGTGCGGGCGGCGCTTTGCCGACCACGAGTTCCCGCGCGCGACAGCCGATCTGAAGCGCTACTTCTGGAACCCGCGCCTGGGGATGAAGGGGATCTTCCGGCTGACGACCTTCAAGGACGTCTCGGTCGTCTCCGGCTGCGGCGTGGGCGGCGGCAGCCTCGGCTACGCGAACACGCTGTACGTGCCGCCGAAGGCGTTCTTCGAGGACCGCCAATGGGCGGAGATGACCGACTGGCAGAGCGCGCTCTCCCCCCACTACGCCGAGGCGCAGCGGATGCTCGGCGTGGTGGAAAACCCGCACGAGGACCCAGCCGACCAGCTGCTGCGCGAGCTCGGCGAGGAGCTGGGGGTGGGCGACACCTACAAACGCACGCCGGTGGGCATCTTCTTCGGCGAGCCCGGCGAGACCGTTGCCGACCCGTTCTTCGGCGGCGAGGGGCCCGATCGGACCGGCTGCCATCTGTGCGGCCGTTGCATGGTCGGCTGCCCGCACGGCGCGAAGAACACGCTGGTCAAGAACTACCTGTACTTCGCGGAGAAGCTCGGCGCGCAGGTGGTGCCCGAACGCACCGTGATCGACATCCGCCCGCTCGGCTCACCGGACGGGCGCGACGGCTACGAGGTCGAAAGCGTCCGCTCGGGCGCGTGGGTGCGCAAGGAACGCCGCGTGCAGCGCGCCCGCGGGGTTGTCGTCTCCGCCGGTCCGCTGGGCACGAACAAGCTGCTGCAACGCTGCCGCACCAAAGGCTCGCTGCCGCGCATCTCCGCGCGCCTGGGCGAGCTCGTGCGCACTAACTCCGAGTCGATCCTCGCGGTGACGGTGCCCGAGGACTACCCGGACGACCTGATCAAACGCGTGGCCATCACCTCCTCGATCTACCCCGACCCGCACACGCACATCGAGACGGTCACCTACGGCGACGACGGCGACTCGATGCACCGCCTGAACACGTTGCTCGTCGGCGACGGCACGCGCGTCACGCGCCCCTTGAAGCTGATCGCCCAGAGCATCCTGCATCCCAAGCGCGTGGCGCAGGTGCTGTTCCCCAAGCACTGGTCGCGGCGCACGATCATCCTGCTGGTGATGCAGACGCTCGACAACGCGATCGCGCTGCGCCCGCGCAAAGGGCCGTTCGGCACGCTGTGGCTGCGAACCGAGCAGGACCCCGCGCGCCCGATCCCTACGTTCATCCCGATCGCCAACAAGGCCGCCGAATGGTTTGCCAAGCGCACCGGGGGGATCGCGCAGAGCTCGGTCACCGAGGCGCTGTTCAACATCCCCACCACCGCCCACATCCTCGGCGGCGCCGTGATCGCGCCGGACCCCGAGCGCGGCGTGGTGGACGCACACCAGCGCGTGTTCGGCTACGAGAACCTGCTCGTGTGCGACGGCTCCGCCATCCCGGCGAACGTCGGCGTGAACCCGTCGCTGACGATCACCGCGCTGGCTGAGCACGCGATGAGCCGCGTGCCAGCGAAGGGCGACGCCACGCAGACGAGCGAGCGGATCGCGGCGTAGCGCCGCCGACGGCGCGCCTACAACAGCCCTGCCACCAGCGCGCTCCGCGCCCGGATGCCCTCGGCGATTGCCCCGACGATCTCGCTGTCGTGCTCGGGCGAGCCGGCCAGCCGTTGCGTCTCTTCACTCACACGCGTGAGCAACACGCCGGTCTCGCGCGCGGCGAAACGCGAGCTGTAGCTGGCCTCTCCGGCGAGGCTCGTCCACGCTTGGGTGCTCACATCGTCTATCTGGCGGGCGCCGTCGAGGCTCATCGCCAGTCGCCGCGTCAGCTCCGGGTAGACGGTCGTGCTCACCAGGTCATACAGCGGGGCTAGCGTGGGAAACCCGGCGTCGTAAAGCAGCGAGAAGTTCTTCGCGTGTGCATCGCAGTTGCCGATGAGCCAGTTGAACACCAGCGCCCGCCAAAACGTCGGGAGATCCTGAGCGGGCTTGGCCGAACACTCGCGCAAAAGTGCCACGACCTCGACGACGGTCGGGCCGCCGTCCGCCTGGTACTTGCGCTCCGGTTGGCGGCCGAGCGCCTGACAAAAGTCCTCCTGATGCAGTCGCCTGATGGGATCGGCGGTTAGATCGCGGTCGTAGCGCTCAACCAGCAGATAGGCCAGTCCGGCAGAACTGCGGCGCTTGCGTACGTGGGCGGCCGGCAGGCCGACGGCATGCGCCAGATCCATGCAGAATGCCTCGTTGTCCACCAGGCCGGGAAAGCGTGCGGGCTCGGGCTTGAGAATGTGCGTCGTCGCGGCAGCGGCGTTCAGGGGAAGGAAGAACTCATCCTGTTCGAGGATCACCGGCAGCTTCGGCTGCGCCCCCGCAAGCGACAGTCGAGTCCCCTCCGCCGGGTCGGCGGCCAGCGGCCGCTGTGGCAATTCGTGCAGCAGTGCGTCGAGCAGGTCGGCGTCGATTGCGCGCACACTCGGCGTGCGCGGTAGCTCCTGCCCAGGCTCGAGGATCGTGATCGCTCCGGCGCAGTCTCCCCCGAGCGCCTCCAGCAGCGCGTAATCGTTGCCGACCGACACGCCGAGGTTGCGTGCGATCGTCTCGCGCGCCTCGCCTTCGATCAACAGGCCCGCGAACACCGCGCGGCACAGCTCGTGCGGATAAGCGGCCACCTGGACCGGGAGCGCCTGGGAGATCGGCGGGCCCTGATAGCCGTCCCCATAGCGAAATTGGAGGTTGCCGTTGTCCTTACGAATGAGCCGCCCCGCCTCCTGGCCGCAGAGGTAGACGACCAGTTCGCTCATCGGCTGCGCGGCCGCAGCTCAATGTCCATGCCTAGCGCCTGGACGAGCCTCAACAACAGGTCGAAGCGCACTGTGGCCTTACCGCGCTCGAGCTGACTGACGAACGCCCTGTGCACCCCGATGATGTCCGCGAGCTGTTCCTGGGTGATGCCGAGCTCTCGACGGCGCTCGCGCACGGTGATGGTTAGCTCGTCGGCAGTTCTTATGATCATTGCGGTCGATCGGTGACAATACCCCCGCCACCGGACCGAATGTCGTTGATCAACGACAAAGCAGACAAGGCAGTGCAGATGTCGTCGCTTTATGACATCAGCCTCGCCGCTCACTGAGCCAGCAGACCGTGCCGAGCACGTGAGTTGACCGCAGTGCGGTGTCGCGCCGCCCGGCGAGCGCTCAGCCGCCAGCCATCGCCGGCAGGATCACCAGCGTGTCGCCCTCGCCGACGGACGTGTCGAGCCCCTCGAGCACGCGCACGTCCTCGTCGTTGAGGTACACGTTGACGTAGCGGTTGAGCTGGCCGTCGGCGGAGAACAGCTGGCTTTCGGTGGCGGGATGGTTGGTGGCGAGGTCGCGCAGCACCTCGCCGACGTTGGCGCCGCTGGCCGAGACTTCCTTCTCCCCGCCCACCGACGCCCGCAGGACGGGCGGAATCTTGATCGTCGCCATCGCGGCCGTGAGCCTACCCTGCGGCCGCGCAGAACGCCTCGTAGTCGGGGAACACGCCCATCTCCTCGTCGGCGATCTCGTGCGGATCGCGCGAGCAGATCGGGCAGTCGGGGTCGCGGTGGACCTTCACCTCGGTGAGCGTGGCGCCGAGCGCGTCGTACAGCAGCAGCCGCCCGATCGCAGGCTCGCCGATGCCGAGGATCAGCTTCACGACCTCGGTGGCCTGCAACAGGCCCATCGTGCCGGGGAGCACGCCGAGCACGCCGTTGGCGCCGCACGAGGGCGCGAGCTCCGCCGGCGGCGGCTCGCGGAACAGGCAGCGGTAGCACGGCCCGTCGTAGGGCTTGAACACCGACAGCTGCCCGTCGAAGCCGAGGATCGAGGCGGACACCACGGGAATGCGCAGGCGCACGCTGGCGTCGTTGAGCAGGTAGCGCGTGGGGAAGTTGTCGACGCCGTCGACGATCACGTCGTAGCCGTCGATGATCTCCATGATGTTCGACGCGTCGACGCGCGTCTTGTACTTGACCACGTTCACGTCGGGGTTGAGCGCGTGGATGGACTCCTCGGCGGAGTCCACCTTGGGGATGCCGATGCGCTGGGTGGAGTGGATCACCTGGCGCTGGAGGTTGGACAGGTCGACGTCGTCGTCGTCGACGATCCCCAGCGTGCCCACGCCCGCCGCCGCCAGGTACAGCGCGGTCGGCGAGCCGAGGCCGCCGGCGCCCAACAGCAGCACCTTCGCGTCCAGCAGCTGCTGCTGGCCCTCGGCGCCGATCTCCGGGATCAGCAGGTGGCGCGAGTAGCGCTCGCGCTGCTCGGCGCTAAGCGCGCGCGGGATCTCGACCTCGTAGCCGCGGTCCTTCCACAGCGTGATGCCGCCGGTCATCGAGCGCACGCGCTCATAGCCAAGGTCCTCCTGCAACGTGCGCGCCGCGTACGCGGAGCGGTTGCCCGACTGGCAGTAGAGGATCAGCTCGGCGGAGCGGTCACCCGCCACACCCTCGATGCGCTGCTCGAGGTGCCCGCGGGGAATGCTCTTGGCGCCGGGGATGTGGCCGGTGGCGAACTCGTCGCTGCCGCGCACATCGACGATCGTCACGCCCTCGCCCACCAGCTCGTTGACCTCAGACGGGTCCACCTCTTGGATCTGGCTCTTCACTCGACGGAGCAGCTCCGCGCCGGACGTGCTCATCTTGAAACTCCTAAACCATGGTCGGGATTCAGGGACTTCAAAAAGTGTAGCGCCAGTTGGCGGGGTCGTGAAGGGGCGAGGAACCAAACGCCCCCAACCACCGTCTGTATCACCATCGTTATACGGACATTTTGGAGAGACATATGCATCGCGACGCGGCCCACCGGCCGACGCCACGCGGCCCACCGGCCGACGCCACGCGGCCCACCGGCCATCGCCACGCGGCCCACCGGCCATCGCCACGCGGCCCACCGGCCGACGCCCGGCGGCCCGGCCGCCGGCCCCCAATCCCCTATCACGTGGCGCAGCCTACGGGGCCGTGCAGGACGATCCCGGTGCTCCCCCCGGCCGCGGTGGATGCGCTCACGTACGCTGCGATGTCCATGCGACGACGCTCGACACAGCTTCCGCGGCTACGCGCCGCCACGCTTGGCTCGATAGCCACCCTGGCGCTGGCGGCGGCCGTCGCAGGCTGCGGCGGTGGCAACGCGAACCCCTCCTCATCGTCATCCTCTCAGTCGGCGTCGTCGCTGGAAAACGAATCGGGGTTCGACGGCGCGGCGCTTCCCGGCACGCTGCTCGCACCAGATTTCACGCTCCGCGACCAGTCCGGGCGCAGCGTGTCGCTGCGCGAATTCCGCGGCCGGGTGGTGGTGCTGACGTTCCTGTACTCGACGTGCGGCGACACGTGTACGTTGTTCGCGCAGCAGATCCGCGGCGCGCTGGAGGAACTGGAAGAAGAACACGCCCCGCGGCCGGCGGTGCTGATCGTGAGCGCGGACCCCACCGCCGACACGCCCGCACACGTCGCGCGTTTCCTGGCAGCGGCGTCGTTGACTGGGCGCGCCGAGTATCTGACGGGCTCGCTCAGGCAGCTGCGGCCGATTTGGCGCGCCTACCACGTGCACGCGGCGAGCGCGGGCAGGGCGACGTTCGACGAGTACGCCTCCGTGCTGCTGATCGACGAGCGCGGTCGCGAGCGCGTGCTGTTCCAGTCGGAAGACCTGACGCTGGAAGGGATCCGCCACGACATCGCAAAGCTGCAGGCCGGCGGCTAGGGCGGCGGGCAGCCCGCTTGGCGGTGCCTGAGGTCACGGACTTCGGCTTGCCGGTGTGAGCTCCTCCCGAGGATGACGTGGCCGGCGTCGCGCTCGCGCGCGGCGCCGCTTCGATGGCGAGCGCTTCGCCGGACAGCTCGGCGAAGCTCGACAGGTAGATGGTGTCGCCGGTGTACAGGGCGGAGATCAGGTGTTCGCCGGGGCTTTCGTACACCAGCGAGCAGCTGGCGAGGCCGCTGGCGGGATCGACGGCCACGGTTTCGCAGGATGCGATCGGTTCGTCTTCGTCGCTGAACAGGACGGTGCCGCCATCCGGCGCCGGGCTGACGAGCGCCGTGTAGGTGACCCGCTGTCCCACCTGTGCTCGTTCGGGTTCGACGGAGATGGTGATTTCGGTGTTCACCGTCACCAGCACTTCTGCGCTTGCCGGCCCAGCGGCCTGGAACTGGCCGTCCCCGGTGTACGTCGCCTGGATCGCGTGCATGCCGCCCGCCTGGTAGCTCGTTTGGCAGCCCGCTTCGCCGGAGCGACCTTCAACGCTGACAGCGGTGCACGCTGGGATTGGCTCGCCGTCGTCAGTGAACGCAACGGAGCCCGCGTCGGGCGTGGGGCTGACGATCGCCGTGTAGGTGACGGCCTGCCCGGTCTGGACGGTGCTCGCGGAGGAAAGCAGGCGGATGGACGTGGGGCTGAGCGGCTGCGCCTGTGCGTCCAGCGCTGGGGCAAGCCCCGGAAGAGCTCCGCAAGCGACGGCTGTCGTGGCGAGGATGACGGCGAACGCGATCTTCCGAATGGGGCGGACCATTTCCTATCCATCGAGCGCCACCGGCGTTTGCCACCTGGTAGAAGCCCGCGAAGGGACGGGGGCAGGCACGGATACACCCACGCCGTGCTGATACCCTAGCTGCCAGGTAGGAAATGCGATGATGTTCTCGACGAAGGCGGAGTACGGGGTGCGCGTGATGGTTGAGCTCGCGCGGCGCGCCGGCGGCGACCCGGTGCCGCTGGCGGAGATCGCCGCGCACGACGGCCTGCCGCTGGCGTACCTCGAGCACCTGGTGGCGCGTCTGCGCAAGGCGGGCCTGGTCGACTCCAGGCGCGGCTCGCGCGGCGGCTACATGCTCGCGCGCGACGCGCAGGAGATCTCGATGGCCGAGGTGGTCGCCGCGCTGGAGGGCGCGATCGCGCCGATCGAGTGCATCTCGGAGGCTGCCGACGGCTCGATCGTGTGCTCGCGCGAGTCGAGCCCCGACCACGTGTGCCCGACGAAGATCCTGTGGACGAAGGTGAGGATGTCGATCGTGAGCACGCTGCGCGAGACGACGCTCGCGGACCTGGTGGCGAGCCCGGTGCTGTCGGGCTCCTACCCCGTGCACCCGACGGGAGCGACGCTACCGTCGCTCGACATGCAGCGCCTGCCGCCGGAACCGACCCCATCCCCCACCCTGACGACTGGAGCTTGATGGCCGACCTGGAGATAAAGGACCTGCACGTACGGACGGAGGAGCGCGAGATCCTGCGCGGCGTGAACCTGGAGATCAACCGCGGCGAGATACACGCGCTGATGGGCCCGAACGGCTCGGGCAAGTCGACGCTCGCGAACACCCTGCTGGGCCACCCCGCGTACGAGGTGACGGAGGGCTCGATCACCTTCAAGGGCGAGGACATCACGGCGGCCGAGCCGCACGACCGCGCGCAGGCGGGCCTGTTCCTGGCGTTCCAGTACCCGGTGGCGATCCCCGGCGTGTCGGTGGCGAACTTCCTGCGCATGGCGATCAACGCGAAACGCATCGGCGAAGGCGGCGAGCCGATCCAGGTGAAGGAGTTCCGCACGCAGCTGCAGCACGCGGTGGAGCTGCTGGACGTCGATCGCGCGTTCACCTCCCGCCACCTGAACGACGGCTTCTCGGGCGGCGAGAAGAAGCGCGCGGAGATCCTGCAGATGGCGATGCTGACCCCGGACGTGGCGATCCTCGACGAGACGGACTCGGGCCTGGACATCGACGCGCTGCGCACGGTCGCGGAGGGCGTCCAGCGCCTGCACGACGAGCAGGGGCTGGGCGCGCTGGTCATCACCCACTACCAGCGCATCCTGCACTACGTGAAGCCCCAGTTCGTGCACATCCTGATGGACGGGCGGATCGTGCTGGAGGGCGGCGTGGAGCTGGTGGAGCGCTTGGAGCGCGAAGGCTACGACCAGATCCGCCAGGAATACGGCGAGCAGGGAGAGCTGGCGGCATGAGCGCCGGCAACGGCGCAACGCCCAGCCCGGCTGGAGCCGGCGCCCCCGCAGACGTGGCAGCCAAGCCGGGCCGCCACCGCGAGGCGAGCCTGTACCACGCGCTGCACGGCGCGGGCGCGGGCGATGGCCGCAGCCTGGCCGAGCTGCGCGAGGCGGCGCTGGCGGCGTACGAGCGCCTGGAGCTGCCGGTGTGGCGGCGCTCGGGGTTCTGGAGCACGAGCTTGCAGAGCCTGGACCTGGACGCGCTGCAGACGAGCATCGACGAGCGCGCGGTGCCGGACGTGGTGACCCGCACGCTCCCCGAGCGCCCGCGCGCGGGGCGGATCGTGCAGAGCGCGGGCGCGGTGGTGCATGTGGAGCTCGACGAGCAGCTGGCGGAGCGGGGCGTGCTGCTGTGCTCGCTGGAGCAGGCGTTCGCGCAGCATGGCGAGCTGGCGTCGAAGTGGTACTCCAAGCGCCTGCCGCTCGACCGCCACAAGCTGGAGGCGGCGAACGCGGCGTTGTGGACGGGCGGCGCGTTCCTGTACGTGCCGCCGGGCGTGGTGGTGGAGCACCCGTTTGAGATCGTGTACGCGATCGACCGCCCGGGCATCGCGCAGTACGGACGCACGCTGGCGCTGGGCGACGCGAACAGCGAGTTCCGCGTGCACGAGTACGACCTGGCGGAGGACTTCGATGCTGTGAGCCCACCCGCCCCAAGCGCGGGCGACCCTGAAGCGCCCACCCAGTCGCTGCACGCGGGCGCGTTCGAGCTGTATCTGAACGACGGCGCGCGCTGCCGCCTGGCCCAGTACCAGGACTGGGGCCAAGGAGAAGTGTTCGACGTGTCCACGCGCTTTGTGGGCGTGGGCCGCGACGCGTACTGCCACTGGCTGCCGGCGCTGCTGGGCGGGCACCTGGTGCGCCAGCACCTGGAGCTGGCGGTGAGCGAGAAGGGCGGCGACATGGCCTTCCGCGGCGTGTTCTGCACGCAGGCGGACGAGCACCTGGACGTGTTCGCGGTGGACCTGCACGAGACGGGCCCCTCAGGCGGGGACGTGCACTGGCGGGGGACGGCGACGGGCGAGAGCCGCGCGAGCTTCGAGGGGCTGATCCAGATCGACCCTGGCTCCCAGCGGACGCACACGTACCTGCAGATCCACACGATGATGCTCTCGCCGAAGGCGCGCATCGACGCGATCCCGTCGGTGCTGGTGTCGGCGGACGACGTGTCGGCGTCGCACGGCGGCACGGTGGGCGAGCTGGATGAGACGGCGATCTTCTACATGCAGTCGCGCGGCCTGGATCGCGCGGCGGCGGTGCGGGTGATCGTGGAGGGCTTCTTCGAGCCGCTGATCGCGGAGCTGCAGGACGAGCCGCTGGCGGAGCTGGTGCGCGCGCAGATCGCGAAGAAGTTGGCGGCGGCGCGCGAGGACATCGAGGCGTATGCCACCAGTCGCTGAGAAGAACGTCTTGAAGGGGAGCCCC
>Ga0335075_10014420_pt1 | contig 11867 bp, 11 predicted proteins | sample Lox_Sample_24_FD_206723 | JGI IMG/M metagenome (GOLD analysis project Ga0335075, IMG submission 206723) | Soil microbial communities from Loxahatchee National Wildlife Refuge, Florida, United States - Lox_Sample_2.4 | ecosystem: Environmental > Terrestrial > Soil > Wetlands | place: USA... | reverse complement strand
AACGCGGTCGACATCCTCCATCGATGCCTGCCCTCGTTCGGTGAAACAGGCGAAGTACACCTTTTGCGCACCCGCGAGCCGTTCGTCGGGATGGGCTTTGGTGTTGGAACTACTTACGCTCATCGCGGCCTCCTGGTAGCCAGTGACTTATTACGCCCCAGCGCCCTTAGCTGAATCGTTGGTCGGCGTGCGCAACGCGTCCACATTTCCATCGAACTGTCTGTCACTGCGGTCATGCGCGTACCGCTTGGGGCCGCGAGTAGCGGCGGGGCGTCACCGAAACTATGGGCGCGCCGCGCACCAGCCAAGCCAGTTTGCGAACCACCTCGGTGCACTTTTCGAACCGGTATCGGCCACGTCCGCTTCGCTGGCCCTCGCGGCCGCGGAAGTACCGGCGCGGCGAAGCGCATTCGGAAATTGGCCTCCGCGACTTCGAGTCGTGGCTCGAAGAGCTGTGATCGCCGTTATAAGTTCGAGCCCGACCGACGTGCGAGTACGAGGAAGTGAGGCATAGCAGTACAGCAGCCAGAGGCAGATCGCGCGATCGCTGTCGACAACGGACCGCTACGGCGTCGGCAGCGTTGCAACGGTGGCTAGGCGATGAGCGCGTCGCGGCGGGTGCTGACCTGGCGCTGGGTGACGTAGCTGTGCGGGGATGAAACTCGCACCACGAAATGGATGAACCACGATGGCCAAATTGAATGACATGTGTGCATGTGGCTGCAATTTCGGGACGCATTGCCAAACCGCGCCACATGTCTGCAGGCACGATTATCTGGCCTGGTGGCCAGAGCTGGTACCGGTCGGATACCACGTGGCTTTCAACCACTGCCGCGGCTTCACCCCGCAACGGGAGGCTAGATGAGCGTGGTGATCTACATCAAAGACGATGAACGGAATGCCAGTGGGGACTGCTCGAACATCGCGCACAGCGCACCTCGGCACCTAACCGACGCGCAAACCACCGAACAGCGAGGAACGAAGAGATGACAGCGGTCAAACATGGTCTGACAGGCAGGCTTGGCGATATGCCTCTGTCGGAGGCCAGACGGTTGCTTGAAAGAGCGATGGCGAAGGCGGCGTCGTTCAAGCAGCATGGCGTATTCATAGTCGTCGACTCCTCGGGTACCCCGGTTTGCGCCGTCCGGATGGACGGTGCGCCGGCCGGGGCGCTCCCGATCGTGCGGGCGAAGGCCTTTGGCGCCGCCGTCAACTGTGAGCCAAGCGAGAAGTTCGGCGCACGTATGGCGAAGTTTCACGCCGGGATCTTCTCGACATACCAGCGGGTCCTTCGCGACCAGCCCTTTCCCGGAGCCGGAAGCGTGCTCCTCCGCAAGGACGGTGTCACCACCGGGGCGATCGCCACGGGCCTCAACATTGGACCGTTCATCAAATTGCCGTCAGTGAATCCGGCATCGTTTCTGATCGATGGCGTACCGGGCAATCTGGAGGACATCGTCATCAGCTATGCGGTAGGCGGCGGCTACAGTCCGCAGCACGGCGACGACGTGGCGCGGTGGGTTGAGGCCTATGGCGAGAATCCGGCCGCGGGAACCGTGGGAACCGGGCTCGACGAGGTTCCGCCCGTTCGGTCGCAGCCGGTCTTGGATCATGCAACGCAGCTTGCCGACTTGGTCCTCGGAAATGCTGGGGCTCAAGACTTGTCCGTCGCGGTTGCCGTAGTGGATCGGTTCGGCGATCCGGTCCGGATCGACCGAATGCTGGGGTGCCCGCCGATGGCGGTGGACATCGCGGTTCAGACCGCAGCCGCGGCCATCAATTTTCAGATGGCGACGGACGAGATTACCGCGACCTTTCCACACGGCGGCCAGCTTGAGCGGCTCCTGTCGGCGGTGCCGTTCAGGCTTTTAGTGATGCCGGGTGCATCGCCGCTGCAGGAAGGAGGCTCTATCACAGCGGCGGTCGGCGTAGCGGGCTGTAAGCCCGATATTGCGCAACGTCTCGCGAATGAAGCAACCACATTTTTCAAGGACAAGGAGTAAGCCAGGTGGCTACCGCAATCGATGTAATGAAAGGCGGCGTGGATCTTCCCCAGGCTCCTCTCGCCGACGAAGGAACAGTGGATTTCGTTCGGACCGGGCCGGGCACGCTGGCCGGAAGGTATCTGCGCCAGTTTTGGCAGCCGATCGTCGAGGCGCGCAAGGTCGAGGCCGGCCGATCGATCCCGCTTGTGATCATGAGCCAGAAGCTCGCCGTTTATCGTAGCCAGGACGGCAAGGTCCACTGCGTCGATAACCAATGCGCTCACCGCGGAACCATGCTGAGCAGCGGCTGGGTCCAGGGTGACGTCATCCGCTGTCCTTACCATGGCTGGGCCTACGGCCCGGACGGCCAGTGCGTTGATCAACCCCTCGAAGCCGAAGGCTTTAAAAAGAATATCCGGATCGGGGGATATCCGACCGAAGAGTATCTTGGATTCATCTTTGTCTTCCTCGGAGAAGGCGAACCCCCGGAGTTGCCGAGATACCCCGAGTGGGAACGCGCGAAAATGCTTTCGCCGCAGATCGATACCCGTCCCTGCAACTGGTTTCAGAACCTCGAGAACTTCCTGGACGAAGGCCATGTCTGGTTCACACATCAGGGCTCTGCGCTGAAGAACCTTCAGCTTGAGGCGCTCCCGAAAATCACGAACGAGAAGACGCCGTGGGGCTTCCGGTGCGTCGCGACCACGCCGGACGGCCGTCGCCGACAGGTCCTCTTTGGTATGCCCAACGTCGGCATGTTTGCAGTTCACCCTGACAACATCAGGCGGCAAGGCGAGGCGGAGAGCCAGCAGCACGCACCTTGGCAGATGTTCCTAGATTGGCGCGTGCCAGTCGACGACAACACCCATCTTCAGGTCCATTGCATTGCGGTCTACATGGAGGGCGAGCCGACCGAACAGATGCGTGAGCGCTGGCGGGACTTTGCGGCGGCCGAGGCCGAGGCGCATGACGTCGCGCAGCGTGTGATGGCCGGCGAACTGCATTATGACCAGATCGCCAAGATATGCCACCACGTGCCGCTGGCCCAGGACGAGGTCGTTCAGGTCGGTCAGGGCGCAATCGCTGATCGTCGCAGGGGCATCGAACACCTTGGCGCCTCGGATGTCGGCATCGCCGCCATGCGCCGGCTCTACACCCAGGAACTGACCGCGTTCGCAGAGGGTCGACCACTGAGGGACTGGGTCCGGCCTGAGGGCCTCCTGCCCGTGAGCGGCAGCGACCAGGAAGAAGGCTGGCAGTAAGTTTGCTCGATGGCGCGGCCGAGTTAAGCGCCCCTAACGATGGCGGCGTTTCTGCGGATCGTTGGCGACGGGTGCGAGTGCGCAGTCGAATGGCGATAGCGGACGACATTATCGCCCTCGAACTGGTGAGCTGGGATGCCGAGCCATTGCCCCGCTTCGAGGCGGGCGCGCATATCGACGTGCGGACGAAAAGTGGTTTAATCCGCCAATATTCGCTCTGCAGCAGCCCAGGTGCGCACGACCATTACCGGCTCGGCGTGTTACGAGATCCGAGTTCCAGAGGCGGATCGATCGCGGTCCACGAGGAATTCGTCGAGAACAGTATCGTCGAAATCGGCGTGCCCAGGAATCACTTCCCGCTGGATGCCACAGGGACCGAGTCGCTGCTGTTCGGCGGCGGCATCGGCATCACGCCGATTCTGGCGATGGCTCATAGTTTGGCAGAGCGAGGTTCGGCCTTCTCTCTCCATTACTGCGTTCGCGACCGCTCCCGGGCCGCATTCTTCCAGGAGTTGACGGAGGGATCATTCTCCGAGCACGTTCATTTCCACTTCGATGACGGACCTGCCGAGCAGCGGTTGGATGTGTCGGATGCCGTCGGGCTTCCTTCCGCAGGGCGACACATCTACGTTTGCGGCCCTGCTGGTTTCATCGACTTCATCATCGACGAAGCGCGCCGCCGAGACTGGCCCGACTCGCAGATCCATTCGGAGCGGTTCGACGCCGACATCGATAAAGCGGGGGAGAGTTTCGAGTTTGTCGCGTCAAGCAGCCAGCAGAGCTTCATCATCCCGAGTGACAAGACGATCGCCGAGGTTTTGCTTGCGGCCGGCATAGATGTGCCGCTCGGGTGCGAGCAAGGCATTTGCGGCACCTGCCTTTGCGATGTGCTGGAAGGAATCCCGGATCATCGCGATGTGGTGCAGTCGGACGACGAAAAGAGTAGCAATGCGCGCATCGCTCTCTGCTGCTCACGATCGTTGTCCGCGCAGATCGTCGTGGATATCTGAGATCTCACCCAAGACAACAGGATTGGGTGTCGGCGTTGATCGATGACCGGCCGCTGTTGGGAGCTGGCCGAGCGCGGCTATACCCGCGACCGCAGTGCCATGCCCTGACCTCGCCGATGCACAGTGCGACCTGGTCACAAAGGTTCAACCGAACTTGCATCGTCGAATTGTCAAGGCGTAGGCTATCTACCGGAGTAGTTAGGAGATTAAGGGATGACATATATCGGTCCCCATCGTCGTTTCCGGAAAGCGGCCATGAGGCAGCCGCGGATCTGTTCCAGCGCACGGGTGGGCAGTCGATGAGCGACGTGGGCTTCCGCTACCTGGAACTCGTCAACGAGATCACAGCTCCGCTACCGCCCATGCCGGTTGCAGAGATGAGCACGCCGCCATGGACGCCCCTGCGGGTGCCGCTCGAGCAGGCGACCGTGATGATCGTCAGTAGCGCCGGAGTGCACCTTCGCGACGAATCGCCGTTTGCGCCAGTGGACGATCTGACCTTTCGGCGCATTCCCGCGGACGCCTCGCCGGCGGATCTACGCCCCAGTCATCCCAGCCCGATCCGGCGCCCTGGACGCAAGGACGTCAACGTGGTGCACCCCTTCGAACGGCTCGATGAACTCGCCACCGAGGGTCGGATTGGCGGCGTGACCGAGCACCACCAAGCCATGCTCGGTGCTGTCAAGTCACTGATCCCGCTCGTCACCGAGCTCGGGCCGGCCATGGTGGCAGACGCTGTCGCGGCAAAAGCAGACCTGGTGATGCTTGTCCCGTTGTGTCCCGCCTGTCATCAGGCCATAGGGCTACTCGCTCGGGTCTTCGAACGGGCAGGCTTGACGACAGTGACGGTCACCGGCGCCCCCGACATCACCGAGATGGTTCGCCCACCCCGAGCAGGGTGGCTCAATTTCCCGCTCGGCTATAGCCTGGGGCGACCGAACGAACCGGACGAGCAGCGAGCGATCTGTCTGGACGTGCTGCGCCTTGCATCGTCGGCGACCGTCCCCGGCAGCATCGCCGGCCTCGACTACAAGTGGCCCGATCCCTCGTGGGTCGAGAAGATGCAGCAGCAGTATCGTGACGAGGCGGACACGGTGATTTCGCAGCGCAAGTACGAGTTCGACAAGGCTGGCAACCACTTCGCGGCGGCGCAGGTGAGTGCTGTCGAGGCGATGGGCCGAGACGGATTGTTGTGAGGATAGCGGCCGATGTAGCACGGCGGTCGTTTCGTGAGCGCCGAGTGTGGTCTCTGACCGGATCTCCGGTGGCCGGGTGGTCCTTGGCGTCCCCGTGCGCTCTCCATTGCTGGATCGCCTCAGGTTCCGAGTGGCTCCGCGCTCAAATGTCCGCTCATAAGCAGCTGCTCGGCGGTCTGCCCGATGTGGTAGCGCAACCCCCTCACCGCAGCACCCGCATCGCGCGCACAGACCGCATCCACAAGGTCTTGGTGTTCGGCGGCGATGTCACGCTCTGTGCTCCCAAGCGGCACCGACCAGCGACGGTAGAGTTCCGCAGAATCGCGCAGCGACTCGGCAATCGTCACCAGGCGAGGATTGGGGCACCCCTCGAGCAGCGCTTGATGAAATATCTGGTGGGCCCGCGCCCAGTGGTCGGCGATGCGCTGGGGATCCGCGGCATCCATTTGGGGCGTGCGCTGAAGTTGGTGGTGGGCCGCTACAACGCGCGCCTCCCAGCTAAGGTCTCCATGCTCGACGGCCAGGCGAATCACGATCGCCTCGACCTCGCTCCGCGCCTCGGTCAGATGCTGCAAATCAGCGACGGACACGGGCTTAACGCGAAAGCCCTGCTGAGGCATCGATTCGACCAAGCCTTCGGCGACCAAGCGGGAAATCGCTTCACGTATGACGCCCATGCTGGCCCGGTGATCATCCGTTAATTTCTTAAATCGGAGTTTACTGCCGGGGCCGCACCGACCAGCGAGGATATCGGCTCGCAGCTCGGCGTATACCCGCTCTACTCGGGTCGGAAATTGGGGCTCTGCCACCGATTTAGTACATCAGAGTCGAAGTTTTCGATCAATGTCGAAATTCACTGCGCGTCGGAGCACGGATGCGCAGAGGCGTCCACGGGTGTCAGCGTGGGATGCGCTGCCGATCAAGTAGACACGGGATCCCCTGCGCGCCCAGTTGGTTCAACGCCAAGCCGCACAGCAGGCGGCACCGAAGCTGGACACCTCGACGACGGTGAGATCGGCAACGGCAACGTCACCGCGATCCGATCCGTTCGAAGACCGCGGCGAGGCCTTGTCCGCCGCCGATGCACATGGTTTCCAGCCCGTAGCGCGCGCCGCGCCGGTTAAGTTCGCGGGCCAGCGTAGCCAGCATCCTGCCGCCGGTCGCGCCGACCGGATGACCTAGTGAGATACCCGAGCCGTGCACGTTGGTCCGCTCCCGGTCGGCGGCGCCAAAGCCCCACTCTCGCATCACGGCAAGTGCCTGTACGGCGAACGCTTCGTTGAGTTCGATGAGGTCGACGTCGTTCAATTGCAAGCCGGCCTTGGCCAGCGCGGCCTCGGTGGCCGGTATCGGTCCGATTCCCATCACGTTGGGCGGTACGGCCGCGACGCCCCAGGACACCAGCCGGACGAGCGGAGTGAGACCGAGTTCAGCGGCCTTCTCCGGCGTCGTCACCAGACACATGGATGCCGCATCGTTTTGTCCGCTCGCGTTCCCCGCGGTCACCGTCGCAAACGGATCATCCCTAAGCAGAACGGGTTTAAGTGTGCTCAGCGATTCGATTGTGATGTCGGCGCGCGGATGCTCGTCGGTGTCGATCACTTCCTCGCCTTGTCGGCCACGCACGATGACCGGGATGATCTCCTCGGCCAGGACCCCATCCTTCTGCGCGGCTACCGCCCGCTGGTGCGACGTCACCGCGAGCATGTCCTGCTCTTGCCGCGAGATGTTGTACTCCCGCCGCAGGTTTTCCGCGGTCTCCAGCATTCCGCCGGGCACCGGATAGTGACGGCCGCCGGCCGTGGTGCGACCGCGGGCCATCGCGTCGTGCACACGAATACCGCCACGGGCACCGCCCCAGCGCATATCGGTGGAGTAGAAGGGGACGTTGCTCATGCTTTCCGCACCGCCCGCGACAACGAGATCGTTGTCGCCGGAACGGACCTGCAGGCAGGCCTGAATGACCGCCTGCAGGCCCGATCCGCAGCGACGGTCCACCTGCATACCGGGCACCGTCACCGGGAGTCCCGCGTCGAGCGCGACAACACGACCGATCGCCGGAGCCTCGCTGCTGGGATAGCAGTGCCCAAGGATCACGTCCTGCACCGATTCCGGTGGGACGCCGGTCCTGTCGAGCAGCCCGGTAAGAGCGGCTACTCCGAGCTCGACGGCGCTCTGCGACTTGAACATTCCCCCGTAGCGCCCGATCGGTGTCCGAACCGGTTCACAGATCACCGCCTCCTGAGCGCTCACAGGTGCCTCCCGCCAGTCACCTTGAGGACCGTTCCGGTCTTGTACGACGACAGGTCGGAGGCCAGGAAAAATGCGACGGTGGCGACTTCGCGGGCTCGCCGGCCGCCCGACCCATCGGCCCCTCCGCGATTCTTGCGTCCGAAATCTTGCGCATCGTCGCGCCGCGCCAGTCCGTGGTGGGTTGGGTCTGGGTCACGGTCCTCCTCTCGTGAGTGCTCGTTGTGAGTACTGGCTACAGGCCAAGGACGCGTTCGGCGTTGGCGTGGAACACGTTATGCATCACGTTCTCGGAGTAGCCCAGGTCGTCCCACTCGCGCAGCAGCCTGTCGAACGGAACGCTGGGATGGTCGGTACCGAACATGATCTTGCTCTGAAGGCGGCCCCGGATGTCTGCCCGTAGGGACTCGGGAAAGTACTTTGGTGCCCAGCCCGATAATTCCCAGAACACGTTTCCCTTGTGCAGTGCCACTGCGGTCATCTCGTCGATCCACGGATAGCCCGGGTGCGCGGCGATGATGGTCAGCGAGGGAAAGGTGGCCGCCAGGTTATCCACGGCAATCGGGTGCGCATGGCTGATTCGGGCGCCGAGCCCGCCGGGCAAGCCGGCGCCCATGCCAGTCATGCCCACGTCGATCATCACGGGTAGCCCCAGTGCGGCGATGCACTCGAACAGCGGATGCCAGCGCGGGTCGTCCACCTGGTAGTGGCCCATGATCGGGTGGAAGTGAAAGCCGAGCACCTTGTCCTCGACGGCGGCGCGCTGCACCTCAGCAATGGCCTCAGCACCAGCGAGCGGGTCGACGGCACCCCAAGCGCCCAAAAACACGTCGTGATGACGGTCACGCATCGCGGCCACAGACTTGTTCCCGCAGGCCGGGGCGCCGGTCAACGATTCGATGTCGAACGCGACCAGGACGGCCTGCAAGCCTGCGGCGCGGATGTCGTGCACCACCTCCGCCTCGGGTCGGCCGACCCACGGTTTCTTCCAGTACTTGGCTAGCGCTTCCGCGTACGGGCCTTGAGACCGCACCCACTCGTCGGTGCCGGGATAGCAGTGCAAATCGATACGGCGCATGTGTCTGTCTACCTTCGCAGCAGAAGTGGTCGACCCAACAACAAGTCATCACGTTATAGTACCTACCATGGTAGTTTCTACGCCCGCTGGGCGGGATACCGAACCACCCCGAGTAAGTCATAGTGCGGTAATAGCTCTCGCGCTGGATCACTGCCTTAAGCGTCGAATTACGGCCCGGCCGGACAGGAGCTTCGCAGCATGCTTGATGGCGTGACCCGCCTCCCACAGACGTTCACGGAACGATACCGGCGTCTCGGCTACTTCGAAGGCCGGACACTGCGTGACGCCTTCGGGGAGCTATTCGAACGTTACTCGGAGCGGGTGTGTGTGTTCGACGGCGAAGAGTCGATGACCTATCGGTCACTCGATATGCGTTCCACCCACCTCGCCCGGCATCTGCTCGACCTGGGACTCAAGCCGCTGGACCGGATGGTGGTACAGCTCACCAACACCCAGATGTTCGTCTGTCTGTACTTCGCGCTGCAGAAGGCGGGGGTGATCCCGATTCTCGCTCTGCCGAGTCACCGACGCCGCGAGATCGACCAGTTCGTCGCCATTTCCGGTGCACGGGCCTGCGCCGTGCCTCGCCGGGCGCGGGGCTTCGACTACCTCGAGATGATGCGCACGCTGCTGGCCGATCGGCCTTCGCTCGAGTTGTGTCTAGTAGAGGGTGACGGCGAACTCGATGACGGCTACTACAGCCTCGACATGCTGATGGAGCGTGAACCCGCTACACCGGCCACCGCCCTTGACACCATCGATATCGACACCGAAGACCCCGCCGTGATGCTGCTGTCCGGTGGCACGACCGGGATTCCAAAGCTCATTCCCCGCACCCACAATGACTACCTGTACAACTCCAAGCTCGCAGCGTCCGTCTGCGACATCCGCGATGGTGACGTCCTGCTATTGGTGCTGCCTATCGAGCACAATCTGGCGCTCGCTTGCCCTGGCCTGCAGGGCTTCCTGCTTTCGGGCGCCGCAGTGGTGCTATCGACCTCGACGAAATCCGAGGACGTTTTCCGGTTGGTCGAACGACATAGCGTCACCCACATCCATGTTGTGCCGGCATTGCTCATCGCGTGGCTCAACGATCCGGCCGCGGGCGATTATGACCTCAGTTCGATCCGCGTGATACAAAGTGGCGGGCAGCGCCTTCAGCCCGAAGTCCGGCAGCGCGCGGAACGCCTCTTGCCGGGCTGCTTTATCCAGGAGAACTTCGGCATGGCCGAGGGTCTCATCATGTATGTGCGCAAGGATGACCCTGAAGAGGTACGCCGCGAGACCTGTGGACGTCCGGTTTGCCCCGACGACGAGGTGCACCTTATGGATGAGGACGGTAACGAGGTCGCACCCGGCGAGGTGGGTGAACTCCTCGTCCGAGGACCGTACACACTGCGTGGCTACTACCGGGCCCCCGAGCACAACCAGCGGGCGTTTACCGAGGACGGTTTCTACCGCTCTGGCGACCTGCTCCGGCTGCACCCATCAGGTAACTACATCGTCGAAGGTCGGCGGAAGGATCTCATCAACCGGGGTGGCGAGAAGATCAGCGCCGAGGAAGTTGAGAACCTCATCTTGTCCCATCCGCTCGTGCAGAACGTCGCCTGCGTTCCCTTTGCCGACGAGGCACTCGGAGAACGGATGTGCGCCTGCGTTGTCCTGCAGCCCGGCGCGGTCCTCGACCTGGACGGCCTAATCACGTACCTGAGCGGGCTTGACATCGCCAAGTTCAAGCTTCCCGAGCGCCTCGAGCTTTTCGATTCCCTGCCCCTGTCAGGTTTCGGCAAGGTATCGAAGAAGGAGCTCGTGAGCCGCCTGTCCGCAAAGGGCGCCGGACAGCGCGTTGACCGTCAATAGTGCACTGGGTCAATGAAGTAGTTCACTCCGACGAAAAAGTCCGTCGGCTCCACCCCACAGACGGCCGCACGCGGATCTACGACAAGCCGGCCACTCCATGGCAACGCTTACAAGCATCGAGAGTGCTTGACGCGCAACACCGCTCGGTCGTCGACGCACGGCTCCACGGCATCAAACCCAGCCGACCTGAGCCCGCCAGATCACCATCCAGCTGCTCGACCTGCCATCGCGCTCACTAAGCATGAGCCACCTCGGGTTAACCTCGTGCTAGATCGCCTGTGTGCCGGGGCGGCCTTGGCATGGCGCTGCCGCTGGAACGGTCGTAGGTGTGTCCCACTCAACGACGCCCACGCAATGGCGACGCCTCGTCCAGACGGCGATCAGGTCGTCGCGCTGTAGCCGCCGTCGATGACCATGATCTCGCCCGTGACGAACGGGTGAGACACAGCCAGCATGTAGATACTCTCCGCCACGTCCTCGTGGGTCACGTTGCGCCGCAATGGCGTGTGGTTGGCGCGCCGGTCCATCAGTCGCTCGTAGTTCTCGCCCAGCGTGCGCTGCATCCAGTCTCCCGCAATCCAACCGGGCGCCACCGCGTTTACCCGCACCTGCGGTGCCAACACCGCGGAAAGTGTCTTTGTCAGGCTGACCACCGCCGCCTTACTAGCTGCGTACACCAAGGGTTGCGGACCGGGCCGCAGTCCCACGATGCTCGCCACGTTCACTACTGACCCGCCGGTCGCACGCAACGCAGGCGCGCAGGCCCTGGTGACCTGCACCAGGCCACGCACGTTGGTGGCCATCACCCGGTCCCAGTCGGCCAAGTCGATCTCTTCCAGCGCCTGCGGCGCGGTGGGGCTCGTCGTTCCGGCGTTGTTGACCAGTACATCAAGTCGGCCCGCGGGTGCGGCCAGGGTCACCATTTCCCGTACGGCCTGCTCGTCGGCAACATCGGCGCGGACCGCCTGGTGCTGGCCGCCGATCGCGTGCAGTTCGGCCAGCGTCTGCTCGGCCAGCTGAGAGGAACGACTGTAGTTAATGGTCACCTGGTAGCCGGCGCGGGCCAGCCGCAGCGCTGCAGCCCGGCCAATGCCAGCGGCCGATCCGGTGACCAATGCGGTACGCGGGTCCGTGGTGGGTTGGGTCTGGGTCACGGTCCTCCTCTCGTGAGTGCTCGTTGTGAGTACTGGCTACAGGCCAAGGACGCGTTCGGCGTTGGCGTGGAA
>Ga0335075_10014419_pt1 | contig 11867 bp, 11 predicted proteins | sample Lox_Sample_24_FD_206723 | JGI IMG/M metagenome (GOLD analysis project Ga0335075, IMG submission 206723) | Soil microbial communities from Loxahatchee National Wildlife Refuge, Florida, United States - Lox_Sample_2.4 | ecosystem: Environmental > Terrestrial > Soil > Wetlands | place: USA... | reverse complement strand
CCGGGCGAGCTACGAGCACGACGTGCGCGTCCTCGACGAATTCGCCAGTCAGCCGGCCAGCACGGTGCCGCTCATCGTGGTGCGGCACGCTACCGCGGTGCCCCGTTCGAAGTGGAAGGGCGAGGATGGCGAGCGGCCGCTGGATTCCAGCGGCCGCGCCCAGGCGAAGCTGCTGGCCCCGCTGCTGGCGGCCTTCGCCCCGCGCGCCCAGGTGATCAGCTCCGCCGCGACCCGCTGCCTGGACACCGTCCGCCCGTACGCGGAACTGACCGGCGTCCAGGTGCGGGAAGAGCGGGCGCTGCAGATCCGCTCATCAGAAACGGACCCGGCCGCCTCCGCGGCCCTCATCGCCGAGACCCTCGGCGCGGGCGAACCCGCGGTGGTCTGCGCGCACCGCGAGAACGTGGCGCTGCTGCAGGCCGCGGCCATCGGGGTGCTTGGTTCCCCGGACGGAACGCTGCCGAAGGAGTGGGGCGAGGAGCTCCCGACGGCGGGCTTCTGGGTGCTGCACGTGACCCCGCCGCCCGCTCCGGCCGTGCCCGCGGCGCGGCCCCGCTGGTGGCGGCGGCGCCCCGGCGCCCGCTCCGGCGCCGTCCCCGCCGTCGGCACGCTGGTCGCCGCCGACCGTTACGACCTGTCGGACGCCTGAGGCTCGGTGCGTTCCCCGGCGTCCACAGCGGCCCGCCGCTTGCGGGCGGCCCGCACCCGCAGCCCGATCCACACCGCGATCCCCACCGCCGCCACGCTGACCGCGTAGATGAAGTACCTGGTGATGTCGGTGTAGATCGCCTCGATGTGGTCGCCGGCCAGGTAGCCGAGGCTGATCCAGGTGGCCACCCAGGCGACCGCGCCGATCACGTTGAAGAACGTGAACGTGATCAGCCGCATCGCGGTCACTCCGCAGATGATGCCGTTCAGCTCGCGCAGCCCGACGACGAACCTGGCGAAGACGACGAGGAAGCCGCCGTACTTGTCGACCGCGCGCTCCGCGCGGTCGAGGTGGTGCTCCCTGATGAACACGTACTTGCCGTACCTGAGCACGAGGGTCCGGCCGCCGAGGCGGCCGATGAGGTACCCGATCTGGGCGCCGGCGACGGCGGCGATGACCGCGGTCACCCCGACCGCGACGACGTTGAGGTCCCCGGTGCCCGCGTAGATGGCGCCCGCGATCAGGGCCAGCTCGCCGGGGATCACCGGCACGCCGATGTTCTCCAGCAGGACGAGCAGCCCGACCGCCCAGATGCCGTAGTGGTCCAGGGGGCTCTGGACGACGGTGAGGAAGGGGGGCAGCGGCGGCTTTCCCGCCACTGGACCGGCGGCGGCGCCGAGCAGGAGGGCGGACGCGGCGGTCGCCAGTCGTCCCGTCACGTTTCCTCCCCGTTAGCCCACCGTTCTTGCGGGCCACACTACCCGGGGTCGCTGCCGCTGAACGCCGCCGCGAGCGGCCCCGCGGTCAGCCCGACCTGCCAGGGCCTGGCGCCGTAGCCGGTCAGCGCGGCGGCGACCGCCTCCGGCGTGGCCGGCCGCGGCGGTTCCCAGCTGATCCGGCGGACCGCGTCCGGCGCGAGCAGGTTCTCGGTGGGCAGCCGGTGCGCTTCGGCCAGCGCGGAGACGACTTCCCGCGCGGCGGCCAGCCGCGCGGCTGCGTCCGGGTCGCGCTCGGACCAGCGGTGTGCGGGCGGCGGCCCGGGGACCGTCGCCGGGCCGGTGACCTCGGGCAGCTCGCTGTCGGCGAGCTCGCGGGCGCGGAGCACCGCGGCCAGCCAGCGCGCCGAGTGCTTGCGCGCGTTCCGCGCGCGGAATCCGTTGATCTTGTCAAGCTGCGGCCGGGTGAGGGGCGGCTGCCCCGTCACCGGCAGCCGGGCCGCCTCGATGATCGCCTGGTCGGCCAGCACCCGGCGCGGCGACAGGTCGGCGTCCCTGGCGATCTGGTCCCTGACGGTCCACAGCTCGCGGACGACGGCGAGCCCGCGCCTGGTCCGTACCCGGTGGATGCCCGAGGTGCGCCGCCACGGGTCGGCCCGCGGCGGCGGGGGCGGCGCTGCTGCCTCCGCGGCGAACTCCTGCCTGGCCCATTCGGTCTTGCCCTGCTCCGCGAGCTGCCCGGCCAGCGCGTCCCGCAGGTCGGTGAGGATCTCCACATCGAGCGCCGCGTACCTGAGCATCTCCTCCGACAGCGGCCGGACCGACCAGTCGGCGGCCGAGTGCTCCTTGGCCAGCCGGTAGCCGAGCACCTCCTCGAGCATCGTGCCCAGCGCCACCCGGGGGTAGCCGAGCAGCCGCCCGGCCAGCTCGGTGTCGAACAGCAGCCGCGGCCGGTACCCGATCTCGGCCAGGCAGGGGAGGTCCTGGGACGCGGCGTGCAGCACCGCCTCGACGCCGGTGAGCGCGCCGTCGACGCCGCTGAGGTCCGGGCAGGCGATCGGGTCGATCAGCAAGGTCCCGGCGCCCTCCCGGCGCAGCTGCACCAGGTAGGCCCGCTGCCCGTACCGGTAGCCAGAGGCCCGTTCCGCGTCCACGGCGACCGGCCCGGTGCCCGCGGCGAGCCGCCGCACCGCGTCGGCCAGCTCGTCAGCCGCGGTGATCACCGGCGGCAGTCCGTCCCGTGGCTCGGTGAGGTCGACGACCTCCCGCCCGACGGCCTCCCCCTCGACGACGGCTAGCTCCGCCTCGGGCGGTTCCTCCGGTTCCTCGTCGGCCATCACCGGTGCCGCCGCCCGCCAGGCCGCAGCGCCCGGGTGCCCGGCGGCTGCGCCGGCAGGCCGGCGGCGGCGGCGATCAGGTCACACCAGGCGGCGACGTCGCCGCCGAAGTCATCGTCACCAGGGCACCAGGAGGCACGCAGCTCGAACCCGGTGGCCAGCGGCTCGTCATCCTTGACGCCGAAGCCTTCCGTGATCACCCGGGTCACGGTCCCGCTCGAAGCGGAGTAGCCGGGCGCGTGCAGGTCGAGCGCTTCCGTCAGCCAGCTCCAGCCGACCTCGCCGAGCAGCGGGTCGGCGGCCATCTCCTCCTCCACGTCAGCCTGCACCTGGGCCACCACGCGGAACGATCCTGTCCAGCCCTCCTGGCCGTCCGGGTCGTAGAGCAGGATGATCCGGCCGGTGCCGGCCTCCAGGCCGTCCCGGAAGGCGGTGGCGGCCATCGCTACGGCGTAGGGCGCGAGCCGGCGCGGCGCCGGGTGTTCCTCGAACGTGATGTCGTCCCGCACCTCGGCGACCGCGTCGCGGCCAGCCTCGAACGCCGCTACCGCGGCGGAGAAAACGACCTCGCTGTCCGTCGCAGGCGCCTGCCCGTCCGCCGTCGCCGGCGCGGGTCCATCCGCCAACCTCATGGCCTGAGCGTACGTCGTTGCTGGCCCCGTCTGTAACGCGGCACGGACGGGCCGGTACTCGGCCGGGGCCTCGCCGGCGGCGGGGGTGCCCATGATGACCGCGGCGCCGCACCCGGTGCACATGAACTCGGGGCAGTCGCCGCCGCCCGCGTCCGGGCAGTCAGCGGGATGGATCTGCTCGAACGGCTCGTCGCCACCACATCCGGGACAGTTTCCAAGCGGCTGGCTCATCGCTGCGCCCCTTTCGCGTCGACGGGGATGGCGGGACTCGTCCCGATCTTGGCACGCACCACGGCGTTTCCGGGGGATATCGGGCGGCGTGTCGTCCGGCCGGCGGCCGGTAAAATCCCGGGGTGACCCAGACCCAGACGACCCCGCCCTTCATCCGCGCCTGCCGGGGGGAGCCGGTGCCCTACACCCCGGTCTGGTTCATGCGCCAGGCGGGCCGTTCGCTGCCCGAGTACCACAAGATCCGCGAGGGTGTCCCGATGCGGGAGGCGTGCACCCGTCCCGAGCTGATCACCGAGATCACCCTGCAGCCGCTGCGCAGGTACGACGTGGACGCGGCGATCCTGTTCAGCGACATCGTGGTCCCGCTGCGCGCGGTCGGCGTCGACGTGGACATCAAGCCGGGTGTCGGCCCGGTGGTGGGCGAGCCGATCCGCGAGCTAGCCGACGTGTCCCGGCTGCGCGCGCTCGAGCCCGCCGACGTGCCCTACATCACGGACGCGGTGCGGTCCCTGACCGCCGAGCTCGGACCGAAGCCGCTGATCGGCTTCGCCGGCGGCCCGTTCACGCTGGCCTCCTACCTGATCGAAGGCGGCCCGTCGAAGAACCATGACCGCACCAAGGCCCTGATGTACGGCGACCCCGAGATGTGGCACGCGCTGCTCGGGCGGCTCGCGGACATCGCGATCTCATTCCTCCAGGTGCAGGTCGCGGCCGGCGCGTCTGCCGTGCAGCTGTTCGACTCCTGGGCCGGCGTGGTCAGCCCGGCGGACTACCGGCAGGCGGTCCTGCCGCACACGTCGCGGATCTTCGCCGCGCTCGCGCCGGCGGGCGTGCCGCGCATCCACTTCGGCGTCGGCACCGGGGAACTGCTCGGCCTGCTCGGCGAGGCCGGCGCGGACGTGGTCGGCGTGGACTGGCGCGTCCCGCTCGACGAGGCGGCCCGCCGGGTGCGGCCGGGCACGGCGTTGCAGGGCAACCTCGACCCCGCCGTGCTGCTGGCGCCCTGGGACGTCGTGGCGGCGCGGGCCCGCGAGGTGCTGGCCGCGGGCCGGTCCGCCCACGGCCACGTGTTCAACCTGGGCCACGGCGTCCTCCCGGAAACCAACCCGGACACCCTGGCCCGCCTGACAGACCTCGTGCACGAATCCTCCACCCGCCCCCCCGCCTGACCCGCTACGCCACACCCGGTCCCGCCCTGCCCCCGCTCGACGGCACGCTCCACCCGGCTGACCCCGTACGCCACGCCCACGCCACCTTGCCCCGCTCCAGGGCCCCGCCCGCGCCTGGCTGCGGCCCGCCCTGATCCGCGGGCCGCCCCCGCTCCCGTACCGCCCCACCCTGCCCCCGCCGGCCCCCCGGCCCGTGGTCCACATCGTGAGGTGATCATGACTTAGGGACAGAGAGTTACGCTAAAACGCTGATAACAGCAAGAAATGCGTAACGTTCTGTCCCTAAGTCGCGGGGTGGCCTATCCAGGTACGACCGCGTCAGCGGCCGGGAGTCATCGGCTGGCGGGCGATGACTTCGCGCGCCCGCGGCTGGTCCTAACTAGCGAGAACCACACCGCGATCCGCTAGGAGCAGTCATGACGTACCCGCTGATGATGCAGGCCGTAGCCGACGCCAACCTCGCCGAGGCCCGGCGGCACGCCGACCGCGCACGGCGCGCCCGCCAGGCCAGGGCCACGGCCCGTCACGCGCCGCGGCGGCGGACCAGCCACACCGTGGCGGCGATAAGCAGGATGCTGACCCCGAGCAGCCACGCGCCCTCGGTCAGCTGAAATTGCCAGAACCGCGAGTCCGGCTGCACGGACTGCCACATCGTGTAGCCGTGCTGGGTCAGCCAGTTGGTGAACGCGTCAGGGCTGTTCGAGTTCTGCACGCTGGCGGGCACCTGATTGGTCAGGTTGTTGAGGGCGGACTGGCTCAGCACCGCCCCGTCCGGCGCCTTGACCCAGCTGCTGATGACCCAGCCCGCGCCGCCCGCGTTGTTCCAGCCCTGGACCGTCGCGGGCGTCGCGTAGTGCGGCCTGATGGCGATCGCCGTCTCCATCGCCAGCACGATGTAGACGACCAGCGTGACCGCCATCGCCGGGATCGTCCGGCGGAACAGGGCGCCGAGAAACGCCGCCACCGAATAGGCCAGCAGCGTCCAGGCCGCGAACGCGACCCCGAGCAGCGCGAACCCCAACGGGAGCATCACGCTGACCTGCTGGTCCTCGATGAACGGCCGGAAGTACCAGTAGAAGATCGCGGTGAACGCCCCGGCCGCCGCGGTCAGCAGCAGGGCGGGCACCACCAGCGTGCTGATCGTCCAGCGGGTCCGGCCCGCGCCCTGCGTCCACGCGAACCGGAAGGTGCCGTTCTCCAGCTCCCGCGCCAGGCTCGGCGCGCCGGCAAACGCGCCGAGTATTACCGGCACCGCGAACAGCAGGCTGGACACGGTCTGCGCGCCGCCGCTCTGCAGCACCGACCCGGCGCCGCCACCCCAGTAAGTCCTGTAGAACGAGTTCGCCAGCTGCTGGCACTTGGCCGCGCTGGCCGGATGGCAGGCCGCCACGGCGGCGTAGGCGTTGTTCTGGATGACCGCCATGATCACCAGGTAGACGGCGAACAGGCCGAGAAAGATCGACGTGCCGATGATCGCGCCGCGGCGCTGCCGCTGCGTCACCCAGGCGAGCTTCGGCCAGGGGACGGGGCGCCGCCTGACGGCCGGCCCCGGGTCCGCGGTAATGGTATGCGCCGTCATTGACCCGCCTCCGTTCTGGATGATGATGGGACGCCCGACCGGAGGTGACGGAGCGCTATTTCCTCGAGCCCCGCCCCGTGCGACGCGATCAGTTCCCGTACCGTCCCGGACACCCGCACCTGACCGCGGGCGAGCACGATCAGGTAGGTGGCGACCCGTTCGAGCTCGGCGAGCACGTGCGAGGACAGCACCACGGAGATGCCGTCGTCTTCGGCCGCCGCGACGACCGACGTGAGGAAGTCCTCCCTGGCCACCGGGTCGAGCGCGGCCAGCGGCTCGTCGAGCACCAGCAGCGCGGGACGGCGGGCCAGCGCGATCGTCAGCGCGAGCTGGGCCTTCTGGCCGCCGGACAGCTCGCCGACCTTCTGGCGGAGCGGGATCTCGAGCTGTGCCAAGCGGTCGGTGGCGCGCCGCTGGTCCCAGCGCCTGTTGAGGTTGCGCGCGACGCGCAGCATGGCGGCGACCGGCAGGCTCCGGTACAGCGGCGCGTCCTGGGCGACGAAGCCGATGTGGTCGAGCGCGCCGGGGGAGCCTGGCGGCTCGCCGCCGAGCACGGTGAGCGTGCCCGCCGTGGGCCTGGTCAGGCCGACGGCCATGGTGAGGAGGGTGGTTTTGCCGGCGCCGTTCGGGCCGACGAGGGCGACGATGTGGTTGCCGGGGATGGTCAGGGTGCAGTCGCGCAGTGCCCACTTCCGGCGATATCGCTTGCTCAGTCCGCTGGTTTCTATGACGTTCATGACTGGTTACCGTAGGAAGCGGGCCGGTTACGGCGACATACGGCTGGGCGGCGTCCCTGAGTGGACTTAGGTACACCCTGCGGTTCGGGGCCTGGCGTCACTGCGCCCGCGGCCGGCCGGGCGGCAGACTGGAGGAATGATGAATGGCGTGGCGGCCGGCGCCGCCGGCGACACGGGCGGGGCGCGGCTCCGGCCGGGGCTCCGCGGCGGGCTGCTCGCCCTGGGGCACGCCCTGGCGCTCTGCTGGCTCCTGCTGGCCGGGACGGTGCTGCTGCTGATGGTGCTCGCGCCGGTGGTGCTCTTTGCCCTCAGCCTGGGGCAGTTCCTCAAGTACCAGCTGAATCACGGGTTCACCTTCGACAGCCAGGACTCCCGCGACCTGCTCGGCCTGCTGCTCGGGCTGGCCTGCTGCCGGTTCGTGCTGCCCGTCGCGCTGCTGGCCACGCGGCAGCTGACGATGCTGACCAGGCGGCTGTCGGCCCAGTGGTGTGGCGTGCCTATCGCCGCGGCGTACGCGCCGAGGCCCGTTCCCGCCAGGGCGGGCAGCCGCCGTCTCGGCTACCAGCAGCGGATGAGCTGGCTGCTCAACGACGTGAGCACCTGGCGGGACCTGCTGTGGCTCGTGGTCAACGTCGTCGCCGGGTGGGCGCTGCTGGCGGCGCCGCTCACGATGGTGGGCGTCGGCGTCATCGCGTTCCTCGTCCCTGGCTCGGCCGCGCTGCCGGGGACGGCCGGGCTGAGCAGCCTGGCGGCGCCGCCGGCGTTCCCTGGCAACGCGCCGTCTGTTTTGCTGGCGATCGGCGTGACGCTGGTGGCGCTCGGCGTCGTGACCGGCCCGGTGGCGCTGCGCGGCTACGGCGGCCTCGCCCGGCTGGTGCTCTCCCCGTCGCGGGAGGCCGAGCTCGCGCAGCGGGTCGAGCAGCTGGCCCAGACGCGGCGCGAGACGCTGGACACCGGGGCGGCGGAGCTGCGCAGGATCGAGCGGGACCTGCACGACGGCGCGCAGGCGCGGCTGGTCGCGATGGGCCTGACCCTGGACGCCGCCGGGCGGCTGATCGACACCGACCCGGCCGCGGCGCGCGCCCTGCTGTACGAGGCGCGGGACGCCTCGGCGCGCGCGCTGGCGGAGCTGCGTGACCTGGTGCGCGGCATCCACCCGCCGGTGCTCGCCGACCGCGGGCTCGCCGACGCGGTCCGGGCGCTGGCCCTGGACAGCCCGCTGCGGGTACGGGTGACCGGGTCGCTCGACCGGCCGGACACGGCGGCGGGCTCACCGGGCTCACCGGGCTCTCCGGGCTCGCCTGGCCGTCCTGCCCGGTTGCCGGCGCCGGTGGAGTCGGCCGCGTACTTCGCGGTCAGCGAGCTGCTCGCCAACGTGGCGAAACACTCCAGCGCCGACGCCGCCGACGTCGACCTGCGGCACTCATCAGGCGCGCTGCGGATCACGGTGTCCGACGACGGGGCCGGCGGCGCGGACCCGTCGCGCGGCACCGGCCTGCGCGGCGTCGCCCGGCGGCTGGCCGCGTTCGACGGCGTGCTGGTCATGTCCAGCCCGGCGGGCGGCCCGACCGTGATCAACCTGGAAGTGCCGTGCGAGTTGTCATAGCGGAGGACCTGTTCCTGCTGCGCGACGGCCTGATCAGGCTGCTCGAGGCGTACGGCTTCGAGGTGGGCGCGGCGGTGGACAACGGCGATGACTTCCTCGCCGCGGTGCGAGCCCAGCGGCCGGACGTCGCCGTGGTCGACGTCCGGCTGCCGCCGTCGTTCACCGACGAGGGGCTGCGCGCGGCGCTGCGGGCCCGCGCGGAGCTGCCGGGCCTGCCGATCCTGGTGCTGTCCCAGTACGTGGAGCAGCTGTACGCCAGGGAGCTGCTCGCCGACGGCGGCGGCGCGGTCGGCTACCTGCTCAAGGACCGGGTCTTCGACGGCGACCAGTTCACCGACGCGGTCAAGCGGGTCGCCGACGGCGGCACCGCGATGGACCCGGAGGTCATCGCCAGGCTGCTGGCGCACAGCGCCACGGCGGAGGGACCGCTCGGCCGGCTCAGCCCGCGCGAGCGCGAGGTCCTGTCGCTGATGGCCGAGGGCCGCTCGAACGCCGCGATCGCGGCCCGGCTGGTCGTCACCGAACGCGCGGTCGCCAAGCACACCGCCGCCATCTTCACCAAGCTGGACCTGCAGCAGTCCGACGACGACAACCGCCGCGTCCTGGCCGTCCTGGCCTACCTGGGCCGCTAACGCCGCCGGCGGGTGTCCTCGCCCTGAGCGTGGCCCCCGCACATGGGCTCGGCCTCCCAGGGTGACGGACGTGCGCAAAGCCGGGCGGCCGCGAGCGGGCCGCGATGGAGACTGTTCACCCGGGATTCGCGAGTCCGCCCCGCGTGAATGGGACAATAGGGACATGACCTGGATCGATCTTGAAGGTGCCGTCAACGTCAGGGATCTTGGCGGCCTGCCCACGGTGGACGGCGGCAGCACCGTGCCCGGCAGGCTGCTGCGCTCGGAGAACCTGCAGGAACTGTCGCAGGCGGACGTCGACAGACTGGTCAAGGACATCGGCGTCACCATGGTCGTGGACCTGCGTACCACCGGCGAACTCGAGGTCGAGGGCCCGGCGCCGCTCGACGCGGTGCCCGGCGTGCGGCACGTGCACCACCCGGTCTTGCCCGAGCTGGGGTCCGCGACCCAGGCCGTCTCGGAAGCGCTCCTCGTCACGAAGATCGAAAACGACCGCGCCAGGTACCCGGACGACATCACGACCGGCCACTACCTCGGCTACCTGGAAGAACGTCCCGAAGAAGTGACCGGCGCGCTGCGCGACATCGCGACCGCGGAAGGCGCGGCGATCGTGCACTGCGCGGCAGGCAAGGACAGGACCGGGGTGATCGTCGCGATGGCGCTCACCGCCGCCGGGGTCGAACCGGACGCCATCGTGGCGGACTATGTAGCGAGCGCCGACAGGATCGAGGCGATCATCGAGCGGCTGAGCCGGTCAAAGACCTACGCCGACGACGTCACCAGCAGGCCGGTGAAAGCGCACTTGCCGCGCGCCGAGACGATGCGGGCGTTCCTCGAGCAACTGGACGTCCGGTACGGCGGCCTGCCCCGGTGGCTGGCCGCCAACGGCTTCGCCGACGACGAGTTCAGCATGCTTCGCGACAAGCTCAGGCAGCCCTGATCCGATGGCCAAAGCATGCCTTGTCGACGTCTACGACACGATCGTTAACTCGCGGTTCGAACCCCGCCTGCATGAGCTTGCGGCCTTCGCCGGAGTCGACCCTGACGTCTGGCTGCGAGAGTGGGTGACGACCCGGACCGAGCGTGACATCGGCACGCTGTCCGTCGCCGACTCGGTCGCGCAGACCTTGCTGGCCTGCGGAGTCGAGCCAGATCCCGAGCTGGTCGACGCCCTGCTCCGCAAAGAGACCGAGCTGCTGCGCCAGCAGGTCCGGCTCTTCGACGACGCGGTCCCGTTCCTCACCGGGCTGCGGGCGAACGGCACGGCGATCGCGCTGGTCAGCAACTGCGGGGACACCACCAGGGCGCTGCTGGAGTACCTGGGCGTCATCCCGCTCGCGGACGCGGTGGTCCTGTCCTGTGAGGTCGGCTCGATGAAGCCGTCGCCGGACATCTATCGCACCGCCCTCGAGGACCTGGGGGTCGCCGCCACGGACGCGGTCATGATCGACGACCAGCCCAGCTTCTGCGCGGGCGCCGAAGCCGTCGGGGTGCGGGCCATCCAGATCCTCCGCCCGGAACTGGACGGACAGGTCCCCCGTTCGGTCTTCCCGCTCGTCCGCTCGCTGCGGGAGGTGCCCGCGCTGCTATGACTGCGCGGCCCGCCGACGACGGCACCGTCCGGCTCTGGCGCTGACAACCCTGTGGCAGGCTTGACGCCATGACCGTCGCCGAAGCTCCGCACGTGGTCATCATCGGCGGCGGGATCGCCGGCCTCGCCGCGGCCTTCTTCCTCAAGGACGAGCCGGTGCGGGTCACCGTCCTGGAAGGCTCGCCGCGCCTGGGCGGGAAGCTGTCGGCCAGCGACGTCGCCGGGGTGCCGATGGACGAGGGCGCGGAGGCGCTGCTCGCCCGCCGCCCGGAGGGCATCGGCCTGATAGCGGCGGCTGGCCTGGACGGCGACCTCGTCCCCGCGGGCACCACGTCGAGCGCGATCTACACCCGCGGCGCGATGCGCCCGCTGCCGCGCCGCCAGTTCATGGGCGTCCCCGCCGACATGGACGAACTGGCCGCCACCGGCGTCGTGTCCGCCGACGGCGTGGCGCGCGCCCGCCGCGAGGTCCAGCTCACACCGGACGCGGCCGACACCTCGGTCACCAGGTACATTGGCGCCCGGCTGGGCGAGGAGATCGTCGACCGGCTCGTCGACCCGCTGCTCGGCGGCGTCTACGCCGGCCGCAGCGACGAACTCTCCTTCCAGGCGACGCTCGCACCGCTGGCGGCCGCGGCGAAAACCCGTCCGTCGCTCACCGAGGCGGTCACCGCGCTCATCCCGCCCGTCCCGGCCGCGTCCGCCGCGCCGCCCCCGGTGTTCGTCACGCTCACCACCGGCCTCGGCAGCCTGCCCGAGGCCGTCGCCAAGGCGTCGAGCGCCGACATCCGCACCAGCGCGATGATCCGCGACCTCGAGCGCACGAAGGAAGGCTGGCGGCTCACCGTCGGTTCCGCCGCCGACCCGGAGTACCTGCTGGCTGACGCGGTCATCGTCGCTGTCCCCGCGGCGCCCGCTGCCCGCCTGCTATCCAGAACGTCACCCACCGCCTCCACAGCGCTCACCCAGATCCCGTACGCGAGCATGG
>Ga0335075_10014417_pt1 | contig 11870 bp, 11 predicted proteins | sample Lox_Sample_24_FD_206723 | JGI IMG/M metagenome (GOLD analysis project Ga0335075, IMG submission 206723) | Soil microbial communities from Loxahatchee National Wildlife Refuge, Florida, United States - Lox_Sample_2.4 | ecosystem: Environmental > Terrestrial > Soil > Wetlands | place: USA... | reverse complement strand
ACGCTACCCGCCCGCCGCCACCGCCCACCCGGGCAAGATGCTCCCGGCGATCGCCGCCACCGCGATCACCCGCTACACCGTTCCCGGTGACCTGGTCGCCGACCCGATGTGCGGCATCGGCACCACCGTGATCGAGGCCATCCACCTCGGCCGGAACGCGATCGGCGTCGAGTACGAGCCCCGCTGGGCCGCGATCGCCGCCGATGGCATCACCCTGGCCCGCAGCCAGGGCGCCACCGGGCACGGCGAGATGATTAACGGTGACGCGCGGCAGCTACCCGGCCTGGCCCCAGAGTGGGCGCGGGGTGAGGTGGCGCTGGTGGTCACCTCCCCGCCGTACGGGCCGAGCGTGCACGGGCACGTGCGCGCGCTGCCCGGCCGTGTCGCCAAGTTCGACAACACTTACAGCTCGGACCTGGCCAACCTGGCCCGCCAGGACGTGAGCGGCCTGCTGGACGGGTTCACCCGCATCCTGGCCGGCTGCGCACGGCTGTTGCGCCCTGGCGGGATCGCGGTTGTCACGGCCCGGCCCTGGCGCCAGCACGGCGAGCTGGTCGACTTCCCCAGCGCCGTCGTCGAGGCCGGCCGCGCCGCAGGCCTGATTCCGGTGGAGCGGTGCGTCGCCCTGCTGGCTGGGGTCCGCGGCGGGCAGCTGATCGCCCGCCCGTCGTTCTTCCAGCTCGACGGCGTGCGCAAGGCCCGCGCCCGCGGCAGGCCCTGCCACCTGATTGTCCACGAGGACGTCTTGGTGTTCGCCTCGGCAGGGCCGCCCGCAGCGGCGACTGACCGGCCGGCGCTACGCGCCTTGCCCGGCGTTCCTACCCGCAGTGCTCCGGCCCCGGCGGGCAGGGCAGCGTGACCGGGTGCGGCCGGGATCGGCCGCAGAGGATGAGGAGCCTGTGCACCGGTTACGGGGGCCTAGACCTGGCGGTCATGGCAGTGCTCGGCGGCCAGCTGGCCTGGTGCGCCGACAACGACCGGCACGTCTGCGCCATCCTGGCTGCCCGGGTGGCCGTCCCCAACCGCGCCGACATCGCCTACACCGAGACGAGTGAAACCGTCGTGACGACCCCGACCACGGCGGGCGCCGCCTCGGCAGGCTTGACCGCCCGCGCCGAGACGGGCATGGATGGATGCCGCTGGTTCCGGGTGGCAGGCCAGTTGGGCCTGGGCGCAGCCTGCCCGGACGCCAAGGCGCGGCGGATCCGTGCCGCAGGTCACCGCCCGGAGCCAGCCGTCGTGCACGGGGTGCCGGGATGAACGGCCGCGCGCCGAGCCTGAGGGTCAGGGCCGAGTACGTCGTCATGGACGGTGCGGAGGGCGCGGCGCTGGAGGAACGGCAGCTCACGGTGATCAGGGAGGTGCTGGCATGGGTGCGCCGCCAGCAGGCCAGCGCTCAGGAACCGGGCACGCCGGCAGCAGAGCCGGAGTGCCGGCGAGCGGCATGACTCCCGAGCCAGCCTCAGGCCCGGCGGAGTACGAGCCCGCGGACGACGTGGCGGCGGTGCTTCCCTGGCGGCAGTCGCTGCTGCCGCCGCAGCCCGGCCCCGCCCGCGAGCCGACGGGGCCGGACATGGTTCCGGTCGCCTGGCTGGGGCGGACATCGACCGAGGACGCCCAGGACCCGACCATCTCCCTGCCCCGGCAGCTAGGCAACTCCCGGGACGCGCTGCCTGCCGGCTTCGTGATCGTCGCCCATTTCTACGACGTCGAGTCCGGGCGCAAGGATCTGGCCGAGCGGGGCCGCGGCCACGCCCACGAGCGGTTCGCCATCCCGGTACCACGCGACGGCGGCATCGCCGACCTGCTGGCGGAGGCTGCCCGGCCCGACCGCCGGTTCGTTGCCGTGGTGTGCGAGTCGATCGAGCGGGTCGCCCGCCGGCGGCTCAGCGGTCCGCGAGATCCTGCGCAACCCGAAGTACACCGGGTACATGGTGTGGAACCGGCGCGCCACCAAGAAGGGCGGCCGCTGCAACCCGCCGTCCGAATGGGTATGGTCACCAGCGCCCACCCACGAGCCTTTGACTACCAAGGCGCTGTTCGAGGCCGCCGCCGCCACCGCCCGGGTGCGCCAAGGATCGCGCACAGCTTCCGGCCCGAGCCGCCATCCGCAGGCGGCCCGGTCCTACCCGCTGCGCTCCTACGTCGTCTGCGACCTGTGCGGCCGGCGGATGTTCGGCAAGACCCCAAGACCGGCGAACTCGCCCAGCTCGCCGCGCACCAGGAGCAGCCTGGCCCGCCCGACCTCGGTCTGCTCGCAGCCCTGCCGCAGCTGCCACTCCGGCTAGCCGGGCTGCCCGAGCACCTCCAGCGGAGCCTGTACGACGCCTTCCAGCTCCAGGTCCGATATCACCGCCACCGGCACGAGGTAACAATCCGGGTCACCATCCGCGCCGACAGCCTGAACCACATCAACGGCACCGTGAACGCGATCAAGCCGCAGAGGGCGGCGGAGAAGAAGACCGAAACAGGTTCCCATGTTCTGAGCGCCCCCAGCAGGATTCGAACCTGCGCACCCGGCTCCGGAGGCCGGTGCTCTATCCCCTGAGCTATGGGGGCTTATCGCTGCCCACAGGGTATTGCCCGCGAGCCCGAGCCAGGGTACCAGTAACGTGGATCCGTGGACACGGGGCAGATCAGCACGCGTGAAAGCGTGAGAGACGATACCCTCGCCCGGGTGACGCAGGGACTGGGCCGGGTGCTGGTTGTCGATGACGACGAGGTCATCAGGCAGCTCATTGCCGTCAACCTCACGCTCGAGGGGTTCGAGGTGGTCACCGCCGTCGACGGCAGGGACTGCCTGGAGAAAGTGGTCGAGGCCGACCCTGACGTGATCACGCTGGACGTGATGATGCCGCGGCTGGACGGCTGGGTGACAGCGACGCAGCTGCGCAGGAACCCGCAGACCGCCGGCATCAAGGTCGTGCTGATCACGGCGCGGGCGCAGGAGGACGACCGGTCGCGGGGGCGCGAGATCGGGGTGGACGCCTACCTGACCAAGCCGTTCGACCCGGCCGAGATGATCCGCGTGGTGCGTGAGCTGGCCGGCGCGCCGACCAGCGTCTTCGACTGACGGCCGCGCCGTAGCCTGGGCGGGTGATCCCGGAGGACATCGGCCGGGCGCTCGGGCTGCGCGCCTCCGGCACCTGGCGGCCGGCGCCGCCCGAGGCCGGGGGAGGGCCGGGAGCCTACGCCACCTCGCTGCCGTTCCGGCTGGCCGAGGCGGCCGGCACGGAGCCGGCCACGGCCGCGGCCGGTCTCGCGGCAACGCTGCGCGCGGAGCCGTGGATCGCCGACGCGGCGGTTACCGGCGGCGGCTACCTGACCGTGACCGTGACCAGCCGCGCGCTCGCCTGCCTGGCCGTGCGCGTGCCAGCGGCCGGCCCGGGCTGCGTGGCCAGCGATGCCCTGGCCGGCACCGAGCTGACGGCGCCGGCCGCCGCCGGCCTGGCCTCGGCTGCGACCTGGGAGGAGGCCAGGAGGCTGGTGGCCGCCTGTGTCACCGGGCGGCTCGCCGGAATCTGCGGCGCCACGGTGCGCGCCGATATGCCTCCTGAACGCTTGATCGCCACCCGTCAGCCCGCGACCGCCGGTGCGGTCGCGTTCGCAGGCGCCGACGCGATCCGTTACGCGCTCGCCCGCCTGGCGCCCGGCAGGGCCGCGCGGGTCGACGAGCTGCGATGGGCTCCGAACACCTTGGCCAACCCGTTCTTCCTGGTCCGCTACGCCCACGCGCGAGCGGCGTCGGTCCTGCGGTGGGCCGCCGACCTGGGCGTCGACCGTGGCAGCGCCGGCGGGTTCCGGCCAGAACTGCTTTCGCACGCCGGCGAGCTCGGGCTGCTGGACGCGATCTCCTGGCTGCCGGAACGCGCGGCGGCGGCGGCCCGGCGGCGCCGGCCCGACGTGTTCGTGCGGCACCTGGAGGGCCTGGCCTCGCGGTGGCTGGGCTGTGCCGAGCACCATCCGGCGCTGCCGTTCGGCGGCGCGGCCGCGCCGCGGGACAGCGCCGCGGCGGCGGCCCGGCTGTGGCTCGCGGCTGCCGCGCAGACGGCCATCGGCGCCGGCCTGTGGCTGCTCGGCGTCGTCGCGCCGGAGCGGCTGTAGCAAGCTTGATGTGCTGGTACTTGTGAGAATCGCCTGGTTGAAGTAGGTTCCCGGCATCCGGATCGTGGCGTGCCGGGGGTGGGCAGTTGGCGACCGCGGGATTCAACTGGGATCGAAATGGGTATCGCATGCCACGTAAGCCCCCTGGATGCCGACAGTCCCAGCCTGGCTTTCCGTCCTGGTTGCCGAGCCTTAACCCCCGCGCGGCGGGCGGGAGCGTACGCGGAAGCCGGTCGGGCACGGGTTGCCGGCTTCTTGCGCAAATGAGTGACAGCTCCGAAGGAATGCCGTGGGCGTGCATGGTGTTAAGCTTGGTGCCGCACCAGATGCCCCACCATGGGGAAAGGTGCTCGCCTGTCTGCCACCAGTCCCGGTCCGCATCCAGCGGAGGGCTGTGGCTGCCAGAGACATCCACCCACCTCGCACCGCCACACCCGCCAGGCGCGGCCGGTGCACTGCGGATACGGGTGCACTATGTGGCGATCCTGCGCCACCGTCAGGATCTGCTCCCGCTATCCAGCGTCGATGCTGGGGCGAGCGCTAGGTCTGGCTGGCAATGGTGCAGGCACGGATTACTGGGCAGGAGGACCGGCTCCCCGGCCGGGGGCTAGCGCGGAGACAGCGGGACATAGCAGGACAAGCGTGCATAGTGAGCATAGCTGGATGGCGCGGTTTGGCGATTAGCACAACCTCAATAGGCCCGGCCATCGGCCGGAGCATGACAGCGGGTGGCAGTGACCGAATCTGCGGTTGGCACCCGCGCCCTGGGAAGGACCCCTCGTGAGTGACACCACCGATCTGATGGCCGGCTCCTCTGGTCTGCCGGAGGAATCCCCTGCCGCGTCCCCCTGGTCCGGTGCAACACCGGGCCCGGCGGCAGGTGCCGGGACTTCCCCCGAGCCACCGGGCACGGTACGCTCCTGGCCGGATGCGGATTCCCGTGCTGGTGAGGCACCAGGTTCTGGTGAGGCAGCCGATCCGGGAACAGCATCGCCCTCCGGCACCGCGAGGACGATGAGGTCTGGGGCCAGCCGCCGCGGCGGCACGGGGCTGTCCGCGATGCTCCTGCCGGAGCTGCAGCGGCTCGCGCAGTCGCTCGGCATCAACGGCACCGGCCGGATGCGCAAGAGTCAGATCATCGCCGCGATTGAGGAGCGGCAAGGCAGCGGGAGCACGCAGGGCGGCGCGGCGGCCGGCGGCCAGGCACCGGATCGCGCCGCTAACGGCAGCCAAGGCCAGGACAGGGGGAGCCAAGGCGCGCCGAACGACAACTCAGCCCAGCGGGGGGCGCCTGCGGGAGCCGGCGCGACCCGCCCCTTTGAGCAGGACACCATGGAATTTGAGACATCGACGCAGCCCGGTGTGGGCGGCGGTGCAAGCCCGGGCGGGATCGGCGACAGTTCGTATCAGGGCGGCGGGGGAGTCGCGGGCATCGGCAGCGGCGGTGCCGCCGCAGCCGCCGCGGCCGCTCCGGCTGCGCCGCCCGCCGGTGATGCTCCCAGCCGCGACGCATCCGGCCGTGACGGTGCCAGCCAGGGTGCCGCGCAGCGGGACGATGTCCAGCAGCCCGGGGACGGACAGCGGGACAGCCGCCGTCGCCGCAACGGCCGCCGCGATGACCAGGGCGGCAGGCGTGACGACCAGCAGCGCGCCGCCAGCGACGGCTCCGACCAGCACCGGGATTCGGGCCGGGATTCGGGCCGGGATTCGGGCGGCCAGCGCGACCAGCAGGGCGGCCGGGACGACGATCGCGACAACTCTGGCGGCAGGCGGAACCGGGACAGGTTCCGTAACCGGAACTCCGGGCGGGGACGCCGGGAGCGCGGCAGCGACGCCGAGCCGGTGATCACCGAGGACGACGTGCTGATCCCGATCGCGGGAATCCTCGACGTCCTCGACAACTACGGGTTCGTCCGCACCACCGGATACCTGCCGGGGCCCGACGACGTCTACGTCTCGCTGTCCCAGGTGCGCAGGCACGGCCTGCGCAAGGGCGACGTCATCGAGGGCGCGGTCAGGCAGCCGAGGGAAGGCGAGCGCAGGGAGAAGTTCAACGCGCTGGTCCGGCTCGACAAGGTCAACGGCCTGGACCCGGAGGCGGCGCGGGCGCGGCCCGAGTTCTCCAAGCTGGTCCCGCTGTACCCGCAGGAGCGGCTGCGGCTGGAGACCGACCCGGGCAACATGACCACGCGGATCATCGACCTGATCGCCCCGATCGGCAAGGGCCAGCGGGGGCTGATCGTGGCGCCGCCGAAGGCCGGCAAGACGATGATCATGCAGGCGATCGCCAACGCGATCACCAAGAACAACCCCGAGTGCCATCTGATGGTCGTGCTGGTGGACGAGCGGCCCGAGGAAGTCACCGACATGCAGCGGTCGGTCAAGGGCGAGGTCATCTACTCGACCTTCGACCGCCCGGCCGATGACCACACCACCGTCGCCGAGCTGGCGATCGAGCGGGCCAAGCGGCTTGCAGAGATGGGGCACGACGTCGTGGTGCTGCTGGACAACCTGACCAGGCTGGGCCGGGCCTACAACCTGGCCGCGCCGGCCAGCGGGCGGATCATGTCGGGCGGCGTGGACTCGACCGCGCTGTACCCGCCGAAGCGGTTCTTCGGTGCCGCGCGCAACATCGAGCACGGCGGCTCGATCACGATCCTGGCCACGGCCTTCATCGAGACCGGGTCGCGCGCCGACGAGGTGATCTTCGAGGAATTCAAGGGCACCGGCAACATGGAGCTGCGGCTGCGCCGCGAGCTCGCCGAGAAGCGGATCTTCCCGGCGGTCGATGTGGACGCATCGGGCACCCGCAAGGAAGACCTGCTGATGTCCCCGGAGGAGCTCAAGATCGTCTGGCAGCTGCGCCGGGTGCTGCACGCGCTGGACCCGCAGCAGGCGCTCGAGGTGCTGATGGAGCGGATGAAGGAGACCAAGAGCAACGCCGAGTTCCTGCTCCAGGTGCAGAAGACCACGATCGGCGCCTAGCGCCTCCCCGGGAGTCCCTGGCCGCCCTGGCCAGGGAATCTCCAGGCCGCTGCGCGCGTTGCAGTGGCTGGCACTGGACAAACCATGCATGCGGTACCGGTTCCCGCCCGCCGCCCCAGGCAGGCGGCGAGGCGACCCGGCGGCCGCCAAGAACCAGGAGTCACGACATGAAGCCTGATATTCACCCCCAGTACGTGGTGACCAAGGTCACCTGCACCTGCGGGAACACGTTCACGACGCGGAGCACCGCGAGCAGCGGCGAAATCCACGCCGACATCTGCTCCAACTGCCACCCGTTCTACACCGGCAAGCAGAAGATTCTTGACACCGGTGGCCGGGTCGCCAGGTTCGAGCGGCGTTTCGGCAAGAAGCAGACCAGCGGTAAGTAGAACCAGCAACCCGGTGGATGTACGTTCAGCCCGGCTCTAGATCGCCCGGGGGGTACATCCACCGGCTTCTGTATGCCCGCTGCATCCCTGGAGAAGGAGCTGGAAAACCGTGTTTGACCGGCTCGAGGAGCTGGCGCGCGAGTACGCCGCGCTCGAGCGAGATCTGGCCGACTCCGCGGTGCACGCCGACCCGGAGCGGGCGCGGCGGCTCGGCCGGCGCTACGGCGAGCTGGGCCCGATCGTGCACGCGTACCGCGAGTGGCAGCGGGTCAGCGCCGACGAGGCCGCCGCGCACGAGCTGGCGGGCGAGGACCCGTCATTCGCCCTAGAGGCCGAGCAGCTTGCCCACCAGCGGGCCGGGCTCGAGGAGCGCCTGCAGGAGCTGCTGGTGCCTGGCGACGCCAACGACGGCCGGGACGTGATCCTCGAGGTCAAGGCGGGCGAGGGCGGCGAGGAATCCGCGCTGTTCGCCGGGGATCTGCTGCGCATGTACCTGCGCTACGCCGAGCGGCATGGCCTGAAGACCGAGATCCTCGACTCCACCATGACCGGGCTTGGCGGCTACAAGGACGCCACGGTCGAGATCAAGTCGGGGCGGGGAGTGAAGGGGGAGGCGGCTGGGGCCTGGGCGCAGCTCAAGTACGAGGGCGGCGTGCACCGGGTGCAGCGCGTGCCGGTCACCGAGTCGCAGGGGCGCATCCACACGTCGGCGGCGGGCGTCCTGGTCATGCCGGAAGCCGACCCGGTCGAGGTCACGATCGACCCGTCGGACGTGCGGGTGGATGTCTTCCGTTCGTCGGGTCCGGGTGGCCAGAGTGTGAACACGACCGACTCGGCGGTGCGGATCACGCACCTGCCGACCGGCATCGTGGTGTCCTGCCAGAACGAGAAGAGCCAGCTGCAGAACAAGGAGCAGGCCATGCGCATCCTGCGCGCGCGCCTGCTGGCCCAGGCGCAGGAGCAGGCGGCCGCCGCGGCCGCCGCCGAGCGCCGCAGCCAGGTCGCTGCCGTGGACCGGTCGCAGCGGGTGCGCACGTACAACTTCCCGGAGAACCGGATCTCCGACCACCGGGTCGGCTACAAGGCCTACAACCTTGACCAGGTCCTCGACGGCGACCTGGATGCGGTCATCGAGGCCCTGGAGGTGGCGGACCGCGCCGGGAAGATCGCGGAATCTGCCGAGCGCGTCTGATGAACCTGCTGCTTGACGAGGTCGCCGTGGCCGCGTCCCGGCTGGCCGAGGCCGGGGTGGAGTCGCCCCGCACCGACGCCGAGCTGATCGCGGCGTACGTGCACGGCGTGGCCAGGGGCGCCCTGCACACCGTGCCCGACGCCGCGTTCGACCCGAGGTACTGGGACGACGTCGCCCGCCGGGCGTCCCGGGAGCCGCTGCAGCACATCACCGGGCGTGCCTACTTCCGCTATCTGGAGCTCGAGGTGGGCCCGGGGGTGTTCGTGCCCCGGCCGGAGACCGAGGTCATGACCGGGTGGGCGATCGACGCGCTCGCCCAGATGGACGTCGCCGCGCCGGTCGTCGCCGACCTGGGCACGGGCTCGGGGGCGATCGCCCTGGCCATCGCCCAGGAGGTGCCGCGAGCCCAGGTGCACGCGGTCGAGGCGGACCCCCTGGCCCGGCAGTGGGCCGAACGGAACGTCGCCCGGTGCGAGCAGGCCGCGCCGCACACGGCGGGCCGGGTGATCCTGCATGACGGCGACTTCGCCGCTGCCCTGCCCGGGCTCGGCGGCGCGGTGGACCTGGTGATCAGCAACCCCCCGTATATCCCGGTCGGCGCGTGGGTGCCGCCCGAGGTCGGCGAGTACGACCCGGCCACGGCGCTATGGGGTGGCGCGGACGGGCTCGACGCCGTCCGCGCGGTCGAGCGCACGGCCCGCCGGCTGCTTCGCGGCGGCGGGCTGGTGGCGGTGGAACACGGCGCGCAGCAGGGCCCCGCGGTGTACTGGGTGTTCGCGGAGGAGAGCGGCTGGCGCTTGACCCGCAATCACACCGACCTGGCAGGCCGTGACCGGTTTGTGAGCGCCGCGTGGAAAGATGAAAGACCGTGACTGGGGGACACCAGATGAGACACCCTCCGACCCCGACCGATCCGCCCGTAGCGCCGCAGCCGCCGGGCCGAGCGCCGCGTCAGCGGTGCCCCGGCGGCGAGGACCGCTCCCCGAAGCCAGCGAAGCGCCCGCGAGGGGGGCCATTGAAATGAGCGCCAGGTATGACTGTGCGGACCCGGCGGCCCGCGCCGAGGGAATCAAGGCAGCCGCGCTGGCGCTGCGGTCTGGTCAGCTGGTCGTGCTGCCGACCGACACCGTGTACGGGCTCGGCGCCGACGCCTTCTACCCCTCGGCGGTCAGCAGCCTGCTCGCCGCCAAGGGCCGGGGCAGGGACATGCCGCCGCCGGTGCTGGTGGGCACGCTGCGCGCGGCCACCGCGCTGATCGAGGATCTCGGGCCGTACGGCAAGGACCTCATCGATGAGTTCTGGCCCGGGGGCCTGACGATCGTGTGCCGGGCGAGCCGATCCCTCAACTGGGACCTCGGTGACACCCGGGGCACCGTCGCGGTCCGGATGCCGCTGCATCCCGTTGCCCTGGAACTGCTCAAGGAGACCGGGCCGCTGGCGGTCAGCAGCGCGAACCGCACCGGAATCCCGCCGGCCACCACCGTGGCCGACGCCGAGGAGCAGCTCGGCGACAGCGTCGCGGTCTACCTGGACGGCGGCCCGTGCACGGCCGATGTTCCCTCCACGATCGTGGACTTGACCGGGAGCGTGCCCAGGCTGCTGCGCGCCGGGGCCGTGTCGGTGGGCAAGCTCCGCGAGGTCGCGGCCCTCTCAACCGGAGGCGACCTCTAGCCAGAGGCGGGACATTCCGCCCGAGCCGGGGCGGAAATGTTCCCCGGCCGGACGAGCGGGTGATCACGCGAGCCGCCCTCGTGGTGCTCTAGAGTTGTCGTGATGCGTTACATCCGTCCGGGCCAGGCTGGCGACCGTGCCTGAGTACCTGCTGACCTTGCTGGTCACGGCGGCTGTCACCTACCTGCTGACGCCTCTGGTCCGGCGCGGCGCGATCGCCGGGCGGGCGATGCACGCCGCGCGCGACCGGGATGTCCACGTCGTCCCGATCCCGCTTCTCGGCGGCCTGGCCATGTACGGCGGTCTGGCCGCGGGCCTGTTCGTCGCCGACCAGCTGACCCCGCTGCGTTCCGTTCTGTCCGGCAACCGGATGGCTGTGGGGCTGCTGCTGGCCGGCGGCCTGATCGTGATCGTCGGCGTGGTCGACGACCGCTGGGGGCTGAGCCCGATCAGCAAGGCCGCCGGCCAGGCGGCCGCCGGCGGCATCCTCTGGTGGAGCGGGGCGCAGCTCAGCTGGCTGCCCGAGCCCGGCAGCAGCTTCCTGTTCCTCACCACGAACGAGTCGACGGTCCTGACGATCTTCCTCGTCGTGGCGACGATCAACGCGGTGAACTTCATCGACGGCCTCGACGGCCTGGCCGCCGGGATCGTCTGCATCGCGGCGGTCTCGTTTTTCGTCTATTACTACCGGCTTACCCAGGTCGTCCACCCGCACCTGTCGGAACAGGCGGGCCCTGCCCTCGCCTCCGCCCTGCTGATCGGGGCGTGCATCGGGTTCCTGCCGCACAACACGTACCCGGCCAAGATCTTCATGGGCGACACCGGCTCGATGCTGCTCGGGCTGCTGCTCGCCTACGTCCCGATCTCGAGCATCGCCTCCCTGGACCCGGCCAGCCTGCACTCGGCGGCCAACAGGTTCCCTGAGATCCTGCCGCTGCTGCTGCCGGTCACGATCCTGGTGATCCCCTATTCGGACCTGCTGCTGGCCGTGGTGCGCCGGACCAGGGCCGGCAAGTCGCCGCTGGCCCCTGACCGCAAGCACCTGCACCACCGCCTGCTCGACATCGGGCACTCGCACCGCTCCAGCGTGCTGATCATGTACCTGTGGGCCACGCTGTTCTCGGTGGCCGTCGTCTGGCTGTCGATCGCGAAGACTCAGCTGTTCGTGCTCGCCGTGATCACGGTGGTGGCCGCCGGCGCGCTGCTGCTGATGTCGATGCCCAGGCTGCGCTGGTGGGAACGGGGTCGCCGCCGCGTCCGGGCGGCGGTGGCCGCACCTGCTGCCGCGGCGGCCCGGCCGGGGGCGGTCATGTCGGCGCCCGTGGCCGAGCCCGCCGGGGAAGAGCAGGCCGCGCCCGCAGCGGCGGGGGGCCCGGCGCCCGCCGTGGTGGGCACGCACCGGAATGGCTATGCCAACGGCAGGCCGCGGCATGCGGCGAACGAGCAGGCGGGCGCGGCCCCGGGGATTCCCGCCCGCCCGCGCTGACCCCGCCCGCCCGCGCTGACCCCGCCCGCCCGCGCTGACGATA
>Ga0335075_10014415_pt1 | contig 11871 bp, 14 predicted proteins | sample Lox_Sample_24_FD_206723 | JGI IMG/M metagenome (GOLD analysis project Ga0335075, IMG submission 206723) | Soil microbial communities from Loxahatchee National Wildlife Refuge, Florida, United States - Lox_Sample_2.4 | ecosystem: Environmental > Terrestrial > Soil > Wetlands | place: USA... | reverse complement strand
TCGGGGCTGGTCGGGCTTAAGGACCGGGCCGAGGCGCTCGGCGGCCACCTGCGGCTGCACAGCCCGCCCGGCGCCGGCACGGTCCTGGAGATCGACCTGCCCCTCAACGACACCGGCGGGGACGCCTTACCAGCGCCCGTGATGCACGACCTCATCGAGCGGGCGGCGGTCGGGATGGATGATCGGGCGCAGCGGACGATCGGCCGGGTAGCCAATTCCTATCAGGTAGGACACCAGATGGTCGTCGGGCACGCCCAGGATCGCGCGGGCCTTGTCTTGGTCTCCTACCGAGGAATGGCCAGTGCCGATGCCCAGGTCGGCGGCAGCGAGCAGCATCGCGTAGGTCGCCTGGCCGAGATCGTACTGATCGATGAGCCGCGTACGCTCGTCGGCCGGCGCGGGAGCAACCAGCGCGATGGCGGCCGCGGCGTCGGCTATGTGGCGTGCTCCCTGCCAGACGCCAGCCAGCTCAGTGAGCTGCTCCCGGTCGGTTACGACGACGAAGTCCCGGTGCTGCCGGTTGGATGCGGACGGAGCACGCCACCCGGCCTCGGCGATCCGCGCAAGATGCTCCTTGGGCACTGGCTCGGATGTGTAACTGCGGACATTGCGACGGACGCGGATCGCATCCCAGGTCTCCATCTCGCATTCTCCTGCCGGTAGCCGCACGTGAATCCACTAACAGTATGGAGTCGCACAGCGAAGCCCGCTGATCCTGGCCCTAACCATGATCAGCGGGCTTCTCGAAGTCCCGTCAGGATGGGCTATGACCAGGTCCGCCCGCTGTCGGTGGTGTCCATCTCGATGACCGCACCCGACTCGTCAACGTAAAAGAGCCGGCCCTGGCCGCTGGGCCAGGCGAGCAGGCCGGGCGCAGCGGTCGCCCGACTGGGGCTGACGGCCTTCCATCCGCTCCACGAAGTGTTGTCCCACCGGGTTACCTGGACGTACCCGTCCTTGCCGAGACCGGCCACGACAGTCTGCCCGTCGGGCCACCTCGCGGATGCGACAGCGGAAACCACGTCGCCGCCGAGGCTCTTGGGTGGCGACGCGCTCTGCTTGCCAAGCGCGCTGACCATCGCGCCCTTGCTCGAGTAGTCCGCGACGTCCCTGTCCAGGTTGTCGACGGTGGCGTACTGGTGGATGGCCCATGTCCGCCACGGCAGCGGAACCTGCGGGCTGCCGGCCGGGTGCGATGGATCGGCGATCCATAGCGGGTAGTCACCGAGGCCCGCGCAATTCCCGGCGACCGCGAAGTCGATGTAGGTGTATACCAGCGGCCGGCGGTGCAGGCTGCTTTCCAGCTGAGTCAGCACCGCGCGGGCCCAGGATGCGACATCGGCGGCCGCGAGACCATCGTTGGTCTCCAGGTCAAGCGCGATGAGGTAGGCGATCCTGCCCTTGGCCTGCTGGGCGAGCCAGTTCCAGTCGGCCGCAGCGTCTGGGTTAACGTAGCGCACGTTCTTTGGCTCTAGCTCGGTTAACTTGACGGCTCCCCAGTCGATGTCGCCTGCGTCCGGTGCCCAGCTGGACGGATCGCCCTGAAACACCGCGACATCGACGCCGCGCAGTAACTTAGCTGCCGCGCTCGCGGCGGCCCCCGCACCGGCCGCGGTTTCGCGGTTGGGATTGTCATCGTTTAGCTCCTATCCCCGTGATGTGGCTTGCACCGCTTAGACGATGGCTTGCTCGTGTTTGGTTGCATTGTCCGGCACTACCTCGGAGCCACCAAGGTGGCAGCGGATACCGGAATTGCAGACCAGAATGATTCGGCATTGGCCGAATTGTGCCGACGATACGATGCGGTGATGGGTCCAGACTTCTCGGTGATCGGCCGGGCGCTTGCAGCCCCGGCCCGATCAACGTTCGTGGACGTGCTGATGGACGGATCGAGCCGGCCGGCCAGCGAACTGGCGGCTTGGGCCCGGGTGAACGCATCGACCGCGAGCGAGCACCTGTCGGTGTTGATGGACGCGGGCCTGGTCACCTGCAGGGTGAGCGGGCGACAGCGCTTCTACCAGCTTGCCAACGCATCGGTGGCAACCGCGCTCGAGCAGCTCGGTCACCTGTGCCCTCCGAAACCGACGGTCAGCTTGAGGCAGTCCACGCAAGCGCGTTCCCTCATGGCTGCCCGGCTCTGTTACGACCACCTGGCCGGCCGGCTCGGTGTCGCGGTTACCGACAGCATGCTGGCGGACGGCTGGCTCGACCAGGCGTCCTTCGCGCCGACCACCCGGGGTGCCGGCCGGTTTTCGGCGATTGGGATCGACCTCGACCAGCTTCGGGCGGGACGGCGTTCCCTCGCGCGCGGTTGCCCGGACTGGACCGAGCGCAAACCCCACCTGGCTGGAGCGCTCGGCGCTAGCCTGGCTGGTCTGTTCCTCGGACGCGGCTGGGTCACACGCAAAGCATCGTCGCGTGGCCTCACCGTCACTGCCGATGGCTGCCGAGCCCTGGCGGACATCTGGAGCATCAACACCGAGGAGCTCGCTGCCTGACCCAGATCGCACAGCGGCTACCCGTCAGCCCGGCGGTACATCAGCTCGCCGTCGACGATGGTGGCTGCGGGGGACAGCTCAAGGAGCTGCTCGGCTGGGCAGGTGAACGGGTCCGCAGGGTAGGCGACAAGGTCAGCGGGCGCGCCGGGAACCAGCGCCGCGCCGTCGGGGTTGCCGAGGAAGCGCGCGCCAGCGACAGTGTAGAGCCGGATCGCGTCGGCGCGGTCGATCGCGTGTTCGGGCCCAAGCACTCCGGCCGGCGTACTGCGGGTGGTCATGCCGTGGATGGCCGGTAGCGGATCCACCGGGCCGATGGGGTGGTCGGTGCCCGCGCTGATCCAGGCACCCGCGTCGACGAGCTCGCGCCAGGGGAACAGGGCTGCTGTGCGTTCGGCACCCCACGCGGCCAGCAGCGCCGCGCCGAGCCCTGCCAGCAAGCCCTGCTGGACCGTAATGTGCACGCCGAGGTCGACCGCGTCGGCGATATGGTCACCGATCAGCCCGCCGTGCTCGACCACGAGCGTCCCGGCCGGGACCGGGCCGGACCGCCCGTACGCCTCGCGGATTGCGCCGAGCACGAGCGCGACAGCGCGGTCGCCGAAGGCGTGGGTGCCAGCGGGCCAGCCGCGTCGCAGGCAAGCGGCGAACGCGTGAGCCAGGTCCTCGCGATCCCATAGCAGCTCACCACGGTAGCCAGGCCGGTCGTTGTAGGGCTGACTCAGTGCCGCCGCCTCCACCCCACCATCGAGCAGGAACTTCAGTCCCCACAAGCGCAGGCGCTTTTCCCCGGCACCCGGCCTGATGTCCTGTGCCTCGAGGGAATCGAGATAAGCATCCACCGACCCGGCTGCCCGGATCGCCGCCCCCGAAGAGCCAATCATGACGTTGCTGCGCACGGACAGCAGTCCCTCGGCCTGCGCGCGCACGTAGGCCTGCCACTCCTTCGGTGTGACCATCGGGTCGCGGACCGTGCCGAGACCGTGGGAGGCGTATCGCCTGGAGGCCGCGTCAAGGCCCGTGACCAGATCATCCTCGGACATCGACGGCACGACAGCGAGGACAAGGTCGAGCGCCGCGTCCTGCACCCAGCCGGACGGATGCCCGGCAGGATCGCGTGCGACGAAGCCGCCCGCGACGTCAGCGAAGTCGGGGCCGATCCCAGCCGCCCGCAATCCGGCAGTGTTGAGCACTGCGTTGTGACCGCCGCGCGGCAGAAGCACCGGGTGATCACTCGTCGCCTGGTCCAGCTCCGCAGCCGTGGGCAGGCGGCGTTCGGTCAGCTGCATTTCATGCCAGCCCGCTGCGGCTACGATCCACTGGCCAGCCGGGGTTCGCTGTGCGCGCTCCCGGATCAGCTCGACGATCTGAGCTATGTCGCGGGCCTGCGGCACCGGTACCCCGACGGCGTCGCGCGCCGCGAGCATCAGATGGTTGTGCGTGTCAACGAATGCTGGCATCACCACGAGGCCAGGGTCATCGAGCACGACAGTATCCGGGCCGCGCCATGCCTCCAGGAGCTCGTGCTCACTGTCCGGCCCGGCAGTTGCCGCGATCGTGCCGTCGCGGATCGCGAGCGCCGTCGTGGGTCCAGCGTCCGGACCCATGGTTCGCACGGTGCCCGCCCGCACGAGCAGTTCAGCGGCATCGTTTGCGCTCATCCCCGGCTCCTTTCGTGCATGAGTACCCGGCGACAGGCTGCTGGCTCGCGATCAGATCAGGATTCGAGAAGCAGCAAGGGAGGATGTCTGGCCTAGCTTTCCTTCAGATGGCCGGTATCTCGCCGAGCCCGACGTCGAAAGGCAGTTCAACAAATGCCCGCGAAGAGTTTCAAGACCGCGTCCGACGGCTTCAGCGCCGAGGAACGTGCCGCGATGAAGAAGCGCGCTGAAGAGCTGCGCGCGGAGGGCAAGAAAGGCGCCAAGTAGGCTGACGGTCTGCAGCAGCTGCTCGACAGCATCGCGCAGATGGCACCCGAGGATCGCGCGCTCGCTGAGCGCGTGCACATCACGATGACCGCCACCGCCCCGGATCTGTGCCCAAAGACCTGGTACGGGATGTCCGCCGACGACGGAGACCTGCGGCCGGTGTCGTTCGCCCTACTCGAGTGGACCACAGCGGTCGAGGTGACGATGACGGCTATCGAGACAACCTCCTCACGTTATCGGGACCGATCCGGCAGTGACCAAAGCGGCGAGCGCCGCTACTGGAGGGGCTCGACCGTGAAACCCAGCTTCCCGAGTACTCGGACAGCGCCCGCTTTGCCGCCTTCGAAGTCCCCGGGGGCCAGGCGATTCCCGGTAGCGAGTTCGTAAGCGGTGCCCAGGATTGCCTTGTGCGGGTAATGGCGCTTGTTCCAGATCAGCTCATAGCTGCGGCTCGGGCCGTAACCATGCTGGGAGAAGAACTGCTCGGGGCCGAGCCGGTCGTAGTCCCGCAGCGCGGCCACCACGTCGTCGCGGCTTACGCGATCCCAGGCCACCATGTCTGCACCTGCCTTCCTTTCGCTGTCAGGCCATCGGTGAACGGCCGGGCGGTTACTGCCTGGCCGCAGGGCCGTACTTGTCGATCAGCTGGTCGGCGATCGCGTCCAGGTCGTTCCCGATGTAGTCCGGCTGCGGGCCGACACCGAGCGGAGCGTTGCCCTGGCGCAGGATCAAGCCAGCCTGCCACCCGGCTGACTGGGCGCCGATGGTGTCCCAGACGTGGCAGGCGATCAGGGCGATGTCGCCAGGGTCGACCTCGAGCGCGCTCGCCACTGAGTGGTAGGCCTCAGGCGCGGGCTTGTGCCGTCGCACGGTCTCATCGACGCTGAACCGGCGCTCGAATAGATCTATCACGCCCGCATGCTCCAGCTGCCGTCCCGAGATCGCCAGCGTGTTGTCGGTCAGGCTGAACAGCCGGAACCCGTGATCGCGCAGGCGCCGCAGCGCCGCGGGGACCTCTGGATGCGCCGGCATGGTGGCGAACCGGTCAGTCAGCTCGGCGGCGTCAGCGTCACTGACGGTGAGATCGCGCGTGGCCGCGAGCATCTGCAGCACCGCGGCGCCGATGTCAGTGAACGGAACGTACACCCCGGCGAGCGTGAGCGCCTCGGAGTAGGTGATCAGGTGCGCGAACCACAGTCGCAAGGCGGCCGGGTCACCGAAAATCCGGTCAAACGTGGGATGGAGCGTGTCCAGATCGAGCAGGGTCTCATTCACGTCGAAGACGATGATCGGCTGCTTGGACATATCCGACCTTTCGTAAGTTGCGGCGTGGCCGTTGAAGTTCCCCGGCATAGCGGCAGCATCATCAGGCCCGCCGCCGATTCAGTCGAGCATGCGGCCTGTCGCGTTCTGTTCGCATCCCCCAGCGGCTAGCCGGTTACGACTGGGCAGCCTCCCGTCCGTGCGCGCTGAGCCAGGTCGCGGCCCGCCTGGCCGATGCGCGGCTCAGCCAGGCGTCCTGGACGACCTCGGCTAGCTCCTGAAGGCTCAGCTCGCTGATCCGGCTGCCGCGGATCAGCACCGATAGGTGGCCGTCGAAATGAGATGTGGTGAAGAACGGCGAGCCCTCGTCCTGGATCATCGCCAGCTTGTCGGCTTCCGATTCGACCCAGAACACGATCACGTCCGGGTAGCGCTCGCCGTTATCGGGGTCGGTGGCGTCCGGGCGCGGGTTGCGAAAGAAGATGAACGACTTGCCGCCGACCTGGTACACCGGGTTGCCCTGGCCGCCGTAAATGACGCTGACGTGTGGCATGCTCATGGCAAGCTGATGTACGTCGTCGATCCGCGCGGGACGCGCCTGTTCGGCCATGTCCGTCAGCGTAAGACAGCCTCAGCCCAGGTCGAGCAGCTGCTCGTAGAAACCGCCGAATCCGCGCGCCGGGTCGGTCAGATGGACCTCGAGGATCCAGTGACACTGCTGCCCGGACTTGTCGCGCCCACACATCGGCCTGAGATTGCCCGGAGCGATATAGGACACGATGTCCTCCCCGTCGATTTTCTCGTGCGGGAACTCGCCGACCAGGTGCCCGGCGTGCACACCGCCGAGGCTCCACCCGGCCTCGGCCGCGAGCTGCGCGATCCTGGCATACAGCTGCGATCCCGTGATGTCAGGATGGCCGGCAAGCCACTGTCGGCCTGCGGCAAAGATGTCCGGCAGATCAGCGGTCAGCCGGTGCTTGAGCGGGTCGGTGCCCAGCACGTACGTGCGGCCAAGATCGGCCTCGAAGTCCGCGAAGATAGGCCCGAAGTCCGCGAACGCGATGTCATCCGGCTGGATGACCCGGTCGGGCGGGTTCTCCCGGTAGGGAAACAGGGTGTGCGGGCCAGAACGCACGATGCGCTTATGCCAGTGCCGCGTCGTCCCGAACATCTCGTTAGCCAGATCGCGAATCCGGTCACTGACCGTCTGCTCGCTCACGCCGGCCGCGACGAGACCGCGGGCGCCGACCTCCTCGAACAGCGCCACCGCGCGCGCCTGCGCGTCGAGCAGTCGCCCGGCTCGCTCCTGCTCAATTCGCATGCACCCCTCGCGGCCATGTCCACGGGCTGGATCGGGACATGCCGCGCTCAACGGGGGGCGGCCGTGTCGCCGTACAGGGGCGAGGACTGCTTCATCTGCCGCACCATCATCCGCATCTGCGCGACAACGTTGTCGTTGCTATCAACCGCGCGGCTGTCGAACCACAAGACCTCGGTCTTCGGCGTCTGGCTGAGCGCTGCTACCTCGCCGGTGACTCGGTAGCTGCGGTCGAGGAACACCGGGCCGTGCCTGAAGCGCACCTCGATCGCGCCGAACAGGCCGACGTGCGCGCCCATGCTGTCCTTCGCCTCTGCCAGCAGGCGTGTGTACAGCAACCCCACGACGGCTGAGGGCGAGGCGATTGGCCCGCCCCACGGCGAGACCGAGGTGTACCAGTCCAGCGGCTCGGTCATTGCGCCCTGGCGGATTGCTGAATACTGGCGCTCGGTGTCGACGGTGAGGCGGTAATCGCCGAGCCCAAGGCCCGGCTTCATCGCACTCAGGATGCGCAACTCGCCAGGTTCTACGGGCCTTAGATCCCGGCTATGCAGCGCAGATGCAACGGCTGGCTTCCCGACGCTGGCCGTTCCCTCGGTGACCAGGATGTCGTCGCCAGTTGTCGCCCAGGCGCGGACCTGCGCGTCCGGCTCGCCGCGGTTCGGCCGCTCCAGGAACGCCTGCACGGGTTCGCCGTCAGTCGTGGCGTGCCGGAAGTACAGTGACAGGCTGCCGGTCTCGAACCAGCCTTCGCCGAATGCCTCGAGCAGAAGCGGCGGAAACTGATCCATGTGGATACTGCCCGCCACCGTTCCGCCGCGAAACCCTAGAGATGTGGCAGTCGTGTCGTCGTGAATGCTGCCCGCGACGTTGGCAGCCAGATTGCGCGGGCTGCGGAGCGGGCCGGTGATCGTGTCGTTGGCCGTCATCGCTGGTGCTCCTTGTACTCGCGGTTTGCTGATGTCAGCGGTAGGGCGTCACGGCGGTAATGACCATGGTCAGCCGGTCCAGACGACGGGGAACAACGGGTGATCCATCTCGGCGCCTTCGGGCAGCTCGCGGTCGAGTCCCTCGAACAGCGGTGAGGTTGGCCAGCGGCGCGGCGCGTGCCGAGCGTCCGCCGCCAGATACCGCAGTGAGAGCACCCGACGCCGCGAGTCGAACGGGAATCCCGGCGCGCCGTGCACGGTGAGGAAGTCGAAGAAGATGGCGTCGCCTGGCTCGAGCTCGAACCGGCGGATGTCGTAGGACTGCCGATCCGCCTCAATGTCAGGCAGCTCCGCCAGGCTGCCCTCAGGGAACCAGCGAGCCTGACTAGTGAGGAAGGTACGCGGCAGCAGCCACGGGCCACGGTGCGTGCCGGCGGCCAGCTCAAGGCAGCCGGCATCGGGCACCGGGTCCACCGGGATCCAGGCGCTCACGCCGCGGCCGTCTACGTTGTAGTAGGGCTGGTCCTGATGCCAGGGCGTGCGCTGGCGAGTGCGGCCCTCCTTGACCAGGACGTGATCGTGGTAAAAGCGGACCCGCGTGGTCGCCATAAGTGCGGCCGCGATCGCGGGAAGCCGGGAGTGCCGAGCCAGCCTCTCGATCTGATGAATTTGCTGCCAGCGGCAGAAATCCTCAGTGAACAAGCCAGGGTCGTCGGTGCCGCTTGCGACCTGCGCCAGCGGGCTGGGATCCGCCAGCACCTCCTCGATGGCGCTTGCTGCCGCGGCGATCTCGTCGGCGTCCAGCGCGGCCCGGACGCAGACAACACCGTCACGGCTATACGCGGCCGCGAGCTCCCCGGTATCGAAGTAGCCGGTCATGCCCGGAATACTAACCGTGCACGGCGTCCGCCGGGATAGTGGCGAGCAGGGCACGGGTCTCGGCGACCACCCGGCCGGCGAAGGCAGGATCGCGGACTTGAGCGGAACCTGCCATCGGCTTGCCGTTCTCGTCGTAGTAAACCCCTGTCTGACTCGACTCGCTGGTCAGGACGGCGGTGACCACGCGAGCGGCGCGCTTGGGGGTGCTCCAGTACTTAACGAAGGGCGCTATCGGTGCGAGCACGAACTTCGCCAGGAACCGAAGGGCGGCGTTCGCGTCCCGGGCAAGGCCGGTGCTGGGATTGAATCCGGGTTCGACCGCGTTGAAGCGCAGTCTCGGGATCTGCCGCGCGAGCGTGAGGACTGTGGCGAGGTTGCACTGCTTCGAGGTGGCGTAGGCGTCCAGGCCGGGGTGGGACGAGCCGCCGGGCTGCCATTCGCCGCGGGCGCTGGCCTCGGCGGAGATGTAGCGCCCACCGCGGAAGCCAGCGACAACCGCGGGCTTTCGCCTGGGGTCCTCGACGCCCGAGCAGATGAACACGACGTTCGCGCCGTCGGGCAGGTGCGGCATGAGCGCCTCGGTGAATGCGAAGGGGCCGAGGTGGTTGGTCGCGAATGCGAGGTCCCACCCCTGCGCGCTCCGGCCGGCCCTGGTCAGCATGATGCCCGCGTTGTTGAGCAGCCCGGCCACCGGAAGGTCGAGCGCGACGATCTGTGCGGCCGCGTGCCGTACGCTGCGGATGTCGGAGCAGTCGCAGACGATCGATAGCGCGCGTCCGGCGTGCTGCGCCCGGATCTCGGCTTCTACCTCGCAGAGCTTGTTCTGGTCGCGGCCGACCAGCACGACGGTGCCGTGCCTGGCGAGTTCGAGCGCGGTCCGGCGGCCGATTCCGGACGTCGGCCCGGTGATGATCCACGCCTTGGGAGATGACGGGCTCTCGCCGCTCTTCAGCATGTCGGATCCTTTGCTGTGCTTGTTGAGATCAGGCCGTGACCGGGACGGACGACCCGGCAAGGACCCTCCACATGGCGTCGAACGCGACGCGGCTGCGGGCCTCTGCCTCCGCGGGTTCGCGGATCATCGCGTCGATCGTCGCGTCGGCGATCGCGCTCGTGAGGGACAGGGCGAAGCCGAGCGGTGCGTCCCGCATCGGTCCGTCGGCCAGGCTTCGTTCCAGCAGTTCCGCAATGCCGCGGAAGGCAGATCTCACCGTCTCGTGGGTGTCGGCGGTGATCTCATCCGCCACGTCGAGCTGCGCGAGCGCCCGGCGCTTCTCCGGGTTTGCGGTGGCCCAGCCGAGCCACTGCGTCCACATATGGAAGACCTGCTCGCGGGGCTCGCGCTCAGCAGGAAGCCCGGCGAGCGCTGCAGCGGTCATCTCGGTCTTCAGGGCGACATAGAGCTCGTTCAGGAGCGCCGCTTTCGTATCGAAGTAGACGAACAGCGAACCGTTGGAGACGCCCGCCTCCTTAGCGATCGCCGCTGTCGCCGCCGCGAGCCCCTCAGACGCGATGATGCGAGTCGCCGCAGCCAAGATCGCGTTACGCCGGTCCTCACTCCGAAGTCGAGGCATGACCCGATCATATAAGAGAGTGACTAGTCAGTCAAAAATGAGATGTGCCGTCGGTGATCATGGCGCGCGCGTGCGTGATGAACGCTCGTGCGGCAGGGCTGACAGGACCTTCGGCCCGCCAGGCAAGTGCCTGGTGGCCGAGCAGCGAGGGCTCGGTGATCGCAAGGGCAGGCAACTGACCGTGGAAGGCGCGGGCGACCGGTTCGGTCACGATGGCCACACCTAGGCCCTGCCCGGCTAGCTGGGCCAGGACATAGGGATCGCTGGCCTCGAACGCGACGTCCGGCTGATGGCCGGCCTGGGCGAACGCCTGGTCTATGACCGCGCGCAGGCCAGTGCCTTTGGGCAGAGTGATGAGCGGTCGGCCGACCAGCGCTTCGAGCTTGATGGTCTTGCTGGCGCTGAGCGAGTCTGCAGGTGCAACGATGGCGACAAGGGGCACTTCGCCAGCGACCTCGGCCTCGATCCCGGCAGGCAGCGGACCGGACAAGCCGATGAGGGCGGCGTCCAGGAGTCGGGTGGTGAGGGCGTCCAGAAGCTGGGCCGAGTTGGCCTCCCTGAGAGTGATCTTTACGCCTGGATGGCGGTGCGCGAACTGGGCAAGCACGGCAGGCAGGTCAATGGAACTGACGGAGGAGACCATGCCTACGCTGAGGTGACCGCGGACGAGCCCGGACAGCTCCTCGATCGCGAGGCGTATTCCGTCGACCGCGTTGAGCGCGGCCCTGGCGTACGGCAGGACGGCAGCGCCGACCTCGGTCGGCCGGACGATGCGGCCCGAACGGTCGAGCAGGGCCTGTCCAAGCTCTCGCTCAAGCAGCCGAATCTGAGCGCTCACTCCTGGCTGGGCCACGTGGCAGCGCTGTGCTGCGCGGGTGAAACTGGCTTCCTCGACTACGGTCACCAGGTACTCCAGCTGCCTCAGTTCCATAACTGCTGATTATAGCTACTAGCAGTAACAGATCTTGGACTTATCATTGATGGTGCAGCAGTCTGGAGTCATGACGACGTCGACTCCGGCTCGCACCGTCAATCCGCGCCGGCCGCATCCGGCTCACTCGCGGCGATCACATCGGGCGGACTCCCCGCTACGGCCGTGGACGACGCTGGTGGTAGTAGCCGGCGGACTGTTCCTGGCGGTCATGTCCACCACTGTGGTGAGCGTCGCGCTGCCAGCGATCGGCACCTCCATGCGGGTGGGGTCCTCCGGCCTGGAGTGGATCGTCGACGCATACGTGATCGTCTATTCCTCCCTGCTCGTGGCTTGCGGGACGGCCGGTGACCGCGGGGGCCGCAAGGGGCTGTTCCTTGCTGGCGTAGCCGCCTTCGGTGCCGGATCGTTGATAGCCGGCCTGGCCCCGTCGGTCGGCGTCCTGTTGGCGGGGCGAGCCCTGCAGGGCATCGGGCCTGCGCTGGTAATGCCCGGCAGCCTGACCATCATCCGTGCCTTGTTCGAGGACGAGCGCCAGCGTGCGTTGGCCATCG
>Ga0335075_10014414_pt1 | contig 11871 bp, 10 predicted proteins | sample Lox_Sample_24_FD_206723 | JGI IMG/M metagenome (GOLD analysis project Ga0335075, IMG submission 206723) | Soil microbial communities from Loxahatchee National Wildlife Refuge, Florida, United States - Lox_Sample_2.4 | ecosystem: Environmental > Terrestrial > Soil > Wetlands | place: USA... | reverse complement strand
TTTCGGCGTACAGGCCGAGCAGGCCGCTCGTGAACGGAACCAGTGTGATGGCGAGCAGGAACGCGAAGTTCCACCAGGCCAGTCCCTCACTGTGCCCGGTGACCACCCGGAACACCCGGTGGTGCGTGAGCCAGAACTGGGCGATGACGTAGAACGACACCACGTAACTGATCAGCTGGTCGGTGTCGCGCCCTAGCTGCCCGGCCAGGGCTGAGGCTGAGTCGGGCTGCCGGAGCAGGCCGATAGCCGGCACCCTCAGGTCCAAGACCAGCAGGGTCAGCGCAATAGCGACTACCCCATCGGACAGCGCGAGCAGCCGCCCGGGACCGGGCGGGCTGTTCTCCGGCAGTGCCCTGGCCGGGTCCGGCGCCTCTTGGCCGGGCCCGGGAAGACCTGGTTCGGCGGACATCGCGCCATCATTCCAGACGAGCCAACCCGATGGCACCTCAGGCGCCAGTGAGCGGCAAAGACCAGGCCCTGAACCCGACGCGGACAGATGGGCGACCTATCGGTAAGCGGCAGATGAGCGCGTTCTCGGCGCAACGGTCAGCGCATGAGCATGCTGGCAGATCGTCGTTCTCCGTTACCGACGGGGTGAGAGCCGGCTTGATGACGGCGCACGCTTAGCAGACTTTGGCGCTCATCTGGCCGTGCACGGCAGCCGTGTGGCGCTGCCGGGCATCGAAGTGGCCAGCCAGGGCACGATCATGCTGCGGACCAGGGTCACTGTCTACCGGAACGGCGCCGGGGGATGTAAGCGGGGGAGAACGTGCGGGTTCAGTGTGCCTGCGGGGTCGAATGCAGCGCGGATTCTGGCGAAGAGGGCGCGCTCGGCGGGGGTGCGGGCCAGTGCGAGCCATGGGGCCTTCAGCGCGCCGATGCCGTGTTCGGCGGAGATCGAGCCGCCCAGCGATGCGGTGAAGGAGAAGACGGCGTTCTCGTGGCGGCCGTCCGGGTCGGCGGCGGGCACGACGTTGACGTGTACGTTGCCGTCGGCGACGTGGCCGAAGGTGATGACCCTGGCGGCGGGATCGCTGTCGGCGACCACGCGGGTGGCCGCGGATGCCAGTTGAACCCAGTGCGCGGCCGGCACGGAGACGTCGAGCTTGACCGGGACCCCGAGGTACCCGGCGGCCTCGGGCTGGCGTTCCCGGTAGGCCCACAGCCGCCGCCTGTCGGCTGCGGACTGGCCGACGGCGGCGTCCCGGTCGCCGATCACGGCCGCGAGATCCTCCAGTGCGGCGGGGCCGGAGGCCTCAAGCAGGAGGTAGACCTGCGCGGGTGCCGCCAGCGGCGGCGCCAGGCCGGCGTGCTGGATGAGGATGTCGAGTCCGGTGCTGGTGAAGAACTCGGCCGACACCAGTCCCGGTACGTCCCGGACTGCCTGCTGGGCCAGCGCGTGGAGTTCGCCGAGGCTGGCCAGACCGATGATCGCGGTGACCGCGTCGCGCAGCCGCGGGACCAGCCGCAGCCGTGCCTGGGTGATGACGGCCAGGGTGCCTTCGGACCCGGCCAGCAGGGACGGGTAGTCATAGCCGGTGTTGTCCTTGTTCAACCCGGCCAGGTGCGAGATGACGGTGCCGTCTGCCAGGACGGCCTCGATGCCGCGCAGCTGCGCCCGCATCGGCCCGTACCGCAGGACCCGTACGCCGCCGGCGTTGGCGGCCACCGCCCCGCCGACGGTCGCGCTGCGCCGGCTGGCGACCGCGATGCCGAGATCCAGGCCGGGGCCGGCGTCCGCGACCTGCTGCAGCGTTACCCCGGCACCGGCGGTGACCTGGGACGCCCCGCGGTCGACCGGGCCTATCTGGTTCAGCCGGGCCAGGCTCAGCACAACCTCACCGTGCAGCGGCACGCCGCCGCCGACCAGGCCGGTATTCCCCCCTTGCGGGACAACCGGCACCCCGGCGCCGGTGCACAGGGCCAGGACGGCCGCGACCTCGGCGGTATCAGCAGGCCGGATCACCGCAGCCGCCCGGCCCCGGAATCGTCCCGTCCAGTCCACGGCGAAACCGGCGGCCGCCTCACCGGTCAGGACATGCCGCCCGCCCACGATACCGGCCAGCGATTTGAGCACCGCGCCAGGAAGGACATCCACCCGCCAACACCCCCAAGAAGTACGTGAAGACCCGACGGCGATTATCCCCATGCCACTCAGCTGCTCCCGGCGGGTAACCGCCTCTCGAGCAGGTGGTCGCTCCTACCCTCCCCGCTTGTAACCCATGATCGGCGGCGTCACCGAGACGACGACCGCCACGCGGCAGATGCGGACGTTCGCTGCGAGCAGGGCGATGTATAAACATGCGGTTCGGCTGACGCGCGATTGGGCTGCTTCGGAACTCAATATGTCGAGTTGGCCGTGCATTTCTCACGGTGGGTCTGTCGCCAGATCGACGCGTATCGTTTGATTCACATGTCCTTGTCTGGCATGTCGGGACAACGGCCCGGTAGAAGTGCCATGCTGTATCATCCGAGTCGCCCTTGCGCCTGCGGCTAATTTCATAGGGACGCCGGCCCGGCCGGACCGGTGATGATGTTAAGGCGTTTGCGGTCGGAGTGTCATTGCCCTGGCTGGGCGCGCAGCCGGAGGGCACGGCGCAGGGCTCTGCGCATCCGCCGCTCGGCACGCTCGGCGCGGCGCGCCGCCCTGGCCAGTGCGAGGAACTGACTTGCCAGGTATCCCTGCTCGGCCCGCGCGCGCATCTCACGGCGCCGGTCATCGGCAATTTGGCCGGCTTGATCGGGATGCATGTGATTTGCCTTCCTTCTTCCCGATGGGAATGGCACTGTACGCCGGATGGCACCGTGCGATTGCGGGCCGATCTGGCTGACTGGACGGCTATTGCCCAATTTTCGGTAGCCCGCGCCTCATGAGGCCATACGACCTTCGTCGTATGCTGATCAGGCAAGAGGGGGAGCGCGGCATGAACCTGGCCAGCGTTATACAGGCCGCCGAGGCCTTGCGGGAGGCGCGCGGGGGTGACGGCCTGGAGGACCGCTGCGTCGAAGATTGCCTGGAAAGGCTATTCCCCGCCGACCAGATCACCTTGAATGAGCTGGACTGGCGGCACCGTCGCGCCCGCCTGATCGGGCTGGGGCCGGCCTGGAACGCGCAAGGCGAGGAGATCTACGACGAGGATGAGCATCCCGCGTTCTGGGAGCACTTCTGGCCCACGATCAGCTGCTCCTACACCGAGCGGATCCCCCGCCTCCGGCACGAGGTCATGGTGACCGAAGACTTCTACCGTGCCCGGCAGTGGCACTCCACCGGCCTGTACACCGACTACCTAGGCCCCGGCGGAATCGACAAATGCCTGACCATGCCGCTTCCCGGGCCGCCGGGCATCGCCCGCAGGCTGACCTTCATGCGCGGGCCCGGCCCGTCCTTCACCGACCAGCACCGCTCGGCAGCGACGCTCCTGCAGCCGCATATCACCGACGCACTGCGCCTGCAGACCCGCCAGGTCGCCATCCGGTCCCTGACGGCACGGCAGCAAGAACTCCTGCGACTGGTCGCCGCGGGGCACGCTAACCACGCGATCGCCCGCCAGCTCGGCCTCTCGCCCGGCACCGTCCGCAAGCACCTGGAGAACACATTCGCCAGGCTCGACGTCGCCAGCCGCACTGAAGCAATCGCCAAAATCCACCCCGACTCAGCCTGGTACTGAAAACAGCCCCCGACACCCGTGGGTGAACGGCTAGGCGCACGGCTAACGTGCCCATTTCGGCGGCTTAGCTCCTCCCGCGGCTGGGGATGTCCCCGGGAGCCAGCCGGTACTGCATGACGAGGCGGGTGTGGTGCCCGGGGCGTGCCGGGTCGATATCGGACAGACCGGCGCTGAGTCCTGGACCGTCCTTGCCGACCCTGAGGTAACGAGTTCTGCGTGGTGCGCCCGAAGGAAACGCTCATCCGTTAATGCGCAGCGCCGGTGCGTGGGCGCTGGCGGCTACGTGAGCACGCGTTTCCGCGGAAACGGCTTGTGAAAATATGCACGATGCGCTTCCGCGGAAACGCCACGCCGGTGGCTGAAAGAACCGTGACGGAGCATCGGTCGCTCTGTCTGCGGCAGCTAGCGGATGGTCGTTCTGTTCGCGGCTGACGGTCATCCATGAGGACACGGAGATGCTTGGGCGGCGTCCATCCGGCCCGGCATGGGACAGTTCGCTGCTAGCATGCGGCGTGAGATGGATGTACCTGAGCAAGTCGAGGCGTACCTCGCCAGTCAGCCCGAGCCCAGGCAGGCTGACCTGCGGCGGCTGCACGCACACATCCTTGCGGAATTTCCCGGATGCAGGCTGTGGTTCACCGATGGCACGAACGCGGACGGCAAGGTCGTGGCCAACCCGAACATTGGCTACGGCGCCTGCACCATCACCTACGCCGATGGGTCCTCGCGAGAGTTTTACCGCATTGGCCTGAGCGCCAACACGACCGGCATTTCGGTCTATGTGCCTGGCCTCGCCGACAAGACCTACCTGGCCCGCGCTTATGGCGGCTCGATCGGCAAGGCCCGCGTGACGGGCTATTGCATCAAGTTCAGGCACCTCGCAGTCATAAACGCCGATGTCCTTCAGGCTGCCATTCACTATGGGATGAGCGTCCATCGGGCGGGTTGAGCCGGTGCAGATGCGCCAGCCAGGCAACCTGCCCGCCTTCTGCCGTGTCCACAGGAACGGTCGTCCGCTCATCGGCATGGCCGGGTGGCGGCGGAGCTACCCGTCGAGGGTGATGATCTGCTCGGCTACCGCGGCCAGGTCCGGGCCGGTGATGCCGGGCGGGTCGCCGAGCGGGCTGAGCACCATGCCGGGACGGGCGACGAAAGCGGCCTGGCATCCGGCGGCCATGGCCCCGGCGATGTCCCACGCGTGCGCGGCCACCAGGCGCACCGCACCGATGGGTACACCGCAGCGTTCCGCGACGGCGCGGTAGGGCTGCGGCGCGGGCTTCAGGTGGCCAGTGTCATCGGCGGAAAGCACGGCCTCGAAGTAGCCGCGCAGGCCGGCGCTGGCCAGCTGTGCCTCGGCCACCGGCTGGACGGAGTTGGTCAGGGCCACCAGCCGCAGCCGGGTGCGGGCCAGGGCAGCCAGCGCACCGGGCACCTCCGGGTGGGGCGGCAGCGAGCTCATCCGGCCCACCAGCCCGTCGATGCCGGCGGCGGTCACTGACACGCCCGCGCGCTCGGCGACCATGGCCAGCGCAGCCCGCTGGGCGGCGGTGAAGTCCACGTACTGGCCGGTAAGGCCGCCAGTAAAGGCCAGCTGGAGCATCAGCGTGAACCACTGCGGCCGCAGTGCGGCGCTGCCCAGCAGCACCTCGAAAGGCTCATCGAGGGCACGCAGATCCAGCAGCGTCTCGTTAACGTCGAATGCGATCACGCTGGCCACCAGCACCTCCTCCGGGCATGGCACAAGCCCTGGGCCCGCCGCCTGTCCACACACGGCAAGGCAGCCCGGGGAACCATCTAACCGTACCCACCGTCCCGGTAGCCATCACGAACCACCACGAGGAGGCCGAACTGTCCGCGGCATGCATGAGAGTGCATCTATTTGGCGTCATGCTCGCTTACGGCTCATCATCGCGGCATCCGCGAATACGGCTTACCGCTTGCGACGGCGGAAGGGGAGGCTCTCCATGAGTAAGCTGTGCCGACGAGTACGGGTACTACTACGGCGCTCCCTTGGAGGGTGGCGCGGCGGTCCGGATCGTGTCGCTAGTTGCCCTATGCGAGTCGCAACCTCCACCGGTAACTGCGCTAACGAGATACTGTCAGGCTCAGAAACATCGTGACGGACCCTCAGCCCTCAGTCCTCTGAGAAATCTGAAAGCCATGTCACTTGCTCGGGGCCCTGCTCGCGCGCAGTCCGTGACCTTATCGCGGGATATGGGTAGGATAGTCGGTCATCCGCATAGCGCAGCAGATGCCCTCACTTGAGAGAGCTTGGCCTGTTACATTAATCAAGATAACAGATAGAAGAAAGCTTTAAGGAATCGAAATGCCTGATCGCTCGCCGGTAGCCGAACCTTTTCAACTTCCTTTCTATATTTTGAGGGCAGCCGATGAAAGGCTGCAGCACTTGCTTAATGAAAATAGCATCGGAGGACATGCAATTGGTATCGTTGGACCACGTGGATCTGGCAAGTCATTTTTGATTCAAGAGGCGTGCGCGAGAAGGGCCATGAGTAGCTCTGGCTCTGTCTCGGCAGTCTATGTGTCAGTTGAACAAAGCGGTTCCTCGGTTGAGATCGCCCGTAACATCGTCGCCATTCTTTGTGCGGTAATATTGGGCGAGATCGGCGGCTTCCGAAATGTTTCATCGGCAGATTCTGGGAGACGACTCTCAGGCGTAGCGTCTGTGATGATCGCCGCCGGTGGCGCCGCGTTTTTGGTTTCTTCAATAGTTAAGACCCATATAAATGCACAGGTTGGCGCGGGCGTCGGCCTGCTCCTCGCTGCTATTGTTCTATGGACTCTAGGTGGTCGCGGTTTTCCGCGCCGTCTCCGCTGGAAAGGAGGCTACCTCAGACTGAGCGGATGGCGACGGCGAGAGACCTATAAACTCGCGGCGGCCCTGCTAGAGACCTTGACCACGGAGAGCCAGTTTGAGGTGACCGAAACAAGCGGGTGGACAGCGGGACTGAAGCCGACAGTCGGTCCGAATCTAAATGCGAGCCATTCGGTTTCAAGGAAAGCAATACCGATGTCTCTCACCAGGCTCGCTTCGGAGTACAGGAGGCTAGTCGATACCCTAGAGCGGAAGAATCTGCTTGTCATCGGTATTGACGGACTCGACGAGCTCGATCCTCGGACCGACATGAGCGAGATACTAATGGATCTCAGGCCGTTCCTAACAACCTTCGGCTGCTGTTACCTGATAGCACTCGCTGATAGTCAAGCCCGAGAGGTCAGCGATCTATGGCATGTAGGTAACTTCATACATTGCGAACCTCTGACTCTGAAAGAGGCCAAAGAGATCCTACTTAGGAGAGGCGAGCTACTACCCGATGAAATTTCAACATTGTGTTATGCGATGTCGGATGGCCATCCACGGACATTGCTTAAGGCCGCAGGGCTGTGGTTCAATATGAGTGAAAGCCATTCTGTACAAGGCACTTCGAATGCTTGCATTGCCTTGGTAGAAAGTGAGCTCGGCAGTCTCGCCGATCAGCTGCGCCGGGCAGCTGGCAAAACATTGGAATGGAAGTTTCAGCAGGCCCTCTATGACTGGGCGGAGCAGTTGGAGGAAAGCCCGCCAACGGCTGAGTCAACCCTATCGGTTGCCGCGAACATCTATGTGTCGATGATTGGCGGAACGCTGCAGTCGATTGATGATGTAGGTAACCTAAGCGAGTTTCTTGGCAATATTGCTGCTCTTTCATACCTCGATGCCACGCTTCTAGGTCTTTTCAGGGATAACCCAGATTTTAAGTTTCTGGAGAGCGTACCTCCGCATGGTCGAAAAGAAATGTCTTTGACGGAATTGGTCTACGCTCGGCGATTGATAAATTCCAAAATTTATGGTCCGGCTTGGAAACATATCTCATCCTTCCGAGCTGCATGGCAGATGCCAAGTATTCGCGCGTAACCTTCGGCGGTATCATACCCAGCCGTTCCCGTGCGGGTGCGGAATATGCATTCTGGCAACGTACTCTTCTCGCATGAGCGGGCCTTCGCGAGCGGCCGGTAAGCGTCTGGATTGACCAACGACGCTGGCTTCGAACGCGTCAGTCATGCAGCGGTTGACACGCAGGTCGGCGGTTCAGATCGCCAACACCCCGCCGGCGGTCACTTCTCGTAGCAGCAGGCAGCTGCGGGGCAGTCCACGTCGCCGCGGGCGCGCTTGGCGGCAAGCAGACCTGACCGCCGGGTGCATGTGTGGATCGTGCCCGCCGGTAAATGCGTTGCCGGATGCCGACGTTCGGTTCTACGATGGCCGCGCCGCGGCAAGGTACATCTTCTGTATCAGGAAGGAGGTCCTCGCGATGTTCACTAATCGTCAGACGACTCCAGGGGTCGCTCTCTAGCGAGCCTGGAGACGAACTGCGGGCGCCCTCAGGAACCTGGCTCAGCCGAGATCCTGAGGGCGCTTTCTATCACCAGCCAGACTCAGCCACGGCGTTGAGTGCCTGGATGCCTGATGTTCGCACGGCGAGGGATTCCAGCACTGAAGTCGGCATGATCGAAGACCGTGGCTCGGCGGTGGATCGATCACACAGCACGAGTGCCAACGTCGGTGGCGGACGCGGACCGGCGAGAAATGTACCCAGGGGTATCGATGATTTGCGCGGTGGGGACCACGGCGACACGGATGAGCCAGGTGCATGCCCGTGTGGCGGTTGACCCGGTGGAGGGGTGAGTCGATGGATTTCACGGTCCTGCCCGCGACCGCGGCCTGGCGGTGCCCGTGACGGCTTCGAAGTGGCGTATTTCCAGGTCCGTCCCCGGAGCTGCCGCATCCACGGATGCACCACGGCCATCGAAGACGGCGTGACCTGGACCAGACCGGGGCGACACGCCGCGCGCAGATCCGCGGCCGGTCTCCCGCCGGGCCCTCCACCACCCTGCTCGAGGCCGACGGCGCCGGCCACTGGCTGGCCGACGGCGCGCCGGCCCCGCACCTGGACGGCTGCCTCGACGTAGACCTGGAGTCCTCGGCCATGACCAACGCGCTGCCCGTGCGGCGGATGGGCCTGGCACCCGGCGCCGGCGCCGCTGCCCCCGCCGCCTACGTCCGGGCCGCCGGCCTGGCAGCAGAACGGCTGGACCAGACCTACCTGCACGTCCCCGATGAGGCAGCACCCCACAGGTACGACTACGCCGCTCCCGGCTTCGGCTTCACCTGCCAGATCACCTACGACGAGTCCGGGCTGGTGCTCGACTACCCCGGGATCGCCATCCGTGCCGGTAACCGTGGCCCGGCTCACAGCCGGTGGTGCACCCACACCGCCGGCTCGACGTAGACCGCGTAGTCATGCTCGACGCTGCACTGGACCGGCACCAGCGCACCGGGCACTACGATCGGCCCCGGCTCGTCGAACGGCAGGCCTGTCCAGGAACGCCACTCGTCAAGCGTGCCGGGGATGACCATCGCGCGCTTGCACGTGGCGACGATCCGGCCGCCGGCCCGGACGTGAACACGCAGCCATGGATCCTGGGGCATGCCGTCCTCGCGGACCAGCGCCGCGTACGCGTCGATGGGCATGTCCGGAACCAGATGCTTGCGGTTCGGCCGCACCGGGGCGACCAGGTCCTTGAACCCGAGACGTTTCACGTTGTCCCGCATCGCCGCCAGCATCTTCCCGGACAGGCCGGTGCCCTGCAGGTCCGCGGGAACGGTGATCTCCAGCGCCGAGACCATGGTGGGCTGCTGCCCGATCTGACGATCGCGCGCCGCGCGCCAGATCACCCCGTCCCAGCCGTCGACCGGCAGCTCGCCGAGAGCCGGGTCGCCGTCCCAGGCGAACGGCACGCAGAACGCCCGGGCGACCGCCTGGTCCGGGGCGGCGGCGTCATAGGCGATCAGCCCGTATTCAGGGTTCGCGATCCGGACGTCGCTGAAGTAGAGCCAGCCAATGGGGTCTTCGTTCATGAACGCGGGCCATGGCTCGGTCTCCTTGTTCACGAACTTGGACTTCATGGCGGGCCGCTCGGCGATGGTCGCGATGCGCAGATCCATGCCCGGATCATAAGAAGGTCGGCGCGCCGGGAGCACGTGATTTTCCCGCCCGCGCCGGTGTTGCGCCTAGCGGATGAGCGTTTCCTTCGGGCGTATTACGCAGAACTCGTTGCCCTCCGGGTCGGCGAGGACAGTCCAGGACTCGAGGCCGGTCTGGCCGATGTCTACCCGGCGCGCCCCGAGCGCGAGAAGTCGGTCAATCTCCTGATCGCGATCGGCGGCGCTGATGGTCACGTCGATGTGGACGCGATTCTTGACCGTCTTGGGATCGGCGACCGGCATGAAGCACATCCCGACCGGAGCGTTCTCGTCGGTCCCGATGACGATCTCGTTCTCGCGCTCGGAAAGCACCTTCCAGCCAAGCGCCTGCGTCCAGAACCGGGCCAGGCCCGGCAGATCGTGAGCGTCAACGACAATGTGATGCAGTCGTACGGGCATGCCGCCAGTATGCGCGGCGCGCCGGACCCGTAACCCATCGTCTGAGGATCACATGCTGATTGACCACCTGGTCTATGCCGCTCCCGACCTGCCCGCCGCGGTGGCCGAACTGGAGGGACGCTTCGGCGTCCGGGCCCAGGCCGGAGGCAGGCACACCGGGCAAGGGACCCACAACGCGCTGCTCGCGCTCGGCCCGCGGACCTATCTGGAGATCATCGCCCCCGATCCCGGGCAGCCCGCGCCGGCCATGCCGCGTCCCTTCGGCGTCGACGGCCTGACCAGCGGCGCCCTGGTCGGCTGGGCGCTCGCCTGTGACGACATCGACGCGGCCGTCGCCACGGCCCGCAGCCGCGGCTATGACCCCGGCGAGGCGGCCGGCGGGCAGCGGGCCGCGCCGGATGGAACGGTGCTGCGATGGCGGCTGACCCACAACGCGGCACCCGGCAGCCTGGTCCCGTTCCTGATCAGCTGGGGTGACACCGAACATCCCGCCAGATCAGCGCCGCCCGGCCTCACCCTGGACGCCTTTCACCTCGAGCACCCCGATCCTCCGTCCCTCGCGCCACTGCTCACAGCCCTCGGCGCCGACGTTGAGATCAGGCAAGCGGCCGCACCCGCGCTAGCCGCACGCCTCAGCGGTCCGAACGGCAGCCACGTGCTATGACCACCGCCGGCTAAGCGCACGTCCCGCCAGCGGTATAGAAACCGGAGCCGGCTAGGCCAGGACCGGTGATCATGGGCCGGTGGGCGCCGCCGCCCGCCGGGTAGGCGGTGTCGAACCACTGGCTGAAGAACTGGCTCAGCCGCTGCTGGCAGGCGCTGCTATGCACCGGGAGCCACCGGTGGAAGACGGCTTCGAGCTCCGGCTCGCTGATGCTGGACCCGCCGTACGTGCGCTGAAGCTGCCGCAGCGCGGCGTCGAATCGGGCCGGGCCGAGGATCTGGCGCAGCGCGATGTAGGCGGCACCGGGCCGGTCGTAGGTGTTTGACGTGTCGAACAGGGTGTACGGGATCGGGTTCGAGGGCGCGGTGGTCCAGAAATCGCTGCCGCTGCCGTAGATCTCGTTGAACTGCTTCACCAGGCTGGCCTGGAAGGCGGCCCTGCCCTTGGCGGTGGACGGACCGCCGGCCGCGTTCTCGGCTAGCCGGGCCGCGTAGAAGAACTCGGCCAGGGTGGCCAGGCCTTCCTTGTAGAAGGTCATCCGGTAGCCGTCCTCGGAGATGTTGTCGCCCCACCACTGGTGCATGTTCTCGTGGTAGAGGGTGTCGGTGTCGATCTGACCGCCGGAGAAGGCGATCATCCCCTCCATCTCCTCGTCGAAGCTGGCGTCAGGGGTGCCGATGATGATCCCGTCAGAAGCGAACGGGAACGGCCCGTTGAACTGGCTCTCGAACGCGGTGATGTCCGGCTGCATGTTCATGATGGCCAGGTTCTTCGCGCGCTGGGCCGCGCTGATCGACAGGTCCTGCGCCTGGTAGAACCGGATGCCGTTGACCACCCGGGAGGTCAGGCTGTAATTGCCGACGCTGTCTTCCACCAGGTAGCTGGCTACCGGCATCCCGGCGTGCCAGTTCCAGGTCACCGAGCCGCCGGGGAACTCCTTGCTGGCCGGGTGGTGCCGCACCGAGATCAGCTCGCCGTTGGCGACCACGGTCCGGCCCGCGGTGACCGTGTCGGAGAAGTCGTAGGTGGGCTTGGCCGCCGGGTAGTCGTTGAGCGGCATCCAGTCTTCCGAGGCCACCGGCTCGGTGGTCACG
>Ga0335075_10014413_pt1 | contig 11872 bp, 12 predicted proteins | sample Lox_Sample_24_FD_206723 | JGI IMG/M metagenome (GOLD analysis project Ga0335075, IMG submission 206723) | Soil microbial communities from Loxahatchee National Wildlife Refuge, Florida, United States - Lox_Sample_2.4 | ecosystem: Environmental > Terrestrial > Soil > Wetlands | place: USA... | reverse complement strand
CCGGCCGCGCCGCGCGAGCTCGGGCGCGCCGGCAGCTTGACCGGCGTGGTGTGCATCGCCCGCAGCCGGACCTCGCGCCAGGACATGCCTTCCTTGAGCAGCGCCGGCATCCCCATCACGATCGCCGTGGTGACCTCGACCGCCTGGAGGATCACGCCGTAGGCCACGCCGTCGCCGTAGCCGATGTGCCAACCGGTGTGCAGCACCGCGGCGCACGCGGCCTGAAAGACGCCGAGGTTGGCCGGCGTGGCGGGCAGGACGGCGGTGATGTTGACCGCGAACAGCACGGCCGCCGCGGCGCCGATGCCGGCGTGCTTGTCGAGCCCCAGTGCCACCAGCAGGATCCAGCAGGACAGGCACTGGAGCGCCCAGGCCGAGAGCTGCGAGACGGTCGCGATCCCGCCCAGACGCGGGTTGCGGAACACGGTGAGGCCCGCGCGGACCCGCGTGAGCGCGCTGCGAGCCTGGACCGTGAGCGCGTGCAGCCGCGAGCCAGGCGAGCGATTGGCCGCGTCGCGCAGCACGATCGGCGCCAGCATCACCACCACCAGCAGGACGACCGGGGCGATGGCCGCCACGAGCAGGGCGTCCTGATGGCCGTTGAACAGGTCGACCGAGGAGAACATGATCGCGCCGAGCACGATCAACGCGACGATGTTGAGCAGCGTCTGCGACACGACGGTGCCCAGCACGATCGGCAGGTTTTCCCGCGGGCGCCCGGTTCTTCGCGCCACCACCAGCGCGCGGGAGGGCTCACCCAGGCGGGCCGGCAAGGTCGAGGACATGAGCACGCCGATGAACGTGCCCTGGGCCGCGTCCGCGAACCGCACCCGGGCGCGGGGCAGGGCCGCTTTCAGGATGGCGTACCAGGAGACGGCGCGGACGGCCATCGCGCTGCACATGACGGCGAGACCAAGCAGCACCAGCGTCGGGCTGGCGGTGATCAAGGCCGAAGCGATATTCGCCAGGCCGATCTTCTCAAGCGCCAGCACGGCCAAGGTGGCACCGCCCAGCGAGACGCCGGCGACACCGACTCGACGCGCCACCCCCAAGGCCTTGCTGTGACGCTGCGGGCCGGTCAGCTTGGGCTCGAGACTGGGCAGCCGCTGGGCGGGAACGGGCGGCTTCAGATCGGCGGCACGCACACCCACCCGGACGGCGGCCCGTTGAAGCGCCCCGACCGGCTCGGGTGTCGCGACCGCGTCCTCGTAAGCCTGCATCACCTGGGCGGCGACGCTCGGCCAGGCGAAGCGCTCGGCGCCCAGCGCGGCAGCGCGAGCCATTGCCGCCCGCCGCACCGGCTCCTCCCACAGGTCGCGCAGGGTCTCGGCGAGGGCCTGGGCATCGCCCCGGGGGACAAGCACGCCGTCAACTCCGTCGCGCACGACATCTCGGTAGCCGGCGATGTCGGAGGCGACGACGGGCGTGCCCGCCGCGAACGCCTCGGTCAGCACCATGCCGAAGCTCTCTCCCCCCAGCGACGGCGCGCACAGGACGTCGCTTCGCTCGAGCTCGCGCTGCTTGGTCTCGTCGTCGACCTTGCCGAGGACCCGAACGTCGCGCATGTCGAGCATCAGCGGCGAGAGCTCGCTCATCGACGGTCCGATCACGGTCAGCTCGGTCGGGACGTGCTCGCGCAGGGCCTCGAAGGCGCGAAGCAGTAGCGGCAGGCCCTTGCGCTCGACCGCCTGCCCGACGAACACGATCCGCAGGCGATCACTCTGAGGACGAAGGGCGGCCAGCGCCGCCCGCTGGGAGTCGACGTGCACGCCGTTGGGGATCACCCGGTAGTGCCCGCCAAAGAAGCGTCGCGCCGTCCAGGCGGCGGCCTCGGAGACGGCGATCCGGACGTGCAGGTGGTTGAGCATCCGCCGCGCCCCGAGCACGTTGGCGATCCCGTTCGACACGCGGTTCTCGTTGTAGGTGTGGAACGTCCCCACCAGGGGCAGCCGCACCTGGTCGGTGACGCACCAGGGTGCGAGCGGGGCGAGCGGCTCGTGCACGTGGACCACGTCGTAGCCGCCGGTGCGAAGCTCACGGTGCGCCGTGGACAGCGCGTAGCCGGTGATCCCGATGTTCGAGACGGCCTGGTTGGCCTTCAGCGAGAAGGTCCGGCCAAGCGAAACCAGGTACTCAGGCGCCTCTATCGACTGGGGATGGGCGCCTCGGTGCAGGGCCACGCCGAACCGGTCCGGCGGGTCGAACGGCGCCAGCACCCGGACGTGGTGGCCGTCGGCGATGAACGTCTCGGCGAGTGCCTCGATGTGTCTCGTGACACCCCCCGGATACGTCCACGAGTACGGCGACAGGATCGCTACTCGCATGCCCACGTATGGTAGACGTTGCGATTAACGGAGAACTTACCGTTCGGGCTGCGTCGTGGGGGCCTGCGTATCATCAAAACATGCCCGTTCGCCATTTCGTCAAGTACACCTTCCTGAAGGTTGACCCGGCCTGGCGCCGGCTTGACGGCGACGAGCGCGCCGAGGACAAGCGCCAGTTCATCGCGGCCTGCGAGGACTTCGCCGACGGCCACCTCCTGCGGGCGTTCTCGCTGGTTGGGACGCGCGGTGACGCCGACCTGATGCTCCTCAGCCAGGCCCAGAATCTGGAGCGGATCCACGAGTTCCACGTCGTCCTGGCCCAGAGCGGGCTGATGAAGTGGTGCGAGGTCCCGTACTCGTTCCTGGCCATGACCAAGCCCTCCGAGTACTCCGAGGAGTCGCGCCTGGAGGTGCGGCCCGCCCACGGCAAGTACCTGTTCGTGTACCCGTTCGTCAAGACGCGGGCCTGGTACGCGCTGTCTGGAGATGAGCGCTGGCGGATCATGCAGGACCACATTCGCGTCGGTCGCGAGTACCCCTCGGTCGACCTCAACACGAGCTACTCGTTCGGCCTCGACGACCAGGAGTTCGTGGTCGCGTTCGAGACCGACAATCCCGCCGACTTCCTCGATCTGGTGCAGCGGCTGCGCACCACCGAGTCGAGCTCCTACACGCTGCGGGACACTCCCACCTTCACCTGCATCTCGTGTTCGGTCGAGCGGGCGCTGGCGGCGCTTGACGGCGACCCGCTGATCGCCGAGCGTCCGCACCCCACCCTGGAGGAGGCGGTGGGGGCACAGACGTGACGTCGGCGCCGGCGTCCCGGGCGGCGTCGTTGGCCGGCTCTGACCCGGCCGCGCCCGCCCAGGAGAAGGCCGCGATCAAAGCGCTCCGCAAGGCCGATCCTGTCCTGCGCCAGGTCATCGACGAGGTCGGCCCGCTCGGAGACTTCTTCGCCGGACGCCCGACCGACCACTACTCAACGCTCGTGCGCTCGATCGTCGGGCAGCAGCTTTCGACCCGCGCCGCTGCCGCCATCTGGAACCGCCTACTTGACCGGTTCGGAGGCCGCGTGCCGACGCCCGAGGAGGTCCTGGCCGACGACCCCGACGAGCTGCGCACCGCCGCCGGGCTCAGCCATGCCAAGGTCAAATACCTGCACTCGCTGGCCGAGCACATCCTCGGGGGATCTGGGGATCCGGCGCGCGGTGATGATCCGCTACGGGCTGCCGGCGATGCCCAAGCCGGCCGAGGTGGATCAGATCGGCGAGCGCTGGCGGCCGTACCGCACGCTCGCGTCGATGTACCTGTGGCGGTCGCTCCACACGACGCCGGTGTGAGCTTGCCCGCTTAGCTCGAGCCGTGGATCAGCGAGAGGAGGTTGGCGCTCTCGCTGGCGCTGGGGATGGCCGGGGCCGGCTGCGGTCCGTACTGAAGGAAGTTCTCGGTCATCGCAATCGAGACCGTTTGCTTCGTATTGGGTAGCGGCTCGGAGAACGCCACCTGCACGCGGCGCACCAGGTTCGAAGAGTCGATCCAGGCGTTGATCGGCATCTGGGTCGCCAGGCCCTTGCTCTTCAGGGCTTTGACGAGCTGCTCGATGGCCGGGCGCTGAGCGGCGGGAACGATGTTGGGAAGCTTCGTCATGTCGACCACCGCGTGGTACTCGGTGGTGTGGACCCCGTCCACGGTCGCCTGCCCGAGGTTCTTGACCGAGCCCGCCGAGGTGGCGTGCAGGTAGTCCAGGTACTGGCCGGGGTCGTTCAGCGAGGAGGTGCTGCTGACCAGCGATCCCAGTCCGGGAACGCCGGCCGCCTGACCGATCTGGCCGAGGTTGACGTAGAGCCACGGCTTGCCCCCGGGGATCTTGCTCGTCAGCGACGCGGGAAGCTTCATGTAGATCGTTGTCTTGTCGAGCACCATCCCGAGCTGGAGCGTCCCCGCGCCGGCTCCGGCCGGCAGGTCCATCTGCATCGTCGCGGCACCCTGGTGCGCGGCCGGCGAGAACGATCCCGTCCCGGTCATGTGGATCCGGCCCGCGCTTGGGACGGTCTCCTGCATGTTCATCGCGATCCGGTAGCCGCTCGCCGCGCTCGACACGTCGGCCGCACGGCTCAGGGAGACCGTTGGCGTCTTCCCGGAGCCCGACGAGCCCGAGCCGCCGCACCCCGCGACGAGCGCCGCCGCAGCTGCCAGCCCGATCAAGGCGCCCCCTGCCCGCATCCGCAACCTCATGTCGCTGACGGTACTACCCGGTGCTGCCGTCACCCATGCACGCACCACGTCTTGCCACCGTGCAAAAGTCCCGAAAGCGCCCCCGGTCCACCCGCTCCTGCGACATAAGCGCCTGCCAGGCGCTTATGTAACCGAGCCCACTCGCGGCACAGCGCTTTTGCGCGTTTTGCACCGTCTTCCGGGCCCGCAGGACCCACCCCCGGGGGGAATAACCCCGGAGCACCGCCCGAAAGGCGTTAGACGGCGGAGACTTCTTCTTCTTCGGCGACCCGGAACGACGAGCCGCAGCCACAGGCCGCGATCACGTTCGGGTTGTCGACCTTGAAGCCGGCGCCCTGAAGTCCCTCGACGAAGTCGATCACCGAGCCCTTCACGTACGGAAGGCTGGGCTGGTCGACGAGGAGGCGGATTCCCTTGTCCTCGAAGACCTCGTCGTTGTCGCGCTGCTCGTCGAAGGCCAGCGCATACTGGAAGCCCGAGCACCCTCCGCCTCGCACGCCAACCCGCAGGCCGGCAGTGTCGGCGACCGCATTCTGCGCGGCGAGGAACTCGCGAACCTTCTCGGCGCCCTTGTCGGTCAGTGTGATCATCGCATCCATTATCGGCTCGCGGGCCGCGAGGCCGTAGGCCTCGTTGGTGCGGCCCGCAGAATCAATCTACTTCACGAAGTATAGCGATGAGTCCGGGCTCGCTACGCTAACGGCATGGCAGTCAGTGGAGCACCGGCCACCCCCGAGGAGCTGAAGGCTCGAATCGAGGCGCGAATCCCCGGCGCCACCGCCGAGGTGACCGGCGACGGCCACCATTTCAATGCGGTGGTTTCGGCTCCTGCCTTCGCCGGCCTGTCCCGGATCGCCCAGCACCGGCTCGTCTACGACGTGTTCGGCGCCGAGGTCGGGGACCGCATCCACGCACTGTCGATCCAGACCAAGGCTTCAACCACGGAGAGCATCGCATGAGCGACGAGACGACCCACCCGCTGCGCGAGCAGATCCAGACCGCGATCGACGAAAACCCCGTGCTCCTGTTCATGAAGGGGACTCCCGAGCAGCCGATGTGCGGCTTCTCGGCTCGCACGGTGGCGATCCTCCAGTCGGTTGGGCAGCCGTTCGCGGCCGTGAACGTCCTCCCGGATCCCCGCATCCGCCAGGAGCTATCGACCCTCTCGAACTGGCCGACGATCCCGCAGCTGTTCATCGACGGCGAGCTCGTCGGCGGTTGCGACATCGTCACCGAGATGTACGAGTCGGGCGAGCTGCAGCAGGCGCTCGGGCTCGAGAACGCCGCTGCCGGTGAGCCGGCGCCTGAGCCGCAGGCCCCGGAGGCCGCGCCGCTCAGCATCGAGAATCGCTTGTAGTCCGGGGCCTCGCTCCGCTCGGCATCCGTGGGGCCATCTGCCCCGTCCGGACAGGGTTCGCGCACGCCCGGATAGGATCGAGGCCATGGCCGCCACCCGGGCTGTCGTCGCTCTCCGCTACGAGAACGACACGCTACGGGCGATCGACCAGACGGAGCTGCCCTGGCGCGAGGTCGAGCTCGAGCTGGGCACGGCGCAGGACGTCGCCGCCGCGATCCGGCGACTGGCCATCCGCGGGGCTCCGCTGATCGGGGTGGCGGCGGCGTACGGAGTCGCGCTCGAGCTGGCCCGCGACCCGTCTTCGGAGACCCTGGACCGGGCCGCGCAGCTCCTGCGCGAGGCCCGGCCGACGGCCGTCAACCTGTCCTACGCGGTCGATCGGGTCGCGCGAGCTGCTCAGGCTGCCGGGGCGGCGAACCCGGACCGGCATGCGGCCGCGCTGGCCGAGGCCCGCGCGATCGAAGCCGAGGAGCAGGCGGCCAGCGACGCGATCGCCGCCCACGGCGCCGACCTGCTCGCCGGGGCGCGCCGGATCCTCACCCACTGCAACACCGGCGCGCTGGCCGCGCCCGGCCGCGGGACCGCGCTCGCCGTGATCGCCGAGCTGGCCGACCGCGGGAGCCTCGAGTGCGTGCTCGCCACCGAGTCGCGGCCGCTCCTACAGGGCGCCCGGCTGACCGCCTACGAGCTCGCCAAACTCGGGATCCCGCACGAGCTGATCGTCGACAGCGCCGCGGCCGGCCTGATCGCCGCCGGCGCCGTTGATGCCGTGATCGTCGGGTGTGACCGCGTCGCGGCGAACGGCGACGTCGCCAACAAGGTCGGCACATACGGCCACGCGCTGGCGGCGAGGGCGGCGGGAATCCCGTTCGTGGTCGCCGGCCCGACCTCGACGATCGATCCGGGCACGCCGACGGGGGCGGACATCGCGATCGAGGAGCGAGCGCCGGACGAGGTTCGCTCGGCCGGCGGCCGGCGACTCACGCTCGACTCCACGCCCTGCCGCAACCCCGCCTTCGACCTCACGCCGGCGGCGCTCGTCACCGCGCTGGTCACCGAGCGCGGGGTGGTGCGCGCGCCGAACGCCGAGTCGCTCGCGCCCCTCGGACCCAGATGAGAGTCGCGCGGTCGTTCGCCGCCGGGGACGTGCGGCTCGAGGACGATCCCGACCCCGAGCCCGGGCCCGGCGAGGTCGTGTGCGACGTCCTGGCCTGCGGCGTGTGCGCCTCGGACGTGACCGACTGGTACATCGCCCCGCGGCTGCCGGCCGTGCTCGGACACGAGCTGACCGGGATCGTCCGCGCGCTCGGTCAGGACGCGGTCGCGCCGGCGCCCGGGACCACCGTGGCGATCCATCACCACGCGCCCTGCGGGGAGTGCCGGCGCTGCCGCCGCGGCCACGAGACGCTGTGCGAGCGCTTCCGCGCCACCCGGCTACACCCCGGCGGGTTCGCCGAGCGGGTGCGGATCCCGGCGGAGCTGACGGCGGAGCTGCTCGAGCTCCCGGACGGCGTCGATCCGGTGGCGGGCACGTTCATCGAGCCACTCGCCTGCGTGCTCCGAGCTCAGAAACGGGCCAGCCTGCATGCTGGGGACGCGCTGCTGGTGGTCGGCGCCGGCGTCAACGGCCTGCTGCAGATCGGGGCGGCCCACGCGCGTGGAGTCGAGGCCGTCTGGGTACGCGAGCCTCGTCCCGAGCGCCTCGAGCGGGCTCTGGCCCTCGGGGCCGAGCTCCACGGCAACGAGCTCGTCGACGTCGCGATCGTGTGCACACCGAAGCCCGAGGCAGTCGCCGCCGCCGCGTCGGCGCTCGCGCCCGGCGGCACGCTCTGCCTGTACGCGCCGCCCGCGCCCGGCGCGCCGGCGCCGGTCGACGGCAGCGAGCTGTTCCTGCGCGAGCTGACCGTGACCGCCAGCTACTCCGCGGGGCCGGATGACATGCGGCAGGCGCTCGAGCTGCTCGCCGCGGGCAGGATCGATCCGGCGCCGCTGGTCTCCCACCGGCTGCCGCTCGAGGAGACGGGGCGCGCGCTCGAGCTCCAGCGAAGCGCTACCGCGTTGAAGGTGGTGGTGGAGCCGTGACCGCCGCCCTCCGGTTGCAGCCGTGAAGGCGGCCCTCCTCTACGGCCCGCGGGACCTGCGAGTCGAGGAGGCGGCCGAGCCCGAGGGCGAGGTGATCGTCGAGGTGCAGGCAGCTACCACGTGCGGCACGGACGTCAAGATGTGGCGCCACGGCCATCGCATCCTGCCGTCCTACCCGTGCCGGTTCGGCCACGAGACCGCCGGCGTGCGCGCGGACACGGGCGAGCGCGTGCTGGTGTCCGACTCGGTCGCCTGCGGCCGGTGCGCCCCGTGCCGGGCCGGGCGCGAGCAGATCTGCCGCAGCCCGACGTGGGTGCTGGGTGGCTTCGCCGAGCGCATCGCGGCCCCGCCGGCCGCGCTGCACCGGATTCCCGACGGGCTGCCCGCCGCGGCCGCGGCCATGGCCGAGCCGCTCGCGGCAGCCGTTCATGCCGTCTCGCGAGGCAGCGACGCCGCCGACGTCGGGATCGTGGGCGGAGGGCCGATGGGGCTGATGCTTGCCGCGTTGCTGATCGCCCAGGGGCGCTCGGTGACGGTCGCCGACCCCCACCTCGAGCGCCGGTCCCAGGCGGGCGAGCTCGGTGCGCGTGGCGTCGAGCTCCTCGACCGGCCGCATGAGCTCGTGTTCGAGGCGGTCGGCCGCCCCGAGACCTGGCGCCTCGCCGCCACCGCGGTCGCGCCGGGCGGCGTCGTCGTCCTGGTCGGCGGCTGCCCGTCCGGAAGCGAGGTCACGCTCGACCCCGGTCCCCTCCACTACGAGGAGCTCGAGCTGCGGGGCACCTTCCACCACTCGCCCGCCGAGGTCGACCGGGCCCTCGAGGTGCTCGCGGCCGACGACAGGCTGTGGCGGACGCTGCTCGGCGAGACGATTCCGCTGGCCGAGCTGCCGGCCGCGCTCGAGGCGCCGGCCGGCGGGCCCGCCAGGAAGTGGGTCGTCGACCCCCGCCACTGAGCCGCGGGAAGAAACTGCGTCCATGCTGAAGTTTCTTCCCGCAGGTTCGCCCTCACCGGGTCATCTAGTCGGTCGTGCGCCGGCGGTACAGCGCGCTGGCCAGCGGCGCGAACACCGCGAGCATGGCCGCCGACCACAGCAGCGACGCGGCCACCGGATGCTGCATCGGCCAGGCACGGATCGCCGCCGACGGGTTGGGATTACCGAACAGCTGGCGTGCCGCTGTGGTGACGGCGCTGACCGGGTTCCAGTTGGCGATCGTGCGCAGCAGGGCGGGCATGCGAGCGGTGGGCACGAGTGCGTTGGAGACGATGGCCAGCGGGAACAGGATGATCAGCCCCAGGCCCTGCGCCGACTCCGCGTCCTGGCTGACCAGGCCGAGGCAGGCGCAGCCCCATGAGATGGCATAGCTGAAGAGGAGGAACAGCCCCACGCCGGCGAGGGTCGAGGCGACAGAGGCGTCGGGGCGCCAGCCGACCACCAATCCGGTCGCGATCACGATCGCGGCACAGATCGCCGCGCTCAGCAGGTCGGTCAGCGATCGCCCGACCAGCACCGACGGCTTCCATATCGGCAGCGTCCGGAAGCGGTCGATCACCCCTGTCCCAAGGTCCATGCTGAGTCCGACGGCGGTTCCGATCGCCGACGTGGTCAGGTTCATCGCGAGCAGTCCGGCGATCGCAAAGTCGGCGTAGGTGCCGTGGGGGAGCACGACCCCCGCGCCGAACACGTATACGAACAGCAGCGTGAACAAGACGGGCTGGATCGTCACGTCCGATAGCCGGAGCGGCTCGCGCGCGACGTGGACGAGGTTGCGCGCGGTCAGCACCGCCACGTCGCGGATGGCGTGCCGGAAGCGGTGCCGGCGGCGCGCCGGCGCTGCGGAGAGGGTGAGCGCCTCAGTTGTCATGGCCGAACCTCCTGACCGGTGAGGGCAAAGAAGACGTCGTCGAGCGAGGGCGGGCGGACCTGAACGTCGTCGACGGCCACCCGGGCCTCATCGAGCGCACGGACCACCCTGGTGGCCAGCCCTGGGACGCTGTCCACGGGCGCGCGGAGATGGCGGCCGTCGTGGGCGACGGCGATCGAGCCGCCGACCAACGGCTGCAGAGCGGCTTCGGCCTCCGGGCGCGCCTCTGACAGCGTGACCTCCAGGCGCGCCCCGCCGACCTGACCCTTCAGCTCACGCGGCGTTCCCTCAGCGATCGCCCGACCGTGGTCGATCACCACGATCCGGTCGGCCAACTCGTCGGCCTCATCGAGGTACTGCGTGGTCAGCAGGAGGGTCGTGCCGTCGGCCACCAGGCGCCGGATCACCCCCCACATGCGCGCCCGGCTGGTCGGATCGAGTCCGGTGGTCGGCTCGTCAAGGAACAGGACCGGTGGGCGGTTGAGCACGCCGGCGGCCAGATCCAGGCGCCGGCGCATCCCGCCCGAGTAGGTCTTCATCATCCGGTCGGCGGCGTCGCTGAGCTCGAACTGGTCGAGCAGTTCGGCGGCCCGGGCGCACGCCTGCCGCCGCTCGAGACCGCCCAGGCGGGCGATCATGACCAGGTTCTGGCGCCCGGTGAGAAGCTCGTCGAGCGTCGCATCCTGGCCCGTCACACCGATCCGCCGCTGAACCTGGCCGGGCTCGCGGACGACGTCGTACCCAGCCACATGGGCGGTGCCGCCGTCCGGCCGGGCCAGTGTGGTCAGGATGCGCACGGCAGTGGTCTTGCCGGCACCGTTGGGCCCGAGCACGCCGAGGACGGTTCCACGGGGGGCGGCCAGGTCGAGCCCCGCGAGGGCCACCGTTTCCCCGAACCGCTTGGTCAAGCCCCGCGCTTCGACTATCACGTCTGGTGTCATTGTTTCCTTACCGGTCGACAAGTAAGATCGCTCGTGGCCCGGACCATATCACGAACTTACCGGTCGTCAAGTAAGCGATCTCGACTAGACTGCCCTTCGATGGCGAGCTCTCAGAAGCCCTCGACCCGCGAGCGGATCCTCGACATCGCGCTCGAGCTGTTCAGCGAGCAGGGCTACGACAAGACGTCGCTCCGCGACATCGCGGAGCGGCTGGGCACGACCAAGGCCGCGCTCTACTACCACTTCGAGCGCAAGGAGGACATCCTGTTGGCCCTCCACCTGCGCCTGCACGAGATCGGCCGCGACGTGCTGGTCAGACTCGACGAGCTGGAGAGCGCCCAAGCCTATGTCGAGGCGTGGCCGCAGCTGATGGACGAGCTCATCGACCGAGTGGCACAGAACCGCGAGCTGGTTCTCCTCCATCTGCGCAACGCGCGCGCGCTCGAGTCGATCGGCGCCGACGAGCGCCACCAGGCCGAGAACCAGGACATGCTCGAGCGGTTTGGGCGGCTGTTCGCCAACCCCGAGATCCCGCTGGCCGATCGCGTCCGGATGACCTGCTCGATCGGCGCCGCCCTCGCTGGCCTGATCGACACCGAGGACCGGTTCGGTGACGTCGACGGCGCGGTGCTGGTCGAGCTCGTCCGCGGCTCGGTCCGGGACATGCTGACGCCACTCGGCGCGCCGAGCGAGCCCATCCCGTCGGGCTGAGCGAACCACCTGAAAAGGTAGGCCTGCGTAGAGATCGTTGACTTGGCGTCAGCGCCTCCAGTAGCGTCGAGGTCGCTGGGCCAGGGGTAGCCGGCAGAGCGCACACGGGCCGGCTGACTTGGCATCACGAGGGTCGGGGGGTCGATATGAGGCAGAGTTGCGCGACCGCGGTTTTCCCGCGATGGGCGCGCGCGGCGATGACGGCCGCCGTCATCACGGCCGCGCTGGCGCTCCCATCGGCGGCATCGGCGGCATCGGCGGCGAATGGGGCGCTGCTCGACCCGACCGCGCTGTGGCGGCCGGCGGCGCCGATGAAGGGCACCTCCACCGGGCTGCCGATCCCGCGCTTCATCTCGCTGC
>Ga0335075_10014412_pt1 | contig 11873 bp, 11 predicted proteins | sample Lox_Sample_24_FD_206723 | JGI IMG/M metagenome (GOLD analysis project Ga0335075, IMG submission 206723) | Soil microbial communities from Loxahatchee National Wildlife Refuge, Florida, United States - Lox_Sample_2.4 | ecosystem: Environmental > Terrestrial > Soil > Wetlands | place: USA... | reverse complement strand
GGGCCAGATCTCCGAGTCCTGGGCGGGTGAGATCGCCCGGTGGACCAACCGGCTGCCCGCGGAGATGCGCCAAGACGCCGACCAGATCCTGCTACAGGCCGCGGCGGCGGGGGCGGAGTTGACGGACCTGAAGCTGCTGGCCGATGCGGCCTGGGAGCAGTGGAAGTCCCAGCGCCCGGACCCTGACGATGACGATGACGGGTTTGATGACCGGTACCTGCGGCTGGGCACCACCCTAGACGGAGCCGGACGGCTCACCGGAAACCTAACCCCCGAGTGCGCCGCCGCGGTGCAGGTGCCTGACCGGGCCGGGGCTGACACGCACGTGGACGCGCACATCGCCTTCTCCCAGCTGCGGGACCTGCCCGGCGCCCCGGTCCTGGAGGCAGCCTGGCTGGCGGCCAGGGCCGGGGAGCACGGCTACCTGGCCGGCGCCGACGCCGAAGTCATCGCGTGCGACGCCCTCATCGTCCCCGTCGTCACCGGCACCCCCGACTGGGCCGTGATCGGCCAGATGATCCACCTGGTCATCGACGCCTTCACGCACTGCGCCCCGCACCCGGACACGGCTCCGGACCCGGATCTGGACCCGGTCCCGCACCCCGACCCGGCCCGGGCGCTGCCCCCGGAGGCGTGGCAGGCGCTGCAGTACGCCCTGGCCAAGCTCGCCATCGACTTCGTCTCCGGACCCGGCGGCTGCGACAAGCGCCCCGCCCAATGCGACGTGCACCACCTGCGGCACAAGAAGGACGGCGGGCCCACCAGCGTCCGGGACTGCATCCTTTTGTGCCAGTACCACCACGACATCTGCGTTCACCGGTGGGGCTGGGAAATCGCACTCCTGCCCGACGGATCGGTGATCGCCCGCGGACCCCGGGGACAGGTCATCCGCAGCCACAGCCCACCCCCCGCCCAAGCCGTCGCCTGACCCCGGCACCCGTCAAGAGCACAACCCCCGCGGCATCCGCGACCGGGACCACCCCCCACCCGGCCGCGGATGCCGCACGCCCGGCTCAGAGGCCGGCCGAGCCGTCGATGGCCTCGCGGACCAAGTCGGCGTGCCCGTTGTGCCGTGCGTACTCCTCCACGAGGTGCTGCCACATCCAGCGCACCGAGATGGTCTTCTCGTGGAAGGTGAAGGTGTCATCCAGCTTCGCGCCCTCGAGCGCGGCGTCGACGGCCCGGCACTCGGCCCGGTAGCGATCGAAGTCCTCCTCAGCGCCGGCCGGGTCGGCCTCTTCGAAGTCCGCGTCCGGGACATCGGAGCGGTAGTACAGGTCGGGTACCTGCTCACCGCGGAAGGCCTGCCTGACCCACCCGCGCTCGGTGTCGCTCATGTGCCTGACCAGGCCGAGCAGGGAGAGGTTCGACGGCGGCACGGCGCGCGTGGCCAACTGGGCGGCGTCCAGGCCCGCACATTTGCGCAGCAGGGTGGCCCGGTGCCAGTCGAGCCAGTCGCGGAGCATTTCCTGCTCGGGTTCGTTGCGGCGCTCCGGATAGCGCTCCGAGCGCTCGACATCAGGTGCGATCCAGGTCACGGCGGCAGCTTATGCCCGGGTTTGATCAGGCCGCCAGCGAATTGTTGCCGGCCTCTGCCCGCGCCGGCAAAGAATTCACGGCCGTTGACATCGTTGTCATCCACCCGTACGGTGCGAGATGACGGTGGATTCCGGTGTTGACCGTTGAAATCTAACTGCTTGTGTGCGAATCACTTCGCGGAAGGAGCCGCAGATGCCGCTACGAGGAAACAGCGAGGCAAGAAGTGGCCGCCGACGGCGAGGACGCCTCGCGGCGGTGGCCGGAGCGGCGGTCCTGAGCCTGGCCCTGACGGGAGCCATCGCGGGTACCGCGAATGCCAGCCCGGCGCAGCCGGCAGCTCAGGCGGAACGCCTAGTCGACGCCCAGCGCGCCCTGCTCACGTACCAGGCTCTCCAGCAGAATCTCTACCTCCCGCAGTACCACTTGTACCAGTGCGACAGCTGTAGCAGCACGAACTTCTATGGCACGCTCTGGCCATTCAGCAACGCGTTCGCGGCCACCAACTACGTGGCGGCGCTGAACGGCGCCGACCACAAGGTCGCCGCCGACATCCCGGCCCGGGAGCAGGGGCTTACCGCGTTCTACTACTCCGATGAGACAGGGCCCGAGGGACAGGCGCAGCCGCCGGCCTACGCTTCGGAAGTGGAACCCCCGCTGGGGCAGGGTGCCGCCACCTACTACGACGATAACGCCTGGGTAGCCCTTGACGAGATGTACGCGTACGGCGTGACCGGCGACGCGAAGGACCTGCGCATCGCGGAGAACATCTTCCGCTTCGTGACGGCTGGCTGGGACACCACCGCGTCCGATCCGTGTCCCGGCGGGGTGTTCTGGGAGGATGTGGCGGGGTCGCCGCGGAACACGGTTTCCAACGGCCCCAACGCGGAAGTCGGGCTGCTGCTCTACCGCGTCACCGGACGGGCCTCGTACCTGCACTGGGCGACCAAGATGTACGACTGGGCGCGCAGTTGCCTCGAGAACTCCAACGGGATGTACAACGACCACATCAACCCGAACGGCACCATCAACACCGCCCTGTGGAGCTACAACCAGGGAACGATGATCGGCGCCGGCGCGCTGCTCTACCAGATCACTGGCGACTCGGCCTACCTGCAGCAGGCCGAGCAGACTGCCTCGGCCTCGGTCAGCTACTACAGCACCGACAACAGGCTCTACAGCCAGCCCGACGTGTTCAACGCGATCATGTTCCGCAACATGTTCTACCTGGCCCAGATCACCGGCACGCAGGCCTACCGGCAGATGGCCGCGTCGTACGCAGAGACCGCATGGACGCAGGATCGCCAGCCGGACGGCCTGATCTCCGACCCGGACCCCACCGGGGGTGAGGCCCCGGTGAACCAGACGGCCCCGATGGCCGAGATCTACGCCCTGCTCGCCGGCGCCCCGCCGATGATGCCCACCCCGCCCCACCACGGCTAGCCCGTCCCAGCTCCTCTTCAGGGGGTTGAAGGCCGCCACTTTCTGCGGCCTTCAACCCCCTGAACACTGGCGCGGCTAACGCGCCCAGCGGCGACGGACAGCCGCTTGGCCGGCCAGGGACGGCGAATCTGTGCTCCTTGCAACGAGGTCAAGTGGCAGAATGAGTATTCCTTCTGAGCTTGACGAGGCAGCCAAACTCGATGGATGCGGTTTCTTCTCCATCTGGTGGCGCATCATTGTCCCGCTATCAGTAGCACCGATAGCGGCCGTCGCAGTCTTTACGTTCACGTATCAATGGGGGAATTTCCTCGGTCCCCTTATCTACATCAATGACCCGTCGCACTATCCTCTGGCTCTCGGGATTTATGCCCTGACACAGACCAGCAACGTGGGGCAGACACCCCCATGGAACTCGATCATGGCGGGCAGCATGCTACTTACCATTCCAATGGTGATGGTGTACTTCTTCAGCCAACGACTCCTGTATGAGGGCGCGAATGTTCTGGGCCGGATAAGGTAGTCCGCGGATCGAGGAGTTGTCGCGAAAATGCCGAGATCTCGATGGCCGCTGCCCTGGGCCAGACGTGCAGGCGTATCTTATACTGAATCCCCCATGCTGGCGGGGTTCGGACGCAGACTTCCTTGGGGCACATTTGGATAGCCGCAGCACCGTCAAGGACCTGAGGCGCGCCAATCGTTCTGCGGTGCTGCGGTCGCTGCTGCTTGACGGACCGCTGAACCGGGTAGCCCTGGGCCGGCTGACCGGCCTGAGCAGCGCGAGCGTGACCAATGTGATCACCGAGTTGCTCGAAGAACGGCTAGTCGTGGAGACAGGAACGGAAGAGTCGGACGGCGGGCGTCCGCCCGTCCAGCTCGGCGTTAACCCTGGCTTCGGAGTCCTCATCGGCGTGGATATCGGTGAGACCGGCGTGCGAATCGAGGCGTTTGACCTTGGCCTTCACATGCTCTCGGGTGAAGTCGTCCCGATTGATCCGCGTAGGCCCATGGTTGACGAGGTGGTTGCGGACATCGCCGGTAGTGTCCGCAGGACCGTGAGTAAAACCGGTGCCGGGGAGAGGATCATAGGTGTTGGAGTCGGGGTGCCGGGCATCGTGTCCGGCTCTGCGGAGCAGGCGTCGGTCCACGCACCGAACATCGGCTGGGCAGACGTGCCGCTATCCGGGCTCCTGTCTGAGACGCTCACCATGCCGGTGTTCATGGACAACTGCGCCAAGACGCTCGGACTCGCGGAGATGTGGTTCGGAGCGGGCCGCGGTGCCCGCGACGCGATCGTAACGCTGCTCGGCACGGGCGTCGGTGCGGCTATCTTCTCTCGCGGCAGGCTCTTCAGGGGGGTGAGCTCCAGCGCCGGTGAGTGGGGCCATACGTGCATCGTGATGAACGGGAGGCGATGCCGGTGCGGACGCTGCGGTTGCGTGGAGGCATATGTCGGCGCATACGCCGTCGTTGAGCAGTGGGTGGCCGGTAAGGAGACGCAAGCGGGCGCCACCGATGAGGAATCCCTGATCGACGAGTTGATCCACGCCGCCGACAAAGAGGCGGCCGCCAGGGAAATCCTTGATCAGGTCGCGGTGGCGATGGGCATCGGATTGTCGAACATCGTCAACCTGTTCAATCCGGAGCGGATCATCATAAGCGGGTGGCTGGGCCTGCGTCTTGGCCCGCTGCTTCTGCGCCGTGTCGAAGAGGTGCTGGCCGAGCAGGCCCTCGCGTACCCAGCCGCACGAGTGTCGATCCAGCTCGGCGAGCTAGGTCGGGACGCCGTGGCCCTCGGCGCGAGCACTCTCGTGCTCGATGACCTCATCTCCCGCGGCGGGAAGCCACGGCTTTACGAGAGCTCTGTGCCTCGCGCAAGGCGACTCTGAACCGGTACTCGTGCGCCGACAGCGCCCAGAAGTCCAGCCACAGCACCCAGTGCTCCCGGGCGCGCGCCGATGAAGCGACGAACCCGTCGACGATTTCCCGCAACGCGGCGCGGCCGTCCGGTGCCGCCTTCGCCGCCGCGATCACCGGGCCGTAGAACGAGTCCATCTCGTCGTTCAGCACCTCGGCGAGTATCTCCGTGATCCCGGTGAAGTGGTATGTGATGGTGCCGAGCGACACGTCACTGGCGGTGGCGATATCGCGCATCGAAGTCGCGAACAGTCCATTCATTTTGCGGAAAGTACCGCACTTCGCGCTCGGGGCAGGGCTCGTCCGCCGTGGGCGTGCCCGGCGGAACCTCGACTGCCAGCCCGATCGCGCTATTCGATCCACGCAGACCCAGTGTCAGGGACTGACCTCAGGCGGCCGGCCCGAAACAGGCGCGTGTCAGCTTGACGGGCCGGTGGGCATCGGTCATCGTGGTGAATATGGAACGGCGATCCAAGTTTGTCGACAATACGGAAAGCGCGTCGGTGCACCGGGCACTTGACATCCTCGAGCTGCTGGCCGACGCCCCCGCCGCGGTAGGTCTCACCGAGATCGCGCGGCGGGCTGGCGGCCCGAAGGCTACCGTGCACCGGCTGCTCGCTACCTTGCAGACCCGCGGGTACGTCGTGCAGGACTCGCGATCAGGCGCGTACTCGGCGGGTGTCCGCTGCTTTGAGCTTGGCAGTTCCTGGGTGCAGAATCTCGATCTGCGGACTGCCGCCGCGCCGGTGCTTGCTGACCTGAACAGCCGCACGCAGGAGACCGTGCACCTCGCCATCTACGACGAGGGCGAAGTCGTCTACGTGGACAAACTGGAGAGCCCGCATCCCGTGGTAGCGAGGTCCTACGTCGGGCGGCGATGCCCGGCTTTCTGCGTGGCGACGGGCCGTACGCTGCTCGCCTTCCAGCCACATCAGGAGATCGCCCAGGTGCTCGGCCGGCCGCTGCCGGTTTTCACGCCGCGCACCATCACCGACCTGGCTGAGCTGAGGGCCTTGCTCGATGAGGTGCGAGACCGCGGATACGCGGTCAATCACGAGAGCCACCGGGAGGGGGTCGGCGGGGTGGCCGCCCCGATCAGGGACCACACCGGGGCGGTGGTGGCCGCCGTCGGATGCTGCGTTCCTGAGCACCGGTTCGGGCCCGATCGCTTCGGGCTGCTGCGCGAGCAGACTGTCTTGGCCGCGGACCGGATTTCACGCCGCCTCGGCGCGACCGTGAGCCAGCGCAGCCCGGGTGAGCAGGCGCAGCAGGGCGCCTAGGGCACGCCCGCCTGCGGAGCCGATGCCGCGCGGGAATATAGTTGGACCGGCGTTCTAGTTTCTGTCATGAGCGGAATAGCGGATCAGAAGTCCGTCGTACGGAAAGCACGACCTGGAAGAGGTGAATGTGGGCAGCTTCCATGAGATCAGCGTGTCGGTCAACGGCAGATCAGGCACCTACCGCACTCCCGCCCGGACGAGCCTTGCGGACTTCCTCCGGGAGACGGCCGAACTGACCGGCACGCACCTGGGATGCGAGCACGGGGTGTGCGGCTGCTGCACCGTGCTGCTTGACGGCGAGCCGGTCAGGTCATGCATCGTGCTAGCGGCCCAGGCCGATGGGCACGAGGTCACCACGGTCGAGGGACTCGCCGGCGCGGACGGTCAGCCGAGCGCGCTGCAGGACGCGTTCTGCGAGGCGCACGCGCTCCAGTGCGGCTACTGCACGCCCGGCATGCTCATCTCGGCGCACGCCCTGCTCGAGCGGAACTCTGCACCCACGAGGGCGGAGATCGACGAGGCCATCGGCGGCAACATATGCCGCTGTACCGGATACGTGCAGATCCGCGAGGCTATCGAACTGGCCGCCAGGAAGCGGCGGTCGGCCGGGGAGGCGGCCCGTGGCTGAGGAACGCCGCTACCGCTGGGTCTCCCGGCCGGGCCCCATCAGGGAAGACCGCAGGTTCGTCACCGGGCACGGCCGCTACGTTGCCGACATCACCCTGCCGGGAATGCTGCACGTCGGGCTGGTGACGAGCCCGTACGCTCATGCCCGGATCACCGGGATCGACGCCTCGGCCGCGCTGCGCGCGCCCGGTGTGGCCGCGGTGCTCACGGGCAGGGAACTGGCGAAGGAGACAGAGCCACTGCGCCAGTACCTCAACCTGCCGCACGTGCAGTGGCGGCCGCTGGCCGTGGAGGAGACCCGCTACGCCGGCGAGTGGGTGGCGGCCGTGGTCGCGGCCGACCGCGCGGCGGCCGAGGACGCCGCCGATCTGGTCCAGATCGATTACGAGCCGCTGCCCGTTGTCATGGACCCGGAGGTAGCCTGCCAGCCAGGCGCGCCGCTTGTGCACCCGCTGCACGGCAGCAACGTGATGACCGAGCGCCAGTTCACCTGGGGCGATGTCGCGAATGACTTCAAGCGTTCCGCTGGCTCCACTCGCGTCCGGGTGCGATGGAACCGGAACTCCACTGTGCCGCTCGAGACTTTCGGTGTCATCGCCAGCTGGGACGGCGACCGCGACATGCTCGATGTGTGGGCATCCATCCAGATGCCCCAGTTCCCCGATCAGCTCGCGGCGGCGCTCCGCTTGCCGGGCAACCAGGTCCGGGTGCACTTCGACGTGGACGTCGGCGGAAGCTACGGGGTGAAGCGGGGCATCAAGCACACGGTGCTGGCCGGTCACCTGTCGCGGCTGCTTGGCCGGCCGGTGAAGTTCATCGAGGACCGCGCGGAGAACATGCACGGCGGTGACTTCCACGGGCCGGACCGCATCTTCGATGTCGAGCTGGCCTACACCGCCGACGGCGTGTTCACCAGCATGCGGATGGACGTCATCGACGACGAGGGCGCCTACCCGGGCCGCTCGCCGCTGCAGCTGGCCAAGCCCATCGGCGCCATCGTGGGGCCGTACCGGATCGGCAGCGTCGCTTACCACGTCACCGCCGTCGCCACGAACAAGACGGGGCAGGTCGCGGTGCGCGGGTTCGGCCAGTCCCCGACCAACTACGCGATCGAGACCGCCGTGGACGCGGCCGCACGGGATCTCGGTGTGGACCGGGCCGAGATCCGCCGCCGGAACTTCATCAAGCCCGATGAGTTCCCGTACCGGATTCCCAGCGGCACCGAATACGACTCCGGCGACTACCCGGCCGTGCTGGAAAAGTCGCTCCGCCTGGCCGACCTGCCGGAGTTGCTGCACCGCCGCGAAGCGCTGCGGGAGGCCGGCACCCTGGCCGGGATCGGTTTTGCCACCTGCCTGGAGCCCGGCGGAGGCAATGCCCTGTTCGAGAACGTGATGAACCCGGCGAATGACAAGACGACCTTCCCCGAGGCGTGCCGGCTGCGAGTCGACGGGTCGGGAGCGATCACGGCGGTGATCTCGATCTCCTCGGCCGGGCAGGGACACGACACCATGGTGGCCACGCTTCTCGCCGAGGAACTGGGCCGGGATCCGGCGACCATCACCGTGGTGCGCGCGGATTCGCTGTCGGGCATGCCCTCCCAGAGCCCAGTCGGCAGCCGGATGGCGATCGTGCTAGGCCGGGCGGTGCAGGCCGCCGCCACCGAACTGAAGGACAAGCTCCGTGCGATCGCCGCCCACGGCCTCGGAGCCGGCATCGAGGACGTCGACTACGCCGACGGCGACGCCTTCCTCCGGTCAGCTCCGGACAAGAAGATGAGCTGGGCCGAGATGGTGTCGATCGCCCACCGCAAATATCACCTCATGCCCGCGGGATTGCAGCCCGGCCTTGAGGTGGTGCACGTGGCGCAGGTGCCGCGCGGCGGTCAACTGGCCGGTCCGGACGGCACCGTGCAGATGTACCCCTGCTACTCCTTCGAGTCGCACGTCGTCCTGGTGGCTATCGATCCTGGCACCGGTGTTGTCGATATCGACCGCTACTACCTCGCCCACGACTGCGGGACCGTGATCAACCCGGACATCGTCCGCGGCATGGTCTTCGGCGGGGTCGCGCACGGCATCGGCGTCGCGCTATATGAGCAGTTCGCCTTCGACGAGGGCGGCCAGCCGCTGACCCAAAGCTTCATGGATTACCTGCTGCCCAGCGCGCACGAGATACCCGACATCGCCGACGCTGAGCACTGCACGCCGTCGCCGTTCACCACCCTGGGCCAGAAGGGCGCGGGCGAAGCCGGCTACATGGGTGCGCCGGCCGCGGTCGCGAACGCCGTGAACGACGCATTGGCCGCCATCGGCGCGGGCCCGATCTGCGCGCTGCCGATCAAGCCGTGTGACGTATGGGAAGCCATCCGCAGCCGCGAGGAGAGCAGCACATGACCGACACCCAAAGCCATCCCATTCCAGTGAGGCAGCGCGCCGTGGACGCCCACGCCCACGCCGTGCCAGGCGGCCTGCTTGATGACCTGGCCCGGGGCGCGGAGAAGTTCCCGAACATCAGCATCGAAGCCCGCGCCGGCAGCTATGTCATGTCGTTCGCCGGCGCCGCGCCGACTAGGCCCATCGCGCCGGGCCTGACGGATCCGCAGCGCCGCGAATCCTGGCTGCGCCAGCAGCGCATCGTCCGCCAGGTGATCGGCGGATGGCTCGACATCTTCGGCTACCAGCTGCCCCCGAAGGAGGGAGCGGCGTGGGCGGAACTGCTGTCCGAGCGCCTGGCGGAGCTGGCGGGCACGGACCGTCGGCTGACCGCCCTCGGCACGGTGCCGCTGCAGGACCCGCCCGCCGCGGCCGAGGCACTCCGCCAGCAGCGCAAGCAGGGGATGCCCGGGATCATGATCGCTACCCGGGTGGGCGAAAGGGAGCTTGACGATCCGGCGCTCACGCCGTTGTGGGAGGCTGCCGACGACACGGGCGCGGTGGTCTTCCTGCACCCCGGCTTCGGCGGCGCTGGGCCCCGTTACGCGCCGTTCGGCCTGCTGAACGGGCTCGCCCGGATCGAGGACAGCACGGTCGCCGTGGCCCGCCTGCTGTGCGCCGGCATCCCCGCCCGCTACCCCCGGATGCGGCTGGTCGTCGCGCACGGCGGCGGGGCGATCCCTTATGTGCTCGGGCGGCTGGCACGCAACTACGCGATCGCCGACGGCGCCTTCGCCGACCCGGTCGAATCGTTCGGCTACCTCTATTTCGACACGGTCGTGTTCGACCGGCCAGCGCTGGCGCTGCTGCTGGCCCGCGCCGGCGCGGACAAGATCATGCTCGGGTCGGACTACCCGTTCCCGATCGGCGATCCGGAGCCACGCCGCGTCATCGAAGAATCGGGGCTGTCCGCCGGGGATGAGGCACTCATCCTGGGCGGAACCGCGGTGCGTCTGTTCGGGGAACCGGCTGCGGAGGACAGGAAGTGAAGCCGGTCGACTTCAGCCTGCACCAGCCCGCTACGCTCGCGCGGGCCACCGAGCTGCTTGCCGCCCACCCCGACGAGTCAAAGGTCCTGGCCGGCGGCCAGAGCCTGCTGCCGCTGCTCAACTTCCGCCTGGCCCGCCCAGAGCACCTGATCAGCCTGGACCGGGTCGGCGGTCTTTCCGAGGTGCGCCGCGACGGGGCCGGGCTGCACATCGGCGCCATGGTGCGGCACGCGTACGCCGAGCACTCCCAGGCCGTCGCACAGGCCTGCCCGCTGCTTGCGGCGGCGATACCGAACATCGCCCACCCGCCGATCCGCAACCGGGGCACGGTGGGCGGCAGCCTCGCGCACGCCGACCCGGCGGCCGAGCTTCCCGCCGTGGCCGCGGCGCTGGACGCCACGTTCCGCGCGGTCAGCGTACGCGGCAGCCGTGACATCCCGGCCGCGGAGTTTTTCCGCTCCTACCTGACCACCGCCTTGGCCGCCGACGAGGTGCTGATCGCTATCCGGTTCCCGGTGTGCCCGCCGCGGACCGGAAGCGCCTTCCTTGAGACCGGCCGGCGGCGCGGCGACTTCGCGCTTGTCGGGGTGGCCGCGCAGCTGACCATGGACGGTGAGACGATCAGCGACGCACGGCTGGCGCTGAGCGGGATCGCCGACGTGCCGCACCGCTGCGCGGCGGCCGAAGCGGTGCTGCGCGGCGCGACCGCGGCCCCCGACGTGCTCGACGCTGCGGTGTCCGCGGAAAAGGCAGGCCTGCACCCGAGCGGAGACCTGCACGGCACGGCGGACTACCGGCTCCATCTGGCCGGCACGCTCCTGCGCCGGGCCATCGGGCAGGCACATTCGAACGCGACCGCGCCGCGCTTGCGGGTCGCCTGATCACCGGAGGAGAATCGTGATCTTCGAACTGCGCGAATACGTTGCGGCGCCTGGGGCGGCGCAGCGGCTGCACGACAGGTTCGCCACGCACACGCTCGGCCTGTTCGCGCGGCACGGCCTTGAGGTGGTGGGGTACTGGACCGACCGCGAAGATGAGAGCCGCATCGTCTACCTGCTCAGGTTCGCCGACGAAGCCGCACGTACCGCGGCGTGGAATGCCTTCCAGGCAGACCCCGAATGGAAACGCGTGCGCGCCGCATCCGAGGCCGACGGTCCCATTGTCGCCGAGATGCACAGCCGCGTACTGGCCAGCCCGGACTACTGGACGCGGACCACCGTCTCGGCCTGATCCGGCATTCACGCGAACACGGGAAAGTTAATGCTGCTGAAGAACACCTTTGAGGTACCGCTTCCGGCTGAGGACACTTGGCGGCTGTTGACTGACCTCTCCCGGATCGCGCCCTGCCTTCCCGGCGCGGCACAGTTCCTGGAACGCGATGAGGTCGCCCACCGAGCCGTGATTGCCGTCCGCGGGCGTGCGGAGCGGGGCAGTGGCTCCGCGCGGGCGACCATCACGGCCAGCCTGCATCCGGAGGCCGCCGGCACCCGGGTGGACCTCGCAACCGAGATCGCCGTCAGCGGACGGGCCGCCCAGTTCGGGCGCGACCTGCCCGCCGACGTTAGTTCGGGCATGATCTCCGACTTCGCGCGCCGGCTCGAGGCGCTGATCGCCGGCGATACCGGTGCTGCCGCCGGCGATACCGGTGC
>Ga0335075_10014411_pt1 | contig 11873 bp, 12 predicted proteins | sample Lox_Sample_24_FD_206723 | JGI IMG/M metagenome (GOLD analysis project Ga0335075, IMG submission 206723) | Soil microbial communities from Loxahatchee National Wildlife Refuge, Florida, United States - Lox_Sample_2.4 | ecosystem: Environmental > Terrestrial > Soil > Wetlands | place: USA... | reverse complement strand
GCGATCAACGCGTGCAACAGGGCGCGGTTGGCCGCGATCACCGCCGGAGGCACCATCGCCGCACGCGTCACGTCGAACGCGGCCGCGGCCGCTTTAGCGTGGGTGGCCGTTTGTTCAGCCTGCGCGGCGGTGGATCTCATCCACGCCACATAGGGTTCTGCGGCGGCCACCATCGCTGCCGACGCGGCGCCGAGCCACGGCCCCGCCGTCAGCTCCGAGAGCACCGATCCGTAGGAGGTGGCCGCCGAATTGAGTTCGGTGGCGAGGCCGTCCCAGGCTGCCGCGGCGGCCAACATCGGGCCTGAGCCTGGACCGGAATACATCCGTCCGGAGTTGATTTCCGGTGGTAAGAATGCGAAATCCATTGCCGCCCAACCTCCTAGCTGATCACTGTCGCATCAGTAGCCTCGGTGAGCGGTTACGACCCGCCGGACAAAGTCCGAGTTCTTTCGTTTGCCCATCGCTGCATTAGTGGAGCTTGCGCCCCCAACAGCCGATTGCGCGGAAAAATGTCCAGATCCGGAACGCAAAGTGAACTACGCGAAGTTACTTGGCCAGCCAGTCCTTGACCGCGGTCGCGGCCTCGCCAATATCCCAGTCCCCGAGCACCGCGGAGACCAACTCCGGATTGTCGCGAATATCCGTATCGCTGGGATCGCCGCAATGAACGATCGGATCCGGACGGTATTGCATCTTGAGCTGGCACAGGCGCGCCACGTCCAATCCGAGGATCACCGACGTGATGTACAACGATTCGTCGAGACCCGAGGAAATCCCCGCGCCTGTGATCCGGTTAGCGCTGCGGACGTAGCGGCGATAATCCTTCACGACGTTCGCGCCAGGGAAAAGGCGCAACACATCTTGGTAAGCCCAGTGCGTGGTGCAGGTGTACCCGTCAAGAAGTCCGGCGGCTCCCAGTAGCAAGGCTCCTGAGCAGACGGAACAGATCCAATTCGTTTCTTTGCGCCTCGCAAGAAAGTCAAGGTAGGGATTGCTGCCCAGAGGCCCTTCCAGAATGACGTCGTGCACGGGGTTGGATCCGCCCGGCACGAACAACATGTCCAGATCGGTACAGCCATCGAACGTCGCCGTCGGTTTGATCGACACGCCCTCCCACGACGTGACAAAGTCGTCGGTACTGGGCCCAATCAGGAGGCAGTCCATCTCGGCCAACGTGAACGTCTGGTAAGGCCCGCACACATCCAATGAATCGAAGTTCGGATACAGCGGTACGCCGACTCTGAAAGCGGCCACTAGAGCCCTCCTTGCCGGGCTGCTATCGATGAGCATGATACGGCGGCCATACCGGCGCCGCCGCCGCTTCGTTGTTTTCGTTCAACGCCCGACGCGAGAACCGTCGCGTCTCCACACTTACAGAGAAACCATCAACCCGGTGGCCTTGTCGCCGACATATCTGAAGTCCCAGGCGAGTCAACTTATTCATGAAAGGCGTTGAGGTGTCAGGTATCCGCCGCCGCGTCGATGTGTGGAACATATCCCTCGGATCCGAGAAAGCCGCCCGCACTCAGCCGTGGCACCCCGTGCTGGATGCCTATGCGCGCGGCGTGGCGGAGCTGATGGGACGCGGCGGCGGGCCGAATCGGGACACCAAGCCCGACAAGCCGTTAACCGTCGACTCTTGGTTATGGGCGGCCAACACTCACGGCGTGCTGGACGGCACGACGCCGATGAAGCCGCTGTGGAACCAGTGTGCCCACCACGACCGGTATTTCCTGGTCTGGCACCGCGCATACCTGGTGTGGTTCGAGTCGATGGTCCAGTCGGTGATCGACGACGCGGACTGGGCGTTGCCCTACTGGGACTACTCCGACCCGGGTCGACCCGAGACACTGGAACTGCCGTGGGAGTTTCGCGTTGAACAACGCACGGTCGGCGGTGCAAAGGTCGCCAATCGACTGTTCGTCGACGTCACGGAGCGCCAAGGCCACCCCGATGCCGAGGCGGTGGACATCGTCCCGGCGATGTCGGAACGCTTCTTCTTCCGAGACGCGCCGAACAAAGGGTTCGGCGGCGTGGACGGTCCGCTGCGACTAGGCGGATACGTGGAAATGCAACCTCATGACAAAGTTCACGACGCAATCGGTGGCGATCCGCCGCCGCCGAAAGAGCCGGGGCTGATGGGCATTGTCGAGATCTCGTCGCGCGATCCCATCTTCTGGCTGCACCATGCGAACATCGACCGACTCTGGGAAGTCTGGCGCAACGTCGCGGGTTCGGTTGACCTGTTCGATCAGGCCGGGATTTCAGCCCAGCTGAAAGCCGAATGGCGCAACGCGCGCTTCGTATTCGGTGACACCGGTGCGCTCGCGGTGTATTCCGTCGACGACGTGAAGGACATACGGGGCCCGGCGATGAACTACGAATACGAGTCGATAGCTTTGCCCGCCGAGATCATGGCTACCGTGATGAGCAAGCGGCAAGAGGCACAACTGGCGAGCCCGGTGAACAAGTGGCGACAAAGCCGAGAGGTGGTGAGGACCTTGGTTGACGACGAGATGACGCCCCCGCCTCAACAGTGGGATCCGGTGGCAGGAACCGGACAGACGACTCGGGTCGGAGAAAATGGCGCCGAAAGCAGCCTGGTGTTCGATTCGCGCCAAATGTCGCTCTCAGGGCCCAGTTTCGCCGGCCCCAATCTGGTCGGGCCCGAATTGGTGGAACCCACATCCAGCGCCCCAGGGGGGTTGATCATCGCGCTGATGGGAGTGCGTGCGCCGGAGCGCTGCCACACCCGATACGTCGTCGAAGTCGCGGCCGGGCCCGACCAACCGTCACACCCTGTCGACACGTTCTCGACGTTCGGCCTCAACGGGAGCCCCGCTGAAGAAGAACGCAACTACACCATCGACGCCACCCCGCTGATTCCGCAGCTGATCGAAGACGGTTGGGACGGCAGTGGATTGGTCGTCCGCGTCCGCCCCCGGACACCGGCCGCCGACCAGGCCGCGGCCCCGCCCGGCCTGGTGATTGGCCAGATCACGATCTATCGGCTGCGGTGACCACCCGGCCGGTACTGACAGCGGCCGCGCGACGGCGGCTGAGTCCACGCCGGCTGCGACGCACTCATCCAGGATGGTGGATGAGCGCAATGGCCGCCGTTGCCTGGATCGCGCTGATCGTGTTGCACGTCAACGATTTTGCGGTTGTCACCCACTCGCCACCGATGGCGGACATGCCAGATATGCCCGACATGCCTGCCCACGCCGGCCACCATCACGGTTCGCACGAAAACCCGACGGCGTGGACGGGGCATTGGGCGTTGATGGTCGTCGCGATGATGTGGCCGCTGTACGCAAGCGCCGTCGCCGCCATCGCCGCGGCGACGTTTCGGCGCTGGCAAGTAGTCAGCGTCGCCGCATTCATCACGGTGACTTCGGCGCTGTGGATCGGCTTCGGCTGGGTCATCCGCGGCGTTTTCCTCCTCGTGCATCCGCCCGCGGTGTGGTGGGCGGTCGCATGGTTGGCGGTGGCGATCGCATCGACGCACTCGCTCTGGCGAACCCGGGCACTGCAGCGGTGCCTGCGAATCTCGCTCATCGCTCCGTCGGGGTACCGCGCCATCACCACCTCGGCGCGAACCGCCACGCGGGCCTGGCCGCGGTGCGCCTTGCTGTGTGCGCCGGTGATGATGGCAATGGTGGGTGCGCACCAACTGGCCCTGATGGTGGGCGGGTCGGTTGCGGTCTGGTGGGAGCAGCGACATCCCCGGGCGTTTCGAGATCGGGTTCCGGTCGCGATTCTGCTGGCCACAGCCGTCGTTGTTCTGGTCCAGTTCTACTTCGCCTCGTGACGACGACGCGTCAGCCAGAGCGCATCAGGTGTTTCCCAGGATTCTTTTGGGTTTCACCAAGCATCCGATCTTGGCGGCTGATGTTGGTCGCCGCGCCAGTGCGCGCGATCCCGATGAAAACGACCGGCGCGCAATACGTCTCACTGCCACCGCTGCAGGCGCCAGACAAGCGAACAGGTGGCTCGCCGATTACGCCGCCGCTGCCGAAGAGCTATTCGCGTGCTTCGACGCCGACGCGCTCGACCCGCGACTAACTCAGAACGAGTTGGTCAAAAACAGATCCAGAGAGTTGATGACGCTCTCGAGCAGCCCGCTGCCAGCGGCGCCGTGCTCGAACACCGCACTGATCCAAGCGTCAAAGTTATTGACGTCGGCATCTGAGATGTCGACCAGCGTGAGGTCGCCGTTGGTCGTCGTGGTCGCATCCGCGACTTGCTCCGGAGTCAACCCCAGGTACTCCACGTGGTTAACAAACAGACCTTCGATCGTTTGCAGCAGACCGCCCTCTTCGAAGTCCTGTTGGAAGTCGGCCACCCCATCACCGTCCAGCGAGTAGATCGTGGCCGGGTACAGATCGGTGGGCGTCTCGTTGCCCAGGACGCCGTCAATGCCGAAATCCGTGAGAAGTGTGTTCGTCAGACTCGCGCCGAGCACGGAATCCATGTCGGCCACGATGTTGGGCCATACGCCGCCCGGCAGCGAGGGGTCCCCGATGAACACGAAGTGCAGATCGTCGCTGGGGATGCCGTAAGCCTCGAGTTGGCTCATGGCGATCGACTCGGCGGTGGCGCTTTGTGAGTATCCGAAGATCGTCAGCGGGTGCTCGGCGTCGAAAGCACCTGGGTCCGCATTGAATTCGTTCTCTACGGCGAGGGTGAGGTCGTCCGCGGCGGTGAAGCTGCTTGGGCCCTGCTGGATCAGTTCGGGCGTTGTCAGAACCTGCAGCGGCGCGGCGCACGGGTCGGTCCCGACCATGTCGCAGACCGTTGAGCCGGTCGCGCCGTCGTCGAAACCCAGCGGGTTCAGAAACAAATTCTCTGCGGCCTGTGCGAAGGCGGTCGACGGCGTCGGCTCGGTGGTGCCGCCGAGGATGATCGCCGTGTCGCTGCCGGCCAGCGGGTCGTCCGCATGGGCGACCGGGCTCATCGCCGCGCCGGCCACGCCAACGGTCACGCCGACACCGGTGATGTAGGCCAGGATCTTGTCTCGGTTCACCGCTGCACTCCTTTTGCTCTCACCGCCATGCCCGCACCTGTGATCTGCGGCACCTCGTCTTCTTAGCCGAAGTTAATCGCGGTTTCAAGGAGTTCTCAGTCTTCGGTTCCGCTGAACTGCGGTTTACCAATGTGCGCACAGGCTGGGTCGCACGGCGTGTCCTCCGAGGTCTTTCGGTTGCGATGTCGGCATGATTGCCGGAACGAGGGTGTGCGTTTATTTCGGCCGGTGCGCTAACGCCTGGGTGCTGGACAGCGCAAACGCCGACGGAATACCTGGTGGGAAGGCTGGATATGTCGACAACATTGACGATCCCCATGCGGGCGACGCCACCGACGCCACCGACGCCAACGACTGGGCCGCCGCGGCTGCCCAGCCTGGCCAAGTTGGGCGCTCTGACGCTCCTTGTCGTGGTGCTGACGGTCTTGAGCATCTCCTTGTACTGGCTCGAGCATCACAAAGGCCACCACCCGAGCGTGCTCGGCGACACCGGCAGCCCCGAGCATGTGACCGTCGAGGTCCTCATCCAAAAAGTCGACCCGTCGACGGCCCGGATCAACGCCCAGGTGGAACTCAAGGGGTCCGGCTCCTTGGTGGACGAGCAGACACATGAACTGAAAGAAGACGTCACCCTCATCACCAACGCGGTCAGCGACCGCACCGTGATCTCCAAAGCGAATCAACGGCCGGAGTACGTGTCAGCCCAATTCGCGCTTCGCGATGGGACGATCACCGACTACCCCTTCGACCGTTATGCTGCGAATTTCTATTTCCGCGCGCAGATCGGCGACGCCCCGAATCAGCGCTCAGTCCCAATCCGCGTGGTGTTCAACAACATCGACACCTTCTTCAAGGTATCCCCGACACAGCAAAAATCCATCCAAGTCCATCGGGACGACGGTGAAGCCAGAACCATCACGACCCCCCAATCGCTTTTCGCCGCAACGGCAAAGGTGGAACGTTCGACGAGCACTGTGGTGTTCGCCGGGTTCATCATGGTGTTCATGTGGTGCCTTACCATCGCCTCGCTTGTCGCGGCGTGGTACATCACCAGCGGCAGGTTCGGCTTGTTCTGGTCTGCGCTCGCATTCCTCGGAACGTTGCTGTTCGCGCTGATTCCCTTGCGAGACGCGGTACCTGGAGACCCGCCGATCGGATCGCTCATCGACTTCGGCGCATTCTTCATCGCCGAGGGCGTCGTATCGATCTCGATGATCGTCACGGTCCTGCACGGCTACCACATCGAAATCTCGGGCAAGCAGCGGAACATCCCAGTCGACGACGACTAGCCGGACTCGAAGGCCAGAAGTGCTCCAGCAATCGATCGACGGTGTGGCGGCACTGAGCGACGACATCGACTGGTCGATTTGTATTCGCGACGCCGAGGGGCACGAGCTGGCCGGCCGCAACGTGGATCGTTCGATGGAAACCGCGAGCGTCGGCAAGCTGCTCCTGCTCATCGAGACCGCACAGCAATGCGCTAAGGGTGATCTGTCCGGCGCGACGGTGCTCAACCGGAATTCCGCGCTGCCGGCCAGTGATTCGGGCATCTGGCAGCACCTGCACGTCGAGGAATTATCGATCCACGATCTCTGCATTTTGATCGCCAGCGTCAGCGACAATGTGGCGACAAATGTCTTACTCAACTGGGTGGGTCTGGGCAATGTTCGCGCGCTGGCCGAATCCCTCGGCCTAGCCGGGACGGCACTGCTCGACTACGTCCGAGACGACCGCGGCCCAGCCCATCCAGCGACGCTGTCTACTGGATGTGCATCAGAGTTGTCGCGCGTGATGAGTCAGCTGGCCCGCCGCGAGTTGGTATCGCCGGCAGTGTCGGAGCAGGTCAACGCGTGGCTGGCATTGAGCGTGGATCTCTCCATGGTCGGGTCCGCGTTCGGTCTCGATCCGCTGGCGCACACGCCATCGGATCGAAACCTATTCATTCGCAACAAGACTGGCGCCGACCCTGGAGTCAGAGCGGATGTGGGGACGATCGGGCGTGAAGCCGTCTGGCTCACCTACGCCGTGATCGCCAATTGGGATGCGGCGGAGGACACCCTGCGAGACGCGGCACTTTCGGGGATGAATGCAATCGGCGCGGTGCTGAGGGCCATGATCGAGGCGTGACCAACCGCATCCGATCGCTCCTCGGCGTCGACTACCCGGTAGTCCAGGCCCCGATGACCTACATCGCCAGGGCCGAGCTGGCCGCCGCCGTCTCCGAGGGCGGTGGCATGGGCATGATCGAGACCCTGACCCCCGAGGGGCGTGCTGATCTGCGCCGGGTGCGCGGGCTGACCGCCCGCCCGGTCGCGGCAAACCTGATGATCCAGGGCTGGAAGCGCGACCCCTCGATCGTCGACGAATTGGCCGACGCGGAGGTTCGTCACGTTTTCACCTCCGCCGGTGATCCGGGCCTGTTCACGGCGCGGTTGCATGACGCCGGCATGACCGTCGTCCACGTTGTCGGATCGTTGAAGGGCGCGATGAAAGCGGTCGACGCGGGAGTCGACGCCCTGGTCGTCGAGGGCGTGGAGGGCGGTGGGTTCAAGTCCGCACTCGGCGCATCGACGCTGGTGTTGCTTCCGCTCGTCGCCGACCGGGTCGATCTTCCGATCATCGCCGCCGGCGGGATCTGCGACGCCCGGTCCGCGGCGGCCGCGGTCGTTCTCGGCGCCGAGGGCGTGCAGATGGGCACCCGGATGCTCGCCAGCCACGAAGCCCGCGTGCACGCCAACTTCAAGGACAACATCATCTCCGCCGGTGACGACGGCACGGTGATGCTCGACCTGCCCGGCAACCCGACGATGCGGGTGCTGCGGACCGGTCTCGCCGCCCGTGTCGCCGCGGGCGATCCCGGGGTAAAGCTGCTCGGCCGGATCACCGACCTGTACTTCGAAGGCGATTTCGAGGCCAGCGTCGCCAACACCGGTCAGGTGTCGTCGCGGATTGTCGACCTGCAGCCGGCGTCTCAGATCGTCAAACAAACGTGGTCGGAGATCGAAACCACCCTGAGCGAGAGCCGATCTCGGCTCGGTCAGTGAAGCGGGTGGCCGGCGAACCAGTCGAGCAGCAGGTCGGCCAGCATGTCGGGCTGCTCGTCGGGGATCCAGTGTGAGACGCCGGGCAGGATCTCGAACCGGTATTCCCCGGTGACGTAGCGGGCCGTGTTGTGGGCCGATTTGGGCAGCAGCGCCACGTCGCGGTCGCTCCACACGTACAGCGTTGGCACCGAGACCTTTTGGCTGATCGCGCGTGGATTCGACAGCGGCATCGCGCGATACCAGTTGATCGCAGCCGTCAGAGCCTCGGGTTCGCTCATCGCCGCCGCGTCGCGCTTCGCGGCGGCTGGCGCCTGCCCGGCCTGCCGCAGCGATTTGTACATCATGGCGCCGTCACGACGCAGCATCGACCACTCGGGTATGCGAGGCAATTGAAAGGCGTACATGTACCACGACGCCAAGCCCTGACGACTGTTGGCGAACGACTTGAGGAACGCGGCGGGATGCGGCACGGATATCGGCGACACGGTGGCCAACCGCTCGGGCATCTCGGCTGCGGCCGCCCACGCGACCGCCGCGCCCCAGTCGTGCCCAACGAGGTGCACCTTTTGTGCGCCGCTGGCGTCGATCAACGCGCCGAGATCGGCGACGAGCTCGGGTATCCGGTAGTCGCGGCGGCGGGACGGCCGGGCGCCGGGTGAGTAGCCCCGCTGGTTGGGCGCCAAGCATCGATAGCCCTGGGCGACGAGCCGGTCGATGACGGCGTTCCAGCTGTCGTTGTGTTGGGGGAAGCCGTGCAACAGCACGACCACGGGTCCGTCGGCCGGCCCGGCATCGCGGACGTCGAAGATCAGGTCATCGCGGTGGTATTGCTCCATCGGTCAAGCTTCGCAGGTGCATGTTGGAGACGACGCCGCGGATGGAGGCGGCGACTCTTACCGGCGGTGTTTGACCTGGCGGTAACGCTGCAGGAGCCCGTGATTGTGGATGCGGAAGCTGTACCCGGTATCGACATTGCAGACGCGGCACTGCCAGCCGCCGAGTAACTCGTCAGGTATCGCGGCCAGGACACGCACCCGGTTTCCGTTGCGCTTGGATTCCCAGACGGAACCCACCAGCTCAGCGTCCACAAATTCTTCAGTACCCGGGCTTACGCGGATCTAACTGAAATGCCCGTAAGAAAATTGTATGGAGTTGCCGCAGGGACCAATTCACCGATGGCCGAATGCTGTACGGCGTGGTTGTGACCAGCGCTACAGACCCGCGGGCCGGTTGGTGATCAGCCTGGAAGCTCTCAGAGTTTGTTGAGCTGCTGTTCGACTTGCAGGGCGCTGGCGGCAGTCTTGTAGCTTTCGACGACGCCCTCGAGTCGTGCGGGGGACCCGTCGAAACAGGCCCAGTCGAACACCGCCTGGCATACGTGATCGGCCAGGCTGCGCAAGATGCCATCGCGAGGCGGGTTGTCGATCACGCGGATGGCGGCGCTGCACAGCCTGCCCTTGTCGACGTCGTCGCCTCGCAATGCCCGCTTGGCCAATGTCAGGAGTTCCCGGGTATGTCCGCCCTCGAAATCCATCTGGTCCTCTCGTCGCCTCCGAGTGCAAATAAACAGTCGGTGAGTCGAGTGGTAAACGTAGCCGAGAAATGAGTACTACTCGGCCACGGTCGGGTAACAGAGCTACATCGGTCTGGATCGCGAGCCCCTGCGGCCCAAAAGCGTTGAGACATTTTGTGTTGCCTATTTGGGACTCAGCGTGATCATCAAAATGGTTGTGCCGCGCGGCTAGTGAGCCAGCCCGCGGTGCGCGACAGGTGCGCCTGTGACCTGTCGAAGTTCCCAGGATTGGGTCGGCAATTTTGTTAGTGTCCGTTCGTGGGGGAGCGTGACCGCCGCGATTGGATAATCGATGCCACCCTGGATGTCTGTGGCAGGAGCGGCTACGAGACCACGACGCTCGATCAAATCGCCGACGCCGCTGGAATTACGCCGTCGGACTTCGCGGAGTACTTCCCGGACAAGGACGCGGTCTTCATGGCCGTCATCGAAGACCTGCTGCTAGCCACGGCCGCCGCGCTCCAAGACGTTGACGCGAGCCACGATCCCGAGCAGGCGTTGCTCGTCGCGACGACTGACGTACTGGTCGCGATCGTCGAGGGCAGGGGCGTGATCACTCGTGAGCGCATGCTTGCTCTGGCGCAAACCATGACCCCGCAGCAGGGCCTGAGAAAGAAGGCGTCGTCAGCCCGCAAGCGGATCCTGACCCCGGCGCTGGCTCAGCGCCTCGGGGTCGCTCCGGAGAACCGGCGGGTGCGCCAGGCGGTGATGAAGTGGTCGGCGGTTGCCGGCGGTGCGTACCTGGACCGCTTGAGCATGGCCGACCACTACGACCCGGCCCAGGATGATCGGTTGTCGGAGCGGATGGTCTCCGAACTCGGCTCCACGTTCACCGAGGTCACGGGCGAGGAGCCGGCGCACGGGCCGCCCGATGATTCGTGAGCTAGCTGTGCTGCCATCGGGTGCGTATAGGTTCGGGTGATGACCAGGCCCACGGGCGTGCCTCGAGCCGACGAATGGATCGCCGAAAACGACACCCTGATCAGTCGGCGTGGACACCGCATCGCATTCCGGCGACGCGGCGCGGGGCCCACAGTGCTACTGCTGCACGGGTTTCCGACGTGGTCGTATGACTACGCAGAAGTGGCCGGCGATCTGGCTCGCGACCACGACGTGGTCACGCTGGACTTCCTCGGCTACGGCGCATCGGCCAAGCCGAACCCCTACAACTATTCCGTGGCCGAATCAGCCGACACCGTCGAGGATCTCGCCGCGCACCTCGGCCTGAAGTCAGTGCGGCTGGTGGTCCACGACTACGGCGGGATCGTGGGGGAAGAGCTGGTCGACCGAGCCAACCACGGAAAACTCCCGTTCGCGATCGACAGCCTCACCCTGTTGAACAGCGGCATCGTCTACAGCGCCTACCGGCCGACGCGGCTTCAGAAATTGCTCATCCTGCCAGTCATCGGCAGGCTGCTGGCCAACCGGGTCAGCGCGGCGCGGGTGCGCTCCGCCCTTGACGCGATTCGCGGCGTGCCCGTCAGCGATACCGAGTTTGACGACCTCTGGCTGGGCGTCTCCCGTGACAATGGGCACAAGCTGTCGCATCTGCTGATCAAATACAACGCCGAGCGCGCGATCCACCATCGCCGCTGGGAGACCGCGTTGGCTAATTGGGCCGGACAGTTGCACCTGGTGTGGGGGCTCGACGACCCGGTGTCGGGCAGGCATGTACTCGAGCAGGCCACCAAGGTCCTGCCGCGTGCCCAAGTGACCGAGCTTGCCGAAGTGGGCCACTATCCGCAGTCCGAGGCACCACAAGCTGTGATAGCGGCGATCCGAAAAAGCCAGTGAGGCAGCGTATTTGGTAGCGACTTAGTAGGCGCTGCCTCCCGGTGGCAACGCCCACTAGTCGGGCTCGCGATGGCGCTCAGCAATGCGCCTGGTTGATCCGCGCTCCGGTGGTCGAGTCGAACCACAACGCGGGGTAGTTGATCGACGTTTCCCATTCGTAGGTTCCGCCCTGCGACATGTTGGGGCCGACGAGCTTGGGGCTGGTCCACAACACGGCCCCGTGCGCGTCAAGCAGCGAGACACCGCCGTAGAACACCCATGCGTCGTCGTCTTCGGTGGTGCTGGCGAAACCCCAGAAGACGGCGGTTCCGTCCGCGTTGATCTGCAACGTCCCGTTCTCCAGGGTGCAGTCACCCACCTGGATCACGTTCCAGGTCCACTTCTTCCACGCCACGTCGTGGGCGGTGTGTTGCGAGTGCTTCAACGTGGCGGCGTG
>Ga0335075_10014410_pt1 | contig 11874 bp, 13 predicted proteins | sample Lox_Sample_24_FD_206723 | JGI IMG/M metagenome (GOLD analysis project Ga0335075, IMG submission 206723) | Soil microbial communities from Loxahatchee National Wildlife Refuge, Florida, United States - Lox_Sample_2.4 | ecosystem: Environmental > Terrestrial > Soil > Wetlands | place: USA... | reverse complement strand
TGGTCTGGAAGTGCCCTCCCTTCTTGACCCGGACTGATTGCCCACCCCGCTCGACCGTCGCCCAATGCCAGTGGACGAGGACCTGCTTGTAGACGACACGGTGGAGTGACGGGAGAATCCTCGTGAGACTGACCATAGAATCGGGAGCAGACCGGAGCGGGAGGGTTATCTGCTCCGTTGCGGAGTCACAGTTGCCAGCGGCGTCGCATGAAGTAGCCCTGATTAGATAAGGGCCTTGACGATGATCGTCCTCGATCTGTGCGGTCAGCTGTCTGCCGTCGAAGCTGGTCGGTAGTGACTCCCATTCGTTGGTGCCGTCCGGTGCCATCTGAATCGAGGCGCTGGCGACCCCCGACTCACTGTCCGTGGTGTCGACAACAAGGTCCGTAGGAGCACTATCGGTCCGAGGCTCAAAGCGGATCGAGGGCGGCACTTCGTCGATGTAAACGGAGAGCGAGTTTGTACCACTCTCATGCTGCCCTTGAGGCCCGATTGCATTGTTCCACGCAGTGCAGGAGATCGTATGGATACCATCTCCGTCGATCGTCACACCCTGAGCAGAGTATGGTTGGGCCGGAAGGTCGTCGACGCTACAATCTGTCTGCCCGACTCCGGACGGGCCAGCGCGGGCTGTGACATACACCGTCACCGCATGATTCACCCAAACTGTTGGGTTTGGGTCGTTGAGCGCCTGGGGACAGAGTAATAGGGGCGTTATCGACGTTGACGGTTTCGACGGCGCTGCCTGCGAGCCCAGCCGGGTCGACAGCCGCTAGTCCGAGCGACATTGACCCAGTACCAAAGAGACTTGTGTCGACGGATGCCAGCCAAGTCATCGTTGTATCGGGGCATTGCTGAGAGCCGTTCGGGACCGACGCAGGGTCAACGAAAGCGGAGCCGGCGAAGGTGAAGTACAGTTCGCAGACGCCCGATGGATCTGACGCTGCGAACGGTAGAGGCCAAGGATCGCCGCTCGGGTTCCAGACCCACTCCCCTGGGGCGGTCTGATCCCACAGGCTACCGGGCCCCGCCGGGAAAATCGTCGGGCCACCGTCCGCCTGAGGCGAGAGGTGCGACCGAACTGACGTAGATGAGCGCCGTGGAGATAGTTGCGGCGCCAAGCGAAGGAATGAGCTCCCAGCGGTAATGGGTAATCCTGAACACCAGATCAAACAGTGGCGGTCCGAACGTCCAGCCAGCCCTGCGCTTGTGGAACCATGGCCCACTGACCGCGCTCTCGATATGAACCGCGCAAGCGATGTGCGCGTGCTCGGATGAGCCCTGTACGAGAAGGCGAGCGGCACAATGAGCGGGACGATGATGACCATCGGAAGACAAGCGGTCACCCTACTCATGCGTTTGGCGCGCGGCTTGTGCGGTGATCGTGGCGTCCTTGCTTGTCCTGAGCTGGGAGCCGTGAGGAGTGCCACTGCCAAGCCGAGCATAAGGCGAATGGGATGGGTGGCGTGTCCGTGTGTGTCCTGCGGGCGGTGTCTCACGGGTACTCCTCAGCCGTCTGGGGACTGGACCGGGCCGAGTGCGCCCGACTGCCCGGTCGCACTCACCGACGCGGTGGAGGTAGTCGAGGTACTCGACGGTCCGCGCTCGGGGGGCGGGTTTCCGGCGCCGGCTTGAGCTGTGGTCGCGTCGACCGATGGCTGGGATGGGGTCGGGGTTGGTGGGATGTAATGAACCGGCTGAGGGACGTAGCGCGGGCGTGTGGTGGATCGGCGGACCTGGACGCTGCGTCTGCTCGCGGCGGCGCGAGTCCTGCTGGAACGTGGAGTCGTGACCGGTAGGTCGAGTCTCAATATCCGATCCATGCCGTTGGTGAGGACGGACGCAACCTGCGTTTTCGCCGCGCCGGGCCCCGGCGGCACACTTCCGCCGAGGGTGAAGGCAAGCGCTACACCTGTGGCGGCGGCCACGGCGATCGCAGCGGCTCCGGCCATGACCACTCGTCGGCGGCGGGCGGGACGCCGCAAGCGCAGCGCCTCGCTCCAAGCGAACAGTCGCCGCGTGCGGAGGTGAGCGCGGGACTGGCCGCGCCTGGCCGCCGGCTCAGCAGGGTGAACAGCGCTTTTGGCGGCGCCGGCATCCGCATCCGAACCTGCCCAATCCGCGGCGGGTGCCCGCAGCGCATCGTGAACCGAGGCGGCGCGCTCACCCCAGAAATCCGACGCGCTCGCCGGGGCTTCCGAGGCGGCGAACGTGATCGCGGGGGCCTCCTCGGGCTCAGGTGCGTGGGCGTCCTGGCCGAATGGGACGAGTTCATCGTGCGGGCCGATCCAGTCCCAAAGGCGCACGACATTGTGCGGTGCGTTCCTACTGCCCTCTTCGGTTTGCGGGACTTCCCTCTCCACCTGGTTGCCGACCCCTTGCAGGTGTTTCTGCTTCTAGCCGGTCCCGGTTGTCCGGACTAGGAGGTATAGTCTAAACCTGATTTAGTCCCGATTGGACTCAATTAGACAAATTTTGGATGAATTCGGAACCTGAGGACTCATTTCTCACCGTCGCTGAGGTGGCTGGGATGCTCAAGCTGAACCAGCAGACGGTCCGCAACTGGATCGACCAGGGTTCTTTGCCTGCGCTGCGTGTGGGCCGGCGGGTGCGGATCAAGCGCTCTGACTTCGAGCGGGTCCTGGCGCGGGCCTACACGGGTGGCTCGGGCTCGGCCTCGCTCGACGCGGGCCCGACGGCGGAGGATTTCTGGGGCGGCGAGCCGGTTGGTGTGGCTGAACCGGGGTTCGCGCTCGCAGACGGAGACAACGGCTCGAACGAGACGTGAGCGGCGAGCGGGGGTAAGCGAGCGGGCATGAGCTTCCGAGATGACCTTGACAGGCAGCGTGCGCAGATCATGCGGGCGGTGCGCCAGGCCGGGAACGACTGGGCCGAGGCGATGCGGGCTCACAAGCTCGCGCCGCCGGACGCGGGATTTGCCGCGAGGCTGCGCTCGCTGTCCGAGGCGGCCACGAACGAGCAGGTCGCATGGGAGCATGCCCACGCCGCAGGCCTGCTGTGGCGGCCGATCCCGGGAGCCGAGCAGGCCGAGCCGCCCTACGAACTGCGCCCTGGGACCGGACGGCGTGGGCCGGCGGAGCTGTGGACCCGGTTCGACGAGACGGTGGCCGCGCTGAACCGGGCGATCACGGGATCGAACGCGGCGGTGGTGGCCGATGCGTTCGGTGAGCTGTCGGACGCTGCCGCCGCACTTGCCGATGCTGTCGCGGGCGAGGACGAGGCGGCCGGCGCGCGGACGCCCTCGCGCACCGCGGCATAGACCCGGGCGCGGCATGGGCCCGGGGACCCGGGGCGCGGCATCTGCCCGGACCGCGGATTGATACCGGACACGCCTGCGTAACTCGACACCCGATGGCGGATCGCGGGACCGTGTCGAGCTGCGCACGCCCCACACGCATAACACGTCACGACTCGCGAAAAACGCCCGGAGTGTCGCGTTTTGCAGGGCGGGTTGCCCCCGCAGACGAGAGGCCAGACCCGCGGAGGCGCCAGTTAGCCGAATGAAACAAGATGTTTACGCTTCCTGAAGGCGGAGATCCCAAAATGGGGGCCGGGACGGACGGGTGGGACACCACTAGAAGGAGAGAGACATGCCTCAGATCATCGTTGCCGCGGATCGCGGGGCTGCCTTTGGGGAAGGCGCCGTGACTTTTCGGGAGACAGTGAACGTCGCCGATTTCGAGAGCCAGCACTTCGCGACACAGTTGGTCGAGCGAATTGGCTGGGCGGTGGAGGACGCCGACCAGGTCGAGCGGGTCTCGGCCCCGCCGGAGGAGATCGCCGCCGCGCGGGGATCCCGGCGGATCTCTGCCAACGGCCGCGCGAGCCACGTCGCGGTTGCCGAGGATCCGGAGGCCGCAGAGGCGCCGGAACCGCAGCCAGACGAGCGGGTCAGCGTTCCGTCGCCAGCGTAGTCACCACAGCCTCATACACACCGGCTCCGTAGGGCTCGGACGCGATCCGGGCCCCCGGCCACCGGGAAACCTCGGCCGCGAGATCGGGGTCGCGCTCGAGCGCGTTCGAAACCAGCCAGAACGCGCCTACTACCGAGGCGGCATCCATGTCCTCGCGTGAGTCGCCGACCGCGATGCAATCCTCTCGCGCATACCCGCGTGCCTGCATGTGTCGGGCAACCGCTCGAGCCTTGGATGCGCCGGCCGGAATGAGGTGATAGACGCGGGTCACGGGTAGGCCGGGCACCTGCTCGCTCGCCACGCGCACGACACCGTTGTCGACCAATCGCAGCCAGTCGAACCCGGCGTCGGCAAGGACGGCCTGCGCCTCCGCCAGATCGACCGCCCCACGGAACAGATGGGAGACGTCACGCCCGAATGACCAGGGCGTGTGGTACTCGAGCCGGCCGGCGTAGCGCTCGAGGAGCAGCGCCGGCGCGCCCGACCGCTCCAGCTGGTCGTAGATCGTGCCCTCCTCGGGCGACGGAACGATGCCGTCGGTCAACCACTCGAGCTCGCCGTCGATGACGACGCCGCACCCGATCTCGAAGATGTAGGAGCTCGAGCCGATCAGCTTGGAGTCCTCGAACACGGACGTGTAGCGGCGGCCGGAATACAGCACGACCTCGACGCCGGCGCGGTCGCACGCCTGCAGGGCGCGCACCCCGTCAAGCGCGAAGCGCCCGTCGGCGCCGCGCAGGAGGGAGCCGCCCGGCCCGAGCAGCGTGCCGTCCAGATCCACGTAGACGCAGCGCATGGCGGGCGCGACCGTAGCACCCTGCCCCGCGGCGGCAACCAGCCGCGCCCCGGGTTCGCCCGGCGAACGCCGCCATACTGGCTCCGGTGGCGATCGCCGGGGAAATCGAACCTTGGGCGGCCCTGCTGGGGCAGGGCCGCGCCGATCAACGTCTGGTCCACGACGATTCTTATGAGTCGCGCGAAGCGCACCCGGTGCTCGTACCGCAGGAGCTCAACCCGACGGTCCGAAATGCGCTCGCCCACACGAGCATCGATCAGCTCTACTCACACCAGGCCGACGCGCTGTACAGCGCGTTCGAAGCCCCGACGATCATCACCACCGGCACGGCATCCGGCAAATCGCTGTGCTTCCAGCTCCCCACGCTTCAGGTCCTGACCGCCGACAGGACTGCGCGGGCGCTCTATCTCTATCCGACCAAGGCGCTGGCCCAGGACCAGGCGCGGGCCCTCCACGCCTTCGGGCTGCACAAGCAGATCCGGCCGGCCATCTACGACGGCGACACGCCGCGGGGCGAGCGCGCCGCGATCCGCAAGCGCTCGAACCTGGTGCTCACGAATCCGGACATGCTGCACGTCGGGATCCTTCCCAACCACCCCGCCTGGGCGGAGCTCTTCGCGAACCTGGCCTTCGTCGTCGTCGACGAGGCGCACGTGTACCGGGGGGTGTTCGGCTCGCACGTCGCCAACGTTCTGCGAAGACTCAGGCGAATCGCTGCGATCCACGGCACCGAGCCCCGCTTCCTGCTCGCCAGCGCGACGATCGCCAACCCGACCGAACTCGCGGAGCGGCTCACCGGACTGAACGACTTCAACCTGATCGATCAGGACGGCGCGCCGCAGGCAACGCGCCGCGTCGCGATGTGGAACCCGCCGCTCCTGGATGAGGAGCTCGGCGTCCGCGGCTCGGCTCTGTACGAGGCGGCCGAGGTGTTCGCGGAGCTGGTCACCGCCGGCGCCAAGACGATCTGCTTCATGAAGTCGCGCAAGGGCGTGGAGCTGATCCTCCGCCACGCGCGCGACCGCCTCGATCCTGAGGTCGCTGAGCGGATCGCCCCCTACCGGGGCGGCTACACCCCGCAGCAGCGCCAGGACATCCAGCGCCGGCTCAGCGCCGGCGAGCTGGTCGGCGTCGTGGCGACCGACGCGCTCGAGCTCGGCATCGACATCGGCGAGCTCGACGCGGCGATCTGCGTGACTTTCCCGGGCACCGTCGCGAGCCTGAAACAGATGTGGGGCCGCGCGGGACGCCGTGGACGCGGGCTGGCCGTCTACGTGGCCGGTGAGGACGCGCTCGACCAGTTCTTCTGCCGCCACCCGGACGAGTTCCTGAACCGGGCGGTAGAGGCGGCGATCCTCGACCCCCACAGCCCCGAGATCTACGCCGAGCACCTGCTGTGCGCGGCGCACGAGGCGCCGCTCACCGACGACGACGCTGAATTCCTCGGCGAGGATTGGCGCCAACACGCGCAGGAACTCGCCCACGCCGGGTTCCTAAGAGAGCGCGCCACCGGTTTCGTCCCCAAGCGCGCCGACGACTACCCGGCGGCGAGGACCGCGCTCAGATCAGCTTCGGCGGACAGCTTCGCGCTGATCGACGCCGGCACCGGCGAGCTGTTCGGGACGGTTGAGCTCTCGCGCGCCTACTCGACCGTCCACGAGGGCGCCGTGTACCTGCACATGGGGCGCTCCTACCACGTCGCAGAGCTCGACCTGGCCGGTCGGCGGGCGCTGCTCGAGGCGTTCGATGGCGACTACTTCACGCAGACGAAACGCGAAATAGACATCTACATCACCCGCCTGCTCGACCAGAGGACGCCGTGCGGGGTGACGCTGTCCTTCGGCGAGGTGGTGTACGCCGAGACCGTGATCGGCTATCAGCGCAAGGCGCTGCGCGACCACGAGGTGATCGACTTCCAAACACTCGATCTGCCCACCGTCGAGTTCTCCACGCGGGCGCTCTGGTACGAGCTCAACCAACTGATCGCGGCCGAGCAGTTCCCGTCAGATCAGCTTCTCGGGTCGCTGCATGCGCTCGAGCACGGGCAGATCGCGGTGCTGCCGCTGATCGCGATGTGCGACCGGTGGGACATCGGCGGCCTCTCGACCAACTTCCACAATCAAACCGGCGGCCCGACGATCTTCATCTACGACGGGCATCCGGGCGGCGTCGGCATCACGCGCCGGGGCTACGACGAGTTCGAGCGGCTGGTCGGCGACGCGCAGCGACTGATCGGAGAGTGCCCGTGCCGCGCGGGGTGCCCCTCGTGCGTACAGTCGCCGAAGTGCGGCAACCTGAACGAGCCGCTGTCTAAGCGGGGGGCGCTGGAGCTGCTCAGACGGCTTCAAGCGCCGCGCTGAACCCTTTTGGGGTTACGAACTCCTCGAGGCGAGCGCGGCCGGATGCGAGGTCACTCCAGGCGCAGTCGAACGACAGCGTCGCCAGCGCACCGGTTGGAAACTTCCGCTTGATCGCGTCGCGGCGCGGATCGACCACACCGGTCCCGTCCCGATTGGTCAGGCGCAGGACGATCATCTGCATCGTCGGGTTGTGCCCGATCAGCATCGCGGAGGACACGCCCTCGGGCAGCTCGCGCAGGCGCGCGAGTAGCTCCTCGCAGGTGGCGGAGTAGAGCGCCGGCTCGATCAGGTGCTCCCCGCCGACGCCAATGCCCTCGAGCGTCTCGCGCGTGCGCCGCGAGGTCGAGCAGAGGACGAGCTGAGGCGCGATATCGCCCGCCGCAATGTGCGAGGACATCACCTCGAGGGCTCGGCGGCCGCGCGGGGCCAGCGGGCGCTCATGATCGTCGAGGCCGGGGTTGTCCCAGCTCGACTTCGCGTGGCGGAGCACAAACAGGCGCTTGGCTGAACTCATCCCAGTCTCGATTCCGCCGCTCGGAGCGACATTGTGCTGCGTAAGGGGCCGCTACCCAATTTCGGAGCGATAGTCGCTCGGCCCTGCGACGAAATCAACGTTCGCACAGGTCCCGGACATCTTCTCGGCGCCGTCTCGGTTCGAGCGCAACTCGCTAGCATCGCTCGCCCACGGCGAGATAGCTCAGTTGGTAGAGCACACGACTGAAAATCGTGGTGTCCCCGGTTCAAGTCCGGGTCTCGCCATCGCGAAATTCATGCAAATAGCCATTTTTTGTCCAGCGCAGCGAAGCGTGCGAAAAGGCAGGAAAGGGCAAATGGCCGTGCTGCAGGTCAGCAGTTGAGCGGCCAAGACCCGTCGGCACTCACGTGAACGAGACGAGGAGTACACGACGCGTTTCGTGCGCGGACCCGATCCCGCACGCCCGGCCGACGCTCACCACCGCCATCCGTGCCTTCACCCGCGGCGTTGACGACCTGATCCGAGGAGCCGCCGCGATGCGATCTGCTGGGTGCTCGCGATTACTGCGATCGCAGTAGCCCACGAGCATGCGGCGGGACGATGTGGCTGGTCGCTCGGGGTTCATCGGGGAGGCATGATCGAAGTCACCTCACTCACAAAACGCTACCCGCGAGACGGGTCCTAGAGGTAAGCCTTGACCGTGGCCTGGGCGTGACCGAGCCGCCGTGCGATCTCGGAGATCGAAAGGCCCTCCTCGTCGCGGTAGTCACGCGCGAGCGCTGCCGCCCGACGGCGCTCCTGAACGCGGTCCAAAGCCACCATACGTCAGACGATACGGCCGCCCACCGACGCGAGAAGGTTCCCTCCCCTGGGTTTGGCGAGTAGAAGGGAACTTGTCGACCGTCCGTTGCGCAGCCCTGCTTCACGATGGCGAGGGCACCCTTCTCGTAGAGGCTCTTGCGTTGCGGGGACGGTTCCGGCCCGTCGTGAAATCGCGGGTTGAGTCCGCCGGGGCGCGGCGATTGGTGCTAGCGCTGGGTGGTGTCGCTGTGTGTGGCGATCAGTTCCAGCATTGCGTCGAGTGCGGCTTGGAGCGGCTTCGTGTCGCGTTCGATCTGGGTGAGGAGCAGGCCGCCTTGTAGTGCTGCGAGGAGCGCGAGCGCGAGCGTGTCGGGGTCGGCTTCGGTTGCGAGTCGGCCGCGTGCGTGCATCTCGCGCAGGCCGTGTCGGATGGCGGCCTCCCAGCGTTTCATCCCCGCAGAGACATGGTCTCTGGCTTGCGGCTCGGTTTCGGCCAGTTCGCTTCCGAGAGATCCGATCGGGCAGCCGCCGCGACATCCGAGCGCGCGTTGGTAGTCGATGACCCAGTTCCGCCATTTCCGTAGACCATCCAGGGTGCTGAGGTCGAACGTCTCCTGGTTGGAGACGATCGCGTCGGTCTGGTGCTCGATCACGGCACGGACCAGTGCCGGTTTGTCGTCGAAGTAGTGGTAGAGCTGTGAGCTGCTGACGTCCGCAGCCGCACGTACATCGTCAATCGTTGTGTGCGCGACGCCCTGGTCGAAGATCAAATCGGCCGCCGCGTCAACGATTCGCTGGCGGGTCTCCTGCCCCTTACGCGTCAGCCGGCGAGGCGATGGGCTGGCAGAAGTGCTCATGACTGAACCGTAGCAGCGGATTGGATCGCACGGTCCAATCTAGTGCTAGAGTGGATCACACGATCCAGTTTGGCCGGTTCACAAGTTCCGATGAGAGGACACAGAGATATGGCAATCGAAGGCAAGAAGGCGCTCATCACCGGCGGCACGTCAGGCATCGGCCGCGCAGTAGCAGAGCGGCTTGCGAGCGACGGCGCCGAGGTAATCGTCACCGGCCGCGACGAGACTCGCGGACGGGAGGTCGTGGAGGCCATCGAGTCCGCCGGCGGCAAGGCACGGTTCGTGGCCGCCGACCTCGCGAGCTTCGAGGATCTAGGCCGCTTGGCCCGGGTCGCCGCAGACGTTGACGTGCTGGTCAACAACGCCGGCGTCTTCCCCGGTGGCCCGACGGACCAGACCAGCGAGGCGGCGTTCGACCTCACGTTCGATGTCAACGTCAAGGCACCGTTCTTCCTGACGGCGGCGATTGCGCCACGCATGGCCGCCAAGGGCGGCGGGGCGATCATCAACATCTCAACCATGGCCGCCACGATCGGTATGAACGGTCTGGCTGCCTACGGTGCCTCCAAGGCCGCCGTCGAGTCACTCACCAAGGCCTGGACTGCTGAGTACGGCGCCCAGGGCGTGCGCATCAACACCGTTGCACCGGGGCCGACGCGCACCCCTGCGAGCGCCGCAATGGGCGAGATGTTCGACGTCCTGGCGGCAAGCACACCCGCCGGGCACGGCGCGGCACCGGAGGAGATCGCCGCCGCGGTCAGCTTCCTGGCCTCCGATGAAGCCAGCTTCATCTACGGCGCGATCCTGCCCGCCGACGGTGGCCGCGTCGCCGTCTAACCACCAGCCGCCGATCACAGGAGAAGACCCATGACCCACACGTCGACGACGATCGCCGATGGATAGCCGACATGAGGGCGAACCCCGCCGGCCCGATACCAGCCGACATCGCCGCAGCGTTCGCCACCTGGGTGGCGCAGCTGGCGGCCGCGGGTGTCCCAGCCGGTGCCGCCGAGCCGGGGCACGCACTACCGGACACGCCCATGCTCGACGCCCACGGCGCCGCCACCACATTGCACGCTGCGACCGCCGGCCGCCCTGCGGTGATCGTGTTCTACCGCGGCGTCTGGTGCCCCTACTGCAACGTCGCGCTGCGCACCTATAGCCAAGAACTACACCCAGCTCTCGCCGACCACGACATCGAGCTGATCGCCGTTAGTCCCCAGACGCCCGACGGGTCGCTCAGCACACAGCAGAAGCACGGGCTCCCGTTCCCCGTCCTCTCTGACCCGGTCAACGCGCTCGCCAGGGAGCTCGGGATCCTGCTACCGGCTCGCACCAGAGAAATCCGCGCCGCTCAAGAAAAAATCGGGACCGACCTGCTCACCGTCAACGCCGACGGCACCGAGAACCTACCGATGCCAACCGTCGCGCTCTTAGACGCCGAACACCAGCTCCGCTGGATCGACATCCACCCCGACTACACCACTCGCACAGAGCTCGCCGACATCCTCGCCGCCGTCACCACCCTCGGCTGACAGGAGACCGGATGAGGGTCGTCGCGGCAGCTTGGTCGAGAATGATCTGGAACCCGCCGCGCCGGTGCAGCGTGGTGAGGGCTTCGCATCCCGTTAGCGCTCGCGAGCGCGTCCTGGAGTCGGGAGGCCGCGATGCAGTGGTCGGGATCGGGTTCCGGGGCGCCGGAGCGCGGTCTTTGTCGGCGGTTGATCTCGGCCTCGAGTTGACGGACGGACCAGCCTCGTTCGACCGCTAGGCGACCGAGCTTGCGGCGTCGGTGATGGTCGGGGTCGGTCAGCATGGCCTTGCCGTGCCCCTTTACTCATCTCGCCTGCGTCGATGAGGTCGATCGCTTCGTCTGGCAGGTCGAGCAGCCGGACCGTGTTCACAATGTCGGCTCGGCTGCGACGGAGCCGCTTTGCGAGCACACCTCAAGTCATCCGCAGATCCTCGAGAAGGGTCGCGAGCGCTCTCTCCTGTTCGATGGGGCTGAGGTCTTCACGTACGAGGTTCTCGATGAGGGCGAGCTCGAGCGATCCGGCCTGTCGAGCGTCGCGTCTACGAGCGCCGGGATGGTCGACTCGCCGGGGAGCTGCGCGGCGCGCCAGCGACGCTCGTCTGCTACCAGCTCGTACCCGTCCTCCGCCGGTTTGACGATCACCGGCTGCGGTACGCCGTCCGGCCCGACCGCGCTCCGACACCGACGCGACCGCCGACTTGCGCCAATGCCAGAACCGGCTTTGAGTGATGCGCTCTCGATCGAAACGACTGGAAGATCGCGATTTGGACATCTCTTCCGGCGCGGCGTGTCAGCGGCCTCTTGGATCCGGTGCCTCCCAGCCGAAGCCTCAGCCCAGATCTGGGACGTGACCAATCACGCACCCTCATAATCGCGGCCGGGGTGCCGAGTCGGACCTCGGGGCAACACGTTCCGTTGGACGAGCATTCCCGCGGACCTCACGCCTTTGTGGCGCTACCGAGGCTCGTAGGAGGTGTGCCAGGTCCTGGTGCGAGGATTCTCCGCCGGGTGGTAAGAACGCGTCGCCGTCGCCCACTGATGTGTTGTGCACCTTCTGAGCCGGGCGGGCACCAACAAGCCGGCGGGTACCGCAGAAAGCGGTATTGCGGGGATATC
>Ga0335075_10014409_pt1 | contig 11874 bp, 11 predicted proteins | sample Lox_Sample_24_FD_206723 | JGI IMG/M metagenome (GOLD analysis project Ga0335075, IMG submission 206723) | Soil microbial communities from Loxahatchee National Wildlife Refuge, Florida, United States - Lox_Sample_2.4 | ecosystem: Environmental > Terrestrial > Soil > Wetlands | place: USA... | reverse complement strand
AGAAGATGGACACGATCACGACAAAGGATGGCATCACGATCTACTACAAGGACTGGGGTAAAGGTCAGCCGATTGTGTTCAGCCATGGCTGGCCACTCTCGGCCGATGATTGGGACGCGCAGATGCTGTTCTTCCTGCATCATGGCTATCGCGTGATCGCCCATGACCGCCGTGGCCATGGACGCTCCACCCAGACGGCCGATGGCCACGATATGGACCATTACGCCGATGACCTGGCCGCTCTTATGGCTCATCTCAACCTGAAAGATGTCATCCATGTCGGCCATTCAACCGGCGGCGGTGAGGTGACGCACTATCTGGCTCGTCATGGCGAAAAGGGTGTCGCTAAAGCTGCGCTCATCAGCGCGGTGCCTCCGTTGATGGTGAAGACGCCGGCCAACCCGGTTGGCTTACCCAAGTCCGCGTTTGATGATCTGCAGGCACAACTCGCAGCCAATCGCTCACAGTTCTATCGCGACGTACCAGCCGGGCCTTTCTACGGCTACAACCGGCCGGGCGCGAAATCCTCGGAGGCCGTCATCCAGAATTGGTGGCGCCAGGGCATGATGGGAGGAGCCAAAGCGCACTATGACGGCATCGTGGCCTTCTCCCAGACTGACTTCACGGAAGACCTCAAGAAGATCACCGTTCCGGTGCTGGTGATGCATAGCGAAGACGACCAGATCGTTCCCTATGTCGCCGCCGGGCCATTGTCCGCGAAGCTGTTGAAGAACGGAACCCTGATAACGTACAAGGACTTCCCGCACGGCATGCCCACGACGCACGCGGAAAAGATCAATGCGGATCTGCTCGCGTTCCTCAAGGGATGAGCATCTTTGAAGGGTCGTGATTGAAGCGACCCTCCCATTCCGGGTGAGTGACCGGCAACTGAAGCTGTCGGATTGGGTAGGAATAGACATGTCGTTACTCATCGATTTCTCGATGAGCGACTCGGCGATTTACCATCAAGGGAGAACCAGAATCGGCCGGTCTACTGACGCGAACCGCGTTTCAAGGGATGCTATCCCCGGGTGCCCACTAGGCGTCGGACTTTCATCCCTGTAGCCACCGTAGCGTCACTTGCACAATTCGCGCGGAGAAACCGTTCAGTCGTCCTTCCTGAAATCGCTTCGCCACGCCGCTCTCTCCTCGATCTCGTCATCGATCTCGATGAGTTGGCTTTCATCTTTCCACCAGAGAAGCGAGAGCACCGATCCGTCCGATACTAGGATCGAATCCTCATAAATCCAATGTTTCGCTGCATTGCGGTGACTAAACCACGCATCAGACCGGACCTCACGAGCCAAAATATCAGATCGGTCTCCACGCAGAAGCGCCTCAGCGATACTTCCACGGAGCGGCCTGTTCTCCAGCCACACCTTTCCCCTCACCTCGCCGTTCGCCACATACCATTCCCGCTCGCGAGGACCGTTGCAGACAAGGATCGCAGGCAATTCGCCGTACTCGACAAGCCGGATCGCTGTAGCAGTGAGGCTGGTGGTGAACGTCCCTGCAAGCTGGCGGACGCTCTCGAAGGTGACGGGCAGGCCGCGCGATCGCGGCCTAAACATCTTCGGAGGCAAAAGAAGATCGCTTGCGAAGCGATTGGCTCGCATCTCTGGATTCTCAGCTGACCATTCCCGCACAAAGGTCGCGTTGGTGCACTGAAAGGAGACCAGGCCTCGATCACGCATCCAATGCCCCAGTTCGTGGCCGGCAGAAAACCGTTGTCGTGGCCTGGGCGTATGGTCGTCGATCGTGATGATCGCGCGATTGTTATACCCCATGATCCGGGCTGCGCAACCTGACAAAGACCGATACCGAATGGTTGCGCCACAATCTTCTGCGATGGCCTCGATATCAATATCCTGAGGGTCAGTGATTCCGAGGTCGTTCAATATCTCAAAAGGTGTTCGATAGCACTCAGGAGTCGGTGTCATCAGATTCCTCTAGCGCGCCCAACGTCTCCAAATCATCCAGTCCCGTTTCAATGTCCTCGTCCGTCAGTTCGTTGAGATCGCGGTATTGCATCGTCAGGGCGGATTTTAGACCCGGATTTGATTCAAGAGCAGAAAAGAGCCTACGACGGCGTTCCTCGGGTGAAACACCAAACCGTTTGGCGCGCCGCTCAATTCGTGAAGAGCTCTCCTGATATCGCTGACGCGCCTGATGGAGTCGTTGCTGTCGAAACTCCTTAATGCCGGCTAGGGCCGCGGCTTTCGTCCGGGAAGCAATTTCATTTACATCTTGCCCAGATTCCTTCAGGTCGGCCGCAATCTGAACAGCATCTCCCTTTTCTATCGACTCCGCGATCTGATCCAGAACGCGCTCCGCCTTTTCACGCGTCCAGTGCTTATTAGCTGACATGATTGCCTTCCTTCGGCCATCGCGCGGTGCTCTTTCGCCGAATTCGCCTCACTATGGTCTCGTATTTTGTCCTGTCGATCTCCAGGGTCTCCATGATGGCAGTGCCGGACAGACCATCGCTCCAGCCGTCCATCACCAGTTGCGCCTTCGCGTCGCCCTGGAAAAGCTCGTAAATGTCGGCTACCAGCGCCGTGGTCGCCTCCTGTCGCTCATTAACAAGCACCTGCTGTTCGGGGCTCACACGTGAGTCCGGATGTTGCTCAATGACGCTGACTGCCTCTCCGTCTTCCTCCACAGTCGCGACCTGACTATCAGGTAGGGAGTAACCCGACGCGAGGCTCTTCTCCTTATAGTTCGAGGCAATGCTCTTCATTGCGCCCATCAGAACGCCCACGAAGTTGACCTTCTTGGGGTTCCAGGTGCGGCGTTCTTCGAGTAGCGCAATGATCGCCTCTTTCACCAGATCCGGGCCATCGTAGGCGCCGCCGTACAGCGCCATGAACCGGGCCCGGCTCTTTCCGTAGGCGTTGAGCTTCACCCACTCTTCGGGGAGCAGTTTCTCGACCGCGTCGGATATCTCGTCGACGGTGGCAATCTTCTCCGATTTCGATCGAGGTTGATCCGTCACAATGCTTTTGTCCGCCTGGCCTCTCTCCCTTTGTATGCTGCCCCGACGAGAAAATCGGACAAAAGATTCTCGCAAAAAATTCTGTCCGATCCCGGCAGAAACTCAGCATACCTCCATGTAAGGCGAATTAACCCGCCGAAGAAGAAAATCATGGAGGTTTTTTGATGCAACAACTAACAGAAAATACAGAGGATATCCTCGAAGCGCATCGCGCCGGCCGGCCAGTTCGGCCTCACGGGCCGTACCGTATCCTGGTCGGCGACGACGCACTCGATTTCCAACCGCGGGTCATCGCAGACCCAACGCCGACTGGCGACCAAATTCTGGACGCTGCCGGCATCACCGACCACATCAACTACGTTGCCTACAAGGTTCTCAAGAGCGGCCTTCTCGAAGAGTTGCGTCCGGGAGAGAAGACGGACCTGCGGGATTCCGGGATCGAACGGTTCATTACCTTCCGGACCGACCGCTCCTTCCGGTTCTTCCTCAACCAGCGCGCTCTCGAATGGGGAGCAGCACACATCACGGGTTTGACACTCAAGAAGCTGGCGGGCCTCTGCCTGGAGGAAAACGATGTGTGGCTCGAGGTTCCCGGCGCTGGCGAACACCGCATCGGCGATCAGGAGTTCGTCGACCTCTCCGCGCCAGGAGTCGAACGCTTCCACACGCGTCCGAGGATCTACGACATCTTCGTCAATACACGACCGCGTCAGGTCAGAACGTCCACGCTTACCTTCTGGCAGGTCGTGAAGCTTGCCTACCCGGACGCCGTCGAGAACAGCACGACGTACTACACGGTCACCTACAAGCACGGCCCAGCCAGCAACCCTGACGGCAGCATGGTAGCCGGCGAAACCGTTCGTATTAAGGATGGGATGCGATTCAATGTCACACCAACTGATAAGTCGTAGCTCCGATCTCAGGCGGCTGCGGGACGAAGGGTACGAGGTAGAAGTTCGCACGAACTATCTCCTCGTACACTCGATCCCATACGTCAACTCGCAGCAGCGGATTGCGTACGGGACTCTCGTTTCCGAACTCACGCTCGGTGGGGAAACCACTGTGCGGCCAAATACCCACGTTGTCATGTTTGCGGGCGACCACCCCTGTTCCAAAGAGGGGGTTCCCATCGCACAGATTGCCCACGCCAGCGCGAGGCAAAAGTTGTTGCCCGGTCTCGTCGTCGACCACTCCTTCTCAAACAAGCCCGCAGCGGGGTACGGAGACTACTACGAGAAGATGACCCGCTACATCGATATCATCTCGTCCGCGGCAAAGGGCCTCGATCCGCAGGTCGACGCCCGGACGTTCAAGCCAGTCGCATCAGCCAATGCCGACTCAGTCTTTCGGTATATCGATACGGCATCGAGCCGTGCAGGCATCACCGCAATCTCGGATAGGCTCTCGAGGTTTCGGATTGCGACCGTCGGCCTGGGCGGGACTGGGTCTTACGTATTGGACCTGGTGGCCAAGAGCGCAGTCCATGAGATCCATCTCTTCGATGATGACCTCTACCTGCAGCACAATGCGTTTCGTAGCCCTGGCGCGACGGCACTCCAGGACCTGGCGCGTCAGATTCCCAAGGTTGCGTATCTGAGTGAGGTCTACTCGCGATTGCGTTCCGGCGTCGTCGCCCATGCCGTTCGAATCACGGAAGCCAACGTCGCTGAGTTGAAGGCCTTCGACTTCGTGTTCGTCTGCGTGGATAACGGTCCGGCCAGAAAGCTCATCCTCGATTCGCTCTGCGCCTACGGTGTTCCTTTTGTGGACGTCGGCATGGGAGTGGAGGTGACGGCCGACCAGAAGATCTTCGCCGTCTGCCGCACGACCTCTGCGACGGTGGGAAGAACGAACCATCTGGAATCCAGAGTGCCAACGGCAGACATCGACGCGGATGCCGCGTACACACAGAACATCCAGATTGCAGAACTCAACGCGCTGAACGCCGCCTTCGCGGTTCTCAAATGGAAGAAGATCTTTGGAATATACGAGGACACTGAAGGAGAACACCATTCGACGTATTCAACCAACTTCCACCTTCTTACCGGTGAGGAAACCGCGGCATGAAGTCCGTTCTGCTGACTCCTCGTTTCGTTGAATCCATACCTGAGGAGCTCGAGGGGGGTGTGCTGTATGTGTCTATGACGTTCGCGACCGCGATGCACCTTTGCGCCTGCGGTTGCGGTCGCGAAGTCGTCACTCCGCTGTCGCCGACCGACTGGAAGCTTTGGTTCGATGGCGAGCACCTGACCCTCGATCCGTCCGTTGGGAACTGGAGCTTTCCCTGCCGATCCCATTACTGGATTCGTAAAAATGGCATTCGCTGGGCGCCCTCGATGTCGGAGACGGCCGTGCGCGATCTTCGTGCGCTTGATCGCGCTCGTAAGAACTCGCTCATCGATAAAGCCGATGTTCTCCCCGACACGTTTCCGGAGCCCAGCACCGTTTCGAACGGTCGCAAATCCGAGGATGGACAGTCGCGCAGGAAGGCGATGTGGAACCTATTGCGGTTCAAGGTTCTTGAACGTCCTGCTCGCTAGCCGAGCTCCGGCCTTGAACAAACGAATGTCAACGGACGCCAACAGGCCAAAGCACGTTTCCAGAACCGGTCACCCACGAAAAACGTGATGTCAATTGTGCCAATTGACCTTTTTCATGATGGATTGCCGAGTTGGCAAGTGCCTTTCTTTACTCTGACCTCAATCCGGTCCTTCCGGCTGCTGAGAAACTCTATTCGGCTCGCTCGAGAGAGGTGGGCTTTTCATTTTGGAGGTAAACGTGCGCAACGTTGCTCGGATCAAGCTGGGCTACTACCCTCTGCCGCCGGAGGAAGGCAAGCGCCTGCGGAAACTGTTGGACTTCACGGCCGGAACCACAAGCGTTGTCGATCCATGTGTCGGCACGGGAGACGCGCTTCATCAACTGACTGACGGAGCAGAGGTGGGAAAGCACGGCGTTGAACTCGATGCCAACCGTGCGGCGGCCGCCACGGCTAGCGGTATCAGGACGGTTCATGGGGATATTTTCAATGCCATTGCCAAGGTCGAGAGCTTTTCATTTCTCTACCTCAATCCTCCGTACGACTCAGAGATCGGGCCGATGGACAACAAGCGGATGGAGTTTCTGTTCCTGGAACACACGTATCGGTGGCTGGTTGAGGGCGGGGTGCTTCTGATGGTGGTACCTCAGTCGCGACTCGACTCCTCCATTCCGCTACTGGCCGAAAACTTCGAAGACCTTCGAGCCTTTCGGCTGACCGATCCGGAATCGGAGCGCTTCAATCAGGTGGCCTTGTTCGGGGTTCGCAAAAGAATGCGTGGCCAGGACTACAGCCGGAACCGCACAGCGTTGCGCGAGATGGTGTGGCGGCGCGATATGCCAACACTACAGGGCAATGAGACGCCCTATCGCGTGCCGGCATCGCGATCTACGCAGCTCGTTTACCGCGGATTGCCTCTCGATCAGATTGAGGATCTGATCGTCGGCTCGTCTGCCTGGAAACAGGTTGAGGCTCTCCTACTTCCAAAAGATGAGATGGCAGGTGGTCGACCGATTACTCCGCTACACGCGGGTCATGTGGGTCTTCTCTGCACGGCCGGTCTGCTCAACGGTGTCTTTGGACAAGGCGATGAGCGGCACATCGCACGCTGGCGTTCGGTGAAATCGGTGACCGTCTTCGAAGTAAAAGAGAAGGGCTATACCGAAGTTCATAAGCGCGAGCAGTTCACCAACGAGCTGGCTTTGGTCTACGAGGATGGGCGAACGCTGGTGCTCGGAGACAAGAAGAGAGAGGACGACGATGCAGAACGCACATTTGCGGATGGGGCGGCTTGAGTATCGCCGGAATTCAGGGAGCACGAACACCAGGATCTCCGTACACGTGGATCGCTATGTTGGCGATGGGGATGACGCGCATCTGATTAGCCTGTTTGGAGGCGACGCCGAGGTGGGGGCAATCACGGCGGCGATTCATGAGAAGCACACCTTCACGGTGACATTCCTGGACGGCAGCCAGAAGGTGGTAGGCCTCGGTCCAGAAGCAATCTGCTATCGCGGCTCGATCAATCTGCAAGGGCGTAAACAAGCTCTTCGACATCTGATTGCGGTCTCGACTTCCCTTCATGCCAACGGAAGCGCAGGACGGACATTCATCCTCCACCTCGGACCGGATACCAGAGAACTCGCATGGGCAACCCTGGTTAGCTTTCTTGGTCTACCCGCGGATCCGCGCTGGAGCGGTCCGATCCTGGAGGCGATGTGGGCGGACAAGAAAATTCAGCGGCTGGATGGAATCGGCTGCACGCCGGCAGCGATCCACGGTACACGAGACGAATTGCTGGCCAGGCTTGGGCAGGCACGATCTCTGGGGCTGCTGCCGTTTCCGGAGAAAAATGGCCCTGTATTCTGGCCGAGGTACACGATAGGGCAAGCGCTGAAGATGGCTTCTCTAGCAGGCTGTTGAACAACTTCGACTTCGATTGCTAGTGCGAACACGACTCGGTGATTTAAGCTCATCGGTCGTGGCCTGCTAACGCTGCATCCTCCGCCGCGTAATCGAGCGGCGCCTGGAACGCGACGGCCGGAGGACTTTCCTGCTCCCAGCGTATCGTCCGCCGGATCGCCTCTTCAATCGCTATAGGTTCCTCGTATCCGAGCTCATGGCGAACAAGCGCCGAACTCGCCGCCCAATGCTGCGCGGGGTTGCCGGGTCTTAAAAGATGGCGCGGCGTGCGCTCCACCGGCAGAACGACAAACTCCCCTTCCCATCGCATCTGGATGGCGATTTTTCGGGCCCATTCAAGTTCGCTGAACGGTGGCTCCTCGCACACGTTATAGATACGTCCAGCAGCGCGATCATCTGTGGCGGCCAGCGCAATGGCTGCCGCCACGTTCTCCACATAACCTCGCGGCGAGCGCCAGTCAGCAAGGGTTTCGGGAAAGATGATGTGGCGCCGTCCATCGGCGATGCGCTTTACCACCGGATAGAAACGATGAAGCGGATCGCCGGGTCCATACACCATGGGCAGCCGGAGCACCGTGCCGGGAAGTTCACGGTCGTTCATCACCACGCGTTCTGCCGGGATCTTGTCGTAATCGTCCGTTACCCAGGGGAAAATCCTGCGCAATAGCTGCACGTGCTCTGGTGGGTAGGGATGCAGATTGCGCCGCAGCTCGGACTCTTCCGTCAGCGGCACCTCCTGCAGCGGACCACTTTCCGTGCCCTGCGAAACGGCCACCGCCCGGTACACGTCGATGCTGCTCAGCATGACTACGCGTCCCGTCGCACCACGGAAGATGTTCATCAGATCTTCCGCCTGCGGACCCGAACTGATGACCAGGTCGATCACCACATCGGGAGCGATGCGTTTCAGTTCCTGAGCGCTGGCGTGGAGTTGGTTACGGTCGCCCCGAATCTCGTCCACCCCGGCGGGTAGGGCCGTTGTGCCGCGGTGAAACACCGCCAGCGCGTGCCCTTGCTGCTTTAGTGCGGCCACGGCGAACCGCCCGATGAAGCCGTTCCCGCCGATGAGAAGGATGCGCATAGGCAGTCAAATAATCACAAGAAAAACGCGCCCTGAACAAGAATATTCTCTTGTCTCCACTCCTTCGAAAGGCCGGTGAACCGGCCTTTTTTTTGCGTATTCAAACTCATCTCTGGAGTCCCGTCGTGGATAGCTATTACACATATCTTCGAACATTCTCCCAGGAACTCGGGGCACGTATCGTCGAGATGTACCCGCCACTGCAAGGGCCAAACGATCCACTCCCTGCATCGCTTAAGACGCTCTTGCGGCAGCCGCTTCCAGCTCAGGCCCTGACCATCTCTGGCGTCACTAAGCATCTCAATACAGCGCGATCGGCGATCATCGTGGGCGAGTGCGGAACCGGTAAGACGTTGATGTCGGTTGCTGTCGCCCATGCGGTTGCTCATACAAATTCCGAAGCGCGGCCCTACACGGCCATCGCCATGTGCCCGCCACATCTCGTCTTCAAGTGGGCGCGCGAGGTTCTGGAGACGATTCCGCGCGCCCGGACTTTTATCATCTACGATCTCCGCAATGGCGGTGATCCGACACGGCCGCACGGCATCGTCGAGGTGAAGCAGCACCACGGCCAGATTGTTCATAAGGGCCTGAAGACGACACTCTTCGAGCTGCGAACCATGGGTCGAGCCGGCTGGAGGAGACTCTGCGCAGACCCTGCGTACTTCATCGTTAGCAGAGAGACCGGCAAGCTCAGCTATCACTGGAAGCATGCTTATACGGTCGCGGAATCCGGCGGTGAAAAAGGTGCGGTCACGAATCCCGATACAGGCCGCGCAATTCCACGATCGGAAGGCGGATACCTCAGCCGTATCGACTTTGCGGAGAAGAAGATCTTCGAGCACTTCACACGTGGGAAGGACGGGACTGCCGGGTTTTCCGCCATGTGGCAGGCCGATCGGCAGAAGATTCAGCGCATGGCGCCGCTTGGCTACATCGGCCGTTACATGAAGGGCTGGTGGGACTACGCGATCGCGGATGAACTGCACCAGTTGGCTCAAGAGACAGCCCAGGGCAACAACCTCGGCGTACTCTATCGCTGCTCTAGAAAGCTGATCGGGCTCACCGGCACTCTGATGGGAGGCTACGCTGACGACCTCTTCAATCTCTTCTATCGGATGACACCGCGGCAGATGGCGGCAGAAGGCTTTGCGGCGGGCGGCTCGGGAAGACGAGACTTTGCCGAACGCTATGGCGTTCTCGAATCCATTGAGAAGATCCCGGATGCTGACAATGCCTGCACCCGCGCTCAGAAGACGACAGTGCGCCAGGTGCGAAAGCCCGGGGCTTCACCGCTGGTCTTCGGCAAGTTCCTCATGGCGTCCACGGCCTTCGTGACGCTCGAGGATATCGCCGCCTACCTGCCTTCGTATGAAGAAAGCGTCATCGAGGTGGAGATGGATGCGGAGCTCGGCAAGGCGTATGCCGAGATCGAGCAGGACATACGCGAAGCGGTCAAGAAGAATCGCGGAAACCGAAGCCTGATGAGCCTCATGATGCACCGATTGCTTCTTTACCCCGACCATCCGTTTGGTATCGGGGAAATCTGGGGCAAGCGATTCAACCCCCATCTTGGTTGCCTTGAGCCGTTCTTGGTAACGACCGCGCCAGATCTTTCGGAAGACTTCGTGTACGCCAAGGAGTGCAGGCTCATCGAAGACATCCGCGGAGAGCTAGGGCGAGGAAGGCGTTGCCAGGTCTATGCGACTTTTACCGGTGAGCACGATGTTGCCGCTCGCCTGGAGAGGGTGCTTCGTCAGGCCGGGCTGCGCGTCGCTGTGCTTCGGTCCACAGTGCCAACATTCAAGCGAGAGCTCTGGTACGAGAAGCAGCTCAAAGACGGCGTTGAAGTCGTGATCTGTCATCCGAAGCTGGTAGAGACGGGTCTCGATCTTCTGGCATTCCCGACCCTCTACTTCTACGAGACCGGATATTCGCTGCACACGCTGCGACAGGCCTCGCGCCGCTCGTGGCGCATCGGACAGAAGCATCCAGTGCTGGTGAAGTTCTTGGTATCCAAAGGGACGACTCAGACCACGTGTCTGCGACTGATGGGGAAGAAGATGCTGGTGGCGCTGATGATGGAGGGCAAGTTCTCGGGCGAAGGCATTCACTCTCTCGAGAGCGACGAGGACATGATGAGCGCCATGGCGCGGGAGTTGGTCGAGCGCGGGCGCGTCGGTGAGTCAGCTGCTGCCGTCTGGGCTGATCTCAGGCGCGAACGCGCCCAGCACATGGTATCGATGCCGGAGGCAGCGGAAGTGGACGATCCGTCGTTGCCTCTTCTGTCGCAGGAGCCGGTCGCAGTATCGTCACCTGCGCTGCATCTCGTCGAGTCCGATCCGAAGAGGCAACAGAAGCCCTCCGTGCTTTGGCCCACCGGCTACGCGGAAGGAGAGCAGATGCTGCTCTTTGCCTGAACCATTCCATGTGAGCCGTGGCAGGTTGCCCACAGGCTCACATGCGTGTGGAACCTTTCAACGTCAATCCTGGAGATTTTATGGCGACCCAAGCTACATATCTGATTCCATCTCAACCGACTTCTGAGGCACCCGCGCCTCCCACGGCGATCGCAACCGATCATTCTCTGCTTGAGCTAGACTTCGAACTCGATGCGCTGCTCGATCAGATTCAGGATGAGATCGAGGAGCATGGGGAGGCTAGCGCCGAAGCGATGGAGCGGCTTCAATTGTTCTGTCAGGCCATGGATGTAAAGATCGATCGGATCGGCCGATTTCTCAGGATCATGGAGACGCGCGCCGAATACTGCAAGAGGGAGTCGGCAAGGTACGCTGCTCGTGCCAGGAGGGCGCAGAACAAGATCGAGCGGACCGAATCCATGGTCCTCTATTACCTTGCCAGCCACGACCTCAAGAAGATCGAAAGTCACGAATTTACTCTGAAGCGCAACAGGAACTCTCAGGACAGCGTGGAGATCACACATCCGGAGAACATCCCCGATCGGCTTCGTCGCTTTGAAGCAAAGATCGATGGTCTACTCTGGCTCGACGTGATCGACGCATTGCCAGAGACGCTGGCAGAGTCGCTTGCAGCCTCTGTCAAATCCAGCGAGCCATCGAATAGCGCCATCAAGGAGCACATTGCCAATGGTGGCGTGGTCGAAGGAGCTTCGCTCAAACGCGGATACCATCTGCGGATCGAATAGTGGGAATGTTAATCACAGACCTACGCTCTCCGGTCAACGGGTAAATTGTCGCCGACGCGTGTTTCGTGGGGTCGCGGATTCTGGAAACGTGCGTTGGCCTTCCATGAGAAGGCCGGTTGATGTCAACAGTTATTGGGGTCGGGGAAGTTCATATTTGATGTTTTCCTTTG
>Ga0335075_10014408_pt1 | contig 11875 bp, 9 predicted proteins | sample Lox_Sample_24_FD_206723 | JGI IMG/M metagenome (GOLD analysis project Ga0335075, IMG submission 206723) | Soil microbial communities from Loxahatchee National Wildlife Refuge, Florida, United States - Lox_Sample_2.4 | ecosystem: Environmental > Terrestrial > Soil > Wetlands | place: USA: Florida... | reverse complement strand
CGGCCGTGGGCGTCAGGTAGCGCGGATGCATGCGCGCGAACGCCCGCGGCACGGCCCGGTGCACGGCCATGGCCAGCACGGCGCGAGCCGTCGGCATGATCGTGGTCTGCGTCGACGCGGTGGCCGAGGTCAGCACGCACAGGATCAGCAGCTTTCCCGCGGTGCTGCCCAGCACCAGCGTGGACATCGCGCCGAGCACGTTGTCGCTGTGCTGGGCGAGGAACGCGGGGCCAGCGAAGACCAGCGCCGCGACGGACACCACCGCGAACACCGCGACCAGCAGCACCGTGGAGGCCACGGCGGCGCGCCCCGGGGTCCTGGCCCGGTCCTTGGTCTCCTCGTTGACGCTCACCGCGCAGTCCCAGCCCCAGTACACGAACACCGCGAGCAGGAACGAGTTCGCCAGGCCGTGCAGCGATCCGGGCCACGGGCTGAGCCAGGCCGCCGACAGGTGCCCGGCACCGGGTAGCGCGTGGCCGGTGCCCGCCTTGACGAACGCGACCACGGCGAAGATGCCGAGCGTGACCAGCTCGATGGCCAGCAGCGCCTGCTGCAGGCGCGCCGACACCTCGATCCCGCGGTAGCAGATCCAGGTCAGCGCCGCGATGAAGATCACCCCGGCGACGGTCACCCAGGCGGTTGACGAGGCTGCACCGTCCGCGCCGACGAGCTGCAGCGCGTAGTGGCCAGCGATCTGCGACAGGCTGGCCATCACGATCACGTCCGCCGCGATGATGCCCCAGCCGCCCATCCACCCGGCCCACGGGCCGAACGCGCGGGTGGTCCACGTGAACGTGGTCCCGCAGTCCGGGTCGGCGTTGTTGAGCTCGCGGAACGCGTAGGCGATGCAGAGCATCGGCAGGAACGACACGATCAGCGTGCCCGGGCTGTGCACGCCGACGATCGCCACGACGAGGCCGAGCGTGGCGGCCATGCTGTAGGCGGGCGCGGTCGAGGAGACCGCGATCACCACGCTGGAGAGCAGTCCTATGGCTCCTGCGCGCAGGCCCTTTTCCATTGCGTACCACCACCTCGGGTCGTGTCCGGCAATCAGACTGTACAGCAGTACCATATGACTGTACAGGTTCTGAGTATGGAAAAATTTCTGGAACGTGACGCCCCGGGCTCGGCCCGGCCGCGCTCCGCGACCCCCCGCGCGCGGCGGGAGGACTTGCCGTGTCGCGGCCCGTCATGCAAGGTGATCACCGGCGGTCCATCGCGCATCCCGCCTGCAGAGGAACCCATGACGACGGACAGCGACGCCCCGGGCAAACCGGTCGGCATCCGCGACGTGGCCAAGGCCGTCGGCGTCTCCGTCGCGACCGCGAGCCTCGCCATCAACGGGCAGCCCGGCGTGGCCGAGGAAACCAGGCGGCGCATCGTCGCCGCGGCGCAGCGGCTCGGCTACCGCGCCAACCCGCAGGCGCAGGCGCTGCGGCGGGGACGCACGATGACCTACGGCTTTGTGGTGCGCAACTTCGCCAATCCGTTCTTCCTGGAGGTCCTCAGCGGTGCGCAGCAGGTGGCCGCCGGCGCCGGGGCAACGCTGCTCGTCCTCGACTCGCGCTACTCGATCGAGCGCGAGCGCCGGCACGTGCAGGAACTGGCGGCCCAGCGGGTGGAAGGGCTGGCGATCGCCCCGGTCGGGCCCGGCGAGTCGATACGGCTCTGGCAGGTGCTGCGCCCGGGCGCCCCGGCGGTGGCGCTCAACGCGTCGGCGGAGGGTGTCACCGGCATCTGCCGGGTCTGCCCGGACAACGCGGCAGCGGTCGAGCTGCCGATGCGGCGGCTGGCCGAGCTCGGGCACGAATCGGTCGCGTTCCTCTCCGCGCCGCGCCAGCTGATGGCGGACCCGGACCGGCTGGGTCACTTCCGGCGCCTGGCCGCGGACCTCGGGTTGCGGCCGCGGATCATGTACTCGCTGCTCACGATCGCCGACGTGCAGCAGGCGTCGGCGGCGCTGCTGGCCGATCCCAGCGCGCCGACCGCGGTCATCACGAACTCCGACTACACCGCGCACGCGGTCTACAAGGCCGCCCGTGAGCTCTCGCTGCCGGTCGGGCCCGGCGTCTCGGTCGTCGGCCACGACGACCTGCCCACCTCCGAGCTGCTCGACCCGCCGCTGGCGACGATCCGGATGGATCACCGGGCCATGGGAACGGCGCTGATGCAGCGGCTGCTGGAACCGGGACCAGCCGACGACTACGTGGCCGCGGTCGAGCTCGTGGAGCGCGCGTCGCTGCAGCCGCCAGATGCCCACCTACCTGGCCGGACGGACGGGCAGCGGCCGGCGGCGACAACTCGGTAACGACTCTTGACACCCACACGGGCCTGGGCGAGCATACCGATGCTAAACGTTTTAGGCATTCCGGGGCCTATGCATTTTGCCGGGGAGGGTCCGCTCACTTCCTGACATTTACGCGCGGCTTTCTGCGGCCGCGCTCGCGTCATCGGGACGGGAAGCAACAGGAGGCATTCGCGTGAGATCGCCACATCGGTACGCGCTCGCCGCGCTCGCGGCTCTCGCGCTGCTGGCGGCCGGGTGTTCATCGAGTTCATCACCGAGCTCGAGCGGCGGGGCCAACTGGGCCACGGTCACCTCGGCAGCCGCGGGCGGGGGAATGGCCAAGCTCATCGCCGCAGCCAAGAAGGAGGGCACGCTGAACGTGATCGCGCTGCCCCCGACCTGGGCTAACTACGGCACGATCATCAGCACGTTCGAGAAGAAGTACGGCATCAAGGTCAACTCCGCCAATCCCGACGGCAGCAGCCAGGACGAGGTCAACGCGGTCAAGCAGGAGAACGGCACCGCGGCCGCGCCCGACGTGCTGGACATCGGCATGGCGGTCGCGCTGGTGAACACGAACCTGTTCGCGCCGTACAAGGTCAGCACCTGGTCCGACATCCCCACCGCGCAGAAGTCCTCGGCCGGCCTGTGGTACCAGGACTACGGCGGCTACATGTCCATCGGCTACTCCTCCAAGTTCGGCACGATCACCTCGCTGAGCCAGTTGCTCGAGCCGAAGTTCAAGGGCGCGGTCGCGCTGAACGGGAACCCGACCGAGGCCAACGCCGCACTGAACGGCGTCATGCTGGCCAACCTCGTCGAGGGCGGCTCAGCCAGCAGCATCGCCAAGGGCGTGTCGTGGTTCGGCAAGCTCAAGTCGGTCGGCAACTTCGACTCGGTGCAGGCGACGGGCGCCACGATCAAGGCGGGCACCACCCCGGTGGTGTTCAACTGGGACTACCTGAACCTGCCCAGCTACGTCGGCGTGTCGAACTGGAAGGTGTTCGTGCCCTCAGGCGTCCCGCTCGGCGGCTACTACGCCCAGGCGATCAACAAGAACGCACCGCACCCGGCCGCCGCGCGGCTGTGGGAGGAGTTCCTCTACTCGCAGGCGCCCAACGGCGGGCAGAACCTGTGGCTGGCGGGCGGCGCGCGGCCGGTGGAGCAGGCGGCCATGACCTCCAACGGCACGATCAACTCCGCGGACGCGTCGAAGCTGCCGCCGGTGACCGGGACTCCGATATTCCTCACCCAGTCCCAGTCCACCAACGCCGCCACCTACCTGGCCGCCAACTGGGCCAAGGCCATCAGCTAGCGGGTACTGGTGGCTGCAACCACGGCAACCGAGACCGGCGCCCGGCCCGTGAGGGCCGGGCGCCGGCCGCGCCTTCCCGCCTGGCTCGGCACCACGCCGTTCCTCGCCTACGTCGCGATCTTCCTGCTGCTCCCGACCGGGATCGTCGTGGTCGACGCGTTCCGGAGCCCGAGCGGGGCGCTGAACCTGTCCGGCCTCAAAGCGCCGTTCGTGTCGCCCGACCGCAGCCTCTTCACTGGCTCGATCCAGCTATGCCTGATCTCCTCGGTGCTCGGGGCCGTGCTGGGCGCGATCCTGGCGTACGCGATCGCGTCGGGCGCCCCCGATGGCGCGGTGCGGCGGCTCTACATCGCGGTCTCTGGCGTGCTGGCCCAGTTCGGCGGCGTCACGCTGGCGTTCGCGTTCGTGGTGCTGATCGGGCCGGTCGGCCTGCTGATGCACGCGAGCTGGTTCTACACCTTCCCGTGGGGGATCGCGGTCATCTATACGTACTTCCAGGTCCCGCTCATGGTGCTGGTCTTCCTGCCGGCGATCGACGGGCTGAAGGCACAGTGGCGGGAGGCCTCGGACAGCCTGGGCGCGTCGTCCTGGCAGTACTGGCGGTACGTGGGCGGGCCCCTGCTGGCGCCCGCGTTCCTCGGCGCGGCGCTGCTGCTGTTCGCCAACGCGCTGTCGGCCTTCGCCACGATCGTGGCCTGGGAGAACCAGATCGCGTACATCGTGCCGCAGCAGATCTATCTCGCCATCAACAGTGAGGTCGGCCTCAGCAACGTGAACCAGGCCGACGTGCTTGCCCTGGGGATGATCATCTTGGTTGCCATCATCATGACCGGTTACGCCCTCCTGCAGCGCCGGGCGGCGCGATGGCTGCGGTAACGTCCGTCGGCGAGGCGCCGCTGGCCGCCTCGGCCAGGCGCCCGCACGGCATGCAGGCCGGGCGGCGGCGGCGGCTCAACGCGTTCCGGTACGTGGTGTTCACGTTCTTCACGCTGTTTTTCCTGCTGCCGCTGCTGGCGATGCTCAGATTCTCGTTCGAGGGCAGCTCCCTCGGCACGTGGTCGGCCAGCGCGTGGTCGCAGATCGTTTCTTATCAGGGGCCGCCGCCGCTGCTGTCCGCCGTTGAGATCAGCCTGGAGCTGGGCGTGCTGACCAGCGTGGTCACGCTGGCGCTGCTGGTCCCGACCATGATCTGGATCCGGCTGCGGGTGCAGTGGATCAGCCGGGCCTTCGAGTTTCTTTGCCTGCTGCCGCTCACGATCCCGGCGATCGTGCTGGTGGTCGGGCTGGCCCCGGTCTACAACAAGATCAGGCACGTCGAGCTGTCCGCGCTGATGCTGTTCTGGGCCTACGTGATCCTGGCCCTGCCGTACGCGTACCGGGCGCTGGCGGCGGGGCTCAACGCGATCGACGTCAAGACGCTCTCCGAGGCCGCCCGCAGCCTTGGGGCGCGCTGGTTCACGGTGATCTTCCGGGTGATCGCGCCGAACATGTGGCAGGCGATCCTGAACGCGCTGCTGCTGTCCGCGGCACTGGCGCTGGGCGAGTTCACCATCGCCTACACGCTGCTGTACAACAACCTCCAGGTCGAGCTGTACTCGATCGACCGGAACACGCCGAACGCCTCGGTCATCTTCTCCACGTCGTTGACCGCGCTGATCTTCACGTTCCTCCTGTTGCTGATCGTTTCCTATGCAGGGCGCCGCCGGCGGCGCGGGATGAGGTAGCTCACGTGACTTCGCCACAGACCAGTACGCGCAGCGCCCCCTCCCGGAACGCCGTCGAGGTTCGCATGGAGGGGCTGAGTCGCCGCTACGGCGATGTCGTCGCGCTGGACGGGCTCGACCTGACCGTGCAGGCCGGTGAGCTCGTCACGCTGCTCGGCCCGTCCGGCTGCGGGAAGACCACCACGCTGAGGTTGCTGGCCGGGCTCGAGGACGCCGACGCCGGCCAGATCATCGTGGGCGGTTCCGACGTCACCCGGCTGCCGGCCAGCAAGCGCGACATGGGCATGGTGTTCCAGGCCTACTCACTGTTCCCGCACATGACGGCGCGGCAGAACGTGGCGTTCGGGCTGCGGCTGCGCCGGATCGGCTCCGCGGAGCGGGACAAGAAGGCAGTGGAGATGCTGGAGCTCGTCGGCCTGGCGGAACAGGCCGACCGCTACCCGCACCAGCTGTCCGGCGGCCAGCAGCAGCGGGTCGCGCTGGCCCGCGCGCTGGCCATCGAGCCGCAGGTGCTGCTGCTCGACGAGCCGCTGTCGGCGCTCGACGCCAAGGTGCGGGCCCAGCTGCGTGACCAGATCCGCCGTATCCAGCTCGACGTGGGAATCACGACGCTGTTCGTCACGCACGACCAGGAGGAGGCGCTGGCGATCTCGGACCGGGTCGGCGTGATGCAGGGCGGCCGTATCGAGCAGCTCGCGCCGCCGACCGACGTCTACTCGCGCCCGGCGACCGCGTTCGTCGCCGAGTTCGTCGGCCTCACCAATCGGCTGGCCGGCACGGTCAGCGGGTCCACGGTGACCGTGCGCGGCCGCGACCTGCCGCTCGTCGACATCTCCACGCCGCCGGGCCCGGCCATCGCGCTGATCCGGCCCGAAGCGGTCACGCTGGCCTCGGACAGCTCGACCGAATCCGGCCCATTGACCGGCACCGTGATCGCGTCCACGTTCCTCGGCGCGACCAGCCGGGTCACGGTCGACCTCGGCGACACCACGATCATGGCCCAGCTCAGCACCGCCGACGCGGTTCTGCTGCCCGCGGGCAGCCGGGTATCGCTGACGATCCGGCCAGATCCGGTGCTGGTGTCCGCCGACGCGGCGCCCGCCGCCGAGGCCGAATAGTGAGCCGAAGGCGAGCCGGGAGCAGCGTGAGCCGAAGGCGAGCCGGAGGCACGGCGTGAGCGGGCGGCATCCGCCGCTGACCACCGATCGCCGCCTGGGGGCCGGGGCGGTGCTGCGCAACGGGGCCAGCGCGAAATACCGGGCCATCCGGATCACCGACGGCGAGCCGCACCTGGTGCGCGAGGACTTCCTTGGGGCCGGGCAGGGGCTCGCCCCCGTCACCGCGCGCCCGCTCCTGTGCCTGGCGCACATCACGGACCTCCAGCTCGCCGACGTCCAGTCGCCGGCCAGGTTCGAGTTCCTGAACCGCTACTTCGCCGACCCGCGGTACGCCGAGATCGTGCCCGTGCAGCGCCCGCAGGAGGCGCTCACCGCCCACGCGGTCGACGCCACGCTGCGCACGATCAACGGCGTGCGCGGCCCCGTCACCGGGGCGGCGCCCGACCTCGCGGTGACGACCGGCGACGCGATCGACAACGCCCAGTGGAACGAGACGCAGGCGTTCCTCGCGCTGTTCGACGGCGGCCTCGTGCGGCCCGGCTCGGGTGCGGCGGGCTACACCGGCGTGCAGGCGCTGGACTGGCCCGACGACATCTTCTGGAAGCCCGACGGCGCCGAAGACGGCGACCTGTTCAGCCGCGAGCTCGGCTTCCCGCGCCATCCCGGGCTGCTCGAGCGCGCGATGCGGGAATTCTCCGCCAAGGGGCTGAGCGTGCCGTGGCTATCCTGTTTCGGCAACCACGAGGCGCTGAACCAGGGCGTCGGGGTGGTGACCCCGGAGCTGGCCGCGGCGCTGACCGGCGGCAGGAAGCCGGTGTCGCTGCCCGGCGACTTCGACCACAACCGCGCGCTCGAGCTGTTCACCGAGCGGCCGGAGGCGTTCATGGCCGGCCCGTCGCTCGAGGTCACCGCGGATCCGGGACGCAGGCCGGTGACCAGGCGCGAGTTCGTCGCGGCGCACTTCGGGCGCGCCGCGCGCCCGGCCGGGCACGGGTTCACCGAGCGCAACCGGCTCGACGGCACCGCGTACTACGCCTATGACACGCCGGCCGCCCGGCTGATCGCGCTGGACACGAGCTGCTCCGCCGGGGGAGCGGCGGGCTGCGTCGACGCCGACCAGGCCCGGTGGCTCACCGAGCGCCTCGCCGAGGTGCACTCGTCCTATCGCGGGCCGGACGGACGCGAGGTACGCACCGGGAACTCCGACCGGCTCGTCATCCTGCTCTCGCATCACGGGGTCGACACCCTGAACAGCTCCCGGGCGTCCGGTCTGAACGGGGAGCCGCACCTCGGTGCCGCCGGGCTGCTTGCCCTGCTGCACCGGTTCGGCAACGTGGTGCTGTGGCTCAACGGGCACACGCACACCAACGCGGTCCGTGCCCGGCACGACCCGGGCGACTCGGCCCGCGGCTTCTGGGAGGTCACCACCTGCTCGGTCGTGGACTGGCCGTGCCAGACGCGGCTGGTCGAGATCGTCGACGGCGGCGGGCACCTGTCGATCGTCTGCACGATGGTCGACCACGACTCACCGCTGGCCCCCGGGTCGCTGCAGACCATTGACGACCTCGCCGCGCTGCACCGGGAACTGGCCGCGAACATGCCGGTGATCGGCGCGGACTCCGCCCGGTCCGGCATGACCGGCGACCGCAACGCCGACCTGCGGCTGCCGCCGCCGTTCCCGCTGGGCCGCGTGGCCGCCGGATAAGCTCCGCTGGCGGCGCCGCGGCCATTCGACGGCGAGCACGACGTTCCGGTCCGCCGCGGTGCCTGCGCCCGCGCCGCCGTCGGCCGTGATCAGCTCCCGGACCTGCCGGCGCGCGGTGGTCAGCGGGTCGGCCGTCACCGGCGCTCGGCGACAATGACCGGCACCGCCGGCAGGCTGACCTGGACCGATGCTCCGGGAGACATCGCTGCGGCCACGGTGCTGGGCTGGTCGACCTTGACGGACACGTCCCCGGACAGCAGCACGCTGACCCGGGTCACCGAGCCGAGGAAGGTCTTGTGGGTGACGATGCCGTTGCCGCCCGCCTGCAGCACGATCTCCAGGCCTTCCGGGCGGACCAGCACGTCGACGTCCCCGGACAGCCCGGATGCGGTCTCGCCGTGAACGGGGACGACCGTGCCGAGCGCGCTGACGTCGTCGCCGCCCTGCAGCTCTCCCGGTATCCGGTTCATGGTGCCGACGAACTCGGCCACGAACGCGGTCGCGGGCTGATCGTAGAGCTGGCTGGGCTCGGCCACCTGCTCCAGCCTGCCGTCCTTCATCACGCCGACCCGGTCGGCCATCGACAGGGCCTCCTCCTGGTCGTGGGTGACGAACAGCGTGGTGGTGCCCAGCCGCTGTTGCAGCGCGCGGATCTGCTCGCGCAGCTGCAGCCGTACCTTGGCGTCCAGCGCCGACAGCGGCTCGTCCAGCAGCAGCACCCGCGGCTCGATGGCCAGGGCCCGGGCCAGGGCCACGCGCTGCTGCTGGCCGCCGGACATCTGGTGCGGGTACTTCTTGGCCTGGTCGGTCAGGCCCACCATGTCCAGCAGCTCGGCGGCGCGCCGGCCGCGCTCCGACCCGCGCTGCTTGCGCATCCGCAGCCCGAATCCCACGTTGTCCAGCGCGGTCATGTTCGGGAACAGGCTGTAGCTCTGGAACACCATGCCCATGTCCCGCTTGGCCGCCGGGATCCGGGAAATGTCCTTGCCGTCGACGCTGACCGAACCGGTATCGGCTGCCTCGAAGCCGGCCAGGATGCGCAGCGCGGTGGTCTTGCCGCAGCCGGACGGGCCCAGCAGGGCCACCAGTTCTCCCGGCGCGATGTCAAGCGAGAGCCCGTCGAGGGCGCGCACGGCGCCGAAGTGGCGGCTGAGGTTGGTCAGGGCGACCGGCGCTCCCGCGCCGGCACCGGTGGCGCCAACCGCGCCGCCGGTGGCCTCGGTGTCTGCCGCTGCACGAGTGGTCATTCCGGTTCCCCCACGGTTTGGCTGAAGTCCTGACGGGTGACGGTGAAGAGGGCGACCTGGGAGCCGCCGCGCCTGCGCGCGCTCCGCCCGCCGATAGCGACGATGAGCATCAGCAGGATCCAGGTGACGAACAGCGCGAGCAGCGATGCGGCGACCGACACCGGGCCGCTGTTCTGCTCGAACTGCACGATCCAGACCGGGAACGTCACGTACAGCGCCAGGCTGGCCATGGTGAACTCGCCCAGCACCAGCGCGACGGTGAGAACGGTGGCGGACAGGATCGAGGTGCTGATGTTCGGCAGCACCACCCGCCAGAGCGTGGCCGGCCAGCCGGCGCCGAGCGAGTTCGACGCCTCGGTCATGGTCTTGAGGTCGAACGAGCGCAGGCCCGCGTCCAGTGACCGGTACGCGAACGGCATCGCCAGGATCACGTAGATGAGCGCAAGCAGGTACGGCGTGCCGAGCAGGAACCCCGGCGCCACCTTCAGCACGCCGATGATCAGCACGATCGGCGGGATGACGATCGGCAGAATCGTGACCGCCTCCATCAGCCGCCGTATCTGCGGCAGGCGAAGGTGCACATAGACGGTGGTGGGCACCATGAGCACCAGCGTGAAGATCGTGGTGATCACCGCGAGGCGCAGCGAGAGCCCGATCGCCGAGAAGAACCCCGACTGCTTGAAGATGTCGGGGAATGCCTTGACCCCGGCGAAGCGCAGCGCCGCGTAGAGCGGAATCAGGAAGTAAGCGCCGGCGAGCAGCAGGATCACCCAGCGCCAGTACGGGAAGGTGCGCCACCGGCCCGGTGATCCGGCGGTCGGCGTCGGCGCCTGCGCCCCTGCCTCCTCGATGCTGGTTACCGCAGCCATTGGGCCCCTAGTTCCTCGGTAGTCGTTACCTCAGCCATCGCGCTGCCCTCCGCTGGACCACGGTGTAAATGATCATGACGATCGCGATGATCACCACCATGATCAGGCCGAGGGCGTAGCCAAGGTTCTCCTGGCCGGCCAGCACGTTGCCGTTCAGCAGCGCGCCAATCTGGATCGGGGTCAGCGCGATCGTGCCGCCGGACAGCGCCTCGGCGGTGGCGTACGCGGAGAACGCGCTGCCGAACAGCAGCAGCAGGCAGCCGAGGAACGACGGGAACAGCACCGGGCCGCCCACGTAGCGCCAGTACTGCCAGGTTCCCGCGCCCATGTTCTGCGCCGCCTCGCGCCAGGCCGGCCGCAGGCCCTCCAGCGCGGGCAGGATGACCAGCACCATGAGCGGGATCTGGAAGTACATGTACACGAAGAACACGCCGGTCGCGTTGTACAGCGTGAACCCGTGGTCCCAGATGTCGACGCCGAAGATGGCCTTGATCCACCCGGTGACGATGCCGGTGGTGCTGAGCGTCGCGATGAACAGGAACGCCAGCGGGACCCCGCCAAAGTTGGCGAACACTCCGGACGCGGTGATCACGATCTGCCGGAGCACGTTGCCGCGCTTGGCCGTGTAGATCGCGTACGCGATCAGCAGCCCGAAGATTCCCGGCACCACCGACGTGGCGATCGACAGCAGGATCGAGGTCTTCAGGCCGAGCAGGTATGTGCCGTGCAGCGCGGTGCTGACGTTGCTGAACGTGAACCCGCTGCTGGTCTTCACGAACCCGCCGCTGGAGCTCTGGAACGACGCAATTGCGATCGCGATCGCAGGCGCGATCAGGCCCAGGGCAATGTACACGCCGAACGGTACAACTCCCAGCCACCTGAGAGCGCCGCGCAGCGACGCCGGGACCCGGCTGGGCCGGGCCCCGGAGGCAACTGCCTCCGGGGCCGCGGCCTGGGTCGCGGGATCAGCCATCAGCTACCGACTTGCGTCGCCCAGTTCTGGGTCACCACGTTCTCCGCCGTGGCCTCCTGGGCCGTGCTCGGGAACGTCAGCGCGCCAGATGGGGCCGCGGGCAGTTCCGCGTACGCGGTCTTGTCCACGGTGCCCGCGGAGACCAGGGAGGGCAGCTCGATCGGGCGGGCGAAGCCCTGCAGCCACAGGTTCTGGCCCGTGGTCGAGTAGAGGTACTCCTCCCACAGCCGGGCGGCAGCCGGGTCCGGCGCGGTCGCGCTGATCGCCTGGTCGTAGTAGGAGGCGTAGGTCGAATCCTTCGGGATGATGATCTTGAAGCCGGGGACGACCGGCTTGACCTCGGAGGCCAGCAGGTAGTCCCACCAGATCAGGATCGGTGTGGTGCCGTTCTGCACCGTGGTCGGCCCGCCGATCGCGGTCGGCACGAAGTTGCCGATCTGCTTCAGGTGGGCGAAGTACTTGATGCCCGGCTCGATGTTGCCGAACGACCCGCCGTTCGCCAGCGCCGCGGCGTAGACGGCGGCGAACGCCGCGCCAGCCGTTGTCGGGCTGTTGTTGAGGCCGATCATGTTCTTGTAGGCCGGGTTGTCCAGGCTGGCGAACGAGGTCGGCGCGACCTTCACCTTGGCCGGGTTGT